>Ga0302347_1000937_pt1 | contig 39344 bp, 32 predicted proteins | sample PhyWR1_FD_202178 | JGI IMG/M metagenome (GOLD analysis project Ga0302347, IMG submission 202178) | Leaf surface microbial communities from wheat plants in UC Gill Tract Community Farm, Albany, California, United States - DLSL W.R1 (v2)... | ecosystem: Host-associated > Plants > Phyllosphere >... | reverse complement strand
GGGACATGTTGCAGATTCACGCCCGTAAGCTGGCACAGCGTCTGCTACCTGCTGAACAATGGAAAGGCATTATTGCTGTTAGCCGTGGTGGTTTAGTGCCTGGCGCACTTCTGGCTCGTGAGCTGGGGATCCGTCATGTTGATACCGTGTGCATTTCAAGCTACGACCATAATAATCAACGCGAACTGACGGTTCTGAAACGCGCAGAAGGCGATGGTGAAGGATTTATCGTTATTGATGATTTAGTTGATACTGGTGGTACTGCCGTCGCTATCCGCGAAATGTATCCTAAAGCCCATTTTGTGACCATCTTTGCTAAACCCGCTGGTCAGCCACTGGTTGATGATTACGTTATCGATATCCCGCAGAATACCTGGATTGAACAACCCTGGGATATGGGCGTGGTGTTTGTGCCGCCATTGGCTGGACGCGATTAATCTTCAGCATAAGAGATACTGCCCAAGTCACTTGACGCAGTTCTGAATAGTTACCAGCACCCTGTCAGCGATATGTTGACAGGGTGTTTTATTTTTTGGTCTTTCTTTATGTTTATTTTAGCAAAAGATTATAGAAAATAAGCAATGCATTTTTTTGAATGCTATATGTTTATAGGTATCATCGTAAATAACAAATTCGATTATTTATTTTCAATATTGATATATGCTGATAGCCCCCTGTGCATGATAAGCTTCATTTATAAGCTGAACAGTAATATACCCGTCATACTTCAAGTTGCCTGGGTATTGCTGGCGTTCAGACAGCCGAATAACATTGTGTATCTATGCTCATCGCCTGTCTTCTCTTTACGCCTACAAGCAACTCGAATTATTTAGGGTATAGATGTTTGGTAATAAATAAAGATGACGTGTAAAGGTAATATATGCCTGAATTTATTTCATTAGCAATAAGCTCATTTTGGCCGATGTTTTACGCTGGAATGGTTTTTACTATCCCGATAACCTTAATTTCATTTACCCTTGGCTTACTGCTAGGGTTTATTGTCGCATTAATTCGTTTATACGGGCCAGCACCACTAAAGTTATTAGTGCGCTTCTATGTTTGGATTATTCGTGGTACTCCGCTGTTGGTGCAGCTTTTTCTGATATTTTACGCACTTCCCGGGGTAGGTATCACTCTTGATGCATTCCCGGCGGCGGTGATTGGCTTTAGTCTGAATGTAGGAGCATTTACCTCTGAAGTCATTCGCGCAACCCTACTGTCGGTGGCTAAAGGTCAGTGGGAAGCGGCGCACTCTATCGGCATGAGCTGGGCGCAGTCATTGCGTTATATTATTCTGCCCCAGGCTGCAAGGGTTGCTGTTCCGCCGCTATCGAATACGTTTATTTCATTAGTAAAAGATACTTCGCTGGCCTCAGTGATTACTGTACCTGAGATGTTTTTAGCCGCACAGAGGATTGCCGCAGTGACTTATCAACCACTGATTTTATATACCGAAGCGGCGATACTTTATTTATTAATTAGTTCTGTTTTGTCCTATCTACAATCCAGACTGGAAATAAGATTAGAAAGAAATACCGTAGTAAAGGATGAGTATCATGATAACACTGTCCGGTCTTGAAAAAAGTTTCGCTAATCAGAAAGTATTACACGATATTTCTCTGACACTTACAGAAGGGAGTGTAACGGCGCTTATTGGTCCATCCGGAAGTGGTAAAAGTACATTATTACGCTGTATTAATTTACTGGAAATTCCGCAGGCGGGAAGATTGAGCATTGGTGGTGAGGAAATATCTTTTTTACCCGATACCTTACCAAAAAGAAAAGATATTCGTCGTATTTGCCAGCAAACCGGAATGGTTTTTCAGAATTTCCAATTGTTCCCGCATTTATCGGTACTGGACAATATTACGCAGGGGTTGATTGTGGTGCAGAAGTGGTCGGCTGCGCGCGCAAAGGTGCGTGCAGAGGAGCTGCTGACCAAGGTGGGTCTGCTGCATAAGCGCAACGCATGGCCCGCGATGCTTTCTGGTGGGCAACAGCAGCGAGTGGCTATTGCGAGAGCAATGGCTCCTTCACCGAAGGTACTGCTCTGCGATGAGCCTACTTCGGCCTTGGATCCCGAGTTGTCGCTAGAAGTCGTCGCCGTCTTACGTCAGCTAGCGGAGGAGGGAACCACGATGTTAATGGCGACTCACGATCTGCGTCTGGCAGCAAATATTGCCAGCCAGGTCGTATTTCTTGAGGCGGGCCATATTGTTGAGAGCGGAAGTGCAAAAGAGATTTTCACCCGGGCAAAGAAGACCCGTACGCAATTATTTATTTCCACACTGACAGAAACGTTCCCAGACTCCTGGGAAATTTAAAAAAATAACACGGCAATTTTGATTAAGGAGTTAATGATGAAAGTATTAATGACCGCATTACTGGCGACAGCGATTCAATTGGGTGTCGCACATGTAGCCTGGGCTGAGGATGATTTGGCGAAAATAAAATCGGCGGGTGTATTTAAAGTTGGCACTGAAGGGACGTTTCCTCCTTTTACTTATCATAATACTTCTGATTCCCTGGTGGGATTTGATGTCGATATTGCGCGGGAAATCGCAAAACGGCTTGGGGTAAAAGTCGAGTTTGTCGAAGGGAAATGGGATGGTCTGGTAGCGGGTCTGGATGCCAATCGTTACGATGCAGTCATTAACCAAGTTTCAATTACCCCTGAACGTCAGGCTAAATATGACTTCTCTGAGCCTTATATCACACTGAAAGCGGTACTGATTGTTAATGAGAGAAATAACGATATTCATAATTTTACCGACTTAAAAGGTAAAAAATCGGCTCATACCTTGACGAGTAACTATGCACAAGTAGCGCGTGAAAATGGTGCGGAAGTGGTGGGTACGGACGGTTTTGATCAGTCAATTGCTCTGGTATCACAGGGACGCGCAGATGCGACTATCAATAGCAACCTGTCATTCCTCGATTTCAAGAAGCATAAGCCTGATGCTCCAGTAAAAATAGTTGCTGAAAGAGGCGATGCTGAGCAGGAAGCTGTGCTGATTCGTAAGGGAAATCCGGAATTACGTCAGGCTATTAACTCGGCTATTGCTGAGATTAAATCCGATGGTACCTACCAGCGGATTTCCAATGAATATTTCGGTGCAGATGTATCGAAATAACAGGATAGCCGTTAGAAATTTTATCCCAGTTTGGTGTTGCATCAGCATGAGTGAACGACGCTGGACTGGGGCTTAATTTATTGGTAATAATTTTGACATCATTTACTGTTTTATCTGCTGTTCATTGGATCCTGAAGAACGGACTGATATAGAGCTTAAGAATACTGATAGCACCGAACTCAAACCTTTCTATTGAATATTTCAGACCGGGAATATTCTCGACCTTTATGCTATTTGGTCGTTATCAGAGTACAATAAGTTATTATTTCTTTCATTTGCAGAGGCAGAGCAGCAGATGTCGCAGGCCAATCTTAGCGAAACCTTATTTAAGCCCCGTTTTAAACATCCTGAAACCTCAACTTTGGTGCGCAGGGCTCATTCCCATGTTACGCCTGCTGTTCATTCTGCGCTGGATGGCGATACTATTCCTCACTGGTATCGCATGATTAATCGCTTATTATGGATTTGGCGTGGTGTTGATCCCCGTGACATTCTGGATGTTCAGGCACGTATTGCTTGTACACAAACGGAACGTACTAATGACGAATTATTAGATACGGTTATCGGCTATCGGGGCGGTAACTGGATTTACGAGTGGTCCAAGCAGGCGATGCTCTGGCAGCAAAGAGCCTGTAACGAGCAAGATGAAGAGAAGGTTGGTCAGTACTGGCTTAAGGCCGCTAATCTCTACAGCATTGCTGCTTATCCTCATTTAAAAGGTGATGCCCTGGCTGAGCAAGCTCAAGTCCTGGCAAATCGCGCCTATGAAGAAGCGGCTCCTCGTCTGTCAGGCGGACTGCGTGAACTGTCATTCCCTATTGAGGGTGGCGGTACTGTGACAGGTTTTCTGCATGTACCGCAGCAAGGTAGTGGTCCTTTCCCGACGGTACTGATGTGTGGCGGGCTGGATAACTTACAGAGTGATTACTATAACCTGTTTGCTCAATATCTGGCACCGCTTGGCATTGCGATGCTGACTCTCGATATGCCTTCAGTCGGTTTCTCTGCAAAATGGAAACTTACGCAAGACTCCAGTCAGTTACATCAGCAGGTATTGAAAGCTCTGCCAGATATCCCGTGGATAGATCATACCCGGGTCGCCGCATTTGGCTTCCGTTTTGGCGCCAATGTAGCAGTACGTTTAGCCTATCTTGAATCGCCGCGTCTGAAAGCTGTGGCCTGTCTGGGACCGATAGTTCATACCCTGCTTACCGACCCACAGCGTCAGGCCAAAGTACCGGATATGCTTATTGACGTATTTGCCAGTCGGTTAGGGATGAATAATGTTTCTGATACTAACCTGAGTATTGAACTTAATCGTTATTCACTTAAAATACAGGGATTATTAGGACGTCGTTGCCCGACACCGATGCTTTCTGGTTACTGGGTGAACGATTTCTTTAGTCCGGAAGAAGAATCACGTTTAATTACTTCGTCATCTGCTGACGGTAAGCTATTGTCGATACCTGCTAGTCCAGTGTATAAAAATTTCGACAAAGCATTACTGGATATTGTCGAATGGATAAAACATCGATTGAGCTAGTTTTAAATGAGTATCTTACGGTAAGCCAATATAAAGGAGAACGTAATGACATTAGTGAACGGACACCCGAAAGGCCGGTTAATAAAAAAGTTTACCGATCTTGGCCCCTATATTCGTGAGGAGCAGTGCCAGGATTCTCGCTTTTTCTTCGACTGCCTTGCTGTCTGTGTTAATGCCAAACCCACCCCCGAAAAACGTGAATTCTGGGGATGGTGGCTGGTGCTGGAAGCGCAAGAAAATCAGTTTAATTACTATTATGAGTTTGGTTTGTTTGATAAAAATGGACAGTGGAAAGTGGCTCCATCAGGCAGCCAGGAAGTTGATGAGATAGTAGAGAAAACATTACAGGCTTTCTTCAAACGTCTGAAAGAATTGCTTGTGACCTTAAATATCGACCTGGTTCCTTCGGAAAAACTGTCAGAAAAGGCAAAGATCCTGACAGATTAATTCTGAGAATAATATATAAGCAAGGGGCTCGAATATTGAGCCCCTTCCTGTTACTAGCCTACAATAAATTAGAACTGGTAAACCAGACCAACAGCAACAGTATCATCGCTATTCAGACCCAGTTTATTATCGCTTTTCAGCTGGTTGATTTTGTAATCAACATAGGTAGACATATTCTTATTGAAATAATATGTTGCGCCGACATCAATATATTTAACCAAGTCAGCATCACCAATACCATTCAGGTCTTTACCTTTTGACTGAACATAGGAAACGGATGGACGCAGACCGAAGTCAAACTGGTATTGAGCAACGGCTTCGAAAACCTGGTTCTTAGTCGCAGCACCGCTAACGCTGGTTTGCACGTTATTGATAACAGCAGTTCCAGATACTGGAGTCATGTGGCGAGCTTCAGCATACATTGCGGCCAGATAGATATCGTTCTGGTTATATTTAAGCGAGGTGCCCCAAGCTTCTGCTTTGCTGTTGCCTCTACCCAGGAACTGAGCTTTCTGAGTAGCGGTACGGTTGGAATTAACATAAGCAGCGCCGATGCTGACACCGCTATCACCGATGTCATAGCTCAGAGAAGTACCAAAACCGTCGCCATTTTGCTTGCCGGCGGCACGACCTTCATTTTTACCCTGGTATTGCAGACCCAGTTTCAGGCCATCAACCAGACCAAAGAAATTATTATTACGGTAAGTTGCCACACCAGTAGTACGACCGGTCATAAAGTTGTCAGTTTTGACCAGACCGTCACCGCCAAACTCTGGTAATACGTCAGTACCCGCAGCGATATCGTACAGAATACCGTAGTTACGGCCGTAGTCGAATGAACCGAAATCACCGTATTTTAAACCAGCAAATGCAAAACGTGTTTTACCAGCTTCAGCATCACTTTCAGCTTTATTGCCTGACATCTGGTATTCCCAGCGACCAAAGCCCGTCAGTTGGTCATTGATCTGAGTTTCACCTTTAAAGCCGATACGGGCATAGGTTTTATCGCCACGATCAGATTTATTATCTGTGAAATAATGTAAAGCTTTTACGCGTCCAGTAAGATCAAGTTTGTTGCCGTTTTTATTATAGATTTCAGCAGCCAGAGAAGCCTGCGATGCAACTAAACCCATTATCAATATTGCCAGTGTGCTTTTTTTCATTTTTTATCCCAAGATGGTTAATACCTACAATTTGGTTCAATTCAAATTGTGGTGTTCCAGTAAAATTCATGGGAGTTTTTAGCCTGTGGACATTAAAGATTTATGACAAGATGCAATAAAGTTTAAATCTATAAAAAAAACTTCGTGAATCATGAAAATGTCATAAAAAAAGTTCAATGTAGAAGATCTTCTTCTTTTTCTTTCTGTTTTACCTTCCGCCTGTTGGCAAGCTCTGCCAGTCCTGTTAAAACGTCAGGTAGTTTTTAAATTTTCCCATTTTGTTGAGACGGCAAAGAAAATGAGTGACAGTCAGACGCTGGTGGTAAAACTGGGCACTAGCGTATTAACCGGTGGATCGCGCCACCTGAACCGCGCCCATATTGTTGAGTTAGTTCGCCAGTGTGCACAATTGCATGCTGATGGGTATCGTATTGTGATTGTCACCTCCGGGGCGATTGCTGCAGGACGCGAACACTTGAATTATCCGGAACTACCGGCCACCATTGCTTCCAAGCAACTGCTTGCTGCAGTCGGACAGAGCCGACTTATTCAGCTGTGGGAACAGTTGTTTTCGATTTATGGTATTCATATCGGGCAGATGCTGCTGACGCGCGCCGATATGGAAGATCGTGAGCGTTTTCTCAACGCCCAGGATACCCTACGTGCGCTGCTGAATAACAATATCATCCCAGTCATTAATGAAAATGACGCCGTTGCTACCGCAGAAATCAAAGTTGGCGACAATGATAATCTTTCTGCCTTGGTTGCCATTCTGGCTGATGCTGACAAACTGTTGCTACTCACCGATCAACAGGGCCTGTATACCGCTGATCCCCGTAATAATCCACAAGCAGAATTGATAGCCGATGTGCATGTTATTGATGATGCACTTCGAGCGATTGCGGGTGACAGTGTATCGGGACTGGGTACCGGTGGGATGGGAACTAAACTCCAGGCTGCAGATGTTGCCTGTCGGGCAGGAATTGATGTCATTATTGCCGCAGGTTCTAAATCTGGTGTGATTAGTGATGTGGCGAAAGGTTATGCGGTCGGGACGCGTTTTCACGCTGAAGCGTCACCGCTGGAAACCCGTAAACGCTGGATCTTCGGTGCGCCTCCTGCTGGAGAAATCACTATCGATGATGGTGCCCTTACAGCTTTGTTAGAGCGTGGTAGCTCATTGCTGCCTAAAGGTATCAAAACGGTTGAGGGCAATTTCTCCAGAGGAGAAGTGATTAGAATTCGTAGCCTGCAGGGACGAAATATTGCCCATGGTGTAAGCCGTTATAACAGTGATGCACTGAGACTTATCGCCGGACACCATTCCCAACAGATCGGTGAAATTCTTGGCTATGAATATGGTCCGGTTGCTGTTCATCGCGATGACATGATTGTTAAATAAGGAGCAGAACATGCTGGACGAAATGGGCAAAGCGGCCAAAGAGGCCTCCTACCAGTTAGCCTTACTTTCTGCGCGTGAAAAAAACCGCGTACTGGAAAAAATTGCCGAAGCGCTTGAAACTCAGGCGGGTGAAATCCTGACAGTGAATCAGCTGGATGTGGATGAAGCGCGTAACAATGGCTTGAGCGAAGCGTTACTGGATCGCCTGCAACTGACACCAGCACGGCTAAAAAATATCGCTGATGATGTCCGTCAGGTCTGTAATCTGGCCGATCCGGTAGGACAAGTGATTGATGGCGGTTTACTGGACAGCGGTTTACGTATCGAACGCCGTCGTGTGCCATTAGGCGTGATAGGCGTGATTTATGAAGCACGCCCGAATGTTACCGTCGATGTCGCAGCCTTGTGCCTGAAAACCGGCAATGCCGCTATTCTGCGCGGTGGTAAAGAGACCTGGCGTACTAATAATGCCACAGTGAAAGTGATTCAACAGGCTCTGGAAGCCTGTGGTTTACCTAAAGCTGCTGTTCAGGCGATTGAGAACCCTGACCGCCAGTTAGTGACGGAAATGCTACGTCTGGACAGGTATATTGACATGCTGATCCCACGAGGTGGTGCCGGTCTGCATAAGCTGTGCCGTGAACAATCCACTATTCCAGTTATCACCGGCGGTATTGGCGTCTGCCATATTTTGGTCGATGACACTGCCGAATTTGGGCCAGCACTGGATATTATTGTTAATGCCAAAACCCAGCGTCCAAGCACGTGTAATACCGTCGAAACTTTACTGGTACACGAAGCGATTGCTGACAGCTTCTTGCCAGTATTGAGCCAGCGTATGGCTGCCAGTGGCGTAACTCTGCATGCAGATGAAAAGTCACTGCCTGTGCTGCAAAATGGCCCGGCGTCCATTGAAGCGGTAAAAGATGCTGACTATCGCGACGAATGGTTATCTCTGCACTTGAATGTGAAAATTGTAGCCGGTCTGGATGAGGCTATCAGCCATATTCGTGAGTATGGTACGCAGCATTCTGATGCGATTCTGACCCGCACATTACGCAATGCTAACCGTTTTATTAATGAAGTGGACTCCTCAGCGGTCTATGTTAATGCCTCCACCCGCTTTACCGATGGTGCACAGTTTGGTCTCGGTGCTGAAGTAGCTGTAAGTACCCAGAAACTGCATGCTCGTGGCCCAATGGGGCTGGAAGCACTCACGACCTACAAGTGGATTGGTTTCGGGGATGACACTATCCGCGAGTAAACGTTATCTTATGGCTGTTTTAACGATTAACGGCATCCGAATGGATGCCGTTAATCGTTTTAAGCGAGGTGATTAAAATAACCCTAATCCATAACCGACGCCGAGAATGATAAAACTAAACAGCCAGATCCAGAGAAAGGAGTAACGAATATGGCGTCCCATATCGACCCCAGCAAGACCTACAGCGAGCCAGACCGCAGGGGAAAACGGACTGACAAAGGTTCCCGCGTTATTGCCAATTGCCATCGCATAAACCACATCCTGAGCTGATACACCCACGCTTGCGGCAACATTCTGAACAATAGGTAAAAGGGCAAAATAATAAGCATCAGTGCTGGTGAAAATATCCAGCGGTACTCCTAAAATACCGATTGCGATATGGAAGTAATGCACCATGCTGGAAGGTATAAGTACTAATAAATCACGGGCAATCGACTCCAGCATGCCTCCTTTTCCGAGCACACCGAGAAAGACCCCAGCGGAAAGAATAATCGCCGCCATGGTTAATGCCTGTGGAGCGTGGTGACTGATAGTACTCACTTGATCTTTAACTTTCGGGAAATTAATCATCAGCGCCACTGAGAGTGCCAGCATAAAAATATAGGGTGCAGAAAGCAGTCCAAAGGCCAGACTGACAACCACTGCCAACACCAGTGAAATATTAATCAGGAATTTTTGTGGTTTCTCTGAGCCGGTATCATTATCGACTTCGTCAAATTGTCTGAGCAGAGAATCCTGCTCGTAGGGTGTTGTTCCTTTTAATGCAGCCCGGGCAATACGTTTTTTTTCACGCCAGCCAAACAGACCTGCCACCAGTGTTGAGGCCATAACACCAATAATTTGTACCGGGATCAGTGGTTGCCATAATGCTGCCGCCGGGATGCCGGTGACAGCAGAGGCGCGGCCGAGAGGCCCTCCCCACGGCACCATATTCATTACCCCCATGCTGGTGCACATAATCAATAGCATCAAATAGGGACTCATCCCCAGCCTGCGGTAAAGCGGCAGAAAGGCTGGAATAATAATTAAAAAGGTGGCTGCGCCAGAGCCATCAAGATGTACAGCAGCGGCGACCAGCGCAGTCACCATGGCGACAATAATCACGTTCCCGCGTGTAATGCCAATCATCAGACGAATAAAAGGATTAAAGATATGCAGATCTTTCATCAGGCTGAAGAACAAAATACCAAACATAAACATGGCCGCAACATTCCCCACCTTCTGAAATCCATAGTCAACAAAACCGGAGATATCAGAAATCGAGTAACCTGCTAATAATGCACCAAAAAGTGGTGTTACGGACATGGCAATAATGGGGCTGGTTTTCCCCATCATCAGTAGAGTGACGATAGTAATAATAATTAACATTCCAATAATTGTTAGCATAAAATACTCCTTTATTTTAATTATTAGAGTGATAAACCGGAAAATGTATATTAATTATTTCTAAATGCGGAGGAATAAAACGTGGAATGTGATGAGTGTAGTTAAAAAAACTGACATTTGTGATCATCATTCAAAAGTGACTGAAAATGACTCAGGAGGGTTGCTGTTAACCATGAAAAATAACGCTTTTATGCGAAAGTTCTGTAATTCACACTGAAAGTTCAGGTGCTCGTACTGTTGGCATTTTGTCTGTAAGTATTGCAATTCCACGACTTTTGAGAACGTCAGTGGGGCTTCCCTGCCAGCCTCTGCCCAAGATCAAGGCTATATTGTTCAATGCCCGGCGTATGTGGGCAGGTTGTAATTATAATGCCGTAGCAGCGATATCAATCACAAAGCGATATTTAACATCGCCCTGTAGCATTCGACTGAATGCCCGTTCTATCTCTTCACCACGGATCATTTCTATGTCGGCTGTGATATTGTGCTGACCGCAGAAATCGAGCATTTCCTGGGTTTCTGCAATGCTGCCAATAGACGTGCCGCTAATGCTAAGACGACGAAAAACTAATGGGGTAACATCAGGTGACGGGTGTGGGCTATCAGGAATTCCTACCAGTACCAGTCTGCCATTGGTCTTTAGAGTTGCCAGATAGGCATCAAGTTGGTGCGGCGCGGCGACACAATCGAGGATGATATCAAGCGTTGCAGCGCAGTCAGCCATAGCGACTTTATCCTGGGAAATGACCACATGGCGGGCTCCCAGGCGTCGGGCGTCTTCAACCTTTCCCTGTGAGGTGGTAAATAAGGTCACTTCAGCACCCATTGCACTCGCTAGTTTGATAGCCATATGACCCAAGCCTCCCAACCCAACAACGCCAACTTTATCACCTGGTTTTACGTCAAAGTAGCGCAAGGGGGACCAGACTGTGACGCCAGCACACAAGAGAGGTGCGACACCTGCGGGGTTAAGATTATCTGGCACACTAACGACAAAATTCTGATCGACAATGATATTTTTCGCATAACCGCCGCGAGTTAAGTCACCGGTGTAGCGGTCTTTGCCATTATAAGTCGGTGTAAATCCGGCCTCACAGTACTGCTCTTCATGCTGACGACAAAATGTGCAATATCCACAAGAGTCGACCATCACACCAACACCGACCAGTTGCCCTGGAGTAAAAGCAGTCACTGATTTCCCGAGCTGAGAAACCCTGCCGACTATTTCATGGCCTGGGACTAGCGGGTAGTTGCTGACGCCCCACTCGTTACGCGCCATATGAAGATCTGAATGGCATACTCCGCAATAGAGAATATCAATCAATACATCATTATCCTGCACTTCGCGCAGGGCTATCTCCCCGACCTTAAGAGGGGCTTCGGCACTCAAGGCCATTAGTCCGCGAATATTCATTTTTGTCTCCGGTCTGGCTGTAAAAAGTGGCCCAATATAGACAAGTGGTTTCTTTATTGGTAGTAGTTACCATTTGGTTACCACTGGAGGAAAAAACAAAAATGCCGGTTATTGTCGATGGAAAACTCTATTTTTATTCGGATTCACCTCCACGCAGGCTAATGAATCTTTTTTCCGGAAAATGGTCATCCATGGTGCTTCATGCTTTGTGGCACTGGCCCGGCCATCGTTGTCGGACTTCAGAGCTACAGCGCAGTTTGCAGGGCATCTCGAAAAAAATGCTGTTTCAGACATTGCGTGAACTGGAGATGCGGGGGCTGATTATCCGTCATGTCTATCCCGTGATCCCGCCTAAGGTGGAATATGAACTGACGGAGTCAGGTATCACTTTTGCTCAACCTATTGAACAGCTATATCAGTGGGGGCTGGAAAATCAGGCGGCGCTGGATGAAATGGAAAAACATTATTTGGATGCGACGAGCCAATAATACTGAGATGATGAAAAATGCGGATTATTCATCGACTTTACCTGCATCTCTGGTATTCCAGCCATCCTCAGCAAGACGAAATTTTTCGCTGACTGCTCACGATTAAATGGTGAGAATTGAACGCGTCTTTCGTTATTTTCTGACATATTATCTCCGGATAAGGGCTATTGCCTTGTATCAGAGGTTCCGTGATATCCAGCAATGTGTTTCGTATTTCAGATTGATATTGAGTATTCATGATTAGAAAATATAACGATGTTCTATCCTGGCAATTTTTCAGGAAGATTAAAAATAGTCAAAAAAGGCTGGATGAGCAGTGACGAGCTGATAAACAGCTGGGATCTGTTATTCCAGCAGATGCCATTTCCGGGCCTGATTAACGGCCTGAGTTCGGTTGCTTGCCTGTAGTTTTTCATATAAATGCTTCAAGTGCCACTTAACGGTTTCCGCCGAAATTCCCAAGGTACGGGCGATAATTTTATTGGGATAGCCTTCTGCAATCAGGCGTAATATCTGTAATTCACGTTCGGTTAACTTTAATGGCGAAATATTAGTATCAACTCTTTTAGAACTTATTTCAGCAGCAGAAACTATCGACCAAAGTTGAGTGACAATATCGCTAAATTCATTTCGAGGACCCTGCTGCTTGCGTAAATGGTTAAGCAACAGTAATAGATCAGAGCCAGCATCTAACAGGCTACCGAGTAAGTTTTGTTGTAATACTCGCTGGAGTGCGGGTTTGCAGACGGCGACTGCCCGATCGGTATCACCCGCTCGCCAGAGCGCAACGGTCAGTAATAATCTGGAATGAACAGCGGATAACCATTCACCACATTGTTCCTGTTCGGTAACCAAAGAGTCAAGATATTCTGCTGCAGCTTGCGGCTCATCATCTGCCAACAGTAACCGACTTTTACTTAAACTAAGATACCAGGTAATCAGCCTGTTTTTGGGAATATGGCTCATCTGGGCTAACTCTTGTAACGAGTTCAGTAGATGATGAGCTTTAGCGATATCGCCTGACTGAATACACAGCCTGACTTGTTCAGCGAGTAGGGGAGCAAGAGCACCTGACCATCCACGCTGGATAGCGAGTTGCCCGGCATGAGTTAATAATGACTCTGCCTCTGATATCTTGCCGCTCAGTATTGTCTGTCTTGCCAGGACAATATAACAGTAGCTCAGTCCTTCAGGAGGGGAGAAGTTATCAATCATCGGCAAGCGTGGCCTGAGCATTTCGTCGATCTTTTCTGTTTTTCCAAGCTCCCAGTCAATAGCCGCGAGTAGTGGCATCAGTGTGGCTCCACTGCTGGAGTTGGCTCCGGTATCGGGTTCCGCATCCTGTAACGCCTGGTTTGCCAGATGTTGTGCTGCTTGCAAATCTCCTTGACGAAAATGACCTTGAGCGACCACCAAAGTACGATAGACCTTTACGAATAGATTGCGATTTTCTTCCCGGTTTCCTGCTATTCGTCGTTGAACATCCAGAGCTTGCTGTGGACGCAATGCCGCCAAGTGACAGTAACTGAGAATGTTACACACCAGCCCATCGACCCAGAGATCCCCGCAGGGGATCTCTTGTAGCAAGGGTTCAACTATCTCAATACTCGCGGGAATGTTGTCAGCAAAGGCTTCGCAAATACCTCGTACCACACGTAATTTAACCCAGGTACTGTGTACCAGATGTTCGCCATTTTCTGTCACCCAGTTTTCGATGATATCCAGTAACTGACGAGCCTCATTAAAGTGAAAACGGTGAGCCAGAGCCCAGGCGAGGTTGAGCTGTAATTCGACCCGCGACGCACCTAAATTAGCCGGGAGAGAGTGCACCCAGCGCACCATAGTTTCGATATCTCCCTCTTCGGCCAGCGATTGGGCACTGGCTTCCGCATGAAGAGGAGTAGGTTGCCCCGATGCCAGTGCATGGCGTATCGCTTCAGCCCACAGTTGCTGGGTTGCAAACCAGTTACCCGCTCGCTCATGTAACTGGTGAATGGCGGCCGGTGTATTCTGCTGCAAGCGATAAAGCAAGGCATCACGCATCAGCGGCTGATAACGAAACCAAGTCCCGCTTTCATCCAGTGAGGAAAGAAACAAATTATTTTGTTTTATCCAAGCCAGCATTTCTGTGCCGTTATTTTGCCCGGTCACTGCGTTACATAATGTCGGATGCAAACGGTTAAGTATCGATGTCTGCATCAGAAAAGCACAGATATCTGCTGGGAGTGGGGAAAAGATAATCTCTTCAAGATAACGTGTCAGGGTACGTGAGTACGTATTGATATTCCGAATAAGCCGGTCAGTCCTGGAATATTGGTGTAACGACAACATGGCTATTTTCATGCCCGCTATCCAGCCTTCCGTGGTTGTCAGTAATCGCTGAATATCCCATTTATGAAGGGGTGTAGAGAGGGAATAGGAAAAATAGTCAGTCGCTTCATCAACCGTAAAACGAAGCTCGTCATCATTAATTTCGATCAACTGATCTTGTATCTGTAAGCGACTCAGCCCCATTAAGGGGAGGCAACGGCTGCCAATGATCAGATGTAGAGACGCAGGGGCATGGTTGAGCAGATAGGCTATTCCGTGATGAATATCTGGGTGGTGAATGTTCTGGTAGTCATCAAGGATCAGGTACAGCGGATAAGGGCAGTGATGTAATTGATTGATCAATCCGGTCAGGAACAATAAAAAATCTGCGGGCCGCCCCTCTTCCTGATAGCGCTCAAGGGGGCTATTTAAGCCCTGATACAACGGCTGTAGTGCGGCCAGTAAATAGCGGGAAAACAGTATAGTTGTATTATCGCTACTCTCAAGACTGAGCCAAGCCATGGCATAACCTTGTTGTTGGCGATCTTGATACCACTGGGTTAATAGCGTTGTTTTACCCGCTCCGGCGGCGGCACAAACGACAGTCAGACTGGTGGTTTCAGCTCTATTCAACTTTTGCAGGAGCCGGTCACGCGACAGCAATATTTCTGGTGAGCGGGGTGGAGCGAATTTAGTCAGTAGCAAAGGATAGTTATCTGCAAAGCGTAAAGGTTCGCTTTTCACCAGTGCAACAGACGTTTCCTTCGTAGTGGGCAAAAATGCCATATCGCTACCTTTCTTCATACCGCTGAAAAGCCGGGTAAACTCAAACTCATAAAGTTGTGACTTGTATCACCCTTCTCTGACGAGGCTAGGCAGTATACCCCCCCATCAGGGGGGTAGGCTATGCGGGGCGGCATTTATACAGTAGGGCCAGAGCTAAATACCGAATATTTAATGAGAATGAGGTGGATACAGATTATGGCTATCGAAAATAAAGTTGCCTTAGTAACAGGTGCCGGACAGGGTATTGGACGTGGTATTGCATTGCGTCTGGCTAAAGATGGTGCCTCTCTGATGCTGGTTGATCTTAATCCCCATGCACTGGAATCGGTAGCAGAAGAAGTCAGAGCTCTGGGGCGTAAAGCAACAACGTTTGTCGCTAATATTGCCGCTCGTGCACAGGTTTATGAAGCCATTGAACAGGCTGAAAAACAGTTGGGTGGTTTTGATATAATTGTCAATAATGCGGGTATTGCTCAAGTTCAGGCACTAGCTGATGTGACTCCTGAAGAAGTGGACCGCATTATGCGTATCAATGTACAAGGTACATTGTGGGGCATTCAGGCAGCAGCGAAAAAATTTATCGACAGAGGGCATAAAGGCAAAATTATTAATGCCTGTTCTATTGCCGGACATGATGGTTTTGCCTTGCTGGGGATCTATTCTGCGACCAAATTTGCGGTTCGTGCCCTGACTCAGTCTGCCGCTAAAGAGTATGCCAGCCGTGGTATTACGGTGAATGCTTACTGCCCTGGTATTGTCGGAACCGGAATGTGGACTGAAATAGACCAACGTTTCTCAGAAATTACAGGCGCACCCGTGGGTGAGACCTATAAGAAATTTGTCGAGGGTATCGCGCTGGGTCGTCCAGAAACCCCTGAAGATGTTGCCAGCCTGGTGTCTTACCTCGCAGGTCCTGACTCAGATTATGTTACAGGGCAGTCTATTTTAATTGATGGTGGTCTGGTTTACCGTTAATTGTCTGATACTCAAGTCACCTGTTTTAATCAGGCGGCTTGAGACCATTAAAGAAATAATCCATGTTTTTTCCTTCTTTATCGTAATCTTATCTTCCTCTTAAAATGACTGATTACCTCCTCCTCTGTAGTTATATATCTGGCAATTCTTTTTGGTGTTAATCAACTGGATTAACGCTGCATTTGGGGATAACTCAAATTTAAGTACGCCATCTGGGGTTAAAATTATTTCAATAGTTTGAACTTCATCCCAAATTTTTAGCAATTATTATACGGGGTGTTTACTTTTCCCTGCATGTTACCGGTATCATGCGCAGCTATCAGCCAGACTGCATGACGTCAGTTGGCATCATCAGTTGAAATCAGGTGTAGAGGAAAATTTATGACTGAAATAATTACCCCTTATGGAGTTGGCACCCTTCTGGGGATTGCAGCGTGCTCTGTACTACTCCTGCTCGTACTTATCATGCGCTTTCGTGTGCATGCTTTTCTGGCCTTAACGCTTGTTAGCGTTCTGGTTGCACTGGTTACGGGCGTGCCGTTTGATAAAATCGTACCGACACTTTTGGGTGGTTTTGGTAGCACGCTGGCGGGTGTAGCGCTGTTAGTAGGGCTTGGTGCGATAATTGGTCGTCTACTGGAAATTTCTGGTGGAGCTAAAGTTCTTGCCGATACCCTGATAGGTAAGTTTGGTGCTCATCGTGCGCCATTCGCACTTGGTGTTGCCTCTCTGCTGTTTGGTTTCCCAATCTTTTTTGATGCTGGTTTGGTGGTTATGCTGCCGATTATTTTCAGTGTCGCAAAGCAGTTTGGTGGCTCCACACTTAAATATGCCTTTCCAGCAGCGGGTGCATTTGCAGTAATGCATGCCTTGTTACCGCCTCATCCGGGTCCGGTTGCAGCGAGTGAACTACTGGGTGCAAATATTGGATTACTGGTGCTGGTAGGTCTGGTCATTGCTATTCCAACCTGGTATTTCGGGGCTTATCTGTTTGGTCTGTATGCCGGTAAAAAATTCTACGTTCCGCTACCATCTACCTTCCTTGGTAATGTTGAGGTGGATGAGAATAATAAACCACCATCATTCCGCATGGTGATGACTATTCTGTTGATGCCACTGGTGCTGATTTTCCTTGATACCGGTCTGAACACAGCCAGGGTCATGGGTTTGGTCGCGGCCGATAATACGCTAGTAAACTTCCTGCGTATGATTGGTAAAACGCCTATCGCGCTGCTGATCACGGTCTTTTTCTGTCTGATAGTCTTCAGCGGTAAGCACAGTCGTAAGCATTTGGAAACGGTATGTGACGGCGCACTTGGACCTATCTGCGGCATAATCCTGGTAACTGGTGCAGGTGGCATGTTTGGTGGTGTACTCCGTGCCAGTGGTATTGGTGATGCACTGGCGGGAGTATTGTCTGATACAGGAATGCCAGTGATAGTCGCTGCCTTTGTTATCTCTACTGCCCTGCGTGTAGCACAGGGGTCTGCAACCGTAGCGCTGACGACCACCGCAGCTCTGGTTGCACCGATGGTTGAAGCGATGACCGGGCTTAGCCAGTTAGATCTGTGCTTCATTGTTATCTCCATTGCTGGTGGTGCAACTGTCTTGTCTCACGTCAATGACTCTGGTTTCTGGCTGGTAGGGCGTTTCCTGGAAATGGATGAGAAAACCACGTTAAAAACCTGGACCGTAATGGAAACGCTGTTAGGGACGATAGCCTTCCTGCTGGCATGCGTTGGCAGCATGATTTTTTAATCTGCGCTCCACTTAGTGATACAACAAAGTTTATCCCAAAGAAGGAAAAACCACGTTTTTTCCTTCTTTGTCAGCTGTCTGATCCCATCGTAATTGATGGGGTTTTTACATTTTCAGGTATGAAAAGAGAAGTGACATCCTCGTTGGTATAAATTCAAGTTTTAAGCACTGTCATTAGATTTTCCTATCAATGAATTTTCTTTATTTTCAGTATAGTAAGTTCCAAGTATGCTACGAATCCTGCATTCTATAATTTAAAAAAATAATCATAAGAAGGTGATAAAATATGAGTGAGCGGCAGGATTTTCTACCTCTCGGTTATTCTGACCTTGCCCCTGGCATGATAGCGACGGTGGTGACCAATCTTGAAATGCTTGAAAGGCCTTCAACTGAGCCGGTTTCGTTCCCTGATGGCATCACCCTTGAAGCCCTAGTTTATCCAACCCCTGCGTATTTTCGCGAACTGTATCGCAAGGTGGGTACTGAGTGGTTATGGTCCTCACGGCTCCTGATGCCAGACGATGAGCTGGCTGCCATCCTTAATAAGGAGAGCGTTGATATCTATGCAATTCGTCATGGGGCTGAGGATATTGGCTTGCTGGAGCTCGATTTTAGTGAGCCAGATGAGTGTGAACTAGGCTATTTTGGACTGGTGGGCAACTCGACAGGGAAAGGGCTGGGCAAGGCTCTGATGTACCATGCATCTGAACTGGCATGGTCGCGGCCGATTAAACGTTTCTGGGTACATACTTGTACTTTTGACAGTCCTGGTGCACTACGGTTTTATATTCGTTCGGGATTTGTTCCCTATTCCTGTCAGGTCGAAGTACAAAGAGACCCTCGTTTACTCGGTCTTCTGTCGATGGATGTCGCTTCTCATGTACCGGTTATTGTTCCTGTGGAACAACAGGGTTCTTGAGCTATTTTGACCCGGACAGTACGAGATCTCAGTCACTTGCCACCAGGTTAAAAAATCTTTTAATCTGGTGACAGAGTTTATGATCGTCGATCAGCCAAACCGCGGCAGAATACTCAACATACTACCGAACCAGCAAACAATCACCAGAATACCAAAGGCTATTACCACCCCTGGAATCACTCGACCTCCCCATACGGTAAAGATTTGATTCGGGAATCGTTGTCTTGATTTCAACGCAAGGATTGCTGGCACAATAACAGCCCAGATGGTGGCACAGAGCCCGGCACCGCCGATGGCATAGATAAAACCATTCGGGAATATCAAATACAGAAGTGCAGGAGGAATAAAAGTTAACAGGATAGTTTTAAAACGACCTAAGTTTGAATTGTCTATTTTAAATAAGTCAGCCAGGTAATCGAACAGTCCCAAAGTTACCCCAAAGAAGGAGCTGGCTACGGCCAGGTTCGAGAATAACAGCAGGAAGAATTCCATCACTCCACTGGTATTAGTCCCGAGGAATGATTTGACTAATGAATCGACGTTACCGCCAGAAGCGATGATCTCTTTAAAGCTCTCGCGTGGGATATTACCCATGGTGCAATATAACCAGAATAGATAAATGCCCAGAGCTAACAGAGAACCAAAAACAATGCTCTTGATCAGTTTTTCTTTTCGTTTGCCATAACAAATAATCAGGCTAGGGATATTGCCATGGAAGCCAAAAGAGGCAAGGCAAACTGGAACTGCCATAAATATATAAGGGAAATAGAAGCTTTCACCGCCATCAACGGCACTGATATCTCTCAGAATGGAATAGTCGACCTGGAAGAAAAACGAACCGAATACCACCACAAAGGCGATGATTTTTAAACCAAGGAAAAACGATGTGATTCTACTGGCGGCTAATGAACTTACCCATAAGACCGCCGCAACAAAAATGGCGGTACTGATCCCTACAATACGAGGATTTACATGACTGCCAAAATTCATCGCTATAGTTTCGCTGATGATGGCACCGTTAGCTGAGATATAGGCATAAGTGAGTATATAGAGTACAAAGGCAACGGTGATACCACTGAATATATTCCACTTATTACCGATTAAATCTTTGGTAATAGTATTGAAACTGGAGCCGACAGGATAGTTTAAATTAGCTTCTAATAATAATAGCCCGGAGTGTAACATAGAAAACCAAGCGATAATTAAAATAAAGGCTCCCCAGAAAAACCACGCACCAGCGAGGTCAACGGGTAGTGCAAACATTCCTCCTCCAATCACGGTTCCGGCAATAACCATAATGCCCCAGACGGAGGAGTGTTTGGCATTTGTGTTTTCTTCCATCGCACTTCCTTACTGATCAATAAAGAGAGGTTGTACCTGTTACATTGCAAATTGCCTGGGGTATATATTTTTTATATTTCTAGTTATCTCATGTCACTAGAGTAATTTAGCATATAGATGCTGTATTTATTCGACTCAGTAAACTATAGGGCTCATTAATGTTTGTTAATTATGTGAGTACAGTATCTACAAGAAATTTGAACTATTACAGGTATGTTTTTATGGATTTCCCATCAAGAGATAAAATGAAAAACGTTAACGGTCATATTAAAATATGACCGTTAATAATGTCGATTATTCGACTTCTTTTAATTTTGCAGTGAAGTGACGTAATACTTTTGGTTCATAAGTAAAGGTCAGTCCTTTAATATTTTTGGCATTTTCTTTCACTTTCTCGAAGGCCTCAATAATAAAGTCCATATGTGTTTGTGTATAGGTTGCTCGTGGGATAGTTAAGCGTAGTAACTCTGCCGGGCAAGGTAGCTGCTCACCCGTTTTAGGGTCACGTCCTAACAGGAATGAACCAATTTCTACTGCTCTGATACCTGCTACTTTATAGAGTTCACAAGCTAAAGCCTGAGCCGGGAACTGATCGGAAGGGATATGTGGCAGTAATCTTCCCGCATCAACAAATGCAGCATGACCACCTGCTTGCTGGCAATAGATACCGATAGCTTCCAGACCATCCACCAAATACTGTACTTGGGTGATACGATAAGCCAGCCAGTCTTGGTTCATGGCGTCAGTCAGGCCAACTGCCAGGCGTTCCATCGCGCCGCCTTCTAAGCCACCATAGGTTGGGAAGCCTTCCTGGAGCACACAAAGAGTACGACATTCGGTATAAACATCGAAGAAGCTGTCATCTTTAATACAGAGCAGTCCTCCCATTTGTACCATGGCATCTTTTTTCGCTGACATTGCTAACATATCAGCATATTTATAGGTTTCACGGGTGATTTCTTCAATGCTCCAGTCTTTATATTCCGCTTCTCTCTGCTGAATAAAATACGCATTTTCAGCAAAGCGAGCAGAATCCATTACTACAGGAATGTCATATTTCTGAGCAATTTCATAGGCCGCTTTTAAATTTCCCAATGCTACTGGCTGGCCACCAGCTGAGTTACAGGTAATCGTCGCGACAATATAAGGAATATGTTCAGCACCAACTTCCAGAATAACTTTTTCTAACTCTTCAAGATTAAAGTTACCTTTGAAATCGTTACGAATTGAAGTATCGAAGGCTTCTTTGGTATAAACATTGCGAACGGTACAGCCATTAATTTGACTATGACCCTGGGTGGTATCAAAGAAATAGTTCGATAATACAACCATTTTTTTGCGATCTAAGCCTTTTTCTTGCTCACGTTTTTTTATCAGTACTGGAATATAAATTTGCTCGGCACCACGGCCCTGATGTGTAGGAATAGTATATTGATAGTTAAAGATCTCTTTAACTGCATTAGCTAAAGCATAATAACTACGGCTACCGCTGTAGGCTTCATCCCCACGAAACATTGCTGCTTGCATATTTTGAGTAATGGCGCCAGTACCACTATCAGTTAACAGATCAATAAAAACATCTTCACTGTCAAGTAAAAATGGGTTCATACCAGATTTAATGATGGCTTCTTCACGATGTTCTGCAGTAGTACGTTTTACTGGTTCAATAACACGAATACGGAATGGTTCAGGTAAGTGTTTAAAGTTATTCATAAGACAGCCCTTAATATTTTAATTGAGTAATAGCGATGCCGTTGATGATATTCGTATGTATATCATCGACATGGTTAATTAATATAAATACTCGCATCTTATGAAGGCTTCTGAAATACAACTGTGACAAGTCATTTTTTGTGCATAAAAAAACACACAAAGATTTAACGTTGAGTTGTTCTGCAGAAACGAAAATAATTTATGATGCATCAGAAAAACAGGTTTTTATAAACCTATTCTGGAGTATAGATATGAACTAACAGAGGCTATTAAGGGATGTGATTGACTATGCGGTTGTCAATATTAAACCATTTTGAGATATAAGATGTCTGACAGCAAATGAACATTTTATATAGTCTCCCAGTAAAGATGACACTACATTATTAGAATCAATAAAATTGTCTATGGATAATCGTTACAATTGTGATTGAGTTCACGGTAGATTGATTTCATATGCATCAATTGTATCAATTGATAGACATATAGTTATTTTTGATCGGATTCAGGCATTTCTGATTCTTTGGTACCCCGAATCAGAAACGCCTTACAAGGTTAAAATACCCGCGATAAAGAGGTACACTTATCGGCATCAACTTCCTGGAACATGTTAACTCATAATGAAAAATATCGATTTTGCCCGTGACGATGTGGATCTTTATCCGCTATTACAGCAGGCGACGAATGAAGAGAAAGCATTTCTGGCTGAGATTATTTCGAGTAAGTACTCCTCCGGTATCAGTAAAGATGAGCGCTGCTCGTTAAAATTGACGATGGAGCTCCAGAGCATGGGGGGCGACAGTGTTATGAATTTATTCCGCAGACGGGGTGTGCAATATCGACAGATTGTTGCGGATGTAGCCAGTAAAGTGGCTATTGAAAGCGACAGTAATGATGATTTGATGAAAACCGAAGAGAAGATTGCCGAAAAGGTCATTACGGATTACAAGAATAAACTGTCTGATACTGAACGTGCTGCGTTTGAACAGATCTTACGTGAGAATCTTGCCGACCAGAAACTCCGTATGGGCATAACACATGCTGCGGTACGCAGTGTCGGGGGAGTGGCTCCAGCCTTACTGGCCGTGGGAGGCTTTATTCTCAAGCGGGGGGCGATCGCAGCCATTCCTGTAGCCGGGCAGTTTCTGGGTATTTTAACCGGAGTAATAGGCGTTATCTTTGCTTTTACTGGAACCGCCTATAGCGTCACTGTACCAGCGGTATTAGTGATTGGTAGTATTCGGGCCAGACTGGCAGCAGAACAGTTTGCCGCAGAGGTAAATCTATGAATATTTCTGAGTTACTGGAGCGTGCATTACCCCTGTCACCTGAAATTCTGGAAGGCATTGCTACCGGAACATTACAGGTTTTTGGCGGCACAATTCGCGATGCAGGAGGGCGCATTGTGAAGCATTTGGTATTTCCTGGTGATGAGTCTGTGGGAGTGTCAGAATTGCTAAGACAGGAGCTAAATCGCACCTTAAACCAGGCGCAAAGTGAAGTTATCAGTCAGTTAACTCAGCAGACAACATTACTCTCAGCGGTCAATATTCTCTCGGCACGGCAAAGTACAGAGACTCTAAGTCGGCAACTGGAAGAGTTAGGGAGTAAAATTGACGGGCTTGATCAAAAAGCGACCTTACTTTTAGAATCTGCCAGGTTCAGTCACTTGATTAAGTTTAGTGAGATCAAAAGTAAGGCTCTTGCCGCTATTGAAGAAGCTATCTACGCCAACCAAAAACAAGATGACCCACGCTTTATTCGCCTGCATATCGTGCCGTTACGTCGTGCTTTCAGTGATCTGGAAATGTTACTGACAAGTTTGCTTTCCGACCTGACAAATAAGCAACTGATTGAAAATATACACTTTACGATGCTGACCGCTGAGCTGAAAAATAAAGCCGCCTTTATCCTTGGACAGACGCATATTCATCTGTTCGAGGATGACATAGCCAGTGGTTATTTTGCCCGTAATAAGGCGTCAAATGATCTGTTACGCCAACGGCTTAGTGCATTGAAAACCACAGGAGCATTCAGCCCACATATTCTGACGCGCGAATCTCTGGAGGTGCTTAAATCTGATATCGACAACTTTAAACAACTCGAGTCTCAGTCTCTGCTACTGACTAGCCAAAATCAGCTTGCACTGACGTTAAAAGTGCCGAATAGCACTCTGCTGAACAACACCTTTTCGCAGATACAGATGCTCGACCCGGTATTTGATGCTGACGATAAGTTTTAATCATCTGAATGGCTGTTTTAGAGTGGAAACTTTACTATCAGTAATCTCAAGCCTGTTAACAGAATGATAGTGAAATAAATAGAAATGGAAACATTGTTTTATTTAAAAAATAACATTGTTTTGATATCAATTTTTATGTTTTAAATCAATGGGAAAAATGCCAGTTTCGTGATCATTATCACAAAGTGAGATTGGCTATATTATATTTTTTGATCCCCCTTTAAGATCTCTCAAATCCTTGTGCTACTTCACACTTTTTTGTGATACCTATTGCCATCAGCTTTTTGGTCAACATACCCGTTATACATCAAGTTACTTGCGCGTTGCCAGCGCTCAGATAGCCGAATCACATAGTTTGTCTATGCCTATCGACGCTCGGTGTTTTACTCCTACAAGTAACTCGTATATGCAGGCTGGTTGAAATAATTCCGGATAGTCAATATGGCGAAGGTTTCCCTGAACAGGGTGATAAATGACACTCTGAGGGAATCGGTATCCTCGCCTTTGTTGGAGAGAAACAATGGCAGCATTTATGGCGGACGATTTTTTACTCAAAAATGAAATTGGTCGTAGGCTTTATCATCAGTACGCAGCAGAAATGCCGATTTATGATTATCACTGTCATTTAAGTCCCAGGGATATTGCTGAAAATCGCCAGTTCGATAATCTCGGACAAATCTGGCTGGAAGGGGATCACTATAAATGGCGTGCGATGCGTTGTGCTGGGGTAGATGAATCTCTCATCACAGGTAAAGAAACCAGTGACTGGCAAAAGTATCTGGCCTGGGCAGATACCGTGCCCAAAACTTTAGGTAATCCACTCTATCACTGGACTCATCTAGAACTTCGTCGTCCGTTTGGTATTACTGGCCAGTTATTTGGTCCGGAAAGTGCTGAGGCTATCTGGAACCAATGCAATGAGAAACTGGCCACTGCGGAATTTTCTGCCCGTGGCATTATGCGTCAGATGAAGGTGCATATGGTCGGTACCACTGATGATCCTATCGATTCTCTGGAATATCATCAGCAGATAGCCGCGGACAGTCAGTTTGAGATTGAGGTTGCGCCAAGCTGGCGTCCTGACAAAGTATTTAAAATAGAGCTGGACGGTTTTGCCGATTATATAGGTAAATTACAGGCTGCTGCGGACGTGAATATTACCCGCTTTGCTGATTTGCGCCAGGCTCTGACCCGTCGTCTTGACCACTTTGATGCTTGTGGCTGCCGCTCTGCTGACCATGGTATTGATGTTTTGCGTTTTGCGCCGATTCCTGAGGATAGCCAGCTGGATGCTATCCTCGGAAAACGTTTGTCAGGGGAATCACTCACTGATGATGAAGTTGCCCAATTCTCTACCGCAGTACTGGTATGGCTGGGCCGTCAGTATGCTGCGCGTGGCTGGGTAATGCAGCTGCATCTTGGCGCTATTCGTAATAATAATACCCGCATGTATCGGCAGTTAGGGCCAGATACAGGTTTTGATTCTATCGGTGATACTTCGATTGGCTGGACTCTTTCACGCTTGCTCGATGCTCTGGATGTCACCCATGAATTACCAAAAACTATCCTCTACTGTCTGAATCCTAAAGATAACGAAGTCCTCGCAACCATGTGTGGTAATTTCCAGGGTAGTGGTGTTGGCGGGAAGGTACAGTTTGGTTCCGGCTGGTGGTTTAATGATCAGAAAGATGGCATGTTGCGTCAGCTGACACAACTGTCACAGATGGGGCTGCTCAGCCAGTTTGTCGGTATGCTGACCGATTCACGTAGCTTCCTGTCTTACACGCGTCACGAATATTTCCGCCGTCTGCTCTGTAATCTGGTAGGGCAGTGGGCAACCGAGGGTGAGATCCCTGATGATGAGGCGATGTTGAGTCAGCTGATTCAGGATGTTTGTTTTAACAATGCCAAACGTTATTTCGATAGAAAACCCTTATTAAAACTCTGAAAGAGAAATAATCTTTTGGTAAATGACCTGTAAGTAGCTGTATTCTTAAATAAAATGGGCGCATTAAGAACCGCCCATTTTTTAATCGCTGATTATCTTAATGCGACTGATGTGCTGCTGAAACCCGATAGTTTCGTAGCATAAAGAACACGACTACAGCCAGAATAGCTATCATGCTTGCCGATGTTAGCAGCACAATACTATGCGCGTCGGAAAACGCTACACGGCCAGCCTGTGCAAGGGCTGTCCCGGCGCTACCCAACTGATCCGCTATCACCATCGTGTCACTTATTGAACTGGCAGCGATAGACTGCATGTTTATTGGCAGTCCATCTGGCAAAAGAATGGTATTTGAGTAGGTCGTTGAAAGCAGAACGCCAAAAAACGTGATACCCAGACCCGCTCCCAGCTCATAACCTGTCACTTCCAGCGAACCTGCGGCACCTGCTTTTTCTGCGGGTGAGCTGTCCATAATCGCAATCGAAGATGCTGTCAGACCTATACTCAGCGAAATACCCAATATTGTCAGCAAAGTGATAACTATCATATTTGGATGACTGAGGTCGCTTATACTAAGCCCTGCCAGGCAGCCTGCTGCTGCCAATAGTGAGGTTACAGCCACACTGCGAAGGCCGCATAACGCGGTGGCATAGCCGGCCACAGGCCCACCCAATGCTGAGCCAACAGCGAGTGGTATCATAAAGATACCCGCTTGTAGCGGAGAATATCCCATGACAAACTGCAATTCCTGCGCCAGGGTCAATTCCACCCCCATCAATGCACCGCTGACCACCAGTGCCATGATGATACCAATGCAAATAGCAGGCCGGCTAAACAAGGACAGATCCAGCATCGGATCGGGACTGGAAAGTTGCTGGCGGACGAACCATGTCAACAGACCAAACCCAACGGCAAGTATCAGGCAGGTGGTAAGTGGAGAGCTTCCTGTCTTGAAACCAGACTTTACAGCATAAATAGTCGCTATCAGTCCTGTAATCAGAATCAGAGATTGTCCGATAGTCCAGTTTCCCTTAGCCGTTGATGTATGACGTGGCAGACTTAAATAAGCCAGTAGCAGGACGATCAGAATGACGGGAACGTTGATCAGAAAAACCGATCCCCACCAGAAGTGTTCGAGCAATGCGCCACCACTGAGTGGACCGAGCGCTGCACCAGCAGAGCCAACAGTTCCCCAGAGGCCCAGAGCAATACCTCGTTCTTTGGGATCATCGAATGTATGTCGGATAAGCGCAAGAATATTAGGCATCACCATCGCGCCGCCAACAGCAAGCAAGATGCGTGCGGCTATCAAGAAACCTGCGCTGGGTGAGTACGCGGCTGCCAGTGAGGCGAGCATAAATATCACCAGGCCTGACAGCAGCATACGTCGATGCCCGACGCGGTCTGACAATGTCCCCATCGGAACCAGTAATCCTGCCATTATTAGTGGATAGATATCTATGATCCACAAAACCTCATTTCCACTGGCACCCAATGCCAGGGTAATCGAAGGAACGGCGATGTGCAGAATGGTCATATCGATTATGATAGGTAAAAATGCCAGCAGGGCTGACAGCAGCACGAACCAGCGATTTTGCAGGAACAACATCTTAAAACCTCTTTGCGCTTGAGGGCGCAATTGTATTGAAATAAACCAGCTAACAATATATATCCGTCCAGACGGATTGAAAAGGGTGAGGTGATGGGACGACACAAAACAATAGACAGAGATACATTACTTGACGCTGCTGAAGCAGTGGTACTGCGCGAAGGTGCGGGTAACCTGACTTTTGAAGCCGTGGCTAAAGTGGCAAAGGTTAGCAAGGGGGGAGTACTCTACGCTTTTGCAAATAAGGACATGTTGATTGATGCGATGCTGCGTCGGGTGGTCGCCAATTACGACCGTGCCGTAGAGACGTTTTTGGCTATCAATGGTGACAGTCCAGAAACCCGTATTCATGCCCATGTTGAGGCTAGCCGGAATGAAGATGCAGAGGTTATCACACGCGCAGTAGCGCTGATGGCAAGCTTTGTTCGGGCACCGGCTTTCCAGGCTGAAACGACTGTTTTTTATAAAGACTTATTTGCAATGTGTGATACCTCAAGTCTGGCTGGGCGTCGTCTGCGACTTGCATTGCTGGCAACAGAAGGGGCTTTTGCTTTACAAGGTTTCAGATTTTATAGCTTCAGTGACGAGGAATGGCAGGCTGTCCACAATGATATCATCGACATCCTATTTAACTGATAACTATCAGACTAACGCTTTAGAGAGTACACCAGGGTGTAAACAAGAAGGGCAAACGGGTAACATTACATTACCATAGAGGCATTTCTGGAAAACGATACGGATACCCAATCAGATGCGCTACTCATCACTTGCTATGTTCCCCCTTATTGCGCTGTTATCTGCTTGTAGCAGTAAACCAGTAGCCGAAGTTACGCCACAAACTGGCGGTTTCTTGCTGCAACCCGATCATAATGTTTTTATGGCTACCGGGGATTTTGCTTATAACCCCGAAGCTGAAAAATTTATTAATAAGATGGTCAAAGAACATGGTTTCGACAGACAGCAAATGCATGAAATTCTGTCACAGACCAAAAAACTCGACTATGTATTACGGCTGATGGATCAACAAGCGCCCACCGTCGCTCCTCCGCCAGGCCCTAATGGAGCGTGGTTACGTTATCGTGGTAAATTTATCACTCCAGATAACGTGCAGAATGGGGTGCAATTCTGGAATCAGTACCAATCAGCGCTGAACCGCGCTTACCAGATGTATGGTGTACCACCAGAAATCATTGTTGGCATCATCGGAGTCGAAACACGCTGGGGCCGAGTGATGGGCAAAACGCGTATCATTGATGCGCTCTCAACCCTTTCATTTGCCTATCCTCGTCGTGCCGAGTACTTTTCCGGTGAACTGGAAACCTTTCTGTTAATGGCTCGTAAAGAGCAGGTCGACCCCTTATCGCTCAAAGGATCTTTTGCCGGGGCGATGGGATATGGCCAGTTTATGCCGTCTTCTTTTAAAGAGTACGCGGTCGACTTTAACGGTGATGGTCATGTGAATTTATGGAATGCGGAAGATGCGATTGGCAGTGTCGCCAACTATTTCAAAGCACATGGCTGGAAGAAAGGGGATATGGTTGCTGTTCCTGCTAACGGACAAGTTCCTGGGCTGGCAAATGGCTTTAAAACCAAATACAGCGTGTCGGCTTTAGCACAATCAGGTCTGAGCCCACAAGGTTCGCTGGGCAAGCATCAGGAAGCCAGTCTGCTCCGTTTTGATATGGGTAACCGTTATCAATACTGGTACGGCTTACCGAATTTCTACACCATCACTCGTTATAACCACAGCACCCATTATGCCATGGCGGTATGGCAACTGGGCGAGGCGGTTGCTCAGGCCAGATAAGCTTTAGGCTCCGACTCATCTGTATGAGTCGGAGCTCTTTATTTCAAGCGTAGTCGTGATTGAGGGCTATTTTAATCATATAGCTTGATGTTACCGAGGCTGCGAAACGTGTCGCGCGGCGGCATCATTGGCAAGCATAACGGCATCTGCAAGAGACTGTTTTTGACTCAGAGCGTGACTCAGGACACCAGTAAAGCAATCTCCGGCACCATGGGTACTAATTAGCGATATTTTCTTCGCTTCCAGACTGTGTGCAATATTTCCAGACTCGCACCAGGCAACGCCATGTTCGCCAGCAGTTACGACAACCTGTGGAAATCGTTGTGCCAGAGCTTCTGCTGCTTGCATTGCAGTATCCAGAGAGTTAACCGTAATATTGGACATATCACGGGCTTCCACTGCATTTACAAGCAGTAAATCAATATTCTTTTCCAAATCAACATGTAACTGACGAGCGGGGGCGGCATTAATAAGGACGGAAATCCCCCGCCGACGAGCTTCTGTTGAAGCTGCAATATTGGTCACTTCCGGTACTTCATTCTGTAAAATCAGCATGCCTGTATGCTGCCAGAATATATCGTCGTGGAAGGTCTTTTCCGAAATATGCTGATTGGCATTAGAGACAATAACTGCACCATAGTCGCCTTCAGCATCAGTGATAGCAACACTCATTCCAGAGGGAACCGTATCAATAATCTCTACTGCATCACAGCCGACTCCGGCACTTTGTAAAACGTGCAGTAAGAACCTTCCTTGTTCGTCAGCTCCCACTGCCCCAGCAAAAGAGACTGTTGCTCCAGCTTTTGAAGCTGCAATGGCCTGGTTTCCGCCTTTTCCGCCAAATTTATAATGGCAAGCGGTTCCCATTACAGTTTCGCCTTTTTCCGGACGGTGATGAGCATCTAGCATAATATCGTAATGCAGACTGCCAACGACAACGATTTTACTCATAGTTAGAATTCCCGGTGATTCTGAACCGCATGCTGAGTTTTCGTAAGATTTCTCTCCGCGCGCGCAAGATCTTTTTTCGCGATAGCTACAAATAAAGCATCGAGAATATTGAGTTGAGCTATACGTGACGCGGCATTTTCTCCGAGTAAATGCGATCCTTGAGAAGTTGAGTTGAGCACCACATGTGAATTACGTGCAATAGGTGACTCGGCATAATTAGTTATCACAATCACTTTGGCTCCGTTTCGTGCCGCCAGTTTGACGGCATCATTAACGGCACGTGTTGAACCAGAATGGCTGATGGCGATGACAACATCATCGTCTGATAACACAGCAGCAGACATCAACATGACATGTGCATCATCATAAGTCATTGACTTAATGCCGATTTTAAGCATTTTATGAGACAGGTCACGAGCAACAGTTGCTGAGCCACCCACTGCATATAAGTCGATATGACGTGCTTTAAATATAATGTCAGCTGCGCGATTGAATTCAGAAATATCCAGGATAGACATTGTTTCTTCTATAGCCTGAATGGATGTTCTAAAAACTTTGGTCAGTAGCTGCTCCGATGAATCATCAGGTTCAATTTCCGCATGTAATCCCGCGACTTCAGATTCCTTGTAATAAATTAAGCTACTTCTGAAGTGTCTGAAGCCGGTAAAGTTCAGCTTTTTAGCGATCTTCACTATCATGGCTTCAGAGACACTATTTTCCTGAGCGATCTCTTTTAATGATGTTTGCTCAGTAATATCAGTGCGTGATGTTATTGCCTCTACCACACGGCGTTCTAGTGGGGTCAGTTGTGGTAAACGCATACGGATTTGAGCACCAATGGCTCGCGGATCTAGCTTCATTAATTGCCTCGGGTAGCCCTATCGATCAACATTGCTATGATAATAATCAGACCTGTTGCAAGCAATTGATAAAAAGCCTGAATATTTAATAATGTTAACCCATTACGTAATGCACCAAGAATAATGACGCCAATCAGCGTACCGAAGATGCTACCCTTTCCTCCCATCAGTGAGGCTCCGCCAATGGCTGCGGCTGCAATGGCATCCAATTCCCAGAGATTACCGATAGTAGGTTCTGCCGCTCCGAGTCTCCCAATCAAAATTAATGATGCAAGTGAAGCCAGCATTCCGGAGATGATATAGACAGTCATTTTTGTTCGTTTGACAGGGACACCTGCAACCCGGGCAGCCTCTTCATTACCACCAATTGCCAGAATATATTCACCCAATGGGGTTTTATTCATTACAGTCCATAATGTCAGGGCAATGACAGCAACAATGATAATAGGAACCGGTATACTGAATAATGTCCCATTAATAAAACTACGAAACTCACCTGGAATACCAAAGACAGGGCTTCCCCCGGTATAGATTAAGGCGATAGCACGAAATAGTGAAAGTCCACCCAGAGTCACAATAAAGGGTTGCAGACCTGCATAGGCAATTAATGAGCCACTGAATATTCCACACATCGCCCCAATACCTAAAGTTGCGAGAAGTGCGATGGGCATAGGAACACCAGAGATCATCAGCGTGGCACCTAGAACAGCAGACAGAGCAGCGGTTGGCCCAACCGAGAGATCAATTCCGCCAGAAATAATGACGAGAGTCATCCCCATAGCAATTAAAGCATTAAGGGAGGATTGTTGTAATATATTCAAAAGATTAGGAACAGTAAAAAATACCGGTGATAAAAAAGAAAACGTTATGATAATAATCAGCAAGCCAATTAGTGTTCCAGCATCACGTAAATTAAATTTTAGCTGCGAGGGTATAGATGTCGCTATGCGACTGGTTGTTTTAGTCATCATAAATATAGCCTTTATAAATATGCAGGAATGATATTACGCAGTTTCTAGATCATTAATGGCAAAGCGAGCAATGTTTTCTTCTGTTATCATGTCATTAGATAATTCTTTTGTTATTTTACCTTCCCGCATGACTAATACTCGGTCAGAGATACGAATAATCTCTGTCATTTCGGACGAAACAACAATAATTGCTTTACCTGATTTTGCTAATTTCTCTATTAAATTATATATTTCAGATTTTGCGCCAATATCAATTCCCCGTGTTGGCTCATCAAATAAAAATACTTTTGTATCGGCTGCTACCCAACGACCAATAATCACTTTCTGCTGATTACCTCCGCTTAACGTACCGATCGTTTTTTCAATATCAAGTGGACGAAGATTTAGATCACTCATCACATCATGTGCTGTACGATCAAGCTTCGGTTTACTCAAGATCCCTGCGGTAGTGAACTGACGCAGGGACGGTAGCGCCATATTCATTTTCACCGATCTTATTTTGATAATACCTTCTTTTTTACGATCTTCAGGTACCAGACCAATTCCTGCACGAATTGCATCATTAATATTATGATTGCGTACGGCAGTATTATTGACGATGACATTACCAGTGGTTCGTTTATCTAATCCGGCAATCAGCTTCAATAACTCCGTACGACCTGCACCAACCAGACCTGCAATACCCAGAACCTCTCCAGCATGAACACTAAAGTTTGCTGGCTGGACGTACTTATCGCGAGACAGATTTTCAACACGTAGTATTTCTTTGTCAGTAACGTACGAGTTATGTCCTAGTTTTTCTATCTTCCGTCCCACCATTTTAGCGACGATACTTTCTTCGGTTTCATCATGAATATTCACAACACCCACCTGACAACCATCACGCATAATTGTTGCCCGATCACAAACCCGAAAAATTTCATTCATCTTATGCGAAACGTAGATCAATGAGACGCCGGTAGATTTCAGATCTGAAATCAGTTCTGCCAGACGATCAAATTCACGTGGTGTCAAACTAGACGTTGGCTCATCCATGGCAATAATTTTGGCATCATCGAGCATGGCACGAGCAATCTCGACGATCTGCTGCTGTGATACCTTTAAATTTTTGATGGGTTCGTTAGGATCAATCGATGGATCGAGTCGCTGTAGAATTCTTTTCGCTCGGGCAACCTGTGCTTTCCGGTCGACCCATAATCCTCCCGCTTTTGTCATGGGACGACCGAGAAACATATTTTGTGCGACAGAGAGCTCTGGAATATGCTGCAACTCTTGATGAATCATCGCAATACCCGCATGGCGTGCACTCAGTGGATTGCTCATCTGCACCGGTATGCCATTCACGTTGATTTCTCCGCTATCTGCTGCCCGAACTCCGGATAGAATATTCAGCAGGGTAGACTTACCCGCGCCATTCTCACCAATAAGGGCATGAACTTCTCCTGGCTTCACGGCAAAATCGACATTCTGTAAAGCGGCAGCACTGCCGTAGGTTTTGCTGATGCCACGCATCATTAAACGATACTGTTCCATACACTCTCCACCTTACCTATTACTGCTGAGTTAAAAGTTGACGCAGTTTTTCCTGGTCTTTGGTGGAAAATGCTTCAACGTTCTCTTTGGTTATCAGTGCTTGTGGAGTGGAGATCACACGTGACAGTTTCTGACCATTAATCAGACGTAATGTGACATTCATGGCAACTTCTCCCGTCAGAACTGGGAAGCTATCGACGGTACCAGTTAGTTCGCCACGTTTGATAGATGCGTATGCATCGGAAATACCATCAGTGCCAAATACTTTCGTCTGTTCTGCTTTATTCATTGCTCGTACAGCTTCAACAACACCGAGTGCCATGGTGTCATTATTGGCGTAGAAACCGATGAGATCGGGATGTTGTTGAAGGAGAGTGGTTGCGGCATTGTACGCCTGTTCACGACTCCAGTTAGCAGGGACACTCGCGACGATATTGAATTTACCGTTAGTATCCAGTGTCTCTTTAAAGCCGCGGGTACGCTGTCCTGCTGCATATACGCCAGGTTGTCCTTCAATAACGGCAACTTTTCCGCCTTGTGGATAATGCTGAATAAACCATTGCGCGACACGAACGCCATTATCTTTTTGAACGTTACCAACGTAGTGTTGTGCATTGGGCATTACGGCATCATTAACGTTGACGACCGGAATATTACTTTGATTTGCTCTTTCCAGAGCGGGTTCTAAATTGATGTCGGTTTGTGGTGACGCTAATAAACCATTAAAGCCTTGAGAAATCATCGTTTCAGCAATTGATAGCTGACCTAACTGGTCATCTTCATTGGCAGCGGCTTGGTATTCCACGGTAAATCCATATTTCTTGGCGACATTTTGATATCCCTGGCCTAATAAACGCCAGTATTCATTCGTCAGAGTTTTAGACACCCCACCAATTTTTAACTTCGGATCTATTGCTGGCAACGGCCCATACTTACTTTCGAGTTGTGCCCAATCCGTACGATCTGGCTCGCTATCAGACTGAAGAGGAGCCAGCGTAGTCGCGTAAACGTTAGTGCAGAACAGTGAGGAGGCGAGTACAGAGAGTAATATTTTTTTCATTTTCAGACCTTTTTCTCATTATGTTGACTACAGTGGTTATTCAGTCTTTGACCTATTTTTTATTATTTACTGAGCATAATTGCATTCACAATTTGTTGAGATGCGACAGCATCCTGACGACTGATAGCTTCCAGTAATGCACTGTTATCATGGAGCTGTTCACACAGTTTCAGCAGATGATTTACGGTTGCGATATTCGTCTCTGCTTCACGTATAGGATCGAGACCGCTGGCATCCGGGAAGGTATCAAAGTAGTAAGCTCCCTGGTAACCATCACGCTGCATCTGCCAGAGAAATTCTAGTGTCGCGCGTGGATTAACAGAACCGACCATCAGACCATCATCACGTTTTCCCCAGCCATCGTTAAGATCAAGGCCTAGCAGACGTGAACGACGCGCCACCATGGCAGCGGCAAAGGCAGGAATTTCATTGGCAAACAGTACATGAGCGAAATCGAGAGTGATTCCGAGGTTTGGGCAGTCAGCTTCTTCTACGGCTAATAAGCAGGTAGTTGCATTAGGGAAGATACTATAGGCTCGCGGCTCATTAGGTTTGTACTCAATACTTACATCAACATCTGGAGCATACTCAGCGACTTCACGGACGGCACTTACTGCATCTTCCCACATTTTTTTATAATCGGCCTGGAAGCAATAATCGAAACCATCTTGTCCCATCCACAGCGTCATCAGTTTTGAACCAAATTCACGACCTGCATCGATACCACGTTTAGTCAGCTCAATGGCTTCACGACGGATTTTAGGATCTGGGTTAGTGAAAGCACCGATTTTGAACTGGGGAGCGTCCCAGCGCATCTGCATACCGTTGACAGCCAATCCTGCATCTTCAATTGCTTGGCGCATTGTATTGATATCACTGGTCATATGCTGTGGATAGTTGAGATCCAGATGCGTCAGACCTTTCACTTTCCCTGCTCGCATTATCATCTGTAAAACAGAGGGTTTGCCCTGTAAATCAGGCCAGTAGATATTTGCCCCAGAGGCGAAAGAATTCAGGCGAGTAGCGAACTTAATTTTTGACATAGCAGACCCTTAAAATAAATCGTGAAGAGCATTCCTAGTTCACGAATTTTTGTGAAGTTGATTTATTTATACGTTAAGAGATTTTTTAAGCAAGAGTGGGTGAGTGATAAAGTTGTGTTTTGCGAGATTGTTCACGAAAATAATTGCTACCAGAATTTTTAGAGGAGAGCGATTGAATAGGGTTGAGGTTTTATTCAATTAATTTATGAGGAGATTCAATTAATTTTTTATATTATTGTTATTAATCATTGTCTTGGTGTTTTTTTTGATTTGTTTTTTTTGATGTTTGGTATTCGTGTGTTTGGATGAAACGAGATGTTCAGATGTTTTTTGATGGGAGTTATCCTTAATTTAGAAAGGTTTTTTAGATGATATAAGCCATTTTAAACTGGGTAAGTAGAGTTATATTTTTGGTTTTTTCTTTACGAAATAATTTTAATTTGTGTTGTTTGTTTTGCATTCTTCAATTTATATTTTAAACACAACAATCTCTGTGCTGAATGAATCGTTATACCTGGCAATGCATAGTAGAAAGAGAGGCATAAAAAACTAAACATTGAAAAGTCTGTAATGATAGTTACCTCTTGAAGAGACTGATTGTTCTCTCAGAGGACTCAGCTAGTGTTTAAATAGCATTGCTCATATTCCAGTGAGCAACAGACGCCATCATGATTTGATGAATAGGCTCACATTCATTCATTTTGGAATCTCTACCGCACAAGCAGATGTAATCCTCTGAGGCTGGAGTAAAATGCTATCGTGTTGCTTGATGATGAGCCTAAAATTGGAACAAACATGACAGAAAATACATTGTTTGAGTTAAGTCAGCAGGTTGGTCAGGCTCTGGCGCTGCGTGGTGCAACACTCACTACAGCGGAGTCCTGTACTGGTGGCTGGATAGCAAAAGTGATAACCGACGTACCCGGTAGCTCTGCGTGGTTCGAGCGGGGTTTTGTCACTTACAGTAATCAGGCTAAACAGCAATTGATTGGTGTTACACCTCAGACACTGGACGCTTACGGCGCAGTGAGTGAAGCGGTGGTGCGTGAGATGGCCTTGGGTGCATTGCAGGCGGCACAGGCCGATTATGCGATTTCGGTCAGCGGTATTGCCGGGCCGGACGGCGGAAGCGAGGAAAAACCTGTCGGTACAGTCTGGTTTGGTTTTGCTGATAATCAAGGACAGACTTTTGCTATAACAGCGCGGTTTGCTGGTGACCGTGATGCCGTTCGCCGCCAGGCAACGGAATTTGCGTTGCAAACTCTGTGGAATGATTTTCTAAAAAAATAAGCTTGATACTGTATGATTGTACAGTATAATTGCTTTAATAAAATTGTATTGAAAACGCAGAATAGCGAGCCTCGCTTGATACTGCATGACAGGAGTAGAAATGGCTATCGACGAAAACAAACAGAAGGCGTTGGCGGCGGCACTTGGTCAAATTGAAAAGCAATTTGGTAAAGGCTCCATCATGCGTCTGGGTGAAGACCGTTCTATGGACGTAGAAACCATTTCTACAGGTTCTCTTTCATTAGATATTGCCTTGGGTGCAGGCGGCTTACCAATGGGCCGTATCGTAGAAATCTACGGGCCGGAATCCTCAGGTAAAACCACACTGACCTTGCAAGTTATCGCTTCGGCACAGCGTGAAGGTAAAACTTGTGCGTTTATCGATGCAGAACATGCTCTGGACCCAATCTATGCCAAGAAGTTAGGCGTTGATATCAATAATCTGCTGTGTTCCCAACCAGACACCGGTGAGCAAGCTTTAGAAATTTGTGACGCACTTGCACGTTCTGGTGCGGTCGACGTTATTATCGTTGACTCCGTTGCTGCTTTGACACCAAAAGCTGAAATTGAAGGCGAAATCGGTGACTCTCATATGGGCCTTGCAGCACGTATGATGAGCCAGGCAATGCGTAAACTGGCGGGTAACCTGAAGCAGTCTAATACTCTGCTTATCTTCATTAACCAGATCCGTATGAAAATCGGCGTTATGTTTGGTAATCCAGAAACCACGACCGGTGGTAACGCACTGAAATTCTACGCCTCTGTACGCCTCGATATTCGCCGTATCGGTGCGGTGAAAGACGGTGATAACGTAATTGGCAGTGAAACTCGCGTTAAAGTGGTAAAAAATAAAATTGCGGCACCGTTCAAGCAAGCTGAATTCCAGATCCTCTACGGGGAAGGGATTAACGTCCATGGTGAACTGGTTGACTTAGGCGTTAAGCATAAAATTATTGAAAAAGCAGGTGCCTGGTATAGCTACAAAGGGGAAAAAATTGGTCAGGGCAAAGCTAATGCCAGTAATTTCCTGAAAGAAAACAAGCCAATGGCTGCAGAAATTGAAAAATTACTGCGTGAAACACTGCTGAATAATCCGGATGCTAAGCCAGATTTCACCGTTGATGAAAACGACAGCAACGCCGTTGAAGCCTCTGAAGATTTCTAATATATTTTAACAGCTATTCAAGGGGCATGATGATGCCCCTTGAAGCTTGTTACCACACTAGAAACCTTCTTTCTGTCTTTTATGTTATCTGTTACCACTACTCATCGTTGCTTGTTTTATTATGTCTGAACAGTTATTCCTATCTCCCCGTAGTACCTTTTCCCGATTATGCGACAGAGCTGTTCGTATTCTTGCTATGCGTGATCATAGTGAACAGGAACTAAGACGTAAGCTCACCACTCCCGCACCTTCTGCCTCTTTCGGGCAGCAACCAGAAAAAACAGAATATTCAGCCGAAGATATCGAAAAGGTCATTGCCTGGTGTTATCAGCAAAACTGGCTTGATGACCGGCAATTTGCGATGCGATTTATTGCCAGCCGTAGTCGTAAAGGTTATGGGCCACAGTCTATCCGCCAGTCACTGCAACAGAAGGGAATAGGCAGAGAGATACGGGAAGAGGTGTTGTATGCCTGTGAAATTGACTGGGGTCAGCGAGCGAAAGAAATAGCCGAGCGTAAATTTGGTACTCCGTTGCCTGACGAGTGGCAGAAGCGGGTTAAAGTACAGCGTTTTCTGCTTTATCGTGGTTTTTTTATGGAAGACATTCAGAATATCTACTGAATTTTTGTCGATTAGTGTCAGACGGGATTTTACTTCCCACGCCAGAAAACTTATCTTATTCCCACTTTTTCCCAGGTAAACGAGTTCTGATAGCGAAAAAATGCCATCTGCGCTGGTTTATAACTCTTCGTTAGCTTGATTTCAGGATATTTATGAGCAAGAGCACCGCTGAGATCCGTCAGGCGTTTCTCGATTTTTTCCAA
>Ga0302347_1000936_pt1 | contig 39352 bp, 31 predicted proteins | sample PhyWR1_FD_202178 | JGI IMG/M metagenome (GOLD analysis project Ga0302347, IMG submission 202178) | Leaf surface microbial communities from wheat plants in UC Gill Tract Community Farm, Albany, California, United States - DLSL W.R1 (v2)... | ecosystem: Host-associated > Plants > Phyllosphere >... | reverse complement strand
GCTGCCGCTCCCACGGCCGAGCTGCCCGCTCCCGTGGCTGCGGAGACCGGTCATGTCGTGAAGTCGCCGATGGTGGGAACGTTCTACCGCTCGTCGAGCCCGGGTGCCAAGCCGTTTGTCGAGCTGGGTTCCGAGGTCAAGGAAGGCGAGACCATCTGCATCATCGAAGCGATGAAGATCCTCAACGAGATCGAAGCCGACAAGTCGGGCAAGATCACCCGCATCCTGGGCGAAAACGGCCAGGCGGTGGAATACGGACAACCACTGTTCGTGATCGAGTGATCGGCGAGCCTGTGATGCTGCGTGAAGCAAAAAGTAGCAGCCGCGCCTGTCGCCCGGCTGTGCCCATGACTGTGGCGTGCGCCCATACGCAGGCACTGCGCTGCGAGGACTTCCATGTTTAAGAAAATTTTGGTGGCCAACCGGGGCGAAATTGCCCTGCGCATCCAGCGCGCCTGCCGCGAACTGGGTGTCAAGGCCGTGATGGTCTACTCCGAAGCCGACCGTGACGCCAAGTACGTCAAGCTCGCCGACGAGGCCGTCTGCATAGGCCCTGCGCCTTCTCCGCTGAGCTATCTCAGCATGCCGGCCATCATTTCCGCGGCCGAAGTGACCGATGCCGAAGCCATCCACCCCGGCTACGGTTTCCTCAGTGAAAACGCCGACTTTGCCGAACGCGTCGAGAAGAGCGGTTTCCAGTTCATCGGCCCCACGCCCGAGTCGATCCGCATCATGGGCGACAAGGTCTCGGCCAAGCAGGCGATGATCAAGGCCGGCGTGCCTTGCGTGCCCGGCTCCGACGGCGAGCTGCCTGACGATCCGGTGCAGATCCGCCGCATCGCCAAGGCCGTGGGCTATCCCGTGATCATCAAGGCCGCAGGCGGCGGCGGTGGCCGCGGCATGCGCGTGGTGCATACCGAAGCCGCGCTGGTCAACGCCGTGCAGATGACCAAGGCCGAAGCCGCTGCGGCATTCGGCAACCCCGCGGTGTACATGGAAAAGTACCTGCAGAACCCGCGCCACATTGAAATCCAGGTGCTGGCCGACAAGTTCAAGAACGCCGTCTATCTGGGCGAGCGCGACTGCTCCATGCAGCGCCGCCACCAGAAGGTGATCGAAGAGGCGCCCGCGCCCGGCATTCCACGCCGCCTGATCGAACGCATTGGCGAGCGCTGCGTCGCGGCCTGCAAGAAGATCGGCTACCGCGGTGCGGGCACGTTCGAGTTCCTGTTCGAAAACGGCGAGTTCTATTTCATTGAAATGAACACCCGGGTTCAGGTCGAGCACCCCGTGACCGAAATGATTTCGGGCGTAGACATCGTCAAGACGCAGATCATGGTCGCGGCCGACGAGAAGCTGCCGTTCACGCAGCGCCAGATCGAGCTGCGCGGCCATGCGATCGAATGCCGCATCAACGCCGAGGACGCGTACAAGTTCACGCCGTCTCCCGGTCGCATCACCACCTGGCATGCGCCGGGCGGCCCGGGCGTGCGTGTCGACTCGCACATCTACACGAACTATTTCGTTCCCCCGAACTACGACTCGATGATCGGCAAGCTGATCGTTCACGGCGACACGCGCGAGCAGGCCCTGGCCCGCATGCGCACGGCGCTGCTGGAAACCGTGGTCGAAGGCATCAACACCAACATTCCCCTGCACAAGGATCTGATGGTCGATGCCAAGTTCATGGAAGGCGGCACCAACATCCACTATCTGGAAGAGTGGCTGCAGCTGCGCAACCCCAAGCGATGAGTCAGGCCGCAGGGCTGTGACCGCATATGCTGGCCTCTGGCGACGGAGGCCGGCATTTTCATTTTTACAAGGAACGGCGTCATGTTTGAACTGAGCCTGTTGTGCCCCGAAGACCGGGTGGAAACCATCAGCGATGCGCTCGACGCGCTGGACGCATTGAGCGTATCGGTCGAAGACGCCGATGCACAGACCGAGGCCGAGCAGGCATTGTTTGGCGAGCCCGGCATGCCGCCGCCCAAGGACGGCTGGCAGCGCAGCCGCGTGGTCGCGCTGTTTCCCACCGAGGAACTCGCGCAGGTAGCGCGCCAATTGCTGAGCCTGCAGGACTTCTTCGAAGGCTGCACCATTCTGGGCGTGAACAATGTGCCCGAGCAGGATTGGGTGCGCCTGACGCAGTCGCAGTTCACGCCTGTGGACATCACGCCCGAGTTCTGGATCGTGCCCACCTGGCACGACATGCCTGAACAAGCCAAGGTCAGCATCCGCCTCGATCCGGGTCTGGCCTTCGGCACCGGCACCCATCCAACGACGCGCATGTGCCTGCGCTGGATCGCACGCCAGCCCGCGGGCTCGCTGGGCCGCGTGCTCGACTACGGCTGCGGCTCGGGCATTCTTGCCATCGGCGCGGCCAAGTTCGGCGCGGTCGACATCGACGCCGTGGACATCGATACCGCGGCCGTCGACTCGACGCTGCTCAATGCCCAGGCGAACGAAGTGCAGCTGTCCGCGGGCCTGCCCGACAAGGCCAGCGGCGAGTACGGCACGGTGCTGGCCAACATCCTGGCCTCGCCCCTGAAGGTGCTCGCGCCGCTGCTGTGCGCGCATGTGGCCGCGGGCGGCAACCTGGTGCTCGCGGGTATCCTGGAGCGCCAGGCCGATGAGCTCAAGGAGGCCTATGCACCCTGGGTCAAGCTCGAAGTCGCGGATGCGCAGGACGGCTGGATCCTGATGACCGCTTCGCGCTGAGCCCCCTCGGTCGCCCCACTTTTGACAGGAACTGCCGATGAGCCAGACCACGCGCTGCCCTTCTTGTGGAACGAAGTTCAAGGTGGTGGCCGACCAGTTGCGCATTTCAGAGGGCTGGGTGCGCTGCGGCCAGTGCGAGCAGGTGTTCGACGCCACGCTGACGCTGGAGTCGCCTGCCATGGCTGCGGCATCCGTCGCTGCTGCGCCGGTGGTGCTGCCCGAGGCCGCAGGCTATGCGCTGCCCACGGCGGTCGACGACGACGAGGACCTGCCGCTCGACGCGGCCGCCAGGCCCAACGCGCCGGCTTCCTGGCCCGAGCTGACCGAAGCCGATATGGCGCCGGCACGCGCGAGCGCACCCGAGGCCCGTACCGAGCCGGACCTGGACCCCGAGCCCGAGCCCGAGCCCGAGCCCGAGCCCGAGCCCGAGCCCGAGCCCGAGGATTCCACGGCGCCACCGCCCGCCGCACAGCCGGCCAAGGTGCCCGAACTGTCACCGGATGCCGAACTTGAACCGGCGCCGGAGCCCGTGCTGGAATCCGCGTCCTTGTCCGACGCCACCGACCCGTTTGCGCAGCCGCTGCCCGAGGCCGAACCCGGCTTCGTGCGCGCCGCGCGGCGCAAGGCGTTCTGGCACGCGCCCGGCGTGCGCCTGGCGCTGGCGCTGGGCAGCACGGTGCTGCTGGTGGGACTGGCGCTGCAGGTTGCGCTGCACGAGCGCAATGCGCTCGCCGCCCGGCTGCCGTCGCTGCGCCCCGCATTGCAAGGCCTGTGTGCGCTGACCGGTTGCACGCTGACGGCGCGCCAGGACATCAGCCAGGTCGTGATCGCGAGCTCGGCCTTCACGCGCAGCGCCCAGCCCGACAGTTACCTGCTGAGCCTGACCATAGAAAACCAGGCCGGCACCGAACTCGCCATGCCCGCCGTGGAACTCACGCTCACCGACCTGCAGGACCAGCCGGTGCTGCGCCGCGTGCTGCTGCCCGCCGATCTGCAGGCGCCCGCGACGCTGGGCGCCCAGGCCGAATGGAGTGTGCGCATTCCGCTGGCCGTCAGCGCCACGCCGACGCGCATTGCGGGTTATCGTGCACTTGTCTTTTACCCCTGATCTTTGGAAAACTCACCGACCATGGCCGCCCTCATTTGTGGATCCCTCGCGTTTGACACCATCATGACCTTCGAGGGTCGTTTCGCGGACCAGATCCTGCCCGATCAGCTGCACATTCTCAACGTCTCGTTCCTCGTGCCCACGCTGCGCCGCGACTTCGGCGGCTGCGCCGGCAACATCGCCTACAGCCTCAAGCTGCTGGGCGGCGAGCCTCTGCCCATGGCGATGCTGGGCAGCGACGGCGGCAGCTACCTCGAGCACATGCGCGAGCTGGGCATCTCGACGCGCCATGTCGGCGAAAGCGGTGAGATCTATACGGCCCAGGCCATGATCATGACCGACACCGACAACAACCAGATCACCGCCTTCCACCCCGGCGCGATGTCGCATGCCCATCTGCTGCAGATCTCGGGTGAGACGCGCGCCGCCGTGGGCATCGTCGCGCCCGACGGCCGCGACGCCATGATCCAGCACGCGCGCCAGTTCAAGGAAGCGGGCATTCCATTCGTCTTCGATCCGGGCCAGGGCCTGCCGATGTTCAACGGCGACGAACTCAAGGTCTTCATCGAGCAGGCCGACTGGATCGCGGTCAACGACTACGAAGCCAAGGTCCTTTGCGACCGCACGGGACTGGACCTCGCGGCGCTTTCGCAGCGGGTCAAGGGCCTGGTGGTGACGCTGGGCGCCGACGGCTGCGAAGTCTGGGAGCAGGGCGCGAAGACCCTGGTCGCGCCGGTCACGCCCAAGCAGGTCGTCGATCCCACGGGCTGCGGCGACGCCTGGCGCGGTGCGCTGCTGTTCGGCCTGGAGAAGGGCTGGTCGCTGGTGCGCTGCGCCGAACTCGGCAACCGCGTGGGCGCGCTGAAAATCGCGAGCAAGGGCCCGCAGAACTACTTGCTCGACTTCGCGGTCGAATAAGTCAGGGGCGCGCCGCGCGCTCATGGCCCAATCTCTTTTCTGAACCTGGACGAGCATGGATTCCGTTTCACAGATCGCGCTGGGTTCGGCGCTGGCGATTGCCACCATGGGGCGGCGCACGGCGGTCTGGAAAGCCGCGCTATGGGGCGCGGTCGCGGGAACGCTGCCCGATCTCGATGTGTTCATCGACCACGGCAATGCGCTGGCCAACATGGTCAACCACCGCGGCAACAGCCATTCGCTGCTGTACCTGCTGCTGCTTTCGCCGCCGCTGGGCGCGTGCATAGCGCGGCTGCACGGCGAAGGCGCGCTGTGGCGCCGCTGGGCCGTGGCGATGGCGCTGGTGCTGGTCACGCATCCGATACTCGACTGGTTCACGATCTACGGCACGCAGCTGCTGCGGCCGTTCAGCAACCAGGCCTATGGCCTGGGCAGCATCTTTGTCATCGACCCGCTCTACACGCTGCCGCTGCTGGTCGGTGTCGGCATTGCGCTGTGCCGCAAGTCGTTTGCCGGCCTGCGCGCCAACCAGATCGGTCTGCTGCTCAGCAGCCTGTACCTGGGCTGGAGCGTGCTCGCCCAGCAGCATGCAATCAGCGTGGCCCAGGCCTCGCTCGCGGCCCAGCGCATTGAAGCGCCGCAGCTGCTGGTGACCGCGACGCCGCTCAACACGCTGCTGTGGCGCGCGGTCGCGCTGGGCGATACGCATTACTGGGAAGGCTATTACTCGGTGTTCGATCCGGACCACGAGATGGTCTGGACGCGCCATGAGCGCGGCACGGCGCTGCAGGCGTTGTATGCGCCGCAGACACCCGCGGTGCGCCAGCTCGCTGACTTCGCGCACAACTTCGTGAAGCTGGAACAGGACGGCGAAGGCCTGTACCTCAGCGATCTGCGCATGGGCAGCGAAGGCCGCTACAGCTTTCGCTTTCTGCTGGGCAGTGCTGCCGATCTCGCCGCGGGCCGGGTCCATATCGAGCAGCAGGCCTTGAAGCTGCCGGTGCGCCAGGCCCTGGGCGAGCTATGGCAGCGCATCTGGAGCCGATCCAAGGCTCAGTGACCGATTTCGAAAGCGCTGAGAAAGCGCGAGACCATGTTGTAGGCACCAATGGTCGCCACCAGATCGACCTGGGCGCGGGCATCGAAATGCGTGCGCACCTGGGCGAACAGTGCGTCGGAGACGACGATGCTGCGCGTCATCGCATCGGTAAGCCGCAGGGCCACGCGTTCGGCCGCGGTCCATGGGGCGTCGAGCGAAAGCGTTTCGCTGCGTATGGCCTCGATGGCCTCGGCGCTCTGGCCCGCGCGCTGGGCATGGGGCACATGGGCGTCGAATTCATAGGGCGCGTCGTTGAGCACCGCCACGCGCAGAATCACCAGTTCGCGCAGCCCTGCGTCCAGGCTGTTGCGGTTGCGCACGGCCGACAGCATCTGCTCCCAGCCATGCGCCATGGCCGGGCTGTTGAGCAGCACCTGGTACAGCGGTGAGATGCGGCCGCGCTCGGCAATGATCTGCGCTTCTTGCGCAGCGAGTTCGGGGCGCGTGCCGGGAAGAATGGGGGAGAGTCTCATGAAGCAACGATCTGCGGCAGGCGAAAGGGAAAACCATGTGGCTGCCCGCGGCCTGCCGGCGCGGGTGAACGGGCGCGCCACACGGCGCGGTCGGTTGGCTATCAGTCGGCGCGGATGCCGGCCTTGGCCACGATGTCTTTCCAGCGGTTCTGTTCGGCCTGAATGAAGGCCGCGAACTGCGCGGGCGTCTCGCCGCCGGCCACGGCATCTTCCTCCTTGAAGCGCGCCACCACCTCGGGCGACTTGAGGGCGGTCACGCAGGCTTCCTGCAGGCGCTGCACTACTTCGGGCGGCGTGCCCGCGGGTGCGAGCATGCCGTACCACTGCACCGACTCGAAGCCCGGATAGCCCGATTCGGCCACGGTGGGCATGTCGGGCAGCGAGGGCAGGCGCTGCTTGGTGCCGGTCGCGATACCGCGCAGCGAACCTTTCTTGATGTGCTTGGCCAGCGCTGGCGTGCCGGCCGAGAACAGGTGAATGCGCCCGGCCAGAAGGTCGTTGAGCGCCGGGCCGGTGCCGCGGTAGGGAATGTGCGTGGCCTTGAGGCCCGTGGTCAGCTTGAGGTATTCAATGGCGAGATGGCCGGCGCTCGCATTGCCGGCCGAAGCGTAGTTCAGCATCGTCGGGTTCTGCTTGCTGTATTCGATCAGTTCCTTGAGGCTCTTGGCGGGCACGCTGGGGTGGGTCACGAACAGGCTGGGCACCTTGACGAACAGCGTCACCGGCACGAAGTCCTTGTTCACGTCGTAGCCCGGGTTGCTGTAGATGAACGGGTTCACTGCCATGGAGCCGACATGGGCCTGGATCAGCGTATAGCCATCGGCGGGCGAGCGCGCGACGTCGAGCATGGCCGGCACGCCGCCGCCGCCGGCCTTGTTCTCGACCATCACCGTGGTGCCGAAAATGCGCGTCAGTTCATGCGCCACCGTGCGACCGACGATGTCGGAGGTGCCGCCGGGCACGAACGGCACGATGAACTTGACGGTGCGGCCCTTGGAAGGCCAGTTCGGGTTCTGGGCGTGGACAATGGTCGCGGGCAGGGCGCAGGCCAGGCCCGCGCCCAGCAGGCTGCGGCGGTTCAGGGAAGGAAGGGAATGGCTCATGGTGTCTCCTTGATTTGTTGTATGAGCATGAAGAAAGGGGTGGGTGCGGCTTTTTGGACGTACGAATTCCCCCAGGCCCGTTTTGCGGCGGGCCCGTTCGCGGGCGTCAAAGCGGGTGGCGGTTCAGTCGCAGCGCACGGACATGCCGCCGTCGACGATGATTTCGGTGCCGGTCACGAACCGGGATTCATCGCTGGCCAGGTACAGCGCGGCATTCGCGGTATCGCGGCCGTCGCCCATGAAGGGCAGGGGAATGCGCGACTGGCGCTGCTCCAGCAGTGCCTGCACATCGCCGCCTGCGCGCTGGCCGGCCAGGCGGATTTCCACCATCGGCGTATGCAGCTGGCCGGGCACCACGGTGTTCACGCGTATCGACTGCTTGGCGTATTGCACGGCCAGCACGCGCGACAGCTGGATCACGCCGGCCTTGGTCGCGGCATAGGCGATCTGCGCCGAGCCCGTCCAGCGTATGCCCGAAGTCGAGGCGATGTTGATGATGTTGCCGCTGCCCTGGGTCAGCATCAGGGGCAGCGCATGTTTGCAGGTCAGGAACACGCTCTTGAGGTTGTGGTCGACCTGGGCATCCCAGACTTCCTCGCTCATTTCGACGGGCCCGCCCTTGGCCGAGCCGCCTACGTTGTTGACCAGTACATCGAGCCGGCCGAAACGTTCGTGGCAGGCGCTGATCGCCTGCTCGATCGAGGCGCTGCTGGTGACATCGCAGGTGCCGGCGACGAAGCTGCCGCCAATCTGTTCGATCATGGCGCGGGTCTCGACCAGGCGTTCGGCGTCGCGGTCGACGCCATAGACGTTGGCGCCCTCCTGCGCAAAGCGCAGCGCCATCGCGCGGCCGTTGCCCCAGCCCGGGCCGACCGAGCCGGCGCCGGTGATGAAGACAGTCTTGCCCGCGAGGCGGCCCTGCGGGTTCATGGGAGTGGAGGTGTCGAAGGTCATCGCGTAAGAAGCTCTGGAAGGGGCGGGAACTGATAAAGACGGGCGGGCGTGTCGACCAGCAGGTCCTGCAAGGCTGCGGCACTCGGCGCAATCTCGTCCAGGCTGCGGATCAGCTGCGCTTCGTCGGGCGTGTGGCTGTGGTTGGGATGGGGCCAGTCGGTGCCCCACAGGCATTGCCCGGGAAACTCGGCGAGCAGCTGGCGCGCCAGCGCAATGCCTGCGGCATATGGCGGTGTTGGATCGATGCGGTCGATGCCGCTGAGCTTGACGAAGACATGGGGCTGGCGCAACAGTGCGCGCAGAGCCTGGAAATGCGGGTGCCCCGCACCCAGTCGCGCGTCGACGCGCCCCATGTGGTCTATCACCACCGGCACGGCGCTGCGCGCCAGCGGCGCGGCCAGCTGCGCCAGCAGATCGCTTTCGCAGTGCAGCTGCAGATGCAGGCCCGCATGGGCCAAGCGCGGCGTCATGGCAATGGCGTCTTCCAGACTCGCGGCTGGCGGCAGATGGTGCATGAAGTTGAAGCGCACGGCGCGAAAGCGCGCATCAGCCAGCCGCGCCAGTTGCGCATCGGGCGCATCGGCGGGGGCCAGCGCCACGCCGACATACTGTCCTTCCGCGGCCTGCAGGGCCTGCGCCACCCAGTGGTTGTCAAAGCCGTAGGCCGTGGACTGCACCACCACGCAGCGTTCCATGCCCCAGCGCCGGTGCAATGCAAACAGCTGGTCGTGATCCTGGCCCGCAAGCGGGTGCATGTGCGACGCGTGCCGCGGCTCATACACATGCACATGGCTGTCGCAAGCGCCTGGCGGCAACGGGCGAGCGCCCAGGGCGGTGTTCCGGGGCGAAAGGCGCGGGGCCGATGTAAAGGTGGAATTCATGGTCATGGGCTGCTGCCATTGTGGGTCGCAGGCATGGCATTTTGGTAGAAATCTATTGGATATCAGTTATCAGCAATACTTATGCGATTACCCGCTACCAATTGGTGAAACCTCGATGGATCTGACGCGTCTTCGCTACTTTTCGGCCGTGGCCCAGGCGGGCAGTTTCAGCCGCGCGGCCGCGGCCTTGCACCTGTCGCAGCCGGCCTTGAGCCGCCAGGTGCTGCTGCTGGAAACCGAACTGGGCCAGCGCCTGTTCGAGCGCACCGGGCGCGGCGCCCAGCTCACCGAATCGGGCGCGGCGCTGCTGGAGCATGCGAACAGCATTTTTGCGCTGGCCGCGCATGCGCAGTCCGACATGGCCGAGCGCTTGCGCAGCCCGCGCGGGCGCATCAGCATCGGCCTGCCGCCGCGCGTGGCGCATGTGATCGCGGCCGACCTGGTGCTGGCGTTTCGCCAGGAGTTTCCCGATGCGACGTTGTCCATTGAGGAGAACCTGAGCTTTCGCCTGCGCGAATGGCTGCTGGCCGGGCGCGTCGATCTGGCGCTGATGTTCGATCCGCCTCCGTCGCCCCAGCTGATGACCGAAACTCTGCTGCGCGAGCCCATGGTGTTCATCAGCACCCAGCCGCTGCCGGCCAAGATACGTCTGTCCCAGCTGGTGCAGCGCGAGTTGGTGGTGGCGCGCTCACCGAATGCGCTGCGTTCGCTGCTCGAAGCCCATACCGCGCCGCGCGGGCTGTCGCTGCGCCTCGTGGCTGAAGTGGATTCGGTGCAGACCGTGCTGTCGCTGGTGGCGCGCGGCGTCGGCGATACCCTGCTGCCGCTGAGCGGCACGATAGGCTGGAATTACCCGCAGCCCCTGCATGTCGCGCATGTCGTGGCGCCGGCCATGCGCAACAACTTCGTGCTGGCCGTGCCGCGTGCCAAGCCGGCCACGCGGCTCACGCGCTTTGTCGAACAGCTGCTCAAGGACATGGTGGCCCGGCATTTCGCCGCGCTGGCCGTGCCGCGCAAGAGCGCCTGATTCCGGCCCCATGAAAAAAGCCCGAGGCCTTGCGGCTTCGGGCTTTGGCGCGGAGCGTCATGCCTCAGGGCTTGGTGCCCGTGGGGAAGGGCCATGCGGCTTGCGGGTTCAGCGCGGTCTGTGCCACGGGGGCGGCAACGGCAGCAGGGGCTGCAGCGGCCTTGGCGGGCTTCTTTGCAGCAGCCTTCTTTGCGGGAGCAGCAGCCTTGGCAGGCGCGGCGGCCTTTGCCGGTGCAGCAGCCTTCTTCGCGGGCGCAGCAGCCTTGGCAGGCGTGGCGGCCTTTGCCGGCGCAGCAGCCTTCTTCGCGGGTGCAGCGGCCTTCTTGGCAGGAGCCGCAGCCTTCTTCGCCGGTGCGGCAGCCTTCACAGGAGCAGCAGCCTTCTTGGCAGGAGCGGCAGCCTTTTTCGCGGGAGCGGCAGCCTTGGCAGAAGCGGCCTTCGCCGGAGCAGCAGCCTTCTTCGCGGGAGCGGCGGCCTTGGCGGGCGCAGCAGCCTTCTTCGCCGGAGCGGCGGCCTTGGCAGGCGCAGCAGCCTTCTTCGCGGGAGCGGCGGCCTTGGCGGGCGCAGCAGCCTTCTTCGCGGGAGCGGCGGCCTTGGCGGGCGCAGCAGCCTTCTTCGCGGGAGCAGCGGCCTTGGCGGGCGCAGCAGCCTTCTTCGCGGGAGCGGCGGCCTTGGTGGGCGCAGCAGCCTTCTTCGCGGGAGCTGCTGGCTTGACCGGTGCAGCAGCCTTGGATGCAGCAGCCTTGGGTGCGGCAGCCTTCTTGGCAGGTGCAGCAGCCTTGGGCGCCTCAGCCTTCTTCGCTGGAGCAGCAGCCTTGGCCGAAGCCGTGGACGGCTTGGTCACCGCGGCTTTGGTAGAGGTTGCGGCTGGCTTGGCAGCAGCGGTCTTGGTCGCAGCTGCGGGCTTGGCCGCGGCAGCTTTCTTCGCCGTCGCTGCGGGCTTGGCTGCGGCCTTGGGCGCAGCAGCCTTCTTGGGTGCAGCGGCCTTGGTCACGGTCGTGGCCTTGGCTGCCGCCTTGGCGGGGGCCGCCACAGCCGGTGCTGCCGCCTTCTTCACGGACTCTGCCGGGGCGGCAGTCGAGGCCTTTTTGTCGGCCGTTTTTTTCGCAGTTGCCATCATCTTCTCCTTGGTCGATTTGCACAAAACACTTCGACTGCACATGGGCAGGAAGCGATCCATAGCGATGTGGAGTGACGCATCGCAATGAACACGGAATCGCCCCGCGCAGCACCTTGATTCAAAGTGATTTGTTCGGGACGGTTGATGTGTGCCATTGTGCCTGCTGGAGAGCGATTAATCCCAGGAAAGTGCGCCGCCGGTCTGATACTCGATCACACGTGTCTCAAAGAAGTTACGTTCCTTCTTCAAATCGATCATCTCGCTCATCCACGGGAAGGGATTTTCCTCGCCGGGGAACAGTTCTTCCAGGCCGATTTGCGTGGCCCGGCGATTGGCGATGTAGCGCAGGTAGCCCTTGAACATCGAGGCGTTCATGCCCAGCACGCCGCGCGGCATGGTGTCTTCGGCATAGGCGTATTCGAGTTCGACGGCCTTGGTGAACAGCGCCTTGATCTCTTCCTTGAACTCGTTGGTCCAGAGGTGGGGGTTCTCGAGCTTGAGCTGGTTGATCAGATCGATGCCGAAGTTGCAGTGCATGGACTCGTCGCGCAGGATGTACTGGTACTGCTCGGCGGCACCGGTCATCTTGTTCTGGCGGCCCAGCGCGAGGATCTGCGTGAAGCCGACGTAGAAGAACAGGCCTTCCATCAGGCAGGCGAAAACGATCAGCGACTTGAGCAGCGTCTGGTCGTTTTCGGGCGTGCCGGTGTGGAAGTTCGGGTCCATGATCGCCTCGATGTACGGGATCAGGAACTCGTCCTTGTCGCGGATCGACTTGACTTCGTTGTAGGCGTTGAAGATCTCGCCTTCGTCCAGGCCCAGCGATTCGACGATGTACTGGTAGGCGTGGGTGTGGATGGCTTCCTCGAAGGCCTGGCGCAGCAGGAACTGGCGGCATTCGGGCGCCGTGATGTGGCGGTAGGTGCCCAGCACGATGTTGTTCGCGGCCAGCGAGTCGGCCGTGACGAAGAAGCCCAGGTTGCGCTTGACGATGCGGCGCTCGTCTTCGGTCAGGCCGTTGGGGTCCTTCCACAACGCGATGTCGCGCGTCATGTTCACTTCCTGCGGCATCCAGTGGTTGGCGCAGGTGGCCAGGTACTTTTCCCAGGCCCACTTGTACTTGAAAGGCACCAGCTGGTTCACATCGGTCTTGGCGTTGATGATGCGCTTGTCGGCTGCATTCACACGCTTGAAGGCGGCGGGAGCGGGGGCCTGTTCGTCGCCGGCCGGGGCGTTGGAGGAGATGTCGTCGTCGAAGGTCAGCATGGTGTATTCCTGAAAGGGGCTGCGATTGTGGGCAGCATGGCCGGCATTGCGCGCGGAGGTCCGTGGAGCGAGCCTGCGGATTCCGAGGGCCGGCGTTCGTCTTATTTTTGCAGAAAGCGAGCGCGGCCTGGTACCGCGCTTTACGCCACCCCACCGGCCGTGGCCGGGTGGGGTCAACGCCCTGAGGCGTTCAATGGCTTATTGACAAGCCTCGCAGCCTGGGTCGTCGATCGCGCAGAACTTGATGTCCGTTGCGGGCGTGCTGGCCAGGGCGGCGGCGGCCGCCTTTTCAAGCGCGCTGGGCGCTGCGGCAACGGGGGCCGCAGGTGCTGCGGCGCTCGATGTGGCGGAGGACGAGGACACGGCGTTGAGCGTGCGGCTTTGCACCGTGGACTTCTCGACCTGCGTGGCGCTGGTGGTGCGCAGATAGTAGGTGGTCTTCAGACCGCGCAGCCAGGCCAGCTTGTAGGTGTCGTCGAGCTTCTTGCCCGAGGCACCGGCCATGTAGATGTTCAGGCTCTGGGCCTGATCGATCCACTTCTGGCGACGCGACGCGGCTTCGACCAGCCATTCGGGCGAGACTTCGAACGCGGTCGCGTACTGGTCCTTGATTTCCTGGGGCACGCGGTCGATGGGGCGCAGCGAGCCGTCGAAGTGCTTGAGGTCCATGACCATCACGTCATCCCACAGGCCCAGGCGCTTGAGGTCACGCACCAGGTAGCCGTTGATGATGGTGAACTCACCCGACAGGTTGGACTTGACCGACAGGTTGCCGAACGAAGGCTCGATCGATGCGTCCACGCCAACGATGTTGGAGATGGTCGCCGTGGGAGCGATGGCCACGCAGTTGGAGTTGCGCATGCCATCGGCCGCGATCTTGTTGCGCAGGCTGTCCCAGTCGAGGCGCATGGAGCGATCGACTTCGACATGGCCGCCACGCGCCTTTTCCAGCAGGTCCAGCGTGTCCAGCGGCAGGATGCCACGGTCCCACAGCGAGCCCTTGAAGGTCGAGTAGGCGCCGCGTTCCTTGGACAGCTCGGTCGAGGCCCAGTAGGCGTAGTAGCAGATGGCTTCCATCGACTGGTCGGCGAACTCCACGGCCGAGAGCGAGGCGTAGGGCATGCGCATTTCATACAGCGCATCCTGGAAGCCCATCAGGCCCAGGCCCACGGGGCGGTGGCGCAGGTTCGAATCCTTGGCCTTCTGCACCGCGTAGTAGTTGATGTCGATCACGTTGTCGAGCATGCGCATCGCCGTGGTGATGGTCTTGCGCAGCTTCTCGTGGTCGAGCTGACCGTTCTTGATGTGGCGCACCAGGTTGACCGAGCCGAGGTTGCAGACCGCGGTTTCGGTGTCGCTGGTGTTGAGCGTGATTTCGGTGCACAGGTTGGACGAGTGCACCACGCCCACATGCTGCTGCGGCGAACGGATGTTGCAGGGATCCTTGAAGGTGATCCAGGGGTGGCCGGTCTCGAACAGCATCGAGAGCATCTTGCGCCACAGGTCGGTGGCGGGCAGCGTCTTGTGCAGCTTGAGCTCGCCGCTCGCAGCCTTGGTTTCGTAGGCGGTATAGGCCTTCTCGAAATCGGCGCCGAACAGGTCATGCAGGTCGGGCACGTCGGCGGGCGAGAACAGCGTCCAGCTGCCCTTTTCGATCACGCGGCGCATGAACAGATCGGGGATCCAGTTGGCGGTGTTCATGTCGTGCGTACGGCGGCGGTCGTCGCCGGTGTTCTTGCGCAGTTCCAGGAACTCCTCGATGTCGAGGTGCCAGGTTTCGAGGTAAGTACAGACCGCGCCCTTGCGCTTGCCGCCCTGGTTCACGGCCACGGCCGTGTCGTTGACCACCTTGAGGAAAGGCACGACGCCTTGCGATTCACCGTTCGTGCCCTTGATGCGCGAACCCAGGGCGCGCACGCGCGTCCAGTCGTTGCCCAGGCCGCCGGCAAACTTCGACAGCAGCGCGTTTTCCTTGATCGACTCATAGATGCCATCGAGGTCGTCGGGCACCGTGGTCAGATAGCAGCTCGACAGCTGCGAACGCAGCGTGCCGCTGTTGAACAGCGTGGGCGTGCTGCTCATGAAGTCGAACGAGCTCAGCAGCTCGTAGAACTCGATGGCGCGCGCGTTGCGGTCGGTCTCGCCCAGCGCCAGGCCCATGGCCACGCGCATGAAGAACGACTGGGGCAGCTCGATGCGCGTCTTCTTGACGTGCAGGAAGTAGCGGTCATACAGCGTCTGCAGGCCAAGATAGTCGAACTGCTGGTCGCGTTCGGCCTTGAGGGCCTGGGCCAGGCGCGGCAGGTCGTAGTTGAGCAGCTCGGGGTTGAGCAGTTCGTTGTCGACACCCTTTTGCACGAAGCCAGGGAAGTAGTCGACATAGGCGGCCGACATGTCGGCGGGCGCGACATCGCGGCCCATGACTTCGCGCACGATGGTGTGCAGCAGCAGGCGCGCGGTGGCGTAGGTGTAGTCGGGGTCCTTTTCGATCAGCGTGCGCGCTGCCAGGATGGCGGCCTTGAACACTTCGTCGATCGGCACGCCGTCATACAGATTGCGCAGCGTTTCCTGCACGATGGGATCGGGCTTGATGTCGGCGTTCAGGCCCTTGCACGCAGCTTCGATCAGCGCCAGCAGGGCTTCGCGGTTGAGCGGCACGCGCTGGCCCTTGTCGGTCACATGCAGCACGGGGGCGGGAGCGGCCGTGGCCTGGGCGGCCTTCTTCTGCTCGGCGCGTTCCTGGTTGCGGCGCTCGCGGTACAGCACATAGGCGCGCGCGACTTCGTGGTGGCCGCCGCGCATCAGGCCGAGTTCGACCTGGTCTTGAATGTCTTCGATGTGGAACGTGCCGCCGCCCGGACGCGAGCGCACCAGCGCGCGCACCACGCCTTGCGTGAGCTCGTCCACCATTTCGCGCACGCTGGACGAGGCCGCGCCCTGGGCGCCGCGCACGGCCAGGAAGGCCTTGGTCACGGCGATGGCGATTTTCTGCGGCGTGAAGTCCACGACATCGCCGTTGCGGCGCATCACGTGGTACTGCTCGGAAGCCGAGTGGGTCGCTGCATCGGCGGACGCAGTGGATACGGGGTTCAACGCTTCTTGCATGGATTCCTCTTGGGCGTTTAAGTGATGGCGCTGTAGTGGCGGATGGCCGGCAGCGCGGAGGCTTGTCCACAAGCCATGCACACGCTGTGCACAACTTTTTAACACTAAATGTAGTGCTTGTGGAGGGCTTCGACCACTACAGGTAGTGTCTTTGCTTCGGGTGCTAGTGTAGCGCGGACCCCAAGCCGGGGGGGCGAAATGGACCCGAAACCCTAGCCGTCGAGGCGGAATCGGGCGACTTTTCCAGCGTCGAAGCGGGCCTGTGCGGCGCGAATGCCAGTGTCCGCGCGGGCTCGCGGCGAAGCGCGACAGCGCTGAACACGGCAAATTTTTTTTGCGGCGTGGCAAAAAACAGGTGGTTGCCAGACGCTGGTTGACGCTGCCGAAAAAACGCCTTATGCGCTTGGCGGCCATTCCAGCGGGGCGGCCGCGAGCGCGCCGCGCAGCCGCGCCCAGTCGAAGCCCGGGCCGGGGTCGAGCTTGCGGCCCGGCGCGATATGTTCGTGGCCGGCGACATGGCGTATGGGGTAATGCGCGACGAGGTCGGCGCACAGCGCGGCGAGCGCCGCGTACTGCGCGGCCTCGAACGTCAGGCCTTCGAGGCCTTCAAGCTCTATGCCTATGGAATCGTCGTTGCAGTTTCCGCGACCGCGCCAGCTGGACGCGCCCGCGTGCCAGGCGCGCTGGTCGCAATCGACGAACTGCCAGATGACGCCGGCGCGCGTGATGAAGAAGTGCGCCGAGACCTCGATGCCGCGTATGGTCTGGTAATAGGGATGGGCGTCCCAGTCGAGCTGGTTGGTGAACAGTTGCTGCACCGCGCCCGTGCCGTATTCGCCGGGTGGCAGGCTGATCGAATGCAGCACCAGCAAGTCGATTTGCGCGCCCTCGGGCCGCGGGCCGAAGTTGGGCGAGGGCAGGGCGCGCGCGGCCTGGTACCAGCCGCCTTGCCAGCGGCTGGCGGGCCAGCGGCTGGCGGGCCAGCGATCGCCGGGTTCTGTCGGCTCAAGCCAGGGGGTCGGTGTTGTCGGCGGCGTCGCTGTCATGGGGTGCGGTGATGTTCAGGCGCGCGATGCGGTAACGGATCTGGCGCAGGCTGATGCCCAGCCGGGCCGCGGTCGCGGTGCGGTTGAAGCCCATTTCATGCAGCGCGCGCACCAGGATGTCGCGCTCCTGCTGGTCCAGCCAGGCTTGCAGGTCGTGGGGCAGAGGCGCGGCGTCGGCTGCGGCGTGGTCGCCGGCCGCCGCCACGGGCGCGGCACTGAGGGGGTCGGGCGCGGCGGCGTCCAGCGACAGCTGCTGGCCTTCGCTGAGCGTGAGCGCGCGGTGCAGCTGGTTTTCGAGCTCGCGCACATTGCCCGTGAGCGGCAGGCGCGCGAGCTGCTCGAAGAACTGCACCGACAGCTGCGGCGCGGCGCAGCCGGTCTCGGCCGCAATGCGTTCGAGCAGCACTTCGCACAGTGCCGGCAGGTCTTCGCGGCGTTCGCGCAGCGGCGGCAGATGGATCTCGATGACGTTGAGCCGGTAGTACAGATCCTGGCGGAAGCGTCCCGCGGGCACTTCCTGGGCCAGGTCGCGGTGGGTGGCGCTGACGATGCGCACGTCGACCGGCTCTTCCTGGGTCGAGCCCAGCGGGCGCACGCGCCGCTCCTGGATGGCGCGCAGCAGCTTGGCCTGCATGGCCAGCGGCAGATCGCCGATTTCGTCGAGGAACAGCGTGCCGCCGCGCGCCGCCTGGAAGTAGCCGTTGCGGTCCTGCGTGGCGCCGGTGTACGAGCCCTTGCGCGCGCCGAAGAACTCGGCTTCGAGCAGATTGTCGGGAATCGCGCCGCAGTTGACCGCGATCAGCGGGCCGTCGGCGCGGTGGCTGCAGGCGTGCAGCGCGCGCGCCACCAGTTCCTTGCCCGTGCCCGATTCGCCCTGGACCAGCACCGGTGCCATGCCCTTGGCGACCTTGAGAATGTTCTGCTTGACCGCGCGCATCGCCGGCGATTCGCCGACCAGCTGCGCCAGCGCGCTCGCCGGGTCGGCCAGGCGCGCTTCGGATTCGCGCCCGCCCGTGCCGCGCGCGCCGCGCCCTGGCGTGGCGCTCGCGGCCGGCGCGGGCCGGTGCACGGCCGAGGCCACGACCGCGCGGAACTGCTTGAGGTCCACGGGCTTGCTAAGGTAGTCGAAGGCGCCGGCGCGCAGCGCTTCGACGGCATTCTCGGCCGAGCTGTGGGCCGTGATGACCACGCAGCGCTCGGGGCGCTGCTGGGCGCGCAGCTCGTGCAGCAGGTCCAGCCCCAGGCCGTCGGGCAGGCGCATGTCGGTGAGCACGGCGTCGAAGCGCTGGGCCTGCAGCGCCGCGCGTGCTTCCTGCACGCTTTCGGCGGTTTCGACGCGGTAGCCTTCGCGCAGCAGGGTCAGCTCATAGAGCGTGCGCAGGTCGGGCTCATCGTCGATGACCAGGATGGAGGCGGCAATATCAGACATGGGGCACAGGTGTCATACGACGATGGTGTCAAGGCGGAAGGAGGGCGTACCCAGGACGGCAGTGGGATAGAACACCAGCGTGAAGGCATTGCCTTCGACGCTGCCGCGCGTGGTGCTGCGCGCCAGTCGCTGGTAGCCCAGGCGCGCGCCATAGCGCTCGCACAGCTCCCTGCATATATAGAGACCCAGGCCGGTGGACCGGCTCTGCGACGAGAAGAAGGGCTCGAACAGGTGGCGCTGCACCGAGGCATCGAGCGGCGCGCCATCGCTCCAGACCTGCAGCCATACCTGGGGGCCCACAGGGGGGGCGCTGCCGGGCACGGGCGCCGTGCCCGCATGGCCGGTGTGCACCTGCAGGCCGTCGGCGGCGTCGCTGCGAAAGCGCTGGGCGTTGTCCAGCAGGTTGACGAGCACGCGCCGCAGATGTTCGGCGTCGAAGGCGACCAGCGCCTGATGCGCCTGCAGCTTCACCAGCGCCAGGCGCGCAGCGCCCTCGGCGCCGGGCGCCTGGCTGCGCCACTCCTGCCAGATCGACTCGACCTGCTCGTCCAGCGGCAGCGCGCTGGCTTCGGCGGCATGGATCTGCTGCTGCACGCGCGCGATGTCCAGCACTTCCTCGGCAATGCGCGCCAGGCGCTGGGCGTTGTGCGCAACCATCTGGCTCAGCCGCTGCTGGCCCGGGTCGGTCAGGTCTTCGGCGAGCAGCGCGTTGGCCTGGCTGATGGCGGCCAGCGGATTGCGGATTTCATGCGCCACGGCGGCCGACATGCGGCCCATGGCCGCGAGTTTCTCGGTGCGCAGCCGGGCCTGCATCTCGCGCAGGTCATGCAGAAACACCACGCACCACTGCGCCGCCAGCGCGTCGCCCGCCAGCGGCGGTGCATCCAGCGGGCTCGTGAGCCAGGTGCGCACATGCAGGCCCAGCGGATTGTGATCGGCATGCACCAGATCCATGTCGGCGCTCAGCGCCGCGCCGCTGGCAAAGGTCTGCTCCACCAGCGTGGCCAGCGGCGCATTGCCGGCGCTGGCGGTGAGCGCGAACGGCAGCTGCAGGTCCGCGCCGCAGCCGAGCAGCAGCCGGGCCGCGGGGTTGGCGGTATGCACCTGGCCCTGGCGGTCCATGGCCAGCACGCCGTCGTCGAGGTGGTGGATGATGAGGTGATTGACCTGTTCCTGCAGATGGGCCGCCTGGCGGCTTTGCAGCGAAAGCTGCTGTTCACGCTGCAGGCGCTGCGCGAGCTGGTGCGTGAGGTAGGCCATCAGAAAGTAGCCCGCACAGGTCAGCGCCGTCTGGAAGTATTGCTGCGTGAGATCCGTCATGCCCTGGCGGCCGGTCCAGCCGGTCCAGCCCAGCAGCAGCAGGGTGACGCCGGCCGTGGTGGCGAAGGCCAGCAGCAGCGTGCCCAGCGCCGAGGCCATCAGGATGGGCAGCGCGAGCAGCGGCGCGTAGTTCATGGTGCCGGTCTGCTGCAGCTGCAGCAGGCAGACCACGGCGATGTCGACGCCGATCAGCGGCAGCCATTGCCAGCCGACCTGGGGCGGCGGCGGAGCGCGCCGCCCGGCGACGCGCGTGAACAGCGTCAGCGCCAGATAGATCGCGCACACCGCCCAGATCAGCGGCGTGGTCTGGCTCTGCACCGTGAGGCTCAAGCCCTGCAGCGCGAGCAGCACCACGGCCACCAGCACCCGGCCGTTGAGAAAGCCGTTCCACAGCCGCACGACCTGCGGCTCGGCGGCGAAGAGGCGGGGGGCGGCGGTCGGCAGGGGCGAGGCCATGGCCAGGGCGCAGCGCCGGCTCAGGCCGGGCCTTGCGCGCGGTGTTCGGCGCTGCAGTAGTACGCGGGCCGGGACGCGTTGCCCAGCACCAGCGCATCGCTGCGCGGCAGGTGCAGCCCGCAGTGGGCACAGGCCACCATGTCCTGGGGCGGCTGCAGCCGGCTGTCGGCGCGCGCGGCGGGGCGCCGCGCTTCAAGCGCCAGACGCCCACGGCGATCACGATCACCAGCAGGACCAGAAGATACTTCATGCAAAACGCTCCAGCAGGACTTCCATGACGAAACGGGAACCTGCATATGACAACAGCAGCAGCAGCGCGCCCGCGTACAGCACGTGCACCGCATGGCGGCCGCGCCAGCCAAAGCGCGCGCGGCCGATCAGCAGCGTGGCGAAGGTCAGCCAGGCCAGCAGCGAGAAAACGGTCTTGTGGTCCCAGCGCCAGTCACGGCCGTACAGCGCTTCGCCGAACAGCCAGCCGGCGAGCAGCGTGGCCGTGAGCAGCCAGAAGCCCGCGGCGACGAAGCGGAAGGTGAGCCGTTCGAGCGTCAGCAGCGGAATGCCGCTGTCCTGGTCGGCCGCGAGGCGCATGCGTTTTTCCGCATGGTTCATCAGCGTCGCGTGCACGACGGCGGCGGCGAACAGGCCGTAGGAGGCAATGCCCAGCGCCAGGTGCAGCGGCAGCCAGGCCGAGGAGTTGACCTGCAGCGGCTTGCCGGGAAACAGCGCGGCGAGCAACACCGCGGCCGCACCCAGCAGGCCCAGCAGCGCGCGCGTGCGCAGCTTGGGGTACAGCTGCTGCTCGACACCGTAGACGGTGAGCATCAGCCAGGCGGTGATGGACAGCGCCGTGGCGAAGCCGAAGTGCGGCGTGGCGCCCAGTTGCCCCCAGGCGAGAAACGCTGCGTGCAGCGCCCAGGCAATGCCCAGCGCGGTGCGCGCCGCGGTTTCCCCGATGCGCGCAGCGGGAATCGCGTAGGCGCAGGCCGCGGCCAGGGCCAGGAACCAGGTCAGGACCGGGAAAGGAGTATGCATGGAGGCAAAGGAAACCATCTTTCAATGATAGACCGGTGCAGACCGAATTCGCGCCGCCGTGGATTGGACTTGCGCGCGCACGGTGAAATCTCGCGCCGCGCACGCACGCATATCAGGTCTGCGTCCATGTGACCGTGCGGTTGCGGCCCTGGAATTTGGCGGTGTAGAGCAGGGTATCGGCTTTTTGCAACAGGTCGGTCGGCGTGATCCGATCGAGCTGGCGCGCCACGACCAGGCCGCAGCTCACGGTGAGCGTGGAGGCGGTCGGCGAGTCCGCGTGGACGATGGCCTGGGCGACCACCGCCTGGCGGAAGTCCTCTATGCGCTGCACCAGCGATTCATCGCCCGGCATCAGCAGCGTGAACTCTTCTCCGCCTATGCGCGCCGCGAGATCGTCGGGCCGGCGCGCATGTGCCTGCAGCGTCTGCGCCACGGTGCGCAGGGCTTCATCGCCCTGCAGATGGCCATAGCGGTCGTTGTATTGCTTGAAATGGTCGATGTCCACCAGCGCCAGTCCCAGCGGGATGCCCGCGCGCTCGCAGCGGCGCCAGGCGCGGTCGAACTGGGCATCGAAATGGCGGCGGTTGGCCAGGCCCGTGAGACCGTCGATCTGCGCCAGCCGCTCGAGCGCGCGCTTTTGCAGCGCGAGGTGGATCTGGTTGCGCACGCGCACGCGCACGATGGCCGGGCGTATGGGCTTGGAGACATAGTCGGCCGCCCCCAGGTTGAGGCCGTACTCTTCGGCCGCATCGTCGCTTTGGCCGGTGATGAAGATCACCGCGATGCCCGCCGTGCGTTCGTCGGCGCGCAGCGCACCCAGCACGTCATAGCCGCTCATGCCGGGCATGCTCACATCGAGCAGTATCAGCAGCAACTGCGCGGCTTCGCGCTGCGCATGCGCGAGCGCGCCCGGCCCGTCCTTGGCCAGCAGCACGCGGTATTCGCCGCCCAGCATCTCGGCCAGCGCGTTGCGGTTGAGCCGTTCATCATCGACCACCAGAATGGTCGGACGGTCATCGAGGGGCAGATTCATGGCGTGGAATCCTGGTCGGAAAAAGCCAGGCCTTGTGCGAGCGCATGGAGCGCGGCCAGGGCCCGGTCGGTTTCGAGATCATCCACATGGTCCTGGATGGCCGCGAGCTGCGCGCGCTGCGCGGGCGGCAGAAGCTGCGACAGTTGCTCGAGCTGGGCCACGGCCGCATAGTCGCCGTGGACGATCAGGCTGCGCAGCAGCGCCAGCCGCTGGGCGATGTCGGCGTCGCTGACGCGGACGCTGTCGGGCGGCGGCGGCGGCGCGCCGCGCGCCGCGTTCTGCGCGACCTGTGCAAGAAGCTGTCGCAGCGCGCTGTCGAACGCCGGCAGCGCGCGCTGCAGCGCTTCGTGCTGGCGATGGGTGGCCAGGTCCTCGAGCTGGGCGGCCTGTTCGATCAAGGCCGCAGCGCCCAGATAGCCGAGCGCGCCCTTGAGTTGGTGGGCCAGCGCGGCCAGCGCGGCGCAGTCTTCCGATTGGGCGGCCTGCGCGAGCGCGTCGGGCGCGCCGCCGAAATCGCGCACCAGGCCCTGCAGCAGGCGCTGTACGCGCTCGGCGTTGCCCGCGAAGCGCGTGTGCACGGCCTGCCAGTCGATCAGTGCAGCGTCGCCGGGCGGCGGCGCGGCCCGCGTGCAGGGCTGCAGCAGCTGGTCCAGCGTCGCATACAGCTGGTGCTCGTCTATGGGCTTGGTCAGGTGGGCGTCCATGCCGGCCGCGCCGATTTCGCGCCGGTCTTCCTCGCGTGCCTGCGCCGTGAGCGCGATGACGGGCAGGTGCTGCCACGCGGGGTTTTCGCGGATCGCGCGCGCGGCCGTGAGGCCATCCATTTCGGGCATGTGCACGTCCATCAGCACGGCATCGAAGGGCTCGCTGTGCAGCAATTCGAGCGCATGCCGGCCGTGTTGGGCGCAGGTGACCTGCATGTCGACCAGGCGCAGAAAGTCGGCCGCGACTTCAAGGTTGAGCGCGTTGTCGTCGACGACGAGCACGCGCTTTCCGCCTAGCCGCCCGGCGAGGTCGGCGACCCGCAGCGCCGGCACCAGCGCGCCGTGCATGGGCGTCTCGGCGGCCAGCGGCGGACGGAAGATGTCCTGGATGGTGTTGAACAGCACCGATTCGGTCACGGGTTTGATCAGCAGGCCTTGCACGCCCAGCGACTCGGCGCGGCGCAGCACTTCCTCGCGCGCATACGCGGTGACCATCAGCACCGCGGGCGTGGCGCTCAGGGACGCGTGCTCGCGGATGTGGCGCGTGACTTCGAGGCCGTCCATTCCGGGCATGCGCCAGTCGAGCAGCACCAATTGGTAGGGCTGGCCGGTGCTCGATGCCTGTTGCAGCCGCTGCAGTGCGGCCTCGCCCGACGCCACGGCATCCGCGACCATGCCGAAGCCGCCGAGCATCTCGCTGAGGATGTTGCGGGCGCTGGCGTTGTCGTCGACGACCAGCGCGCGCTCGCACAGCGCCGCGCCCAGGTGCAGCGGGTGCGCAGCCATGGTGCTCTGGGCGGGCGAGAGAGCGGCGGTGAAGCGAAAGCTGCTGCCTTCGCCGAGCGTGCTCTGCACGCTGATCTGGCCGCCCATGAGCGCGACCAACTGCCGGCAGATGGCCAGCCCCAGGCCGGTGCCGCCGTAGCGGCGCGTGGTCTGTACATCGGCCTGGGAAAACGGCTGAAACAGCCGCTGCATCTGCTCGGGAGTCATGCCTATGCCGGTGTCGCTGACCTGCACTTCGAGCATGAGCCGCGCGCTGTCCGGGCCCAGGCGCAGCGCAACGGAGATTTCCCCTTCCTCGGTGAACTTGACGGCGTTACTGACGAGGTTGGTGAGGATCTGCCCCAGGCGCAGCGGGTCGCCGCGCAGCCGCCGCGGCACTTCGGGCGCGATGCGGTAGACGATTTCCACGCCTTTTTCCTCGGCGCGCAGCGTGCTGATCGCCGAGACCGTTTCCAGGATGGCGTCGAGATCGAAATCGACTTCCTCCAGGCGCAGCATGCCGGCCTCGATCTTCGAGAAGTCGAGGATGTCGTTGATGATGGCCAGCAACGCCTTGGCCGACACTTCGACCTTGTCGAGGTAGTTGCGCTGCCGGGGCAGCAGCGGCGTCTGCTGCAGCAGGCGGGTCATGCCGATGACGGTGTTCATGGGCGTGCGGATTTCATGGCTCATGGTCGCCAGGAAATCCGATTTGGCACGTTCGGCCGATTCGGCCGCCGCCTTGGCCAGTTGCAGCGAGTCGTAGCTGTGCTGCAGCTTCTCCTTGGCCAGCCTGACCTCGGTCATGTCGCGGGAAATGCCCAGCAAGCCGGTCAGCTCGCCGTTTTCGTCGCGAAACGGGCTCTTGATGGTCTCGAAGATGCGCATCTGGCCCAGATGCATGATGTACTGGTCCGAGGTGTGGGCACTGTTGGACAGCAGTACCTGCTGGTCGCTGGCTTCGCATTCGGCCACGCCTTCGGGAAAGAATTCGGCGTCGGTGTTGCCCAGGATCTGGTGCTTGGGGCGCGCGAAGAAGCGCATCGCGGCGTCGTTGCAGAACAGGTAGCGGCCCTTGAGGTCCTTGAGATAGATGATGTCGGGCGTATCGCTGAGCACCGCATCGAGCAGGCGCGCAGTGTCTTTCCATTGGCGCGTGCTTTCCTGCACCTGGCGTTCGAGCCGGCTGTTGAGCGCGCGGATCTCCGCTTCGCGCCCTATGCGCTCGCTGGTGTCGCGCGACAGCGTGAAAAACCGTTTCTGCCCGTCCACGCACTGACAGGAAATCTGCATCTCGACCGGCATCAGCGAGCCGTCCTGGCGGCGCAGCTTGTCGAGCCAACGCGTGGAGCGGCCCGGCTCCATGCGCTCCCAGAGCTGCTCGAGCGCCTTCGGGGCGTGCGAGGCCGACAGCGCGCTCATGTTCAATCGCAACAGATCGTCATATTTGTAACCCAGGCTCAGGCAGGCCTGGGCACCGACGTCGAGGATCCGGCCGCGCACGTCGTGCAGGATGAAGTCATCGGCAATCTGGTCCAGATACTGGCGATAAGGAATGTCGGGCATGACAGCTCCAGAAAGCGTGAGGCGGCTAAGGCAGGACGCACGGCAAAGCCGGAGCCTGCAGTTACAAATTGCTGGTCCGCCTGTTTCAAATCGTACACGCTTCGCCGGCAGCGCCAATCCCCGCGCGGCGCGTGCCGTCAGGGGCATGGCCCGCGCCGGCGAACCGGTGCAGCGGGTAAAATTCACGACTTCACTCTTGCATGCTGCCGCCCTTGCGCGCCACGCGGCGCGGTCCTGCCCACGACCGGCCGTTCCTGGCCGGCCGCAGCAACTACCGGAACTTCCTGCTTATGGCCTCCGCTCTTACCGAAAAACTCTCGCGCCTCGTCAAGGAGATGCGTGGCCAGGCCCGCATCACCGAATCCAACGTGCAGGACATGCTGCGCGAAGTGCGCATGGCCCTGCTCGAAGCCGACGTGGCCCTGCCCGTGGTGCGCGACTTCATCGCGCGCGTCAAGGAAAAGGCGCTGGGCCAGGAAGTGCTGTCCTCGCTGCAGCCCGGCCAGGTGCTGGTCTCCATCGTCAACGCCGAACTCGCCGCGACCATGGGTGAAGGCGTCAGCGACATCAACCTCAACGCCCAGCCCCCGGCCGTGATACTGATGGCCGGCCTGCAGGGCGCGGGCAAGACCACGACCACGGCCAAGCTCGCCAAGCACCTGATCGAAAAGCGCAAGAAGAAGGTGCTGACCGTGTCGGGCGACGTCTACCGCCCCGCGGCCATTGAGCAGCTCAAGACCGTCACCGCCCAGGCGGGCGCCGAATGGTTCCCGAGCACGCCCGACCAGAAGCCGCTGGACATCGCGCGCGCCGCTCTCGACTACGCCAAGCGCCACTTCTTCGACGTGCTGCTGGTCGATACCGCGGGCCGCCTGGCGATCGACGAAGTGCTGATGCGCGAAATCCAGGAGCTGCACGCCGTGCTCAAGCCCGTGGAAACGCTGTTTGTCGTCGATGCGATGCAGGGCCAGGATGCGATCAACACCGCCAAGGCGTTCAAGGAAGCGCTGCCGCTGACCGGCATCGTGCTGACCAAGCTCGACGGCGATTCGCGCGGCGGTGCGGCGCTGTCGGTGCGCCAGATCACGGGCGCGCCCATCAAGTTCGCGGGTGTGTCGGAAAAGCTCGACGGCCTCGAAGTGTTCGACGCCCAGCGCCATGCGGGCCGCGTGCTGGGCATGGGCGACATCGTCGCGCTGGTCGAGCAGGTCACGGCCGGCGTCGACATGGAAGCCGCGCAGCGCCTGGCGGCCAAGGTCAAGAGCGGCGACGGCTTCGATCTCAACGACTTCCTGGGCCAGATCCAGCAGATGAAGCAGATGGGCGGGCTGTCCAGCCTGATGGACAAGCTGCCCAGCCAGATGTCGGCCAAGGCCGGTCAGGTCGACATGGACAAGGCCGAGCGCGAGATGCGCCGCAAGGAAGGCATCATCTGCTCGATGACCGCCAAGGAGCGCAGCAAGCCCGAGCTGATCAAGGCCACGCGCAAGAAGCGCATTGCCATGGGCGCGGGCGTGCAGGTGCAGGAAGTCAACCGTCTGCTCAAGGAGTTCGAGCAGATGCAGGACATGATGAAGAAGATGAAGGGCGGCGGCCTGATGAAGATGATGAAGCGCATGGGCGGCATGAAAGCCATGAAGGGCATGATGGGCGGTGGCGGCGGAATGCCCAAGCTGCCGTTCTGAGGTTTGCCCGGACTTGTCCGCAAAACCGGCCTGGCGTGATGCGCAGGTCGGTTTTTTTTCTTCTGGAGCACGGAGCGTTCATCCTTCGACAAGCTCAGGACGAACGGAGCATCCGCTCCGGTTCCCGTTCACCCTGAGCCTGTCGAAGGGTGTGTTTCTCGGGATTTGTCCCGATCGCGTCCCTTGCCCATAATGGCCGCATGCAAACGATGACTGAGCCCACCGCCGCGCCGTCGCGCCGGCTTCTCCTGTCCGCGGCGCTGGCCGCGGCAGCCACTCTGGCGGGCTGCGGCTCGGCGCCTGCGCGGCGCAGTTCCGGCGCGCCCGCTGTCGCGCCGCTGGCCATAGACGGCACGCTGCGCGACGCGCTCTACGCGCGCACCATGCTCGTCGTCAACACCCCCTATACCTACGGCGGCAACACGCCCGAAGGCGGCTTCGACTGCAGCGGGCTGGTGCAGTACGCATTGCAGGGCATCACCGAAAAACGCCTGCCGCGCAGCACCAGCCAGTGGGCCACGGTCAGCAATCCGATTGACCGCGGCGAACTGCGGCGCGGCGACTTCGTGTTCTTCAACACCTCGGGCGGGCGCTTCTCGCACATGGGAATCTATGTCGGCGCCGACCGTTTCGTGCACGCGCCGTCGAGCGGCGGCATCGTGCGCGTGGTCGGCATGGACAACGTCTATTTCCGCAAGCGGTTCACCGAGGCGCGCACGGTGTTTGCGTAAACTTGGACCGGGCAGGGCTTCGACAGGCTCTCAAGAAACAGCTTTTCTTCGCTAGATAAATCAATTGCTGAGCGATGGGTGAATTTTAGAAAACAGCGGCGTCAAGAAGATAAATGCCGTTCGCCCTGAGCTTGTCGAAGGGCGTTTTAGGGCGTGCTGCAAAAAACATGGCTACTGTACGAAAGCCCTGCGTTCATCCTTCGACAAGCTCAGGACGAACGAAAACCAACATAGGCTCCGCTGCTTCTTGATGACGCCTGGCGAGACGTGTCTCGCCTAGCCCGTTCAGGGCGAACGGTATCTATCTGCTGGATGCCGCTGTTTGATCAGTGCCGTACCAGCACTTCGCCGCGCAAGGTATAGGCCTTGGCTTCGGTGATCTTCACGTCGATCATCTGGCCGATCAGCCGCTCCTGGCCCGCGAAGTTGACCACGCGGTTGCATTCGGTGCGGCCCATCAGTTCGCTGCCGTCGCGCTTGCTGATGCCTTCGACCAGCAGGCGCTGCACCGTGCCCACGCGCTCCTCGCTGATGTCCTTGATGTTGCGGTTGATCACGGCCTGCAGCTCCTGCAGGCGGCGCAGCTTGACTTCATGCGGCGTGTCGTCGTGCAGGTTGGCCGCGGGCGTGCCCGGGCGCGGGCTGAAGATGAAGCTGAACGAGTTGTCGAAGCGCACGTCGTCTATCAGCTTCATCATCTTCTGGAAGTCTTCCTCGGTCTCGCCGGGGAAGCCGACGATGAAGTCGCTGCTCATCGCCAGATCGGGGCGGATGGCGCGCAGCTTGCGCACCGTGCTCTTGTATTCCATGGCCGTGTAGCCGCGCTTCATCGCCATCAGGATGCGGTCCGAGCCATGCTGCACCGGCAGGTGCAGGTGGCTCACCAGCTTGGGCAGCTTGGCATAGGCCTCGATCAGCCGCGGCGTGAACTCGTTGGGGTGGCTGGTCGTGTAGCGGATGCGCTCGATGCCGGGAATCTCGCTGACATATTCCAGCAGCAGTGCGAAATCGGCGATTTCCTGGGTGTCGCCCATCTTGCCCAGATAGGCGTTGACGTTCTGGCCCAGCAGCGTGACTTCCTTCACGCCCTGGTCGGCCAGGCCCGCGACTTCGACCAGCACGTCGTCGAACGGCCGGCTGACTTCCTCGCCGCGCGTATAGGGCACGACGCAGTAGCTGCAGTACTTGGAGCAGCCTTCCATGATGGACACGAAGGCCGAAGCGCCTTCGACACGCGCCGGTGGCAGATGGTCGAACTTCTCGATTTCGGGAAAGCTGATGTCGACCTGGGGCTTGGACTTGGCGGCGCGCGCGTTGAGCAGATCGGGCAGGCGGTGCAGCGTCTGCGGGCCGAAGACCACGTCCACGTAGGGCGCGCGCTTGATGATTTCCGCGCCTTCCTGGCTGGCGACGCAGCCGCCGACGCCGATCAGCACGCCCTTGTCCTTGAGATGCTTGATGCGGCCCAGGTCGCTGAAGACCTTTTCCTGCGCCTTTTCGCGCACCGAGCAGGTGTTGAACAGGATCAGGTCGGCTTCATCGACGTTCTGCGTGGGCTCGTAGCCCTGGGCGGCGTTCAGCACATCGGCCATCTTGTCCGAGTCGTACTCGTTCATCTGGCAGCCGAAGGTTTTGATAAATACTTTTTTGGACATCGTGGGACTCTCGGCAAAGCGGTATGCCTGCGCACGCGCAGACAGCAACCAGGCAGCGCACAGGCGCGGCGCGGGGATTCAGGGGCGCTTGAGCGCGGCTTCTTCAGGCGTCAGCACCCAGGCGGTGTGCAGCCATTGGGTGCTGGGCTCGATCACGTAATTGACCAGCAGGTTCTGGCCGGCCACGGTGTGGGCCATGACGAGCCGGCCCTCGGTGCTGAACAGCCTGAAGCCCGGCGTGGTGCGCATGGCCTTGCCGTTGAGCGTGACTTCGGGCATGGTGCCTATGACCAGCTTGCCGCGCAGCGCCGCGGGCGGGAAGTTGCGCGTGCCCGCGGCAGCGGCCGTGACGGCGGGCGCGTTCTGGGCCTGGGCGGGCAGCCAGGCGGCGCCGGCCAGCAGCATGCAGCCGATGGCGCGCGCGCGCAGGGAAGGGGAATGGAGGCAGCGGTGCATGGTGTATATCCAGTGGCTGAGGCCGTGATTCTACGGAGTTGGGCGCAGCGCAGTGGCGCGCTGGGGCAATGCGCTGCTATGGGGCGATCGCCGGCTGGCCCGCTCCAGGCGCGTAGAGCACGCCGCTGGGCGCACGGCACAGGCCCCAGAAACGCAGTCCCGTGAGCTGCGCCAGGCGCACGCCCATGGCCGTGGGCGCGGAGATGGTCGCCAGCGCGCCGATTCCCAGCTTCGCGCATTTGCGCACCAGCTCATGGCTGCCGCGACTCGACAGCACGACAAAGCCGGGCTCGCCCAGCCGGCCCGTGCGCGCCAGCCGCCCGAGCAGCTTGTCGAGCGCGTTGTGCCGGCCCACGTCCTCGACCACATCGCACAGCTGGCCGTCGGCCAGCGCCCAGCCGGCCGCGTGGATCGCGCCCGCATGGGCATTGAGCAGCTGCTTGCCTTTCAGCGCCTCTATGGCGCGCAGTACCACCGGCAGATCGATGTCGGCGACCCAGGCGCGCGCGGGCAGCGGCGCGAACGACAGATCGAGCGCCGCAAAGCTCTCCACGCCGCAGACGCCGCAGCCGGTGCGCCCGCTCATGCTGCGTCGGTGGTCCTTGAGGCGCGCGAAGCAGCGCGAGGAAATCTCGATCTGCACTTCCATGCCGTCCATGCCCTCGGGCAGGCCCGCAGCGCTGGCCGCGACCGGCGTCACGTCGATGCCGAAGCAGTCGGCCGCGCTGTCGATCAGGCCTTCGCTGAGCGCAAAGCCCAGCGCGAAATCTTCGAGGTCCAGCGGCGTGCCCAGCATCACCGCATGCGATATGCCGTTGAAGACCAGCGCGATCGGCACTTCGCTGGCCAGCGTGCGCTGCTGGGCGAGGACTTGTACCGCGCTGCCGGCGTGCGCATCGGGCAGGCGGTGCAGCGCGACCGCATGCTCGCTCAGGGGGGCGACGGAGGACAGGGGACGGGGGGCGCAGGACATGGCGCATTATCGACCGTAAGGCCCTGATCCCGGCATGAACCGCGGCATGATGGCGGCATGCAAGATCCGACTTCTTCCTTGTCGCTCGCGGCCGCGCTGGACCATGGCCCGGCCGACAAGCGCATTTCCATCCTGCGCCAGATCGGCGCCGGCGGCTCGATTTCCGAGGCCGCGCGCACCGTGGGCGTGAGCTACAAGGCCGCGTGGCAGGCGCTCGACACGCTGACCAATCTCGCGGGCGTGCCGCTGGTCGAGCGCGTGGTCGGCGGCGCGGGCGGCGGCGGCGCGGTGCTCACGCCCGCGGGCCAGGCGCTGCTCGATGCGGCCCAGGCCATGGACGCGGCGCGCGCCGAAGTGCTGGCGCGCCTGAGCGGCCAGGCGCCGGTGGCCGCGCGGCTGGCGCTGCGCACCAGCATGCGCAACCAGTGGCCCTGCGTGGTCGAGGCGCTGCAGATCCAGGGGCCGCTGGTGCGCGTGCAGTTGCGCGGCGCGGACAGCGCGGCGGCGGCGCTGCGGCTGGCGGCGCGCATCACGCATGAAAGCGCCGAGCTGCTGGGCCTGGCGCCCGGCCTGCCGGTGCTGGCGCTGGCCAAGGCGACGGCGGTGCAGGTGCGCGCCGGGCTGGCCGATCAGGCCGCGGGTGAAAACTGCTGGCCGGCGCGCGTCACGCGCGTGGCGCGCGGCGACGCGGGTGACGAAGTCGCCGCCCAGCTCGATGCGGGCGTGCACATGGTGGGCTTTGCCGATGCAGGCAGCGGGCTGCGGGCACGCGCGCGGGTGCTGCTGTCGCTGCCCGAGACCGCGCTGGCGCTGGCCGTGGTCTCCTGAAGCTGCGCGTTACTGCAGCTCCTTGCCCTTGAGTTCGGGAATCAGCAGGGCAGTGGCAATCATGTCGAGCACATAGATCGCGGCCAGCAGCGCGATCGCGACCTGGAACGAATAAGCCATGGCCACGGCGCCGACCACGATGGGGCCCAGGCCGCCGATCGCGCGACCGATGTTGAACAGCACGTTCTGCGCGGTGGCGCGCGCTTCGGTCGGGTAGGCCTCGCTCATCACCGCGCCGTAGCCGCCCATCATGCCGTTGACAAACAGGCCCAGCAGCGCGCCGGCCCAGAGCATGGCCGTGGGGTCGCTGAGCTGCGAATAGGCCAGCAGCATGACCACCGAGCCCAGCTGGAAAATGAGGAAGCTGGGCTTGCGGCCAATGCGGTCGGCCAGCTGGCCGAAGACCCAGATGCCGGCCATCATGCCCAGCACCGTGACCGCGGTCCACAGCGAGGACTTGGTCAGGTTGAAGCCCAGCTGCTTGGACAGGAAGCTGGGCATCCAGATCATGATGCCGTAGTAGCCGAAGTTCTGCACCGAGGTCAGCACGATCATGCCTATGCTCACGCGCGTCGTCGCCTTGTCGCGCAGCAGCAGCTTGAGCGCGTGAAAGCGCGGCGCCTTGACGCGCTGCTTGCGCACGAACACTTCGGGCTCGTGCAGCTTGTTGCGTATCACCCAGGCGACCAGCGCCGGAATCACGCCGACCAGGAACATGCCGCGCCAGCCTATCATCGGCAGCAGCAGCGGCGTGAGCAGCGCCGCGGCCAGCACGCCGACCTGCCAGCCCAGCGCCACATACGACGACACGCGCGCACGGTGGCGTGCGGGCCAGGCTTCGGCGGCCAGCGCCATGCCGATGCCGAACTCGCCGCCCAGGCCTATGCCCGCGATCGTGCGGTAGACCAGCAGGTCCCAGTAGCCTTGCGCGAACGCGCACAGTCCGGTGAACACCGCGAACAGCACGATGGTCCAGGTCAGCACGCGGATGCGGCCGTAGCGGTCGCTCATCGCGCCGAAGAAGAAGCCGCCGATCACCGCGCCTATCAGCGTCCAGGTCACGAGCGAGCCGGCCTGGCCGGGCGTGAGATTCAGATCGGCCGAGATCGCCGACAGCATGAAGCCCAGGATCAGCAGGTCGAAGCCGTCCATGGCATAGCCCACGGCCGAGCCCGCAAGGGCTTTCCAGCTGTAGCCGTTGATCTCGTCGGGTGCGGAAGCCTGCGCGGCTGCGCCAGGCGTGTGGGGGAGGGAGGACAAGTCGATTCCTTGGTCAAACAAAATGCTCCGGTCTGCTGGCGCGCCAAGGGGGCCGTGGCTGCGCCTGCTGCGGGGCAGCAGTCTCCAGGCGCGGCTGCGCCCGGCAGGCATGGGGGAGGCAAAAAACGGGGATTCAGGCCGGTCGCGGCTGCGAGGGCTTCTGATAAAAGCAAAAGCCCGGCAAACGGGCAATTTGCAGGGCTTGAAGGAGGCGCGTCAGGCGCGCGCAGGCGCTCGCTGAAAACTGGCCGCATTGTACATAATCGTCCGGTTCGTGTTGTGCACCACCGAGAAAGACCCATGCCACGCTTTGCCGCCAACCTGTCCATGCTGTACCGCGAAGTCGATTTTCTCGAGCGCTTTGCCGCGGCCGCGGCCGATGGTTTCCAGGCCGTCGAGTTTCTTTTTCCCTACGACCATGCGCCCGAACAGCTGGCCGCGCTGCTGCGCGCGCATGGCCTGCAGCAGGTGCTGTTCAATGCCCCGCCCGGCAATTGGGATGCGGGCGAGCGCGGACTGGCCTGCATTGCGGGGCGCGAGGCGGAGTTTCTCGCGGGCATCGAACGCGCCTTGCTCTATGCGCAGCAGCTCGCTTGCCCGCGCATTCATGTGATGGCCGGCATCGTGCCCGCGGCCGGCAACGCCCATGCCACCTATGTCGCCAACCTGCGCGCCGCGGCCGCGCTGGCCGCGCCTTGTGGCGTCACGCTCATGGTCGAGCCCATCAACGGCCGCGACATGCCCGGCTATTTCCTGCGGCGCCAGGACCAGGCGCATGCGCTGCTCGAAGAGATAGGCGCGGCCAACGTGCAGGTACAGATGGATCTCTACCACTGCCAGATCGCCGAAGGCGACCTGGCGACCAAGCTGCGCCAGTACCTGCCCACAGGCCGCGTCGGCCACCTGCAGATCGCCGGCGTTCCCGGGCGCCATGAGCCCGACGTGGGCGAGATCCACTACCCCTATCTGTTCGCGCTGCTCGATGAACTGGGGTATGCGGGCTGGGTGGGGTGCGAGTATTTGCCGGCGGCAGGGACCAGCGCGGGGCTGGGGTGGCTGCGGCGTTCATAGGCCCTTCGACAGGCTCGGGGCGAACGGGGAGGGCTCTGGGCGAACACTAGCAAAAACCGTTCGTTGCTGTTGACTGCCGTTCACAGCGTCATATGGTTGTCCTTGATGACCTTTCCCCAGCGAGCCAGGTCCTTGGCGATCAGTTCGCCGAAGACCGCGGGGCTGCTGGGCATGGGCTGGGCGCCTTCGTTCTGCAGGCGCTCGAGAATGGCCGGGCTCTTGAGCGAAGCGTTGATCTGCGCGTTGATGCGCGCCACCACGTCGGCCGGCATGCGTGCCGGGCCGACCACGCCATACCACTGGTCGGCTTCGAAGCCGCGCAGCGCGGCCGCCTCGGCGACCGTGGGAACGTCGGGCAGGATGGAAACGCGCTGCGGTGACGAAACCGCCAGCGCCTTGATCTGGCCCGCGCGCAGCTGCGCGAGCACCGCCGGCACGCCGGTGAACAGCGCCTGCACCTGGCCCGCGACCAGGTCGTTGACGGCCGGCGCCGTGCCCTTGTAGGGCACATGCTGCATGTCGATGCCGGTCTGCTGCGCCAGATAGGCCATGGTCATGTGCGCGGCGCTGCCGTTGCCGCCCGAGCTGTAGTTGATCTTGCCGGGGTTGGCCTTGGCATAGGCAATGAACGAGGCCAGATCCTTGACCGGCAGCGACGGGTGGACCACCAGCACGTTGGGCACGCGCGCCACCCAGGCGATGGGCGTGAAGCTCTTGAGCGGGTCGTAGGGCAGCTTGGGATACAGGCCCGGCGTGATGGCCAGCGTGCCCACATGGCCCATCAGCAGCGTATAGCCGTCGCCCGCGGCCTTGGCCACGCGGTCGGCGCCAATGCTGCCGCCCGCGCCCGCGATGTTCTCGGGCACCACCGACTGGCCCCAGGCCGTGGTCAACTCATGGCCGATCGCGCGCCCCAGTATGTCGGCCGACCCTCCAGGCGTGAACGGAATGATCATGCGTATCGCCTTGTTCGGGTATTTGGCCTGCGCGAAGGCCGGTGCCAGCGTGGCGCCCAGTCCGCCGGCGAGGGCGAGCTGAACCCATTGGCGGCGATCCAGGGAGGCGGAATTCAGGGGAGAGCGGAGTGCGGTCATGCAAGTGTCCAGGCGGCAAGAAAATCGGTGGCCCAGTCTACGGAGTGCTACATTGGCTGCGCTCAGGGTTTGCCCGTGGGGCAGGCCACAATCGCCGCTCGCACCCGTTTGCGGGTCGGGTGTTTCTTCTGTCAACACCACAAGGACGATCGACTATGGAAACAACACGCCGCCAATGGCTGTTTTGGGGAGCGGGAACAATGGCTGCGGCCGCAGGCGTTTCGGGCTGCGCCCAGGTACCTGCCACGGGCAGCTCTCAAGGCTTCTTGCGCCAGAAGATCGGCAAGGCCCAGGTGGTGGCGGTGAGCGACGGCGTGGGGCGCAGGCCGCTGGCCGAAGGTTTTGTGCGCAATGCGCCGCTGGCCCAGGTGCAGGCCGCGCTCGCGGCCCAGGGCCTGCCCACGGACAGCATCGACGTGCCCTACACCTGCTTCGTGCTCGAAGTCGACGGCAAGCGCTATCTGCTCGACACCGGCTTTGCCGACAACGGCCCCGCGGGCACGGGCCAGCTGCATACGAACCTGCGCGCTGCGGGCATAGATCCGGCCACCATTGACGCGGTGTTGCTGAGCCACCTGCACGGCGACCATATCAACGGCCTGCGCCGCAAGGACGGCAGCCTGGTCTATCCCAACGCGCTGGTCTATCTGCCGTCGCCTGAACACGCTTATTGGTTCGACGCGGCGCGCCGCGATGCCGCGCCCGAAGCTGCGCGCGGCGGCTTCCTCGCCGTGCAGCGCGTGTTCCAGAACTATCCCGCGGACCAGCTGCGCCTGTACGAACCCGGCCTGACTGTGGTCGGAGGCATAGAGAGCATTGCGGCGTTGGGCCATTCGCCAGGCCATACGGCGCTGGCGCTGGGCACGGGCAAGGACCGCTTCACCTATCTGGCCGATGCCGCGCATTTCCCCGCGCTGTTCGTGCGCAATCCCGACTGGCAGGTGCAGTTCGACATGGACCCGGTCCAGGCGCGCGCCACGCGCCACGCGCTGCTGGCGCGCATGGCGCGCGAAGGCGGCCTGGTCGGCGGCTTTCACTTTCCAATGCCTTCGCTGGGCCGCATCCGCAAGGAAGGCGAAGGCTATCGCTGGGTGCCCCAGGCCTGAGCGCGCCTTAATCCGGCAATTGAAAATGCGCGACCAGCAGGCCGCGCAATGCCTGGGCCGCAGGGCTCAGCGGCGGTGACCGGCGCCGTACCAGCCCCAGCGGCCGCTGAATCCCTGGCGCGCGCAGCGCGCGCGTGACCAGGCCGCGGTGGGCAATCAGCTCGCAGGCGGTCTCGGGTAGAACGCCTACGCCCAGGCCCGCCGCCAGCAGCGCGCCTATGGTGGCGATATGGTCGACCTCGAAGGCCGGCGCAAAGCGCAGTTCCTCGCGCCGCAAGGCTTCATCGACATATTGGCGCACGCTGGCCGTGGCCGACATGGAGACATGCGGATAGGCCAGCGTCTGCGCCAGCGCGATCGGCGTGCGCTGGCGCGCCAGCGGGTGATCGGGCGCGCACAGCAGCACGAAATGGTCCTGCGTCAGCGGTTCGTAGACCAGGTCTTCCTGCTGAGGATCGGCCGCCGTGAGCGCGAAGTCGACCTTGCCGTCGCGCACCAGCGCAAACGCATGCGCCGACAGCGTGTCTATCAGCGACAGCCTGACCTGGGGATGGGCGGCATGAAAGCGCGCGAGCAGTTCGGGCACCAGCGATGCGGCCAGCGAAGGCAGTGCCGCGACCGCGACCTTGCCCTGGCGCAGCGCCAGCGTGTCCTGTATGGCCTGCACCGCTTCCTGCGTCTGGCGTAGCAGCGATGCGGCGTGCACGGAAAAGGCCTGGCCGGCGTCGGTCAGCGACACCGAACGCGTGGTGCGGTCGAACAGCCGCGCGCCCAGCTGTTCTTCCAGGCGGGCGATTAGCGCGGACAGCGCCGACTGCGAGGTGTGCAGCTGCAGCGCGGTCTGGCCGAAATTGCGCGTCTGGCTCAGCGCCAGAAAGGCGCGCAGGTCCTTGGTCGAGAGATTGGTTTCCACCGCGCGCAGTATAGGAGGCGGTCCGGCCTTGCCGGCCCAGGCCTCACTCGACCTGGATATTGCCTTCCTTGATCACCTTGGCCCACTTCGCGTACTCCTGGCCGATGGCCTTGGCGGCGTCGGCGGGCGTGGTGTAGGTGGCAATCGCTCCCTGGGCCAGCATCGATTCCTGGACTTCGGGCTTGAGCAGGATGTCCTTGAGCGCCAGGTTGAGCTTCTTGATGATGTCGGCCGGCGTGCCCGCAGGCGCGGCCAGGCCGAACATCGAGCTGACCTGGAAGTCGGCCAGGCCGGCTTCCATGGCGGTGGGCGTATCGGGCAGCGAGGGCACGCGCTGGGCCGTGGTGGTCGCCAGCGCACGCAGCTTGCCCGACTTGATCTGCGCCTGGGCCGCGGGCACGGTGTCGATCATGGCGTTGACCTGGCCGCCGAGCAGGTCGGACAGCGCGGGGCCGCTGCCCTTGTAGGGCACGTGCATCACGTCGATCTGCGCCTGGCGCTTGAACATCTCGGTGGCCAGATGCTGGGGCGAGCCGTTGCCCGCCGAAGCAAAGCTCAGCTTGCCCGGCTGGCTCTTGGCCAGCGCGATCAATTCCTTGATGTCGCGCGCCGGCACGCCCGGGTTGACGACAAACACCAGCGGCACGGTGCCGACGATGGAGATCTGGGCAAAGCTCTTGGCGATGTCGAACGGCACGGTCTTGGGCATCAGCGCGGCGCTGATGGTGTGGCTGGTGAACGCGCCCAGCATCAGGGTATAGCCGTCGGGCGCCGATTTGGCGACCTGGCCGGCGCCCACGCTGCCGCCCGCGCCCGCGCGGTTGTCGACCACGAACTGCTGGCCCAGCGCGTCCGACAGGTGCTTGGCCAGCACGCGGCCGATCACGTCGGTGGCGCCGCCGGGCGCATAGGGCACGACCAGCTTGACGGGCTTGTTGGGATAGGCGGCCTGGCCCTGGGCCCAGGCCGGGGCCAGGGCAAAGCCGGCGGCGGCAAGCGCCAGGGCGAGATGGGTGCGGCGCGTGCGCGCGGCGGTGAACGTGGTTTTTTTCATGCGTGTCTCCTCGGGGTTTTTACTGAGTTCTGGAAAAACATGGCCGTTTGGGCTCTGGTTATGTTGATAATATTATTAATAATCTGAAGGACCGATCATGGTTAACCCCCAACGCCCCACCTCCGAAGCCCACGCCATCAACCCCGAGGACGCGCAAAGCGGCATCCGCAAGGGACTGACCAATTACGGCGACCGGGGCTTTTCGCTGTTTCTGCGCAAGGCCTTCATCAAGGGCGCGGGCTATACCGACCAGGCGCTGGAGCGCCCCGTGATCGGCATCGCCAGCACGGGCAGTGCCTACAACCCCTGCCACGGCAACATGCCGCAGCTGCTCGAGGCCGTGAAGCGCGGCGTGCTGCTGGCCGGCGGGCTGCCCATGGACTTCCCGACGATCTCGCTGCACGAGAGCTTTTCCCAGCCGACCAGCATGTATCTGCGCAACCTGATGTCCATGGACACCGAGGAAATGCTGCGCGCCCAGCCCATGGATGCCGTGGTGCTGATCGGCGGCTGCGACAAGAACGTGCCGGCCCAGCTGATGGGCGCGGCTTCGGCCGGCCTGCCCGCGGTGCAGCTTGTGACCGGCTCGATGCTCACGGGCTCGCACCGCAGCGAGCGCGTCGGCGCCTGCACCGATTGCCGCCGCTACTGGGGCAAGTTCCGCGCGGGCGAGATCGATGCCGAGGAAGTCGCCGACGTGAACAACCAGCTGGTGGCCAGCGTGGGCACCTGCTCGGTTGCCGGCACGGCCAGCACCATGGCCTGCATTGCCGAGGCGCTGGGAATGAGCGTTCCCGGCGGCGCCTCGCCGCCGGCCGTGACCGCGGACCGCATCCGCGTCGCCGAGCGCACCGGCACGGTGGCGGTGCAGATGGCGCGCAGCGGCCTGACGATAGACAAGGTGCTCACGCCCGAAGCCTTCGAGAACGCGGTGCGCGTGCTGCTCGCCATGGGCGGCTCGACCAATGCCATCGTCCACCTGGCGGCAATTGCCGGACGCATGGGCTATGAGCTTGACCTCAAGGCGCTGGATGCGATGAGCCGCGAGACGCCGGTGCTGCTCGACCTCAAGCCCTCGGGCGACCACTACATGGAAGATTTCCACGCTGCGGGTGGAATGGCCACGCTGCTGCGCGAGCTCAAGCCGCTGCTGCACCTCGATGCGCTCACCGTGACCGGGCGCACGCTGGGCGAGGAACTCGAGGCCGCGGGCCCGGGCTTTGCGCAGCATGTGGTGCGCAGCCGCGACAACCCCATCTACCCGCAAGGCGGCATTGCCGTGCTCTACGGCAATCTCGCGCCCGAAGGCGCGATCATCAAGCAATCGGCCGCCGACGCGCGGCTGATGGAGCACGAAGGCCGGGCCGTGGTGTTCGAGAACGCCCAGGACCTCGCCAACCGCA
>Ga0302347_1000933_pt1 | contig 39452 bp, 39 predicted proteins | sample PhyWR1_FD_202178 | JGI IMG/M metagenome (GOLD analysis project Ga0302347, IMG submission 202178) | Leaf surface microbial communities from wheat plants in UC Gill Tract Community Farm, Albany, California, United States - DLSL W.R1 (v2)... | ecosystem: Host-associated > Plants > Phyllosphere >... | reverse complement strand
GTCCACTGGGCCGTGCTATGTTCCGTAAACTGAAAGTTTACGCAGGCAACGAGCACAACCACGCGGCACAGCAACCGCAAGTTCTTGACATTTAATCGGGATTATAGGCAATGGCTGAAAATCAATACTACGGCACTGGTCGCCGCAAAAGTTCTGCAGCTCGTGTTTTTATCAAACCGGGCAGTGGTAAAATCATTATTAACCAACGTTCTTTGGAACAGTACTTCGGTCGTGAAACTGCCCGTATGGTAGTTCGTCAGCCGCTGGAATTGGTTGATATGGTTGAGAAGTTTGATCTGTACATCACTGTTAAAGGTGGTGGTATCTCTGGTCAAGCTGGTGCTATCCGTCACGGCATTACCCGTGCGCTGATGGAATATGATGAGTCTCTGCGTTCTGAACTGCGTAAAGCTGGTTTTGTTACCCGTGATGCTCGTAAGGTTGAACGTAAGAAAGTCGGTCTGCGTAAAGCACGTCGTCGTCCTCAGTTCTCCAAGCGTTAATTGTTCTCTGCAAATTTGCAGAGCAACAATGGACAGCAAACAAACACCGAAGAGTTTCTCTTCGGTGTTTTTTTTCGTCTGAAGACAAAAAACCGGCATCAGAAAGCAGATACCGACAGGCATATAGATAACAGTATTCAAAAGAAAACCTACCAGATGAGCAATATATTCGTAAGCAGTTGAGTGAATATGTTATTTGTGACGTGGATAAATTTAAGAAAATACGGGTTAATGCTGCTCTGATAAATTAAATCACCCTGACTCGAAATACGTCGTCAGGGTGATCTATTCGGCGAGCCAAAGTGATAATGTCCTACTGTGAGACTTTTTGTTGTCGTATCATTGCAACCGCCGATTGCCATTCATGCCAGCGTTTTTGCAGCCGCTGATGACGAACCATATCCGGTTGAAAGCTCAGATGCTCAGGTAAAAATTGACGCAGTTCGTCGGTGGATATTTTCAATAATACCTTGCGGGCGAGCAGTGCAGTGCCGATCGCAGAGAGTTCAGCGACATCGCTACGCATCACAGGGCAGCCGAGGAGGTCGGCCTGGTATTGCATCAGCCAGCTATTTTTTGTCGGGCCACCATCAACCATCAGGGCTGTTAAATTAAAATCCTCGCGCTGGCGCATCACCATCACCACATCAGCTATCTGATAAGCGATTGACTCCAGTGCGGCACGTACCAGATGAGCTCGTCTGACCCCACGACTGAGGCCGCTTATCATGCCCCGCGCATTTTCATCCCACCAGGGTGCTCCGAGTCCGGTGAGAGCTGGAACGAAGTAGACACCCAATGTAGAGTCAACGGAGGCCGGTAACAGAGCGAGCTGTTGGGCAAGCTCTTGCGGCGGTAAAATATCCAGTCCAGTACTCTCCACCATCCAGGCAACAGCATCGCCGGTATGAGGAATATTACCCTCCAGACCATAAACCAGCTGCTCGCCATCATGCCAGGCAACAGTAGTGGCCAGGGCATTGACATCATACTGGGCCGAATTTACGGGAGCCATCACAGAGGAACCCGTACCGTAGGTCGCTTTTACACAGCCCGTTGCTCCCAAACCATGTGCAAATAGCGCGGCATGTGAATCACCAATCATTGCCAGCACGGGAATACCATCAGGGATCCCCTGGCAACCTCGGGTATAACCAAAAAGTCCACTTGAGGGTAAAATTTCGGGTAGTGCCTGACGGGGAATAGAGAACAGAGCCATCATCTCATCATCCCAGTCAGCAGTATGTAGGTTTAAGAGCTGGGTGCGTGCGGCGTTGGAATAATCACAGTAGAAAGATTCGCCGCCAGTCAGGTTCCATAGCAACCAACTATCGACAGTTCCCAAACAAATTTCACCTTGTTCAGCGCGCGCAAAACCATCTGTTACTGACTCCAGTAACCAACGCATTTTCGAGGCAGAGAACAGTGGTGCTACAGGTAAACCGGTGACGGCTTTGATCTCTGCTTCTTTCCCCTGTTCACGTAACGACTGACAGAATGGTGCTGTACGTGAACATTGCCAGGTGATTGCCGCTGATAGCGGACGCCCGTTATGTCGATACCAGCCGACAGCAGTTTCACGCTGATTACTGATTGCCAGTCCGACAACATTCTCTGCACCTACTGCGGCGATCGCCTGCGATACCACATCGATAGAGGCTTCGATCAGCAGTTCGGCGGGCTGTTCGACCCAGCCTTCCTGCGGAGTACTGATGGTCAAAGCCCTGGAGAAGGATGCGACTATTTTACCGTTGCTATCGAGTGCCACTGCTTTAGCATTGGTTGTGCCCTCATCGAGGGCAATGATAATTTCTTTACCGACCACAGTTACCTCATGGATGCAGATAAGTATCAACGCCACCTGACATACTTTGTCTTATTATTTTTTTTGTGTCTGAAATAAAGCCGTTGCCTGTTTTACTATTCCAGCCGCATCAATTTCATGGTGAGCACGTGTTGCCGCGCGATCTGCTGCGATAGCATATCCACCATCAGGAATGCCCAGTCGACGCAGTGGTATGGCACATCCTGCTTCGGCCAGGACTTCTGCGACCAGGCTACCGATTCCGCCATTGATATTATGTTCTTCTACACTGACGACAGCCCGATGCGGCTTGAGGATCTCCAGTAACTGCTCGGTATCACAAGGGCGAATAGAAGGTACATTGATAACCGTGGCTTCAATACCGCTTTCTGCCAATTGTGCGGCAGCGGCAACAATTTCATGTACCGTTGAACCCATCGCGACCAAAGCAATATCATGCCCATGACGCAGAACATCAATTTTGCCCGGTGCAAACTGATAATTTTCATCATGGAGTTCAGGTAAAGCTTTGCCATCAAGGCGAATATAGACCGGACCTACGTGCTCCAAGGCGTAATCAATTATCTGCCGACATTCAATTGGGCAGGATGGGGCGTATATTTCGATATTGCCAAAACCGCGCAGGACTGCAATATCATCAATACTATGGTGAGTACTGGCCAGCGGGCCATAGCTGGCACCTGCGTTAAGGCCAAATAACTTAACATTGGTATTGTTGTAGCAGACATCGATTTTAATTTGCTCGTTAGCGCGAGAGATTAAAAAGGGTGCTGCGTTACAGGTGACAGCAATTTTTCCACCCAGAGCCAGCCCTGCTGCGGTACCTACCAGAACTTGCTCGGCGATACCCACATTGACCAGACGTTCAGGATATTTCTTGACGAAAGGTGAAATTTTGGCAGTCGATGTTGAATCAGCGACAACCGGTACCAGGTCTACACCGCGGTCAACGGCATCAATAAAGGCATTCACCATAACGGTGGCGAGATGTTCGCTATTACTCATCTTTTAGCTCCTCAAGCGCCAATTCTATTTCTTCACCTTTTGGCACACGGTGGTGCCACTCAGGACGCCCTTGAATAAAGGATACCCCTGCGCCTTTGGTTGTATTGGCGATGATAACGTGTGGTTTACCCTTGGGTTGTAAGGCTTCCAGAGTGGCGACAACATCAGCCATATCATTGCCATTACATTGCGTGACTTCCATACCGAAGGCGCGCCATTTCTCATCCAGCGGGTCGGTATTCATAATGTCTTTGGTCAGGCCAGCCAGCTGCAGATTATTTTTATCGTTAATGATAAACAGGTTATCCAACTGGTAATGTGCAGCGACTAATGCCGCTTCCCAGTTACTGCCTTCTGCCAGCTCACCATCTCCTGTAACGACGAAGACACGACGCTTGCTGTTATCCCGTTTTGCTGCCAGTGCAATACCGACTGCAACAGGCAAACCATGTCCCAAGGCACCGGTGTTTAACTCTACGCCCGGTGTTTTATGGCGCACCGGGTGTCCGGGTAAATGTGAGTCGGCATGCTGATAGGTGGAGAGCCACTCTACAGGGATAAATCCGGCTTCTGCCAGTACGCAGTAATAGCCGCCAACCGCATGTCCTTTAGACTGAATATAGATATCTCTTTCTTCACTGTCTTTCAGTTCGACAGAACAGTTAAGGATACGAAAGTACAGAGCGGTCAGGATCTCAACCTGTGACAGATCGGCACCAGTATGACCACCCGCTGGACTTTCAGCATTGAGCACAATAATACGGCGACGGATCGCGCGTGCTTTTTTTTCTAAACCCTCGATGGAGAGTGAAAACGGATTCATAAAACACCTCTCGAATGTTAATTCTTGAATGAATAAATATTCAATCAGGGTGAAAAAGAGCACCGTTTGTTAAAAGTCTGCGCAGTGAGCTGCGGAAACAAACGAGTATTAATTGCTCAGAATATATATTCACTCATGATTTATTATCCATGGGTGTAAGATATGCTCTGTGAGGGGGTTTGTCTATGACTTGTACAGCCAATCTTCTAAGAAAGAGAAAACGATCACATTTGAAAGGGGCACAACAGATTTCCTTGCTTGTTATCTATTCAGCAATGCATAAAAATACAGGGATAAAATTAAGGAGAATGCCATGTCAAAGCAGGATGAACAGCGCTTACTGGTAAAGATTGCGACTCTTTACTATAGCGAGAATAAAAAGCAGTCAGAGATAGCCTCATTTTTACAGTTATCGCAATCATTCGTTTCAAGGGCGTTAACGCGTTGCCAGAAAGAAGGGCTGGTGAAAATCACTGTGGTACAGCCGACTCATATTTTTGTTGAGCTGGAAAAAGAGATAGAAGCACGTTTTGGTATTCGTCAGGCGATTGTCGTTGATGCGGGTGAGAATGCCAATAGTGTGCAAATAAAACATGCTATTGGCAGCGCTGCTGCACACTATGTCGAGACGCGTTTACGTCCAGAAGACTGGGTTGGGATCTCTTCCTGGAGTAGCACCATTCGCTGTATGGTTGATGAAATGCATCCTCAGAGTATCCATGCCGCGGGTGTGATTCAGCTGTTAGGAGGGGTCGGTCCTAATGGGAATGTCCAGGCAACGATTCTGACGCAACAGCTAGCGGCGCATCTCGGGTGTACCGCATGGTTACTCCCTTCACAAAGTTTTGAGCACTCTGTCGAAGAACGTACTCGTCTGGTTAATAGCCCGGATGTGGCGGTTGTGGTGGAGAAATTCGCGAAAGTGGATATGGCGATTGTTGGGATTGGTGAGCTAGAACCTTCACAGTTGCTGAAAAACTCAGGCAACTACTATAACGAAGAGATGCTCCAGTTACTGGCTGAACGCGGTGCCGTGGGCGATATTTGCCTGCATTATTATGATGAGTCCGGCAAACCAGTATTAAGCCACGAAGAAGATCCAGTGATTGGTATGGAGCTGGAACAAGCTCGAGCATGCCAGCATGTTATTGCTCTGGCGGGTGGAGTAGAAAAAAGTAAGGCGATTCGTGGGGCGCTAAAGGGGAATTATATTGATGTTCTCATTACTGATTTTGCAACTGCCCGCAGTTTGATTAAAGATTAGTTTATGCGCCGGTATCTCGGCGCATCTTTCAGATAACTGGCCCGTCCTGAATAACGTTGACACTTATCGCTAAAATAAAAAACACCCAATGCAGCGTATCAGATTTTTTTACTTGGAAAAGTGTCAACCTATATCAGAACTAGACAGATATTTAATGACTACTGTGAATGTTCATTTTCAGTGGTAACGATGAGGATATTACTCTGACTTATAACATCGCTCGTACTGGTATCCACATTTTTAACCAGATAGGTATATTCTGTGTCAGGGGGCAGCCCGGTGATATTCAGGAAAGGCGTGCTTGTAGATTGTGAATATTCCTGTATGTTATTTTCATAGATATAATAAATTTCGTTTGAGTTTGGCGCGTGCATATAATGGTCTGCCATTTCAGAATCAGGCTGGTGTGCATGATATCGGTTGCACATAAATTATATTTGTCATCAATATTTTCCATGGTATATCTCCAAGTATTTGACAGTAGTTTGAAGGCAAGTGAGAATGGACAAGAAATATTTAATTCTATTGGTGAATATGCTGTGATAAATAAAAATGTAATGGGTGTTTATATATTCTAATTTAGTAGTATTTATTATAAATAATAATGTGAAGATAAATTGTAATGGACATGATAAAAGTCACTTATTCAGTCAGAACTGTCGCTATTAGTGAGTCTACTACAAAAAATAAAAAATCTATAAGTGCAATTATTAGCATGCCTATGCTAATAATTGGTTGGATTGCTATTGTATTCATATCAAATGGAAATTTAAAATTGGCTTACAAATAAGTGCTGTATTACCCAGAATAAATAAGCGCTTATCTGGCAGAAAAATATTTTGTGTTGCGGGGGATGGAGTCTATATACGAGATTATGTCATTGTATAATTTGATATGTTCAGGTGATAGCCCCGTGGAGTTGTGTATTACATGCTATCGGGATGAGTATTGCGACAATCCCCGGCTAATGAATATCTGCCGGGGATCGGTCTATTTTCGAAATACGGAGGGCTATTTGCCCTCAAAAGCTGTCTTCTGTGCGACAACCGCTGCCTTCTGCTGCATTCGGTTTTGCATCTGATCGATAATCACCGCCAGAATGATGACTAAGCCTTTAATGACCATCTGCCAGAATTCACTGACGCCCATCATCACTAGCCCATCGGCGAGAAAACCGATAACAAAAGCACCGATTATGGTACCCAGAATGGTGCCACGTCCGCCTGCCAGAGAAGTCCCTCCGAGCACTACAGCGGCAATCGCATTCATTTCAAATGCTGCACCGCTCGCAGGGTGGCTGGCCAGTAGTTGTGCGGAAACAACGATCCCGGCAATAGCAGCACATACACCAGAGAGGGTATAGACCAGGACTTTAACCTGTTTGACCTTCACGCCGGAGAGCTCTGCTGCACGTTCATTATCGCCTATGGCGTAAACGTGGCGGCCAAAGGGAAGGCGACGGGCAATATAGGCGATAACCAGCGCGAGCACGATCATCATCCAGATAGCCCATGGAATACCAAACAACGAACCGGCACCAATTTCATCAAAACCAGTATTGCCAAGCTGTGGATTTCCGGCTAATCCTGGGAAGGTTTGTCCATCGGATGTGAGCATCGCGGTACCGCGTAACACGTACATGGTGCCCAAGGTACAGATAAACGGGGCGACACTATAGCGGGTAATTATCCAGCCATTGGTGGCACCAATAAATGCGCCAATCAGCAATACGATAGGGACAATAACCCAAACGCTTGGGAAGATGGCGATGCCGAGCCACGGTATTACAATTCCTTTAGTGATAAGCCACCCGGCAACCATGCCGCACAGGCCGAGCGTTGCACCAATAGAAAGGTCGATACCTGCGGTAATAATAACAAAGGTAATACCCAGTGCCAGGAAGGCATTGATAGCAATATGCTTAATCATGATAACCATACTGCCAGCAGATAAGAAGCCTGGAACCGTGATGGTGAAGAAACCGACAATTAAAAATAGAGCAATAAAGGTTCGCAGCTTCAGCAGTAGCAGCAGAATGTTTTCGCGAGAGAGTGATGTTCCACCACGCGGCACGAGAGCCGCTGATTGTGTCGTTTTCATATTAAAACCCCTGAGCACTTGCTGAGACCAGCGCGGATTCTTCGGCGTGATCGCGGATAATATCAGCGGTTAGTTTGCCGCCAGACATCACCAGAATTCGATCGGATATCGCCATAATTTCTTTGAGATCTGAGGTGGAAAAAACCACCGCGATACCTTGTTGAGAAAGCGTTACCATCATGCGGAAGACATCGGCTTTGGCGCCAATATCAATGCCGCGAGTCGGCTCATCGAGAAAGAGCACCTTTGGATTGGTTAACAAAGAACGGCCGATGACGACCTTTTGTTGGTTACCACCGCTCAGCGCCTGAATTTCTACATCTGGCGAGGAGACTTTAATCGACAGGTTACCTATTGTGCCGGTGACAACTGCCTGTTCTTCATTATTCGCGATAGTGAATCCACGCTGTAGACGCCGCCACAGGCTGGCGATGGTCAAGTTATTGGCAACTGAAGAGATAGGGAAAATACCTGTACGTTTACGATCCTCAGGTACCAGACTCATACCCATACGGATACGATCGGCAGGTGTTAAACGTTGTGGTACCGGCTTGCTGTCCAGCCACAGTTTGCCGAGATAGTTACGTTCGGTACCGAGCATGCATTCAAACAGCTCAGTGCGCCCGGCTCCCATCAGGCCATAAATACCGACGATCTCCCCGGCATGTACTTTAAAACTCACATCGTTAACGACCGTATTTCCGGCGGCATTAACGCTGGTGATATTTTCAGCTTCTAATACTGGTGCACCAAAAGTCCGCCCAGGACTAAGAAAATCGGTCACTGGCTCACTACCTAGCATCTCCCGAACAATCCAAGGGACATCGATATCGCTGACTTTGGCTTCAGACTGGAATTTCCCGTCACGTAGAATAGTGATGACATCGCCGATGGCCATCAGCTCTTCCAGACGGTGAGAGATATAGATAATCGATACTCCCTGGCGAGTCAGTTCACGAATAACGCGAAACAGGATCTCTACTTCTGTTTTGCTCAGAGCAGAAGTCGGTTCGTCCAGAATGAGAATATCTGCATTTTCCGCCAAGGCTTTGGCTATCTCTATCAGCTGTTGTTGACCGACTTTAAGATTCCCGACCAGCTCCCGAGGCGACAGGGGTTGATCAAGACGTTTTAACAGCTCAGCTGCACGTCTTTCCTGTTCTGCTTCATTAATGGGGGCGATACCATTTTGTAGTTCGCGACCGAGAAAAATATTCTCAGCGATGCTCAGATTTTCAAATAAATTTAGCTCCTGATGCACCATGCCGACACCGTGAGCGGTCGCTTCACGAGTGCTAGAAAAATGCACGGGTTTACCATTAAGCAGAATTTCACCAACGCTCGGCTGTTGAACACCGGCAAGGATTTTCATTAATGTTGATTTACCTGCGCCATTCTCCCCGATGATGACGTTTACCTTACCGCGCCAGACGTTATAGTCGACATTGTCCAGAGCTACGGTGCCGGGGAATAACATTGAAATACCGCGGGTGCGCAGAATAATGTCATCGGTCGCCAAGGTGCTCACGGCTGTGTCTCCTGTTTCAGTTCCAGCGCAGTCGCGTTTTGTGCAGCTCCATGACTTAATGTCACGGCGAAGCGTACGCTGACTGGTTTACCCACCCAGCTGGGATCTATTTTCGGTAGCTGTTTTACCGCTTCTCGGTTATAGACGCGGGAAAGTTGAGCGAACTGTACTTGGTTGGTGAAATCTTCAAACACAAAGCCACTGGCATCGCGAATAGCATTACCTTTCACAACCGGGCCGACCTGAATCACGAGCGGCTTACCATTGATGCTGACAGTGAATTTTTGTTCACGCTCATCGCTGAGATTGACCTCAGTGATCGGAGTGGTCAGGTGAACAAAATAGCTTTCTGGCTTCTCTCCAGATGACGTTAACTTGCTTTCCAGCGCACTAGCATCAAGAGCATGCTGGTTTGCGGCATCGATAACACGGGTTTGCCAGGTTTGTTGCGCGATCTGCTGTGGAGTCAGATTATCGAAGCTATGCTTCGCATTTGGGTCGACAGGCAGAATAGGTTTGCCGTTTTCATCGAGATCTACCACTGTGCAGGCCGTTAGCAACAGGACGGTACACCCTATCAGTGCACCACCCCATTGTTTTAAGAACATAAAAAATCCTCCGCCTTACTTACTTGCTAAGATTAAACATGCTGAGTTTGTTGGCGTTGGTGTCATCGATCAGGACGCAATCCATCAACTGTTTTTCAGTCTTTTGTGGTTTACCGTTTTTCAGATAATAGTCTGCCTGCTCAACAGCCATTTGCGCCTGCTCCCAGCCTGGTTGCAGAACGGTTGCTTTGATATTGCCTTTATTGATGATGGAGTCGCGTGTGTAGTCGCTGCCATCGAAACCAACCACGATGACATCATTTCTGCCTGCCGCTTTCAGGGCTGCTTCTGCGCCTAATGCCATGGTGTCGTTACCAGAAATAACGCCGACGATATCAGGATTAGTTTGCAGAATAGCTTCCATACGGGTGAAGGCTTCGGTCTGGCTCCAGTTGGCAGTTTGTTGTGCCACCATATTCATATCGGTGTAGTCATCGAGTACATCGTGGTAACCCTGAGAACGAACGCCAGCGTTGGTATCTGACTGACGGCCCAGCAATTCGACATACTTACCTTTACCGTTTAGCAGTTTGGCGAACTTCTCGGCACCGAGTTGTGCGCCTTGATAGTTGTTAGAGACGATTTGCGCTACGGCAACACCGGTTTTATTGATTTCGCGATCGATAAGGAATGCAGGGACACCAGCAGCTTTAGCTTTCTCTAGTGGGCCAACCGTGGCATCGGCACCAGCATTATCAAGAATGATAGCTTTTGCTTTGCGCGCGATAGCCGTCTCAATCAGCTGGTTCTGTTTATTAACATCGTCATCATGAGAGGCAACCAGAGTGGTGTAGCCAAGCTCTTTCGCTTTGGCTGCTGCACCATCGGCCTCTGCTTTAAAGAACGGATTATCATGAGATGGGGTGATGATAACGATTAAGCCATTATCGGCAGCGTAGAGTGATCCGGAAGTGACAATCATTGAAGCGAACAAAACGGATTTAGCAAAGGTAGATTTCATTCTTTTTCTCCACATTGAATATTTATTCAAAAATGATTTATTATGCCAGCTAACGATAAAGCTGACTTGAGAGACTGTCTATAGTTCGCACAGGTAATTTTTTAAAAGGAGAAAAGGATCACGCTTCATAGGATGCAAGATACACAGTAGGCCAAGTATCAGGTGAACGTCTGTACAGATATTGGATATCGATAAATAAATAATTTTATATTTTATTATCAGATGGTTGGGATTTTATAGCCGGTGGGGGGGTAGGGAGGGGAATGGCTTAATTAAGTCAGAAAAGAGATCTTATTCACAATATGGATATTCGCCTGATTACGGCCAATTTACAGCGAGTCATTAGGGGAGAATGATTTTTTTCTAGCCAAGAAGAAGACGACGACATTAGAGGGTGGAATCTTAAGATAAGGATTTCCAAATGACGGGTGCCTGCCTACACGAACACTGGCTCGATCCTTTCTTAGAGATCAAGGTAGTTTTGGCCGTCATGTCTGTGTATATGAAAGAGGCTATGAACTCGATTTAAACAAAATAATATTAAACGGCCTGAGTCTGGTGCAGTACCGAAATCAGGCCATGCTAGCACTCCATGGAGAGGTGTCCAATAAATGGGATTCACTTCACATGACGGGCTTAAACCAAACTATTGTCGTTCAATCTGCAGTAGCGGCATGCCGTTAATTAACGAAAACCTCTACTGATTGAGTTTTTACTAGAGGTATAAACGTGGTTCCAGGGAATATTCACTCAGCTCTGACGAGATCACGATTAGCCATCAATCGCCCGGCCATCATGAAAGCCAGCGGTGACACGACCAAAGAAAAACAGAAGGCTACCGGCCAGGCAATAATGAACGAACTGGCCCAGGCACCCACAATGGCGGAGGTCATGCCGAGATGAAGAAGGGAGAAGAATCCAGTCATAAGGAAGGCCATCATCGCGGAGATGAAGACTTGGGCGGTGATCAAAACTTTCTTGCTGTGCATGCAAATATTCCTTTTACGGCGGGGCGAGCATGGACAGCATATAGCTGCCCACGGCATCACACCCAAATTGATTAGGGTGATGCCGTGGGTTCTTAAAACAGACTAATTCTCGTGGGACACGAGGGTCGGAATAACCAAACCGACCGATCATTTTTCGGCGCGAAGATTCTAGGTATCATTCGGTAGCAAGTCAACCAGCTCAAAAAATACGCCTGGTATACTGTTTCGTATCGTTGGGCTTTACACCCCATTAACCATAACGTCCTATAACATGGACCGCTGAAACGTCCTGTACGCATTTTTTCTGCCTGAACCATAAATCCTGCGTCTGACCTTCAAAAACATCCTAAAATCGTACGAGTGATTTCTGAGCGAGGGAATCGTTATACACTCAGGTATATGACAGAGGATTTGAACTTGGGTCAACTCTTCAAAACTCCGTGAAGAGGTCTGAGCTTCAGGATCGAGGATAACCTCAAAGAAAAGCGGCACCGGATACAGGGGGGAAATAAAACTCGGACTCGATATTTGAAGCGCTTGTATCACTGTCATCACACTCGCATCGAACAGGGTATTTTTTCCTGTTTGGCAGTGTTTTATGCTGCTAATTTATATTATTGCTTCTAACGTTATGAAATTAATGTGTTTATTCGCAAATTTAGAATGTGATCCCCACAAGGTCAGTAAAATCTGGTAAACTAATAGCCAATTCTTTGCCCAAATGTTGATATCTGCCGCTTGCTGAGTTTTAAGCGATGGCAGCATTTTGTCGTACGTTGGGTCATAAACTATCGGGATAGTCGCCATTTGCGACTATTCGAAGTGATTTTCTGGATAAACTTGGAGGTTCTCATGGCTGTCGCTGCCAACAAACGTTCGGTAATGACGCTGTTTTCCGGCCCGACTGATATCTATAGCCATCAAGTACGTATTGTACTGGCAGAAAAAGGTGTTAGCGTTGAAATTGAGCATGTGGAAGCGGATAACCTGCCTCAGGATCTTATCGATCTCAATCCGAACCATAGCGTACCGACATTGGTCGATCGTGAACTGACACTGTGGCAGTCTCGTATCATCATGGAATATCTTGATGAGCGTTTCCCGCATCCTCCGCTGATGCCAGTTTACCCTGTTGCTCGCGGTGAGAGCCGTCTGTATATGCATCGTATTGAGAAAGACTGGTATACGCTGATGAACGTCGTCATGAACGGTTCTGCTCATGACGCTGATGTCGCACGTAAACAGCTGCGCGAAGAGCTGCTGGCTATTGCCCCGGTCTTTACTCAAAAGCCTTTCTTCCTGAGCGACGAATTCAGTTTGGTTGACTGCTATCTGGCTCCATTGCTGTGGCGTTTACCGCAGATGGGCATCGAACTAACGGGTGTCGGTTCTAAAGAGATGAAAGGTTATATGACGCGCGTATTTGAACGTGATTCGTTCCTGGCTTCATTGACTGAACCAGAGCGTGAAATGCGTTTACACACGCGAGGCTAATTGATGGAAATGTCGGAACTGTCCCCGCGTCGTCCTTATTTATTAAGGGCTTTTTATGAATGGTTACTCGATAATCAGTTAACGCCGCATGTTGTTGTGGATATCGCGTTACCTGATGTGCAGGTTCCACTGGAATATGCGCGCGACGGGCAAATCGTTCTTAATATCGCGCCTCGTGCAGTGGGTAATCTTCAATTAACCAATGACTCGGTGAGCTTTAGCGCGCGTTTTGGCGGTGTTCCACGTCAGGTCTATGTACCTATGGCTGCGGTACTTGCCATTTATGCACGCGAAAATGGCGCAGGAACGATGTTTGAACCAGAAGCGGGTTACGAAGAAAACGCTGAAAGCCACAATGATGATGATAAATCTCAAGTATCTGAACCGTTGATGCAGGTTATTGATGGTGCTCGCGATGACCAGGACGAATCAGATAATAACCCTGATGACGAGCCGCCGCCGCGAGGAAGTCGCCCGGCACTGCGTGTTGTGAAGTAACAGCCGTAGAGTTAACAGAAATAAAGCCAGTTTAACGACTGGCTTTTTTACGTCATGATATTGCCGCAGAAAGGGCCTGATAACAGCGTTATCAGGCCCTTTCTGCTTACACTTCGAGGTAGTTCATAATGCCGTCAGCGGCTTTGCGGCCTTCAGCAATTGCCGTGACTACCAGGTCGGAACCACGAACCGCATCGCCACCGGCAAAGATTTTCGGGTTACTGGTCTGGAAAGCGTTATCACTCCCTTCAGGAGCGAGAATACGTCCCTGACTGTCAAGATCAACGCTGTGCTTCTCAAGCCATGCCATGCTGTGCGGACGGAAACCAAAGGCAGTCACGACTGCATCGGCTGGCAGGATATGCTCCGAACCGGCAACGATTTCTGGACGACGGCGGCCTTGTGCATCAGGTGCACTGAGTTCAGTACGAGCAACCTTCACCCCACAGACATTACCGTTGCCATTGATTTCGATACCAATCGGCTGCAAGTTGAACTGAAACTCAACGCCTTCTTCACGCGCATTTTTGACTTCACGACGCGAACCCGGCATGTTTTCCTCATCACGACGATAAGCACAGGTAACATGAGTTGCACCCTGACGGATTGAGGTACGCACACAGTCCATCGCCGTATCACCGCCACCCAGGACGACGACGCGTTTACCTGCCATATCGACATAAGGAGACTCGTCGGTTTCACCAAAGCCCATAATGTTGCGCGTATTAGCGATAAGGAACGGCAGAGCATCATAAACACCTGATGCATCTTCGTTCTCCAGCCCACCGCGCATTGACTGATAGGTACCAACCCCGAGGAAGACCGCATCGAAGTCACTGAGCAGGGTCTCTATCTGAACATCACGCCCTACCTCAGTATTGAGCACAAACTCGATGCCCATACCGCTGAAAATTTCACGACGTTTGCTCATCACCTCTTTTTCCAGCTTGAAGGCTGGGATACCGAAGGTCAGCAGGCCACCGATTTCTGGATGACGGTCATAAACCACGGCTTTGACACCGCCACGAGCCAGGACATCGGCACAAGCCAGTCCGGCCGGACCTGCACCAATAATAGCCACGCGCTTACCTGTTGGTTTAACGCCTGTTAAATCAGGCTTCCAGCCCATCTCAATCGCTTTATCATTGATATAGCGTTCGATATTGCCGATGGTTACAGCACCAAACTCATCGTTCAGGGTACAAGAACCTTCACACAGACGGTCCTGAGGGCAAACACGCCCGCAGACCTCTGGCAAGCTGTTAGTCTGGTGTGATAACTCCGCAGCTTCAATAATGCGCCCTTCATTCGCCAGCTTTAACCAGTTTGGAATGTAGTTATGAACCGGGCATTTCCATTCACAGTAAGGGTTGCCGCAGGACAGGCAGCGATCTGCCTGTGCTTTAGCCTGACCTTCTGAGAAGGGTTCATAAATTTCAACAAACTCAATCTTACGAATTTTTAACGCTTTCTTAGGCGGATCAACACGCTGTAAGTCGATAAATTGATAAACGTTCTGACTCATATTGACCCCTTACTGCGCCTGCACCCGCAGCTCAGCTGCGGAACGACTGCGGTGACCTAATAATGCTTTAACATCACTAGACTTCGGTTTAACTAAGGTAAATTTCGTTACAAAGGCCGGCCAGTTAGCCAGAATTTCTTCGCCACGTAAGGAACCCGTTAACTGTACATGTTCGGTTATCAGACCACGTAAGTGTTCTTCATGAATAGCCAGTTCTTCGACCTGTAACAGTTCGACTAGCTCTGGGTTAACACGTTTACTGAATTCACCGTCTTCATCCAGGACATAGGCGAAGCCACCGGTCATGCCTGCCCCGAAGTTCACCCCAGTCTGACCCAGGATACAAACGATACCACCAGTCATATATTCACAGCCGTTATCACCGATACCTTCTACCACTGTGATAGCACCAGAGTTACGCACTGCGAAGCGTTCACCAGCGCGGCCTGCAGCAAACAACTTACCGCCAGTTGCACCGTACAGACAGGTGTTACCGATGATGGTCGCTTCATGAGCACGGAAGGCAGAACCTACTGGTGGTCGTAATGAAAGTAAGCCACCCGCCATACCTTTGCCGACATAGTCATTTGCATCACCCGTCAGATGAAGCTCAACCCCACCTGCGTTCCAGACGCCAAAACTCTGACCTGCGGTACCGCTAAAGTGTGCCTTAATCGGGTCTGCTGCTAATCCCTGGTCACCGTTAGTCTGTGCAATATAGCCAGACAAGGATGCGCCAACAGAGCGGTCGGTATTCCGAATATCAAACCAGAAGGTTTTGCTTTGTTTGTCATCGACATACTGCTTAGCCTGACTTAACAGTCGTTGGTTGAGCTCACCATTATCGAACGGTGGGTTATGCTCGGTGCAATAAACTGCTTTACCCGGAGCAGGAGTCGCTGTCTCCAACAGGTCTGACAGATCCAGACGTTGCTGTTTAGCGGTAAATCCTTCCAATTCTGTTAGTAGATCAGTACGACCAATTAAGTCGACCAGGCGCTTTACTCCAAGCTGCGCCATCAACTCACGGGTTTCACGGGCGATAAATCCAAAGTAATTAGTCACTTTGAAAGGCAAGCCGTGATAGTGGTTCTTACGCAGTTTATCGTCCTGAGTTGCTACACCTGTTGCACAGTTATTGAGATGGCAAATACGCAGGTATTTACAACCCAAAGCGACCATCGGCCCAGTACCAAAACCGAAGCTTTCAGCACCGAGAATAGCGGCCTTGATGATATCGAGTCCCGTTTTCAGACCACCATCGACTTGCAGACGGATTTTATGACGCAGACCGTTTGCCACCAGTGCCTGTTGTGTTTCTACCAGGCCGAGTTCCCAAGGACAGCCGGCATATTTCACTGAGGAGAGTGGGCTGGCACCGGTTCCGCCGTCATAACCGGCAATAGTAATCAGGTCAGCGTAGGCTTTGGCCACACCGGTGGCGATAGTACCGACACCTGGCTCGGAGACCAGTTTTACCGAGATCATCGCTTTTGGGTTGACTTGTTTAAGGTCAAAAATCAGCTGAGCCAGATCTTCAATGGAGTAAATATCGTGGTGCGGCGGTGGTGAAATTAATGTTACCCCTGGTACGGAGTAGCGTAATTTAGCGATGTACGGAGTGACTTTATCACCAGGCAGCTGACCACCTTCGCCAGGTTTTGCACCTTGAGCGACTTTAATCTGGATAACATCCGCATTAACCAGATAAGCTGGGGTCACACCGAAGCGACCGGAAGCCACCTGCTTGATACGGGACACTTTATTCGTGCCGTAACGTGCTGGGTCTTCACCGCCTTCACCGGAGTTTGAATTGCCGCCAATGCTGTTCATCGCTTCGGCCAGCGATTCATGCGCTTCCGGGCTTAGGGCACCAATCGACATGGCTGCACTGTCAAAACGCTTGAACAGTTCACTAGCCGATTCAACCTCTTCAATCGCCACAGGTGCATCCTGAGGATTGAGGGCTAACATATCGCGTATGGTAGCGACTGGGCGTTCATTGACGAGTCTGGCATAGGCCTGGTAGTCATTATAGTCAGCACTTTCTACTGCTTTTTGCAGCGTCTGAACAACATCCGGATTATAAGCGTGATATTCACCACCGTGGACATATTTCAGCAACCCACCCTGATCCAGCGGTTTACGAGGCAGCCAGGCCCGCTTGGACAGGTTCAACAAATCTTGCTGGAAATCAGTGAAGCTGGCACCGCCGATACGGCTAACCACACCCTGGAAGCACAGATCAACGACGTCATCATGTAGACCGACGGCTTCAAACAGTTTTGAGCAGCGATAAGAGGCGATAGTCGAGATGCCCATTTTGGACATTATCTTATACAGCCCTTTATTGATGCCATTCCGGTAGTTTTGCATCACCACACGATAGTTCTTATCGATAGTGCCGTTATCCACCAGTCTGGCCAGGGTTTCATAGGCCAGGTACGGGTAAATTGCGGTAGCACCAAATCCAAGCAGTACGGCAAAATGGTGTGGATCTCGTGCACTTGCTGTTTCGACGATGATGTTCGCATCACAACGCAGGCTACGTTCTACCAGACGGGTCTGGATAGCACCGACGACCATTGGTGCAGGAACAGGTAGTCTATTTTTCGCGATATTACGGTCAGATAGCACCAGTAACACAGTGCCACTACGGACCATGCGTTCAGCTTCATCACACAGTTCCATCACCGTTTCATGCAACGATTTCTCATCCGCATTGTAGGTAATATCCAGTGTGTTAGCCTGGTAATGTTGTTCTTCTAAAGAGGTCAGTTGCTGGAAATCAGACCACAGTAAAATTGGCGATTTGAAGCTCAGACGGTGAGCCTGGCCTTCAGCTTCGCAGAATACGTTCATCTCACGGCCGATACTGGTGGCCAGTGACATCACATGGGCTTCACGCAGGGGGTCAATTGGCGGATTGGTAACCTGCGCAAACTGCTGACGGAAGTAATCATAAATGATACGCGGCTGGCTGGAGAGTACGGCAAATGGAGTATCATCACCCATCGATCCGACGGCTTCCTGACCATTCTCACCCAGTACACGGATGATGGTATCCAACTCTTCACTGCTATAGTTAAACTGTTTCTGATAACTGGCAAGTGTGTCATCGTCCAGAGAACGTGAGCCAACTTGGTCATCAGGCAGATCTTCCAGGGAGATCAGACGACGAACGTTTTTCTCCATCCACGCTTGGTAAGGGTGGCGGCTTTTCAAATCGTTATCTGTTTCGCCTGAATGGAGAATACGGCCAGCGCGGGTATCAATAACCATTAGTTCGCCAGGACCGACGCGTCCTTTTTCCACCACTTCATCGGGCTGGTAGTCCCAGATACCGACTTCGGAAGCACAGGTGATCAGTTTATCTTTAGTAATAACGTAACGCGCCGGGCGCAGACCATTTCTGTCCAAGTTGCAGGCAGCAAAGCGGCCATCGGACATAACGATACCTGCCGGGCCATCCCATGGCTCCATATGCATGGAGTTAAAGTCGAAGAAGGCGCGCAGCTCCGGATCCATATTGGGGTTATTCTGCCAGGCTGGCGGAACCAGTAAACGCATGGCGCGTACGATATCCATGCCGCCTGCCAGCAGCAATTCCAGCATGTTATCCAGTGAACTGGAATCCGAACCTGTTTCATTGACGAAAGGCGCGGCTGACTGTAAGTCAGGGATCAGTGGCGTCTGGAATTTATAAGTACGAGCCTTGGCCCACTGACGGTTACCAGTAATGGTATTGATCTCACCATTATGGGCCAGATAGCGGAACGGCTGTGCCAATGGCCAGCGCGGTACGGTGTTGGTTGAGAAACGCTGGTGGAACAGACAAATGGCTGACTCCAGGCGTAAATCAGCAAGATCCAAGTAGAAGCGCGGCAAGTCAGCCGGCATACACAGACCTTTATAGATGTTCACAACATTGGACAGACTACAGACATAAAAGTCTTTATCTGCCAGCAGGCGTTTTTCGATACGGCGACGCGCGATAAACAGGCGGCGTTCCATATCTCGCGGGCTCCATCCAGCAGGAGCGTTAACAAAAATCTGTTCAATACGAGGCAGAGAGGAGAGGGCGATTTCACCTAGCACGCCTTCATTGGTAGGCACTTCACGCCAGCCAACAATAGACAGGGTTTCGTTTTGTAGTTCTTCTTCAACCACGTGACGAGCCGCACTGGCGAGTTCAGGATCCTGGTTAAGGAAGATCATACCAACGGCATAATTTTTTGCTAAACGCCAGCCACGTTCTTCGGCAACAATGCGGAAGAAGCGGTCCGGTTTTTGCAGCAACAGACCACAACCATCACCTGTTTTACCATCAGCGAGAATTGCCCCACGGTGTTGCATGCGTGCGAGTGCGTGAATCGCAGTACGCACTACTTTATGGCTTGGCTCGCCTTCTATATGGGCAATAAGACCAAAACCACAGTTATCCTTCTCAAGGGATTTGTCGTACAACATATCAGTGAACCTCCCCAGGCTCTGCGTGACTCCTCTGCTCGGTTATACGTAGGCACAGCTAAGGTGCGGCAACGGGATAGATGCATGTGGCACCTGCCTCGTGTGTCGCCCTCTTATGGCCAACGTATCCGGTTTCGCAAGGGTTGAACTTGCTTCAGAGGGAATCTCAATTACTGCATAAATATGATGAGTGAAATACTCATCCAGAAAGCTTCCAGCGGATAACCAAGTTATCGGGAAAGCGCATACACGTCAAATAGCATTGCTTTGTCAGGGGAATAGAGTATTTGTCATTTAAGTTGTTGAAAATAAATTGGTTTTTGTTTCTTTTAACCCGCTCCAGGTTGAGTGAATGGTTTGCCTTTTGTGACCTGGCTCACTATGTGTAAGCAATTTTAATTTAACATTATTCTAATATATTTACTTATGTCAGGATTAAAAACTATGTTTACGGTCAATAATGAATCAATTGGCTGTTTTTTATGGTTTTATAATATTTTACAAAGTAAAAGGGTTAGATATAAGAAAAAGCTATTACAGCGGAAGAGACTAAATCTGCAATTTATGTGCATTTATATGCAAAAGATATAGCTTCGCCGTGACTGTTGATCTGCGTCATCGTCAAAGTTATGTAGAAATGGCAATCTAATTCCCCATTTATTATGGGGGTCTGTCAGATTATTCCATTCGGTAAAATAGTCAATAAATTTATTGGCTATTTTAGCTGTCTTTTAACAAGGATATGACGTTATGCAGGTGGAGGAAGGATACGAGTATCATTCCCAGGTTTAAGTCTGAGTCGTCGTTCGTTTTGCGGTATATTTAATGTCTCGATGGTAAAGGAAACCTCCCATGAAACAACTCAGAAGATTAGCGCAGTATTACGTTGATTTAATGGTAAAGCTCGGCCTGGTACGCTTTTCTCTGCTCTTGGCGTCAGCCTTAGTTGTAACGGCCATGATAGTACAAATGGCGGTGACTCTTTTGATGAGTGGGCGGGTCGAGAGTATTGATGTCGTACGCTCTGTTTTCTTTGGTTTGTTGATTACGCCCTGGGCGGTTTACTTTTTATCGGTAGTCGTGGAGCAGCTTGAAGAGTCCAGACAACGGTTATCGAAGCTGGTCAATAAGTTAGAAGAAATGCGCGAACGGGACCTGAGTCTCAATGTGCAACTGAAGGACAACATTAATCAGCTTAATCTGGAAATTGCTGAACGTGTTAAAGCGGAGACTGAGCGCCAGAATATGCTGGAACAACTCAAAGTCGAAATGCAGGAACGCGAAGTGACGCAAATCAGACTTGAGCAACAATCCTCTTTTTTGCGTTCTTTCCTCGATGCTTCGCCAGACCTGGTTTTTTATCGTAACGAAGATAAAGAGTTTTCAGGTTGTAATCGAGCAATGGAGCTGCTGACAGGCAAAAGTGAGAAGCAGCTTATTCAGCTTAAACCTCAGGATGTCTATTCCCCCGATGCAGCATTAAAAGTGAATGAGACGGATGAGAAAGTCTTTCGCCATAACGTTTCCCTGACCTATGAACAATGGCTTGAATATCCAGATGGACGCAAAGCCTGTTTTGAAATCCGTAAAGTTCCCTACTACGATCGAGTGGGTAAACGTCATGGTTTAATGGGTTTTGGACGTGATATTACCGAGCGTAAACGCTATCAGGATGCACTGGAAAGGGCCAGTCGAGATAAAACGACTTTCATTTCCACTATCAGCCATGAACTGCGTACTCCACTGAACGGCATCGTGGGGCTGAGCCGTATTCTTCTTGATACAGAATTGACGGGTGAACAGACTAATTATCTAAAAACTATCCATGTTTCAGCGATTACCTTGGGTAATATTTTCAACGATATTATCGATATGGACAAGCTTGAACGTCATAAGGTTCAGCTTGATAACCAGCAGATAGATTTCACGAGTTTCCTGGCTGAACTTGAAAACCTTTCTGGGCTGCAAGCACAACAAAAGGGACTGACTTTTGTGATGGAGCCTACGTTACCTGTCCCTCACAAGGTAGTTACTGACGGAACACGGCTGCGTCAAATCTTGTGGAATCTTATCAGTAATGCGGTGAAATTTACCCCTAAAGGTGGCCAAGTCAAGGTACGGATTCGCTATGAAGCAGGAATGAATCTGTGCTTTGAAGTTCAGGATTCAGGTATTGGTATTCCTAAAGACGAGCAAGATAAAATTTTTGCTATGTATTATCAGGTCAAAGATCAGCATGGTGGCAAACCTGCAACCGGGACCGGGATTGGGCTTGCAGTATCACGTCGGCTAGCAAAAAGTATGGGAGGAGATATTACTGTGAGTAGTACTCCTGGGGCAGGATCGGTATTTATTCTGAAAGTACAGGCACCGAGTGTCGCTGAAGAAGTTGAAGATACTCTGGATGATGATATGCCGTTGCCAGCGTTGCATGTTTTACTGGTAGAAGACATCGAGTTAAATGTCGTGGTAGCGCGTTCGGTATTGGAAAAACTAGGTAATAGCGTCGACATCGCCATGACGGGAAAAGAGGCACTGGAGATGTTTTCACCCGATGAATATGACTTGGTGTTGCTGGATATTCAGCTACCGGACATGACCGGGATGGACATCTCACGTGCACTTAATCAGCGCTTTAAGAAAGAGTCTCTGCCACCGCTGGTAGCATTAACGGCGAATGTTTTAAAAGACAAGAAAGAGTATCTGGATGCCGGCATGGATGATGTGCTGAGTAAACCGTTGGCGGTACCCGCATTGATGTCTATTATTCGAAAATATTGGGATGCTCAGGACCAGGATCCAGAAGATACTCCAGTTCCGGTTGTAATAGCCGAAGGTACACAGCAAGCATTACTCGATATTCCAATGCTTGAACAATATATTGACCTGGTTGGGCCGAAGATAATTATCGACGGGCTCACGATGTTTGAAAAAATGATGCCAGGATATCTGGAAGTTCTCGACTCTAATATGACAGCCAGAGATGATAAAGGTGTCGTTGAGGAAGGACATAAAATTAAAGGTGCTGCAGGTTCAGTCGGTCTGCTTCATTTACAGCAAATAGCCCAACAAATTCAGTCACCGGATCTACCCGCCTGGTCAGATAATGTGGGTGAATGGATAGAGCTGTTAAAACATGAATGGCAGCATGATGTGAATGTCTTGAAGGCCTGGGTTTCCGAGGTTGGAAAAAAATGACCCCGGCTAAGCCGGGGTGCGCGAATACAGCGCCAACACCAGGGAAAATGACGTTGTACTTTATTTGGTTACTTTAATTGTGCAGTACAACCTGAGATGAAATTGTTATCACATTATACAAGATAGCAAAGATTAGAAATGTTGTTACGTAAAGTCGTTAAACATGTGAATTATTGTAAATAAATCATTCCAGTAAGCATGTATGGGAAGGAACAGATGAAAAAAATTGGCGTAGTGTTGAGTGGTTGTGGTGTTTATGATGGCAGTGAAATTCATGAAGCAGTATTAACCCTGCTGGCACTCGCTCATTCAGAAGTTGAAGCCGTTTGTTTCGCGCCAGATAAAGCCCAGTCAGATGTTATTAACCATGTTACTGGTGAGCCAGTCGAGCAGCAGCGCTCGATACTGCAGGAAGCAGCACGTATTACCCGAGGTAATATTCGGCCTTTACATGAAGCGAGAGCTGAAGAGCTGGATGGATTGATAGTCCCTGGTGGCTTTGGCGCAGCAAAAAATCTGAGTACTTTTGCAACTCAAGGGATCGACTGTACGGTGGATAGTGACTTCGTAAGGTTGGTACGTGACTGCCATGCACAAGGTAAACCTTTGGGCTTTATGTGTATTGCTCCAGTTATGCTCCCTAAAATTTTCGATATTCCGCTACGTATCACCATTGGTACTGATATCGATACCGCAGAAATGCTGGAAGATATGGGAGCAGAGCATGTCCCTTGTCCGGTGGATGATATTGTGGTTGATGAAGAACATAAAGTGGTGACTACACCGGCTTATATGCTGGCAAATCGTATTGATGAAGCGGCGGCAGGCATCAATAAACTGGTATCCCGTGTGCTGGACTTAACCGAATGACAAAGCGACGCTTTACTCTGCTGCGTGGATTAAAGCGTATTCTCTGGCGTGCCCTTCTGGCAATTACCGGGTTATGGCTTGCAGGAATTGTTCTGTTCAGTTTGGTGCCGGTCCCCTTTTCGGCGGTGATGGTTGACCGACAAGTTAGTGCCTGGCTAGAGGGCGATTTTAGCTATCGGGCTCATTCTGACTGGGTCAGCATGGATGATATCTCTCCGTGGATGGGACTTGCAGTCATTGCAGCGGAAGACCAAAAATTTCCCAATCACTGGGGAATTGATGTCAGTGCTATCGAGAAAGCACTGGCCTACAATGAACGCAATGAAGATCGTGTACGGGGTGCCTCGACTATTTCACAACAGATGGTGAAAAATCTTTTTTTGTGGGATGGGCGTAGTTGGGTTCGTAAAGGGCTTGAAGCCGGATTAACCTTAGCGACAGAAGCTGTCTGGAGCAAGCGGCGTATTTTGACCGTGTATCTCAATATCGCTGAATTCGGAGAGGGGATTTTTGGCGTTGAGGCAGCCGCACAGCATTACTTTAAAAAATCCGCCAGAAAGCTTACTCCAGCAGAAGCTGCGCTGTTAGCCGCAGTACTCCCTAACCCGATACGCTTTAAGGTCAATGCACCATCGAGCTATGTTATCCAGCGCCAGCACTGGATTTTACGGCAGATGCGTCAGTTGGGTAGTGGGTCATTTATGAAACAGCATAATCTGCACTAAAAGGAGGGTGAGGACCTGACTAGTCTTCATCAAACCCGGCATTAAATAAGGCAATAACGGCGGCCAACGCTTGTTCTTCCTGCGGGCCGCTGACTTCAACCTCGATATGTCCGCCCTGGGAAGAATCAAGCATCAGCAGTGCAATCACACTACTTGCTTCGGCCTCGGTTCCTGCTTCGTTGCGTAACAGCACTTCAGCATCGAAGCTTTGTACCAGTTCGAACAGTTTCATGGCCGGGCGAGCATGCATACCCAGCTTATTGGTGATTTCAACTGTTTGCTTTACCGTCATTGTTTGCGTTTTTCTAGCGTTCTGTGGCGAGACTGGACATTTTTACCGCGCGAACGAAAATAATCTGCAAGCTGTTCTGCAATATAGACCGAACGATGCTTACCCCCGGTACAACCAATAGCGACCGTCAGATAACTACGGTTATTAGTTTCCAGCATGGGTAGCCATAACTCCAGATAACTACGAGTCTGATAAATAAAGTTATGGACTTCAGTGTGGCGGTCAAGGAAAGCAGCAACTGGGCGATCAAGACCCGTCATCGGACGCAATTTAGGGTCCCAGTGCGGGTTCGGCAGAAAACGTACGTCAAACACGTAGTCAGCATCGATAGGGATCCCGTGTTTAAAGCCGAAAGACTCAAATACCATAGTTAGCTCACGCTCACGCTTGCCCAGCAGGCGAGTACGGAGCATCTCGGCGAGTTCATGTACCGACATTTCTGAAGTATCGATAATCAGATCTGCGCGAGATTTCAGGGGTTCAAGTAAATGACTTTCTTCATCAATAGCACTCTCAAGGGAGAGGTTCTTGCTCGATAAAGGGTGCAGACGGCGCGTATCGCTATAACGGCGAATCAGTGTATTTCGATCGGCATCTAAAAAGAGTAACTGCGGAGTAAAATCATCCGGCAGATTATCCATAGCCTGTTCAAAAATTTCTGGTGATTCGGGCATATTGCGCACGTCGATACTGATTGCGGCAGATACTTCGCGGCCACTCAGTGTTTTTGCCAGCTCAGGTAACAGCACTACTGGCAGATTATCAACGCAATAAAATCCCATATCCTCCAGTGCGCGTAGAGCAACAGATTTCCCCGATCCTGAAGTACCGCTAACTATCATCAGTACCATATGCTCACCCTCCAAATTTAGCTGTCTGATATATCAAAGAATTTTACTCACTGGTATCAGCTACAGAGGCTGTAGTTTCGGTGATGATATTGTAGAGATCCGTATCATTACTTGCCAAACGTAAACGTCGACAGATATTTTTATCGGCCAGACGTTTCGCGACCAGAGACAGAGTATGAAGATGTGTTTTCGTCTGTCCAGCAGGTACCAGTAAGGCGAACAGTAAGTCTACGGGTTGATTGTCTATCGAGTCAAAAACGATGGGCGTTTCCAGCTGGATAAATACCCCGACGGCAGTTGTAGCATCTTCTTCAATCTTCCCATGGGGAATAGCAATGCCATTACCAATACCGGTACTGCCCATACGCTCACGGGTTAGAACAGCCTCAAAGACGACCTGAGAAGGCAGGCCAAGCTGTTTTGCGGCCAGTTCGCTGATGATTTCCAGCGCACGTTTTTTACTCTGGCAGTGGACAGCGCTGCGGGTACATTCCTGATTAAGGACACTGCTCAATTGCAAAATGGGATCGTTATTTGTCATAAGTTCACCTAAGCATTTTTTATGCGAACGGCCCGTTACCGGAAGTAAACGGGCCGATAAAGCACACTGCATGCCTGGATTATCAATGTTGTTTTAATTTATCTTTATGTTTAGTTAACTGACGGGCTAATTTGTCAATCAGGCCATCAATCGCGGCGTACATATCCTGACCTTCTGCACTTGCGTGTAATTCTCCACCGTTCACATGCAGCGTAGCTTCTGCTATCTGAGCTACTTTTTCTACCTTCAACACAATATAAACCTGGTTAATTCTTTCGAAGTACTGTTCCAGTTTTGCAAACTTTGTGTTCAAAAAATCACGTATTGCATCAGTGATTTCAACGTTTTGACCGGTAATATTGAGCTGCATATTGTCTTCCTTATCAGTAAGGTCAAACGAGCTTTTTACGCTGATTCGACGGTGGAATGGATAAAGACTCTCGATACTTTGCAACCGTACGGCGAGCAACCATAATACCTTGCTCTGATAGCAGTGAGGTGAGTTTACTATCACTCAGCGGTTTAGCCGGGTTTTCCGCCGCAACCAGTTTTTTAACTAATGCCCTGATTGCTGTAGAGGACGCTTCTCCGCCCCCTTCAGTATTAACATGACTTGAGAAAAAGTACTTCAGTTCAAAAATACCTCTTGGGCTATGAAGATATTTTTGAGTGGTCACGCGAGATATTGTCGACTCATGCATTTCAACAGCCTGAGCGATATCAGCTAATACCATGGGCTTCATATATTCGGCGCCATGTTCAAAAAAATCTTGCTGCTGTTCAACAATACAGCAGCTGACACGAAGCAGTGTATCATTTCGGCTTTCAAGGCTTTTTATCAGCCACTTGGCGTCTTGTAAATGGCTGCGAATAAATTGTGAGTCGCTGTCGTTACGGGAGCTACTGTTACCCATTGCAGCATATTGCTGATTAATTTTAAGACGTGGGATACTTTCTGCATTCAGTTCGACAGCCCATTTATTCTGATGTTTACGCACCAGAACATCAGGAATAACATATTCAGGCTCATCCATCTGGATCGACTGACCAGGGCGAGGATCCAGAGACTGAATAAGCTCGATAGCCTCTTTCAGGATATCTTCTTTCAGTCGCGTAATACGCATCAGATTACGAAAGTCATGGTTCGCTAACAGATCTAAATGCTCACTGACGATAAGACGTGCTTGCGCCAGGAATGGAGTCTCTTTCGCATACTGTGATAACTGAACGAGCAAGCAATCTCTTAAATCCCGGGCGGCAACTCCCACAGGATCAAAACGCTGGATACGCTTAAGTACAGCTTCTACTTCTTCGAGACTGATTTCATTATCACCTAAACTTTCCAGAATATCCGTCACTGGAACGGTGAGATAGCCCGTCTCATCGACGGCATCAACAATCGCGGTGGCAATAGCGGTATCGGTCTCAGAAAATGGCGTCAGAGAAACCTGCCACATCAGATAATCCTGAAGTGACTGAGTTGTTTCACCTTGATAGACCGGTAAATGGTCATCAATGTAGTCTGTACCTGTGCCAGAAGGAGTACCAGCAGTGTAGATTTCATCCCAGCTGGCATCAAGTGGCAGCTCTTCAGGCATATCATTTTGTTCGAGTGCTTCTCGGGTATCCAGGCTATCGGTATCCGTAACATCTTGAACTTCAATTTCATCGTGCGGATCGGTTTGCTCAAGCAAAGGGTTGCTTTCCAGTGCTTGCTGGAGTTCTTGCTGAAGTTCCAGCGTCGATAACTGCAGCAGACGAATAGCCTGTTGTAGCTGGGGCGTCATCGCAAGCTGTTGGCTAAGCCGTAATTGCAAACCTTGCTTCATAATCAGTGCCAATATCCTTTATACATGAGTCATGTCTTACTCGGTCAGAGTCTGAACTCTTCTCCCAGATAGACACGCTTCACTTGTTCATCTTCAAGAATTTCAGCAGGTGTTCCATGAGCAATCATATGCCCCTGACTGACAATATAAGCACGCTCACACACTGCCAGCGTTTCACGCACGTTATGGTCGGTTATCAGTACTCCGAGTCCACTGTCACGTAAGTGCTCAATAATACGTTTGATATCCAGAACCGATATCGGGTCAACACCAGCAAAAGGTTCATCCAGCAGAATGAATTTTGGATTGGCCGCCAGGGCTCGAGCGATTTCAACGCGTCGACGTTCGCCCCCAGACAGGGATTGTCCCAGACTGTCGCGCAGGTGCTGAATATGAAACTCTTCCAGCAACTCATTAGCACGGTCATCACGCTGTTCTGGCGTAAGATCGTCGCGAATCTGTAACACCGCCATCAGGTTATCAAAAACGCTCAGACGGCGGAAAATGGATGCTTCCTGCGGTAGATAGCCGATACCACGACGAGCCCGGGCGTGCAGAGGTAATAAGCTGATATCTTCATCATCAATAATGATATTACCAGCATCACGCGGCACAATACCAACGACCATATAAAAAGTGGTCGTTTTACCGGCACCATTGGGGCCGAGCAGGCCGACAATTTCACCTGAATTAACTGTCAAACTGACGTCTTCAACAACACGTCGTTTCTTGTAGGCCTTCGCAAGATTTTTTGCAATTAAGGTTGCCATAACGAATTAGTTACTCTTTTGCTGCGTCGGTTGCTGACCGTTTTTATCCTGTAGCTGGGAAGGTACAAGAACGGTGGTAACGCGTTTGCCTTTATCACTAAACGCCTGCATTTTCTGCTCTTTCACCAGATAGGTTATCTTGTCTCCTTTGACATTGCTATCCAGTTGCTCAAGATATGCATTGCCTGTCAGGGTGACAAAATCTTTTGCTAGCTGATAGTTCAGCTTAGACGCTTGTCCTTTTACGGGCTTACCATTGTCCTGCATCTGATAAAAAGTCGCAGGATTACCATAGGCATCAATGACTTCCTGCCCCTGGGTTCCACCAGGACGTGTCACCACAACTTTATCCGCATTAATTTTTATAGTGCCCTGAGTCGCAACAACATTACCGGTGAAGGTAACGACATTACCTTCCATATCCAGTGATTGCTGATCAGACTCTATATGAATCGGCTGATTCGTATCACCCGTTAATGCCCACGCTGAAAACGAGGTCACAAAAAGGGTACTGATCAGTACTAGGCTAAGGCTGAGTTTGTTGCGTCTGGATTTCATAAGAGGTTTTAACCTTTTCAATCAGCTGTGCGGTTTTATGGCGTAAATTACCACGCATTTTCATACCGCTGGAGTTAAAGCTGGTACCATAAAGAGTCACCAGGTCATCAGACGAGATATCCTGGGTGGTTAAATTGATAGTTGCGTTATCAGTCGTAATTTTGCGGAGCTGTGCGTCTGGTGTCAGTGCATTAACTACCACATTACCGTATAAATAAAGCATACGATCGTTCGTTAGTTTTGCGCGATCGGCACGGATCTCCCAGGTCGCCAGTCTCTTCTCATCATATTGAGTCATAACAGGCTTAGTGAACCATGACGTAGAATCTGCCGTAAAATACTCGACATTTTCTGTCACTAGCCGATAGTTCAAGGCACCGGTAAGGTTATAAACTCGGGTGATGGCTTGTTCGCTGGTATACGTTGGCTCATTATTATCGACGATAATCGGTTTATCATTATCGCTGCCAGTCATATTCAGACCAATCAACACGATAGCAATTATCGAAAGTAAAATAATAACCCAACGTTTGGTTCTACTCATATAGATAGCCCTTTGGCCTCATCAAGCAAACCCTGTGACATCAGGATCAGGTCACAGACCTCCCGCACAGCACCACGTCCACCGTTAATACGTGTGACATAGTTTGCTTTGGGAAGTAAAAGAGGATGTGCATCAGCGACAGCAACACTCAGCCCCACTTGTTCCATCACCGGCCAGTCAATAAGGTCATCACCAATATAGGCAACTTGGTCAGCAGTTAAATTCAGTTCAGATAATAGCTGACGATAAGCAATTAGTTTATCGGACTGTCCCTGAAAAAGATGAGATATACCTAAGGTGTGGCAGCGATCTTCCAGTAATTTAGCCTTACGCCCGGTAATGATGGCAACTTCAATACCTGAAGTGAGAATACAGCGCAGCCCATAGCCATCACGGACGTTGAAAGCTTTTAACTCTTCACCGTTATTTCCCATATAAATCAGGCCGTCTGACATCACACCATCGACATCCAGAATCAGCAGGCGTATCGCCGCAGCACGTGTCATAACTTGTGCGCTCACTGGCCCATAGCAAGTGTTCAGTAGCACATCACCGTTACCCATTAATACAAATCCTTAGTTAAACTACGCCTGCACGCAACATGTCATGCATATGTATTACGCCCAACAGATGGTCACCATCTGCCACCATTACAGAAGTAATATGGCGTGATTCCATCAGATTCAAGGCATCTACCGCTAGCGTGCCAGGACGAACACGGATGCCACCTGCTGTCATAACATCTGCGATGCGCAAGGTATGTAAATCAGCACCCATATCGAATACTCGGCGCAAGTCACCATCAGTAAAAATACCCTGAATCTTCATCAGGTCATCACAGATTACTGTCATTCCCATATTTTTTCTGGTTATTTCCAGTAATGCGTCACGCAGCGAGGCCTCTTTGCTGACATGCGGGATCTCTTTACCGGTATGCATAATATCGCTAACCCGCAACAGCAGTTTACGACCAAGTGCCCCACCAGGATGCGAAAGAGCGAAATCTTCAGCAGTAAAGCCCCGTGCTTTTAACAGCGCCACAGCCAGCGCATCTCCCATCACCAGTGTTGCGGTAGTGCTTGATGTGGGGGCCAGACCCAAGGGACAGGCTTCCTGTGGTACATGAATACACAGGTGAATATCGGCCGCTTTTCCCATGGCACTTTCAGGTCTGCCAGTCATGCAAATCAGTGGTACTTTCAGGCGCTTTAACACCGGTATCAGTGCCAGTATTTCGTTTGATTCGCCTGAGTTAGATATCGCAATCACAATATCCTGAGGTGTGACCATACCCAAGTCACCATGGCTTGCTTCGCCGGGATGAACAAAAAACGCGGGTGTGCCAGTACTGGCAAAGGTCGCGGCTATTTTTTTTCCAATATGACCAGACTTACCCATACCCATGACGACGACTTTACCAGCACAATAAAATATTTTACGGCAAGTGTTTGAAAAATCATCATTAATATATTGATCCAGCTGTGCCAGACTCTCACGTTCAATGTTGAGGACATCTTTCCCTGCTTGTTGAAAGTCAAAGTCCGTAGCTAAGTCTATCTGAAGCATAATTTTCTTTTCCGTTCTATCCGATGACAGGCGGTGTGAAACACCAGAGCGCCACAACCCATACGATATACCCACATATTAACAGAGCACCAATCTGCTTGCCGACCTGACGAGGTTTTCGCCAGCAAAGTATGGCAAACACCGCACTTACTGCTAACATTAGCCAGTAATCGCGGGCGAAGGCGAGTGGATCAAAGCTGCCCGGTGCCACAAGTGCAGGGATCCCGAGTACAAAAACAATGTTAAATACATTGGAGCCGATAATATTACCAATAGCGATATCATTTTCACCTTTACGTACCCCAGCTATGGTTGTGGCCAGTTCCGGCAAGCTGGTACCAATAGCAATGATGGTCAAGCCAACCACCAAGTCACTGACACCAAAGTAGTGGGCGAGAACAGTGGCATTATCAATCACCATCTGGGTAGCAATGGGCATGATAACTAATGCGACACCAAGCCATAAGAAGGCGACGGAAAGACTACCTCCTTGGGGTAACTCTGAAACTTGTTCACGGGTAAGGTTATCAATACCTTCTCGTTCAGCGAGACGTACGATTCTAATGATAAACAGTAGATATAATACGGCGATAACCAGCAGTATGATGCCTTTTATTTGACTGAGTTCACCATCGAACAAAAAGAGACCCGCTACCAGGCTGACCAACAACATCAAGGGCAGCTCTCGACGCAGAATATCTGAATCTACGGCAAAAGGGTGCAATATCGCTGCCAGCCCGAGAATGAGCATTATATTGGTAATATTCGATCCGATAGCTGTTCCTACCGCGAGATCGAGTTGTCCATGTAAGGCGGCCGCGCTGGCAATAATGATTTCAGGCAGCGATGTCCCTATACTGACGACAGTCATACCTATGATTAATGGCGAGCATCCTATGCTGCGAAACAGTATTGCTGCCGAAAAAACTAAGCGATCGGCACCATAAACTACCAATAGTAAGCCGATAATCAGTAAAGCCATCGCTAACAGCATGACAAATCCTTTATACGGTGTTGCCACCAACCATGGACCATGAAGACATCTACAATGCTCATACTTATAAGCATCGTCCATCATTCCTAATTTTGACTTTATGCGGCAGAAAAGTAAAACAAATGCCAGCTTTAGCTAACTTTGACAGGTAATATTCTGTAAAAATGGTGGGTAGTTACTTCGTTTGAGGCCGGCTTATCTCTAGACTTGTAAAAGGAAATGCAATGAATCAGGCAGAGGCGAATCTTGTTGAGCTACACGGGGTCAGTTTCACCCGTGGCAACCGACAGATTTTTGATAAAATATCGCTGACTGTACCACGCGGTAAAATTACTGCGATTATGGGGCCGTCGGGAATTGGAAAGACGACGCTCCTGCGCCTGATTGGTGGGCAGATAGTACCCGATAGTGGTGAGGTTTTATTTGATGGTGAAAATATCCCCACCATGTCACGTTCACGACTATTCACCGTGCGTAAACGTATGAGCATGTTGTTTCAGTCGGGTGCGCTGTTTACCGACCTGAATGTGTTCGAAAATGTTGCTTATCCTTTACGCGAACACTTACGGTTACCAGAACCTTTACTGCATAGCACCGTAATGATGAAACTGGAGGCCGTCGGACTGCGTGGCGCGGCGAAACTGATGCCTTCTGAGTTATCTGGCGGGATGGCTCGACGTGCTGCCCTGGCGCGAGCGATTGCCCTGGAGCCGGACTTGATTATGTTTGATGAGCCCTTTGTCGGACAAGATCCGATAACCATGGGAGTACTGGTTAAACTGATTTCCGAACTCAATAGTGCGTTGGGTGTCACCTGCGTAGTGGTATCCCATGACGTTCCGGAGGTGCTTAGCATCGCCGATTACGCCTATATTGCTGCTGACCAGCATATTGTCGCTCAAGGGAGCCCGACCGAACTCCATAACAATCAGGATCCTCGGGTACGGCAATTTCTTGATGGTATTGCGGACGGCCCGGTGCCATTCCGTTATCCTGCAGGAGATTATCAACACGATCTTTTATTTGGAACAGGGAGTTAAGTTGCTCATGTTGCTAAATGCACTGGCATCTCTTGGGCAGCGCGGCCTGAAAACTTGCGCGGCTTTTGGACGTGCTGGGTTAATGTTATTCAATGCACTGGTAGGTAAACCAGAGTTTCGTAAGCATGCACCGCTGCTGATGCGTCAGCTCTATTATGTTGGCGTGCAGTCGATGCTGATTATTATCGTCTCTGGTGTATTTATCGGAATGGTACTGGGTTTACAGGGCTATCTGGTACTGACAACCTATGGCGCAGAGTCCAGCTTAGGGATGCTGGTCGCACTTTCGTTATTACGTGAACTTGGCCCCGTGGTCGCTGCGTTGTTATTTGCCGGACGAGCGGGTTCAGCACTCACCGCTGAAATTGGTTTAATGCGCGCCACAGAACAGCTATCCAGCATGGAGATGATGGCCGTTGATCCATTACGGCGCGTAGTATCACCGCGTTTTTGGGCTGGGATCATCTCTTTACCACTGCTAACCCTTATTTTTGTTGCAGTGGGTATCTGGGGAGGAGAACTGGTTGGCGTAAGCTGGAAAGGCATTGACTCAGGTTTCTTCTGGGCAGCGATGCAAGATGCTGTATCCTGGCGTCTGGACTTAGTGAATTGCCTGATTAAAAGTGTTGTTTTCGCCATTACCATCACTTGGATTGCGCTATTCAACGGATACGATGCGATTCCGACTTCTGCAGGTATTAGCCGGGCAACGACACGCACGGTCGTGCACGCTTCACTGGCCGTTTTGGGCCTCGATTTTGTGCTAACAGCACTGATGTTTGGGAATTGAGTTCATGCAAACAAAAAAATTAGAAATTTGGGTGGGATTCTTTGTACTGGTGGCTCTGGCTGCTGTGGTTTTTCTTTGCCTCAAAGTTGCCAATATCACCTCATTACGTAGTGAACCGACTTACAAGATATACGCAACATTTGACAATATTGGTAGTCTTAAGGTGAGTTCACCGGTACGACTCGGTGGTGTGGTGATTGGTCGTGTTGACGATATCCAGCTTGACTCAAAAACCTATCTACCGCGTGTTACGTTAGATATTGAGACACGTTATGACCAGATACCTGATACCAGTTCTCTGTCTATCCGTACCTCTGGCTTACTGGGTGAGCAATTCCTGGCGTTAAATCTGGGCTTTGATGATCCAGAATTGGGTTCCAGTATTCTGAAAGAGGGTGGGACGATTCAGGATACCAAATCGGCATTAGTGCTCGAAGACCTGATTGGTCAGTTTTTATACAAAAGTGGTAGTGGTGATAGTGATAGTCAGCCTGCTGAGCAGGGTAATAATCCGTCTTTGGAGCAACATGATGTTGCCCCTCACACTAATGCGACGAATTAACTGAAGAGGAAAGTATTATGTTTAAGCGTATCGTAATGATTGCCATGCTGGCATTTGCGCCCCTTGCTGCTATAGCAGCCGACCAGACAAATCCTTATAAACTGATGGATGAAGCTGCGCAGAAAACCTTTGATCGCCTGAAAGCTGAACAGGCGGAGATTCGTCAGAATCCAGACTATTTACGTGAAATCGTTGGTGAAGAACTGCTGCCTTATGTCCAAGTTAAATATGCAGGGGCGCTGGTATTAGGTCGTTACTACAAGGATGCCACCCCTGCGCAGCGTGAGGCTTATTTCAAAGCATTTGGTGACTATCTGAAGCAGGCTTATGGCCAGGCGCTGGCAATGTATAATGGCCAGAACTATCAGATAGCCCCAGAGAAACCGTTAGGCAACGCTGATATCGTCGCTATCCGTGTCTCTATTACTGACCCAAATGGCCGTCCGCCGATCCGTCTTGATTTCCAATGGCGTAAGAATAGCCAAACAGGTAACTGGCAGGCGTATGACATGATAGCTGAAGGTGTGAGTATGATAACCACTAAGCAAAGTGAGTGGAGCGACTTGCTGCGTACCAAGGGTATTGATGGCCTGACAGCGCAGCTTCAGGCGATTTCTCGTCAGCCGATTACTTTGGACAATAAAAAATAATGGCAAAGCACTTGAGCTGGCAACGAGACGGCCAGGTTCTGAGCCTGGAAGGTGAATTGAATAGTAAGACACTGTTACAGCTCTGGGAACAGCGTCAGGAGCTGGTTTCAGGAGTCACTATTTTTGATTTCAGTGGCCTGACTCGTGTCGATACAGCTGGGCTGGCATTATTGATTCATCTTATTGGACAGGCAAAGCAGCAAGGACATAATGTTGAGCTACGGCAGATGAGTGACAATTTACACACGCTGGTACAGCTTTACAATTTGCCTGAAAGCCTGTTCCCACACTGTTCAGCCTAGTGTTTTCATCACATTATTATTAAAGCCCTCGAACGGTTTCGTTTGAGGGCTTTTTTTGGTTATTTATGCGGGGGCAACTTTCCTCTAAGATGGGAACCCTTTTTCACTAATCGACGAAAATATAGCCCATGGAAAATCATGAAATCCAGACCGTGCTGATGAATGCACTACCCCTCGAAGAAGTCCACGTTTCTGGTGACGGTAGTCATTTCCAGGTGATAGCGGTCGGTGAGTTATTCGCTGAGTTAAGTCGTGTAAAAAAACAACAAGCGGTCTATGCACCGTTAATGCCTTTCATTGCCGATAACCGTATGCATGCGGTTTCAATCAAGACTTATACTCCGGCAGAGTGGGCACGCGATCGTAAACTCAGCGGTTTTTAATCCGTCAGTATTATCTGATGGTCACAATTTTGATTTAAAAGAGAACAGTTGCAATGGATAAATTTCGTGTGCAGGGGCCTACCCAGCTCAGTGGAGAAGTGACCATTTCCGGGGCCAAAAATGCCGCGTTACCGATCCTCTTCGCCGCGCTGTTAGCCGAAGAGCCTGTTGAAATTCAGAACGTACCGCATCTTAAAGATATTGATACCACCATGAAACTGCTCACTCAGCTGGGCACCAAAGTGGAACGTAATGGCTCGATTTATATCGATGCTAGCGAGGTCAATATTTTCTGTGCACCTTATGACCTTGTAAAAACGATGCGTGCTTCTATCTGGGCTTTAGGGCCTTTAGTTGCGCGCTTTGGACAGGGTCAGGTGTCATTACCTGGTGGCTGTGCGATTGGTGCGCGTCCAGTAGACCTGCATATTTCTGGTCTGGAACAACTGGGTGCTGAAATTAAGCTGGAAGAAGGTTACGTCAAAGCTTCTGTAGCGGGTCGCCTGAAAGGCGCACACATCGTCATGGACAAGGTGAGTGTCGGTGCCACCGTGACTATCATGAGTGCTGCTACCCTGGCTGAAGGAACCACTATTATTGAAAATGCTGCTCGTGAACCAGAAATTGTCGATACGGCTAATTTCTTGAACACGCTAGGCGCAAAAATCAGTGGTGCAGGGACTGATCGTATTACTATCGAAGGTGTATCTCGCTTAGGTGGCGGTGTTTATCGTGTGCTGCCTGACCGTATTGAAACCGGAACCTTCTTAGTGGCTGCCGCTATTTCTGCAGGCAAAATTATTTGTCACAATGCGCAACCAGATACGCTTGATGCCGTACTGGCGAAACTGCGTGAAGCTGGTGCTGAGATTGAAACCGGAAAAGACTGGATTCGTCTTGATATGCATGGAAAACGTCCAAAAGGTGTCAGTATACGTACCGCACCACACCCTGGTTTCCCGACCGATATGCAGGCGCAATTTACCCTGCTAAATCTGGTTGCAGAAGGAACTGGGGTGATAACTGAGACGATTTTTGAAAATCGTTTTATGCATGTTCCTGAATTAATTCGTATGGGTGCACACGCAGAAATCGAAAGTAATACCGTAATTTGTCGTGGTGTGGAGAAATTGTCCGGGGCGCAGGTGATGGCGACGGATTTACGTGCATCAGCAAGTCTGGTACTGGCGGGTTGTATCGCTGAAGGAACGACAATTGTTGACCGAATTTATCATATCGATCGTGGCTACGAATGTATCGAAGATAAGCTTCAGGCTCTGGGTGCTAACATTGTGCGCATCAGCGGTAACGAATAATTTTGTCGATAATTCGGGTGATGTAAAGCTGATTTATTAACATAAAAAAGAGGGAGATGCTTAGCATCTCCCTCTGATAATTTGGCTTAAATCGCGATATATACCCATCATGCTTTAAATGTACTTTCAGGTTGCTGCTACAAGCAACTCGAATTATTTTGGGTATAAGTATTATTGCCTGGGCAAGTTAAGTTTGTTGGTTTTCAGTGTTCTCTACGGTTTCAACAACCGAATCAGCTGGGGTACTGGGGGCTTTATTACGGATATAATGAGTTCTGTCGATGAATTTATTGGTAATGGCATCGTGATAGCGCGATGGCCAGATAATCCAAGGTTTTACTCCCAGAACATCTGCAATGATGAGTTCACCTTTAGGCCAAGGCCGTGTCAGCGTATTTGCCAGAGTTGATGAGCTTAATCCAGCTTTACGTGACTCAGCAGCCAGTGATGTTCCTTTCTTTCTCAAACCAGCCACAATATCAGCCGGATGCCAGTCCATATGTTGACTTTTCATAACTCCTCCCTGTGAGTATCACTACCTATTGTTACCGAATAACAATGGCTGTCGGAGATAGTTATATCATGAAAATATCCAAATGCTTTTTGTAAATATATGGAGCGATTGAATATGTGTCATTATACGCAACTTATTATGTAATAAATGAAAATAAAGTACGAAAATAATGCATTCAGGGTCGTTGATCGCTTTATTGGAAACTTTAACGCGCCGTGTAAGGCGCGTTAAAGGGGCTTAGTGATCACGTTGCACAGACATATGAGCCAGCGCAATAAGTGCTTCGCGGTATGGTGTATCAGGAATAGCTGAAAGTGCGAAAATGGCTTTATCAGCCTCTTCTTCGGCACGCTGACGTGTCCACTCTAGCGAGCCACAGGCTTTCATCGCCCCCAGAACAGGTTCCAGCAAATGACGACCATTACCCTGTTCAATAGCTTCACGTATCATCGTGGACTGCTCAGGTGTGCCATTACGCATAGCATGGAGCAGGGGAAGGGTCGGCTTACCTTCATTGAGGTCATCACCCACACTTTTCCCTAATGTCTGGTCATCAGCACTGTAATCCAGTAAATCATCAATTAACTGGAAAGCAGTACCGAGATAGCGGCCGTAATCTTGAAGTGCTTTTTCTTGCACTTCGCTGGCACCGGCCAGAATTCCTGAACACTGTGATGCAGCCTCGAACAATCTGGCTGTCTTACTGTAAATGACCCGCATATAACTCTCTTCCGTGATATTCGGGTCGTTGCAGTTCATCAGCTGTAAGACTTCACCTTCAGCGATAACATTGACAGCTTCAGACATCACTTCAAGAACTTTGAGTGACCCTAATTGAGTCATCATCTGAAAGGCTCGGGTATAGATAAAATCACCCACCAGAACACTGGCGGCATTGCCAAATGCTGCATTCGCTGTTGCTTTTCCACGTCGCATATCCGACTCATCAACGACGTCATCGTGTAGCAGAGTCGCGGTATGGATAAACTCAATCAGTGCTGCAATATTGATATGCGCTTTGCCTTCATAACCCAATGCTCGGGCAGCTATGACGGCAATCATTGGACGAATACGCTTACCGCCGCCACTGACGATGTAGTAGCCTAATTGGTTAATCAGCTGAACGTCTGAATTCAATTGTTTCAGGATTATCGCATTCACGCCCGCCATATCTTGCGCGGCTAATTCATTAATTTTTTCTATTTTCATCGCAAAAATCTGGTTTTTGTCCTATTTATTCCGTAATTATACGGCACAGGAACAGGGTGTCGGTGAGATACTGTAGTACAGATTGTACTAAAAATACGAGACAGATAAATGGGGTGGCACAGATTGTACTTTTTTCTCTGTGGAATAAACAATCGTACTTGTCAAAGCGTCGCGTTTTGCGTAATATTCGCGCCCTATTGTGAATATTTATAGCGCAGCCTGAATTCTATGTAAGGCGAGTGCGGAAAGCGGAGTTTTATATGTACGCGGTTTTCCAAAGTGGTGGTAAACAACACCGAGTAAGCGAAGGTCAGACCGTTCGCCTGGAAAAGCTAGACATCGCAACTGGCGAAGC
>Ga0302347_1000931_pt1 | contig 39559 bp, 34 predicted proteins | sample PhyWR1_FD_202178 | JGI IMG/M metagenome (GOLD analysis project Ga0302347, IMG submission 202178) | Leaf surface microbial communities from wheat plants in UC Gill Tract Community Farm, Albany, California, United States - DLSL W.R1 (v2)... | ecosystem: Host-associated > Plants > Phyllosphere >... | reverse complement strand
AAAGGCGAAGCCGCACGGTTGTTCGGCGAGCGCGCCAAGCGCAAGGGCAAGTGGGCCGAATGGGTGCGCGCCGAACTCGACGGCATGTCGCCGCCGGAGTTTTCCAACATGGTGCGCAGTGAAGTCAACAAGCTGATGGCGGCCGCCAAGTAAAGCTGTCGGCAATCGCCTCGCGTGCCTTCTGCAACATCGGATCCAGCTGGGCCTGGGTGCGCCAACCCAGCTCCACCGGGTAACGCGGCAGCGCCAAGGGGCACGCGAGCATGCGCAGGCCGGTCATGTCCGCGATGGCCTGGGCAGCATGCCCGGGAATGGTCGCCACCGCCGTGCTGCCCTTGAGCAAAAACGGCAGCGCGGCAAAGTGGCTGGTCGAGGCGCACACCTGGCGGCTCAGTCCCTGTGCCGCCAACCCTTCATCGGTAATCCCGATAAACCCGCCCGACGACACCAACACATGCTCGCGGCTGACGAATTCGTCGAGGCTGATGCTCATCTGCCCCGGTGCCAGGCTGGCCGGGTCGACCAGGCAGCGGTAATCGCCTTCACCCAGCACCTGGCGGCTTAGCCGGCCCTGGGCGAACCCGCCGGCGGTAATCGCCAGGTCCAGGCTGCGGTCGAGCAGGGCGGCGGCGACGATCTGGCTGTGGGTCTGGCGGAAGATCACCCGCAGCTTCGGCAAGCGCTGGGCGATGGCCTGCATCAGACGGCGGCCGTAGGCGATCTCGAAGTCATCGGACAAACCCACCACCACCGAGCGGCCCTGGTAATTCGGGTTGTCCGGGTTGACCATCGCCAGGCTCTGTCGGCAGCGCTCCAGGGCTTCGCTGATCACCGGCTTCAACTGATTGGCGCGCAACGTGGGCGCCAGGCCGCGGCCGGTGCGTACGAACAGTGGGTCGCCGTACACCTCGCGCAAACGCCGCAAGCCCGCACTGATAGCCGACTGCGTAACGCCCAGGCGCAGGGCCGCGCGGCTGGCGCTGGACTCGTCATGCAGGGCTTCGAAGGTTTTCAGCAGGTTCAGGTCGACCTGGGCGATATTTGTTTGGCTCATATCATTCAGTACTGAGGTGGGCTTTATTCATGATCGAGGCTGGCGGGAGAATGGGCAACCCCCCCTGATTCGGAGTGAACGTGATGCCCATTTCTACCGTGGCCGCCCTGCAAATCGGCGCCCTGCCTGGCGGCAAAGCCGAGACCCTGGCGCAAATCCTCGCCTATGAAGACGCGATCACCCGCAGCGGCGCGCAATTGGTGGTGATGCCCGAAGCGCTGCTGGGTGGCTACCCCAAAGGCGAAGGCTTTGGCACGCAATTGGGCTACCGCCTGCCCGAAGGTCGCGAAGCCTTTGCGCGTTATTTTGCCAATGCCATTGACGTGCCAGGCGTGGAGACCGAGGCGCTGGCCGGCTTGTCGGCACGCACCGGGGCCAGTCTGGTTCTCGGTGTGATCGAGCGCAGCGGCAGTACCCTGTATTGCACGATGCTGTACTTCGAACCGCTCGGCGGCCTGGTGGCCAGGCACCGCAAGCTGATGCCCACCGGTACCGAACGGCTGATCTGGGGCCAGGGCGACGGCTCGACCTTGCCGGTGATCGACAGCGCCGTAGGGCGGATCGGCGGCGCGGTGTGCTGGGAAAACATGATGCCGCTGCTGCGCACTGCTCTGTATGCCAAGGGTGTGGAGGTGTGGTGCGCGCCGACGGTGGATGAGCGCGAGATGTGGCAAGTGAGCATGCGCCATGTGGCCCATGAGGGGCGTTGTTTTGTGGTCAGCGCGTGTCAGGTCCAGGCTTCACCTGAGGCCTTGGGTATGGAGGTGGCCAACTGGCCGGCAGACCGACCATTGATTGCCGGGGGCAGTGTGATTGTCGGCCCCATGGGTGACGTCCTGGCCGGGCCGCTGCTCAATGAAGCCGGGTTGCTGACCGCGCAGATCAACACCGACGACCTGGTGCGCGCGCGGTATGACTATGACGTGGTGGGGCACTATGCGCGCCCGGACATTTTCGAGCTGACGGTGGACGAGCGCGCCAAGCCGGGCGTGCGCTACATCACTGACTGAACAGGGTCAAAATGTGGGAGGGGGCTTGCCCCCGATAGCTGTGGTCCAGTCACTATCGGTGGTGACTGTTACACCGCCATCGGGGGCAAGCCCCCTCCCACATTTTTAACCTCATTTACCACGTCGCGGTATTGGGCAGGTCCAGGGTCCCGCGATCCACAAACCGCATGGTGCCAAACAACCCACCCGCCAGCTTGCCACGCAGCACATACGGCAGGTTGTTCAAACTCTGGGTCTGGCTCAGGCCCAGGGTCTGGCGCAACACGGAAAACGCCGAAACACTCACCGGCACTGTCAGTACCGTCTCGGAAAAGCGTGGGATGCTTCCCGCTTGGTCACTCACCCCCGACGCCAACGGCCGGCCATTGACCTCCAGGTCCAGGGCCACGCCGTTGTAGTCGATCGCCGTTTCATTCGGGTTTTGCACCCGCAGCTTTACGGCGAAGCGCACTTCCAGGTCCTGGCTTTGCAGCGGCTCGATCCCGACGACGTTGATATTCACCGGGTCGCGGTTGGGGAACAGGGCGCAGGCGCTCAAGGTCAGCAGCAACAACGATAGAACCATGAGCTTGCGCATATAAAAGGTGCTCCTATTTTTTCGCGACGTCCGGGTCCTGCATCACCTTGAGGGTCGAGGACTCCGGATCAAATTCATCTTCTTCCAGCTCTATGAACTCTTCCGGCAGGAAAATGTTCAGCAGGATTGCACAGAACGCGCCCACGGTGATCGGTGATTCGAAGATGTTGTGCAGCGCTTTTGGCAGCTCGCGCAGCACTTCCGGCACGGCCGCGACGCCCAGGCCCATGCCCAGGGAGATCGCCACGATCAGCACATTGCGCCGGTGCAGGCCGGCTTCGGCGAGGATCTTGATACCCGCCACGGCCACCGTGCCAAACATGATCAGGGTCGCGCCGCCGAGCACCGGCTTGGGCATCAGTTGCAGCACCGCGCCGATCATCGGGAACAACCCCAGCAGCACCAGCAGGCCGGCAATGAAGTACGCCACGTAGCGGCTGGCCACGCCGGTCAGTTGGATCACGCCGTTGTTTTGGGCGAAGGTGACCATCGGCAGGCTGTTGAAGGTCGCGGCCATGGCCGAGTTGAGGCCATCGGCCAACAGCCCCGACTTGATGCGCTTGATATACAGCGGGCCCTTGACCGGCTGCTGCGAGATCATCGAGTTGGCGGTCAGGTCGCCGGCGGCTTCCAGCGGCGAAATCAGGAAGATCACCGCCACCGGGATAAACGCCACCCAGTCGAACGAAAAACCATACTTGAACGGCACCGGCACGCTGATCAACGGCACGTGGGGCAGGGCGGCCATGTCGACGCGGCCCATCCACCAGGCCACCACGAAACCCAGGGTCAGGCCGATGACGATCGACCCCAGGCGCAGGAACGGGTTGTTGAAGCGGTTGAGCACCACGATGGTCAGCAGCACCAGCGCTGCCAGGCCCATATTGCTGGCCGCGCCGAGGTCGCTGGCGCCAAAGCCGCCGGCCATGTCGGTGACCGCCACCTTGATCAGCGACAGGCCCATCAGGGTAATGATGGTGCCGGTCACCACCGGGGTAATCAGCTTGCGCAGTTTGCCGATGAACTGGCTGAGCACCACTTCGATAAACGCCGCGAAAAAGCAGATGCCAAAGATCGTCGAGAGGATTTCGTCGGTACCGCCGCCTCGGGCCTTGACCATGAAGCCCGCGCTGAGGATCACGCTGATAAACGAGAAACTGGTGCCCTGCAGGCACAGCAGCCCCGAGCCGATCGGGCCGAACGTGCGCGCTTGCACAAAGGTGCCGAGCCCCGAGACGAACAGCGCCATGCTCACCAGATACGGCACTTCGCTTTCCAGGCCGAGCACGCCGCCGACGATCAGGGTCGGCGTGATGATCCCGACAAAACTCGCCAGCACATGCTGCAGCGCGGCAAAAATTGCGGCGGTGAAATGCGGGCGGTCTTCCAGGCCGTAGATCAAGTCGGATTTATAGCGCGGGCGAGGGGCTTGAGCGTCAGACAAAATGAGGGCTCGGGTCAGAAAATGGAGGCGCAGGATGCCAGAAACTGCCGGTCGTCAGAAGTGTAAAAAAATATTTATAAAACCCTGCATAAAACCCGGCGGCCAGCCGATACCTCGTATAGGCCCACATACCAATTACAACAGTGGTGACCAAGGTCTGATCAGCGCGTTGACGCTGACCGATCGTTTCGCGGCAGGGACGCTTGCAAACACTCCATCCGAGAGCCCCGCCTATGTCCCTCCGTCATCTGAATATCGCCCCACGCGCGTCGCTTGGTTTCGCCTTCATCGCATTTTTAGTGGTTGTACTGGGGGTATTTGCGGTCAACCGCATGACGCAAATCCGCCAGTCGTCGGTGGACATGAGCGTGAACCAGCTGCCTAGCGTGACTTACCTGGGCAACATCACCGAAAACGTGCTGCGCCTACGCATCCTGTCGTTCCGTGTATTGGTCAACCGCGAGCCTGCCGGCTTGCAGGAAGCCGAAGTGCGCATGGGCGTGCTCGCCGATAAGGTCAAGGCCGCCCAGGCCGGTTATGCCGCGTTGCCGGCGGGACCGGAAGAGGCCGCGCTGTACAAGACATTCGTTGCGACCCTGGACAACTACACCCAGGCCCAGGCCGAGATGCTGTCGTTGTCCAAACAAGGCAAGGTCGACGAGATGCGCGCGTTGATCAACAGCCGTATCAAGGACGGCACCGACCAGATGGGCGAGCAGTTGAACAAGCTGATCGCCATCAACGCTGCCGACGCCAAGCAAGCCGACATAGAAGCGGGGCAGAGCTATGATGGCGCCATCACCGGCGTTATCGCCGTATCAGTGGCCGCTGCGTTGCTCACCGTGCTGCTGGCCTGGCTGCTGACCCGCAGCATCGTCGCACCGTTGCGCAAGGCCGTGGCCGTGGCCGAGACCATCGCCGGCGGCAACCTGACCGCCGTGATTGAAGATGACGGCAAGGATGAGCCCGCGCGGTTGATCAACGCCTTGTCGGCCATGCAAACCAACCTGCGCCAGACCATCCAGCACATCGCCGGCTCGGCCACGCAGCTGGCGTCGGCGGCAGAAGAGCTGAGCGCGGTTACCGAAGAAGCCTCCCGGGGCTTGCAGCAGCAGAACAATGAAATCGACCAGGCCGCCACGGCGGTCAACGAGATGACCGCTGCCGTGGAAGAAGTGGCGCGCAACGCGGTGTCGACCTCCGAGGCATCCGGCCAGTCCAACCAGGCCGCGCGCGAAGGCCGCGACCGGGTGGTGGAAACCGTCGGCGCGATCCAGACCATGACCCAGGACGTGCAAAATACCTCAGTATTGATCGAAGGCCTGGCGTCCCAGGGCCGCGACATCGGCAAGGTGCTGGACGTGATCCGCGCGATTGCCGAGCAGACCAACCTGCTGGCGCTCAACGCCGCCATTGAAGCGGCCCGCGCCGGTGAGGCCGGGCGCGGTTTTGCGGTGGTGGCGGACGAAGTGCGGGCACTGGCCCACCGTACGGCGCAGTCGACCCAGGAGATCGAAAAAATGGTCGCCGGCATCCAGAACGGCACCGGCGAAGCCGTGCAGTCCATGCAACAGAGCAACCAGCGCACCCAGACCACCCTGGAAATGGCGCGCGCCGCCGGTGTGGCGCTGGAGCAGATCACCCAGTCCATCAGCCTGATCAACGAACGCAACCTGGTGATTGCCAGCGCCTCGGAAGAGCAGGCCCAGGTGTCCCGCGAAGTCGACCGCAACCTCGTCAACATCCGCGACCTGGCCACGCAGTCGGCGGCGGGCGCCAACCAGACCAGTGCGGCCAGCCATGAGCTGTCGCGCCTCGCGGTGGATTTGAACGCGATGGTGGCCCGGTTCGTTATCTAACGTCTGGAATGCAATCAAAAGTGGGAGGGGTTATGGCTTCCAGGCGTCAGGATTCACCAGGTTTTTCGGCCGTTCCCCAGCCAACGCCTGGAGCAGATTATCCACCGCACAGGTGGCCATCGCTTCCCGCGTTTCATGGGTTGCCGAGCCGATATGCGGCGTGGCCACCACATTGTTCAGGCGCAGCAGCGGCGAGTGGTGATCGAGCGGTTCCTTCTCGAACACATCCAGCCCCGCCGCGCGGATGGTGCGTTTTTCCAGGGCCTCCACCAGTGCCGCTTCGTCCACCACCTTGCCCCGCGAGATATTGATAAAGATCGTCTCGGGGCCCATCCGCGCGAATTCTTTGGCACCGATCAGTTTTTCGGTTTCGGCCGTCAGCGGCAGGGTCAGGCAGACGAAATCGGCCTGCTGCAGCAAGTCATCGAGGCTGCGGTAGTGCGCGCCAAAACGCTTCTCCACCAGCGGCTTGGGCGAGTGGCTGTGGTAGATCACCGGCATGCCGAAGCCGAAATGCCCGCGCTGGGCCAGCGCTTCGCCGATGCGGCCCATACCGATGATGCCCAGGGTCTTGCCATGCACATCGCTGCCGAAATGCGCCGGGCCGATGTTTTTGTTCCATTGGCCGGCGCGCACCATGTCGGCCAGTTCGACCACGCGGCGAGCAGTGGCCAGGATCAGCGCGAAGCCGGTGTCGGCGGTGGTTTCGGTGAGCACATCGGGGGTGTTGCTGAGCAGGATGCCGCGTTGGGTCAGGTAGTCGATGTCATAGTTGTCAACCCCCACCGAGACGCTGGCCACCGCCTCCAGGTGCGGTGCCAGGTCGAGCAGCTTGGCGTCCAGGCGCAGGCTCGCACCCAGCAGGCCGTGAGCGCCGGGCAGGGCGTCGCGCAGCTTGGCCAGGCCGGTGTCGTCCAGCGCCTCGATCAGCGTGACCTCGGCCTGCTCATGCAGGCGCGCCATCAGCGGCGCGGAGAGTTTCTTGTACAAAACCACAGACTTTTTCATCGGGTGTTCACCTTTAAATCAAGGGTTGGCTGCGGCGCGCGTTCACGGTCACTGGCGCCGGGCTTGAGGAAAATCGTCAGCACCACCGCCAGCATCAACGCGCCGCTCATCAGCAGGTACGAAGCGCCGGGCGAGCCGGTGCTGCTATTGAGATAACCCACCAGGTAGGAGCCGCCGAACGAGCCGAGGGCGCCCATGCTGTTGATCAGCGCCATGGCGCCACCGGCCACGTTGGCGGGCAGGATCTCCGGGACGATGGCAAAAAACGGCCCGTAGGGCGCATACATGCAGGCGCCGGCAATCACCAGCAGGGTGTAGGACCACCAGAAGTGTTCGGCGCCCAGCACGTAGGAGGCGTAGAAGGCGATGGAGGCGATCAGCAGCGGCGGCCACACAAAGCGTTTACGCTTTTGCAGTTTGTCCGAGCCCCAGCTCACCACCAGCATGCCGATCACCGCCGCCAGGTAAGGCAGCGCCGAAAGCCAGCCGGCTTCGACCATGTCCATCTGCAGGCCTTGCTTGAGGATCGACGGCAGCCACAACACAAAGCCGTACACGCCGATGCTCCAGCAGAAAAACTGCAGCGCGAGGATGATCACCTTGGGCGAGCGGAACGCTTCGGCGTAATTCTTCACCGCCTTGATGCCGACCTGCTCGGCGGCCAGCGCGGTTTCCAGGTCGTGTTTCTCGCTGTCGCTCAGCCACTTGGCATCCTTGGGACGCTCGTCGGCCAGCTTCCACCAGATAAACGCCCAGAGCACCGCCGGCAGGCCTTCGATGATAAACATCCAGCGCCAGCTGAAATGCTGCACCAGGTAACCCGAGACCACCGACATCCACAGCATGGTCACCGGGTTGCCGAGGATCAGGAAGGTATTGGCGCGCGAGCGTTCGGCGCGGGTGAACCAGTGGCACAGGTATACCAGCATGGCCGGCATCACCGCCGCTTCGACCACGCCGAGCATGAAGCGAATCACGATCAGCATGTAGGCGTTGGACACCACGCCCGTCAGGGTGGCCAGGCCGCCCCAGAGGATCAGGCTGACGAAGATCAGCTTCTTGACGCTGCGCTTTTGCGCGTAGATAGCCCCCGGTACCTGGAAGAAAAAGTAGCCGAGGAAAAACAGCGCGCCCAGCAACGACGACATGCCGGGGGTGATCATCAGGTCTTCGGCCATCCCGGAGGCGGCGGCGAAGCCATAGTTGGCGCGGTCCAGGTACGCCAGACTGTAGGTGATAAAGACGATGGGCATGATGTACCACCAACGGCGGGTGGCGAGTTTCACGGTTTCCATGGGGTTGCTCCTGAGCTTGTTGTAGTTGTGGCAACAGGTGTGGGTCATGCAACGGATCGGCTGGGCAGCTCTTGGCGTGTGGGCAGGCCTTCCATATCGCCGCGGCTTTGCACGGCGCGGCTGCCGATCCAGTTGCCGCGCTGTACCGCTTCGGGGAAGCTGAGGTTTTCCAGCAGGGCGCTGATCATGCCGACGGCAAAACCATCACCGGCGCCGACGGTGTCGACCACCTTGTCGACGCGCACGGTGGCGACAAAGCCCTGGTCCATGTGGGTGCGGTAATAGGCACCGTCCGCGCCCAGCTTGATCGCCACGGCTTCGGCGCCCTGGTCGAGGTAAAACGCGGCGATGTCCGCCGGGTCGTCGTAACCGGTCAGCAAACGGCCTTCGCCCAGGCCCGGCAAAACCCAGTCGGCCAGGCTGGCGAGGTGGTTGATTTCGCGGATCATCTGCGCCTGGCTGGCCCACAGCGACGGGCGCAGGTTGGGGTCGAACGACACGCTGCGCCCGGCCTTGCGCATCTGCGTCATCAGCTCCACGGACAGCTCGCGCGTGGCCTCGGACAACGCCGGCGGAATACCGGTGGCGTGCAGATGGCGCGCCTGCAACAGCGCGGGGCTGATGGCGGCGATGGAGAGGTGGCTGGCCGCCGACCCCTTGCGAAAGTACTCCACCTGCGGGTCGGCGCCGGCGTCCTCGCGGGACTTGAACTGAAAACCGGTGGGGTGCAGCGGGTCGACCGCCACGTGCCGGCAATCCAGGCCTTCTTTTTGCAGTGTGTCGACCACAAAACGCCCGAGGGAATCATTGCCCACGCGGCTCAGCCAGGCCACGTTGAAACCCAGGCGCGACAGGCCGATGGCCACGTTGCTGTCGGCGCCGGCAATGCGCTTGTGAAAGTGCGCGACCTGGGCCAGGTCGCCGGTCTGCTCGGCGACAAACATCGCCATGGTTTCACCAAACGACAAAATATCGATATCAGACATGGGCGTTCTCCTCACGAGGTTGGCCAAGGCGGGCGAGGGCGGCGACCTGCTGTGCGGTGACCTCGATCAGGTCCGCGCCTTGCAGGGGGAATTCCACGGCCCGGGTAATGCCTTGAGTCATGTGCTTGAGCAGTTGTTCCCACAGATGCAGGTCGGTGGCGGCGGGCGGCAGCGCCACCAGCTTGCCGTCGGCGCGGCGGGCCACGGCCTTGCAGTGCAGGTAGTCCACATGCCGGCCCAGCAGGCGCGCGGCGGTCAGGGCGGATTGGTCCTGCCACTGCCAGTTGCCGATATCGAAGGTCATCTTCACCGGCAGGCCCAGGCGTTCGACTTCGCTGAAGAAACGCTGCATCGGCTCGATCCGCCCGCCGTGCAGGGTCTGGTCGTTTTCCACCAGCAGTTGGACCGGGTGGCGTTGCAGCAGGGCGTGCAGGCTCTCCAGGTCATTGGTGTCGGTGAAGTAACCGAGGGAGACTTTCAACCAGCGCGCGCCGAAGGCACGGGCGCGGTCCAGGGTGGCGTTGAGTTCAGCGTTCGGCTGGGCGCGGCCGGCGACCCACAATTCCAAAGGCGATGAGAACACTGATTCCAGGCCTTGCTCGGCGGCAGCATTGGCCAGTTCGGCGGGCTGTTCGCGGGTCAGCAATTCTTCACGCCATTCGATGCGCTGGGCGCCGGCGGCCGCCAGCAACTCGACAAAACTCAGCTGGCCACGCTGGCGAACCAGGTCGGCGCCGTAGCTGGAGAGGCTGATGGAGACGGGGTAGTTGTGCATTGTTGTTTACCTCTGAAACCGGTTTCATTTTTGTAGAAAAAAATATCAGATGCGCTGCGTTGAGCCGCGAACGATCAGTTCAGGCAGGAAATCCAGGGTGCGCGTCGGCGCGTCGTCACCGCGCAGGCGCTTGAGCAAACAGTCGAAGGCGCTGGCGCCAATCGCCTCGGTGGGTTGGGCGAGGGCGGTGATGCCGGTGCCCACCAGCGGGTACCAGTCCAGGTCATCCAGGGCGATCAAACCGACGTCTTTAAACAGCTCGCAGCCCAGCGCCTTGAGTGCGTGGGTACAGGCCAGCGCGGCGATCCCGTTGGCACAGAACAACGCCTTGGGGCCGGGTTTGGCGAGGAAGGCTTGCAGGTGCGTTTGCAGCGCGTCATCCAGTTCCAGCACCGCGCCAGTCAGGCCTGCGCGGGCGGCGATTTCGGCCTTGAAACTGGCCAGGCGCTCCAGGCGCGAACTGGTGCCGTCGGTGGCTTCGCTCACCAGCAGCACATCGCGGTAACCCTGCTGTTGCAGGTGCTCCACGGCCATGCGCATGGCGGCAGGGTTGTCCAAACCGACCAGATCGCTGTGCAGCGGCTCGACCTTGCGGTCCACCAGCACCAGGGGCATTTCGCGCTGCAATTCCAGTAACTGGTCGAGGTGATGGCCGAGGGTGTTCACGATCAGCCCTTCGATGTTGTACGAACGCAGCGCGGCCAGGTGCTGGCGCTCTTGCTCGTCATCGCGGTCGGTGTTGCACACCACCAGACTGTAGCCGTGTTGGCGGCAGGCGGTTTCGACGCCGTGCATCACGGCAATGGAATAGGGGTTGCGGATATCGGCCACCAGCATGCCGATCAGGCGGGTGCGACCACGTTTCAAGCCACGGGCCATCTGGTTCGGGCGGTAGCCGAGTTGCTCGATTGCTTGCTCGATGCGCAGGGCAATGGCGTCGGAGAGCAGGGCGCGGTCATCGCCGATAAAGCGCGACACGCTGGCCTTGGACACCCCGGCGCGCTTGGCGACGTCGAGCATGGTGACGCGGCTGCGCTGAGCGGCGGAAAAAGTAGTCACGAAAGCAGGCCTTTCTTATTGGATTTATAGGTTTCATTGCTTTCAAACAGCGATGAAACCGGTTTCATAAGATGCCAGGCAACCCATTTCGTCAAGGAATTTTTTGTGAAAAACAGGCCGGGGTCAACTTAGGAAACCGACGAGCGGATAGGCCTACCTGTTAGTTCTGACAGTATCCGGCCACGGGCTTTAGGCGTTTAATTTTTCCTAACAACAGACAGGTACGTAGTTCGCTCCTGGCTTGGCGTAGTGAACCTAATCCTGAGGTTGCGACATGTCTACTATCCCTGGTTTGGCTCCTTTGACAATTGCGGGTGTGAGTACCACTGACGGCAGAGGGGTGGTGCCGCAAGCGTTAATGTTGGCGCCGCTTATCTGCCAGATTCCCAGGTGGGCCCCAGAGCCCTCAGTGGGCTCGCCCCCGCACGTAGTCGAACTCTTTGGCATCAGCAATGGCACTGTAACGCTACTTGACACCTTGGTTGTGGGGCCGCCACCGCCACCGATTCTCAACTTTTATAATCTCACCATCAGCCTGGCATACATGCGCAGTGCACCCTCTCGCGTGGTGCAGCTTTACTACACCGTTACCACGGAGGGCGGTTCGAATAGTATGCTGCCGACCATCCCGGTCACCTTTGACCTGGACCCTCCGAGGCGTCTGCTGCCGACCGATGTGCTGCAGTTTGTGGTGCCGCCCGTACCGGCGCTCGACAACGCCTACCTGCAGAATAACCCGCGTGTAGCCTTCAACCTCCCCGTCTATAACATCGCGGCACCGGGTGACCGGGTCGAACTGTTTTTATCCAACCAGGCAAATCCTGCTCCCAATCTGCCTGCCGCCGGGGGAGCGCTGGTGAACTTTGCCACTTCGCCCTGGACCGTATCGCTGGATGCCGCTGCCTTTCGCGCGCTGAGCAATGGCCCGGCGTATGTGTTCTACAAGATATTTGACGCCACCGGTAACTTCAGCACCCGAAGTATCGGCCTGCCTTTTAATGTCAACCTGGGCACGGTAGTTCCGACCCCGTCTATTACGCTGCCAGCGCCCCGGGTGCAACACACATTAACCAATGGTTACTTGAACTGTACCTCGGTGCCCAGCGTGATGGCCGGTGTTATCTGGTTGATTTCCCCAATAAACGCCATACAAGCAGGTGATGAACTGAGGTGTGTGTGGCAGGGGTATAACGAAAATAACTGGGAAACGCAAAATCCGAATGTGGTGTTCCAGCGTTCATTGCTGTGGACACAGCAAAATGTAACAACAGGCGCGACGGTTGTAGTCGATTCCTTCGACACGACATTGTTTCCTCTGCGCAGGTTTACATCGGCCACCTTTATTTATGAGGTGTGGCGCAACGGTGTAAGAGTGGGCGTATCGCAGCCCGGGCGTGTGCGAGTTGATCTGACTTACTCCACAGGTTGTTATTGCACGCCGCGCGGCATTGTATGTAATTGATTTGGTTTTGATGGGTGCAGGGCGGCGTCGATTAAGCGATGTGCGTGAGCCCAGCGCATTCAAAAGGTTCGTGGTTGATGCACTTGGGTTTATTCAATCGACGAAGTGAGCAGTTGTTCTAGTAACTTAATTAGCCGGAGCAAGAAGATGGACAGAACAAACAGAGATATTATTAACGCCTTTGTGCCGAATCTTCCCGCGAGCTACAGCCCCACTCGAATGAATGCCGGTACATTTGTAGGTGAAGTTCCTGGTTATACCGGGTTACTCACAAGGAATGCCGCGAAAGGTCAACTGACTGATCTGAACATCCCCGTTTGGTTTCCCGCCAGTGCTAATCCGGCCGAGCCCGATGTGGTCACGATTCAGATTCAACCCTATCGTGACCTCAGCAGTTTCGCTGATGTCGCTGCAGAGGACCTGTATTTCGCAACCGGTGGCGTGCAATATTCCGTGACGACCGTCAATCCAGCCGATCCTTTTGTCGTGCCGATTCCCGAAGCCTTACGTCCGCCGGGCGTATGGTTGGTTAGATACACTGTGGTTAGCCGAGACACGGGCAACGACAATACCTCAGTCCCACAACTGCTGATCGTTGACGGGACGGCACCCTATGACCGTTCTGGCGATCGGCCTCCTGCACCGACGCTTCCCGCGGGGGCGCCGAACCCTATCGACCAGGCCTATTTCCAGGGCCAGCCAAACCAGACCGTGAATTTTCCGATTTCTTACGCCCTCACCGACGGGAAAGCCTCGGACGATCTCGTCGAGGTGTACTTCGGCGATTCGGATACGCCGATCGTAATTGCAGGGAGCACCAGGAATCTGATTGACCCCGCCACGCCAACCACCATTCCCTTGCCGCTGAGTGCAGTACTGGCTGCACAGGCGTCGGGTAACTTTGACCTGCGCTATCGATTGTTCGACGTTGCCGGAAACCCGTCGCAAGAGTCGTATCGGCTGCGGCTGCCAGGTTTGTCCCAGGCCCCCGTGCCCGCCGGCTTTCAGCCTGCGTTGGTTGACCTTGCCGTACCCGGTGACGGGCTGATTCATCTTAATGATGTGGCGACTAATACCGGCATTATCGTGCGGGTTCCTGCCTTTACCAATGCTCAACCCACAGACCAGATCATCGTTACCTTGACCTCGGTGAATGGTTCAATACCGCTGTCGCTTCCTGTCGGTACGAGTGTTTTTCCGATCCCATTCCAGTTCGGCACTGCTAACGCGACGACGCTCTACGGGGCCGGACCAGGCGACGTGGCCGTAACCGCGACTTACACCGTAAATCGCGGCGGGAACACTTTCCCGGCGGTGCCGTTAAGTACCCCGTTCAATCTGAACCTGGCTGTTGCAGGGCCGAATCCTAACCCCATCCCTCCAGGGCCGAACGGTATAAACGTCGACCTGCTGCCGGTCGTGGTCGAGGCCATTCGCCCTGGCGGTGTGTTCGGGCCGCCCAACCTTCTGGAAGCGGTCGATGTCAACCGCGATGCAAGAGCGCGAATCCCGCTGTGGACGGCCGCCGTATTACCCGATGCGCAACTGCCGTTCACGATTACTTTGAATTATGGTGGTCGTGTTTATACGCAAGACGTAACAGCCATGCCGCCGGGTCGGGAGGTGATATTCACAATTCCGTTCGCCGATATCCTCGCGTTGGGTGGCCCGACTCAACAGGCGTTTTATACCGTCAGTCGCCTTGGAAATCCTAACCCGCAGCGTTCGGTCGATACCACGGTCACTGTAAACTCTGCGATATTGCAAATGGACGCGCCAGTTGTTCGGGCCCCGAACACTACAACTCCAATTACACTGGTCAACTGCAATAGTCTGCTTCCGATCAATACCGGCGCACTCAGAGTATTTATCCCGCCTTCCCCGTACTTGTCGCTAAACGAACCGGTTAATGTGACCTACGTAGGCGCCCAAGGTAATAATACCGGCGCCCCGCCAACTTTGCCGCCCATCGTTCAAAGTTTCCCTGTGCCTAATGCTACTGCACTGCGTCTTGGTTTCGAAGTGAGTCTAGGCAGTCCCGCAGTGTTGTATAACCCGGTCAATGCCAATACTGGTCTTCTAAACTCCGGGTCTGCAAGCGTGACTGTTTCAACTCTGTATCAGGGGCAACCGGTGAGCTCTCTTCCTTACATAGTAAGGGTAAGAGGATTCAGGCCGGGTACTGCCCCTGCCGCCTACTACTGCGATGGCGCGCGTATTCCATAGGCCAGCGTGCAGTGATGTTGCCAAAGAGGGGTGAGGCCCTCTTTGGCGTATTTTATTTGTGTGTGGTTTAACGGATTTTATGGTGATGTTTCTTATTGGTCTTGTTGATTTTTTTCATGCAAGTTGAGGAAAAGTCCTACAGATTTAAGGCGTCTGCTGGTGAATCATGGCGCCGCTTGATTGGTTGGGTCCCACGAGATTTAGAACCCTCCCTATCGTTTACTGAAGGTACTAGAGGTTCATTAATATGTCGGCAGTGTTCAATTTCAAACCCACACCTTTGAGCCTTGCTTTAACGGCCCAGGCAGTCTCGCTTTTGTTTCTGGTGGCTCCGGATGCATCGGCGCTTACCCAAGTGCGGTCCCCCAACACCTCCATATCAGTCGCTACGCCGCTTGATAGTTATGGCTTGTTTCCAGCGTCGAGCCTGATTGCAACCGGCGCGAATACCAGCCAGATCACGATGGATAACGCCGGTTTGACCCTCCAGGCAAACAGTAGCGCGCGGGATATCGATGCGATGAATCGATCGACCGTAGTCATCGATAGCTCAAGGGTGGATGCCCGCCTCGGGGTAGGCAGTGCCATCTTTGCCAGGGGCGGCAGCAGTGTACTCATCACCAATAACAGTGCCATCACCAATAACACGGCCAATGGCTTTGGCGTGTCGGTCACGCGTACGCTCAATGCAACGAATGGTTCCTTCCTCACGGTCAGGGACAGCAGTATTACCGCCATAAGCCGTGGTATAAACTCCTCCGGCTACGGCAAGGTAAATCTGGATAATGCCCGTGTCGAGGCGACCGGTGCGACGGGGACGGGGCTGGTGTTGCTCAATGCCGAGGCCGTCGTCAGAAACAACAGCAGCATTGTTGGCGGAGCCTCCGGCGTAAACATGCGTACGGACGCCGACCTTACCCTTACCAATAGCTTGATTCTTGACAACTCCGTGGTCCAGGGGCGAACCGGCCCCGCGATCCTGGTAGACCCGCCGTTGACCAATAACAGCGCCGCCGATATCCAGGTGCTGAACGGCTCGAACTTGCTGGGTGGCAATGGCGTCCTGTTGCAGGTCGCGAATAACGGCATTGCCAACATGAACGTCGACAACAGCCAATTGACCGGCGACGTGGTCATCAGCGCGACCGGCACGGGCACCGTGCAACTCAACAACAATGCCTTGCTGACCGGGCAGTTGCGCAACGTTGCACAACTGGATGCCAACAACGGCGGCAAGTGGATGCTGGTGGGTGACAGTGAAGTCGGTGCATTGCGCATGGCCGGTGGCTCGGTGGAGTTTGGCGCTCCGACCCAATTCTTCCAGCTGAACACCAACAGCCTGGCCGGCAACGGTACGTTCGTCATGCACACCAACTTCAACACCGGCGTGACCGACCTGTTGAACGTCAATGGTAACGCCGAAGGCAACCACCAACTGCTGATCGCCGCCAGCGGCAACGAATTGGCCGTCGGTGAGCCGATCAAGGTTGTTCACACCCAGAGCGGTGGTGCGCAGTTCGGCCTGGTGGGCGATACCGTTGACGTCGGCGCTTTCTCCTATGGGCTCAAACAGGAAGGCACCGACTGGTACCTGGACACCGAACGCCGGGGTACCAGTAACGCTGCCCAGGCCGTGTTGGCAGCGTTCAACGCGACACCGACCATCTTGCTCGCCGAAGGCAGCATCCTGCGTACACGCATGGGCGAACTGCGCTTCAGCGAAGGCAAGAGCCAAGGCCTGTGGATGCGCTCCTACGGCAACAAATACGATGTGGCGGCCAACAGCAATGGCTTGGGGTACACCCAGAACCAGACCGGTTTCACCATCGGTGCCGACACCGCGCTGGAGGCGGGCGATGGCCAGTGGCTTGCGGGTGTGATGGGCGGTTACAGCAAGACCGATCTGAGCCTGAGCCGTGGCAGCAGTGGCATGGTCAACAGCTACCACGTGGGTGCTTATGCAACCTGGCTGGATGCCGAGAGCGGGCTGTACGTCGACCTGGTGGGTAAGGTCAACCGCCTCAATACCCAAAGCCAGGTCAATATGAGCGATGGCCAGCGCGCCAAAGGCAACTACACGCAGGATGCCGTGAGCGCCTCGGCGGAAGTGGGCAGGCATATCAAGCTGGACGATGACTTCTTCGTTGAACCGTACGCCCAGCTGTCCACCGCCTTTATCGCGGGTTCCAGCTACAGTATGGACAACGGCCTCAAAGCCAAGGGTGAAAGTACCAAGTCGGTGCTCGGCAAGGTGGGTGTGACAATCGGTAAAAATATCCAGCTGGAAGGTGGCCCGGTGCTGCAGCCGTACCTGCGTACCGCCGCGGCGCATGAGTTCAACGATAACAACAAGGTGCTCATCAACAACCAGGCCTTCAACAACGACCTGTCGGGTTCGCGTTATGAAGTGGCGGCGGGTATGGCGGTTAACTTGTCGGATAACCTCAAGTTGCACGCCGAGATCGAAACCAGCCAAGGCAAGAAAATCGACATGCCTTGGGGTGGGACCGTTGGTCTGCGTTACACCTTCTAAATAGTCGAGCAGGTAAAAAGGGGAAGCTTAGGCTTCCCCTTTTTTTGCCTGCCGGATCAGCTGAACAGCCCCGCAGCAATATTGATCGAAAAGCCCAGTATCGCGGTATTGAACAGAAAACCGATCAGGGATTGCCCCAGCACCACTTTGCGCAGCCCACGGGTGGCAACGCCCACATCGGCGGTTTGCACGGCCACGCCGATGGTGAACGAGAAGTACAGGAAGTCCCAGTAATTGGGCGTGCGCAAGCCCTCGGCAAAACGCAGGGCCGGTTCATCGCCATCCCAGGTGTAGAACAGGCGCGCGTAATGCACGCTGAAAATCACCCCGATCAGCAGCCATGAGCCGATCACGGTCAACGCAGTGAACCCGTAATGCACCAGGCGCGCGCTGCCGTCGAGGTCTTTGCTGCCCACCAGGTTCAGGGTGATGGTCGCCAGGCTGGCAATCGCCGCGATGCACACCATGAACAGCACCAGGCCGGCGTTCTCATCCTCGATTTCGGCGATGCGTTTCACGTCGTCAGCCCGGGCGTGGCTGGCGAGCCACACCATCAGTATCAGGTAGGTCCAGACCCCGGCGTTCCAGCCATAGAGTACTTTGCCAATCAGCGTATCAGCCGGCGCCAGGATGCCTACGGCAAGGCCGAGTACGGCGGCGGACGAGAGGCGAGGGTGGGTGCGGGCGAGAAAAGCCATAGGTGCTCACAACAGGGGAGGTTGTGAGCACCATAGCGCATTTTTTATCGACGCTTGCGCACCAGCTTCATGACCACCACAAAGAACACCGGCACAAACACCACCGCCAGGGTGGCGGTGATCATCCCGCCGATCACGCCGGTACCGATGGCTTGCTGGCTGGCCGAGCTGGCACCGGTGGCAATCGCCAACGGCACCACGCCGAGGATGAACGCCAGCGAGGTCATGATGATCGGCCGCAGGCGCAGGCGCGCGGCTTTCAAGGTGGCGTCGATCAGGTCTTCGCCCTGGTCGACCAGATCCTTGGCGAACTCGATGATCAGGATCGCGTTCTTCGCCGACAAACCGATGATGGTGATCAAGCCCACCTTGAAGAACACATCGTTGGGCATGCCACGCAAGGTCACCGCCAACACCGCGCCGAGTACACCCAACGGCACCACCAGCAGCACCGAGGTCGGAATCGACCAGCTTTCATACAGCGCCGCCAGGCACAGGAACACAATCAACAGCGACAGGCCCAGCAGCAATGGCGCCTGGGCGCCGGACAAACGTTCCTGCAGCGACAACCCGGTCCATTCCTGGCCCAGGCCGGCGGGCAATTGGCTAACCAGCCGCTCGATTTCTGCCATGGCCTCGCCGGTGCTGTGCCCCGGCGCCGCTTCGCCGCTGATGGCGATGGCGGGGTAGCCGTTGTAGCGCGTCAGCTGCGCCGGGCCCTGGGTCCACTTGGCTTCGACAAACGCCGACAACGGCACCATCTTGCCGGCGTTATTGCGCACGTTGATCTTCATCAGGTCCGCCACCTGGCTGCGCTGGTCGCCTTCGGCCTGCACCACCACCCGCTGCATGCGGCCCTGGTTGGGGAAGTCGTTGATGTAAGCCGAGCCAATCGCCGACGACAGCACGTTGCCCACATCCGCAAAGGACACGCCCAGCGCGTTGGCCTGCTTGCGGTCTACCTCTAGCTGCACTTGCGGCGCCTCGGCCAGGGCGCTTTCACGCACGTTGGCCAGGATCGGGCTTTTCTCGGCGGCGGTCAGCAGTTCGGTACGCGCTTGCATCAATGCAGCATGGCCGACGCCACCCCGGTCCTGCAGGCGGAACTCGAACCCGCTGGAAGTGCCAAGGCCGTCCACCGGCGGCGGCAGAATCGCGTAGGCAATTGCGTCCTTAAGCTCGCTGAACGCGGCGTTGGCACGGTCGGCAATCGCCGAGGCCGAGTCTTCGCTGCTGCGCGTCGACCAATCCTTCAGTGTGGTAAACGCCAGCGCCGCATTCTGCCCCGAGCCGGAGAAGCTGAAGCCCATGATCATGGTGGTATCGCCCACTCCGGGTTCCTTGGCGTTATGCGCTTCGATCTGCTCGGCGACCTGCACCGTGCGGTTCTTGCTCGCACCGGGTGGCAATTGGATATCGGTGATGGTGTAGCCCTGGTCTTCCACCGGCAGGAACGAGGAGGGCAGGCGGCTGAACATCAGCCCCAGGCCCACCAGCAACACCAGGTAGATCAGCAGATAGCGCCCGCTGCGCTTGAGGGCGTAGGCCACCCAGCCCTCATAACGGTCGGAGAATTGCTCAAAGCGTTTATTGAACCAGCCGAAAAAGCCGCCCTTGGCATGGTGGTCGTCCTTGGCAATCGGCTTGAGCAAGGTGGCGCACAGCGCCGGGGTCAAGGTCAGGGCGAGGAACGCCGAGAACAGAATCGAGGTGGCCATCGACAGCGAAAACTGCTGGTAGATCACCCCCACTGAGCCTTTCATGAACGCCATCGGCAGAAACACCGCCACCAGCACCAAGGTGATACCGACGATGGCCCCGGTGATCTGGCCCATGGCCTTTTTGGTCGCATCCTTGGGCGACAGGCCCTCGGTGACCATGATGCGCTCGACGTTCTCCACCACCACAATCGCATCGTCCACCAGGATGCCGATGGCCAGCACCATGCCGAACATGGTCAGCACGTTGATCGAAAAACCCAGCAACAGCATGGTGGCGAAGGTGCCCATCAGCGCAATCGGCACCACCAGGGTCGGGATCAAGGTGTAACGCACGTTCTGCAGGAACAGGAACATCACCGCAAACACCAGCGCCATGGCCTCCAGCAAGGTGTAGACCACCTTGGTGATCGAGACTTTGACGAATGGCGAGGTGTCGTACGGGATCTTGTATTCCACATTGGCCGGGAAGTAGCGCGACAGCTCGTCCATCTTCGCGCGCACCAGGGTCGCGGTGTTCAGCGCGTTGGCCCCCGGCGCCAGTTGCACACTCACGGCGGTGGACGGCTTGCCGTTCAGGCGCGTGGAAAACTGGTATTCCTGGCTGCCGATTTCCACCCGCGCCACATCGCCGATGCGCACGGTGGAGCCGTCCGGGTTGGCCTTGAGCACGATGTCGGCGAACTCCGCCGGCGTCGACAGTTGGCCCTTGACCAGGATCGCCGCGGTGATTTCCTGGGTTTTAGTCCCCGGCAAATCACCGATGCTGCCCGCCGACACCTGGGCGTTCTGCGCGCTGATCGCCGCATTCACATCGGCCGGGGTGAGGTTGAAGCCAATCAGTTTCTGCGGATCGATCCAGATGCGCATGGCGCGCTCGGCACCGTACAACTGAGCCTTGCCCACGCCGTCCAGGCGCTTGAGTTCGTTCATCACGTTGCGCGCGAGGTAATCGCTGAGCGCCACGTCGTCGAGCTTGCCGTCGCTGGAGGTCAGGGTCACCAGCAGCAGGAAACCGGCGGATACCTTTTCTACCTGCAAGCCTTGCTGGGTGACGGCCTGGGGCAGGCGCGGCTCCACGGCTTTGAGGCGGTTCTGCACATCGACCTGGGCCATCTCCGGGTCGGTGCCCGGCTGGAAGGTGGCGGTGATGGTCGCTGAACCGAGGCTGCTCTGGGATTCGAAATACAGCAGGTGGTCGGCACCGTTGAGCTCCTGCTCGATCAGGCTGACCACGCTTTCATCCAGGGTCTGCGCCGAGGCCCCGGGGTACACCGCGTAGATCTCCACCTTGGGCGGCGCGACGTTGGGGTACTGGGCCACCGGCAACTGCGGGATGGCCAGCGCGCCGGCCAGCAGGATAAACAGGGCCACCACCCAGGCGAAGATCGGGCGGTCAATAAAGAACTGCGGCATGGCGGGGTTATTCCTCTACCTGGACTTTTTCGCCGGGGCGCGCGTGTTGCAGGCCTTCGACCACAATGCGGTCACCGGGCTTGAGGCCGCTGCTGACGATCCAGCGATCCTCGATCACCGCGCCCAATTCCACCGGTTGCTGGCTGACGACCTGTTCGTCATTCAACAACAGCACCATCGGGATGCCGGCGCTGTCACGGGTGATGGCGCGTTGCGGCACGCTGATGCCTTGTTTATCCACGGCCTGCTCCAGGCGCACGCGCACAAAGCTGCCGGGCAGCAAGTCGAGGTCGGGGTTGGGGAACTCGCTGCGCAGGATGATCTGCCCGGTGCCGGGGTCTACGCTGATTTCGGCGAACAGCAACTTGCCGGGCAGCGGGTACAGGCTGCCGTCGTCCTGGATCAGCGTGGCCTTGGCCTGGTCCTGGCCAACCTGCTTCAAGCTGCCGGCGCGGAAGGCGCGGCGCAGGTCGTTCAGCTCACGGGTGGACTGGGTGAGGTCGGCGTGGATCGGGTCCAGTTGCTGGATGATCGCCAGCGGCGTGGCTTCGTTCTGGCCCACCAGGGCGCCTTCGGTGACCAGCGCACGGCCGATGCGCCCGGAGATTGGCGCGGTCACGGTGGCATAACCCAGGTTCAGTTTGGCGCGCTCGACCGCGGCTTTATTGGCGGCGACTTCGGCGTTGGTCTGGCGCACCGCCGCGCGGGCATTGTCGTAGTCCTGGCCGCTGATGGCGTTGCCTTCCACCAGTTGGCTGTAGCGCTGCTCTTGCAGGCGCGCCTGGAACGCATTGGCCTCGGCCTTGCTCAGGTTGGCCTGGGCGCTGTCGAGGTCGGCCTTGAACGGGGCCGGGTCGATACGAAACAGCACGTCGCCCTGTTTCACGTCATGGCCTTCCTTGAACACGCGCTGCATCACCACGCCAGCGACCCGTGCGCGCACTTCGGCGATGCGCGGCGCGGCGATGCGCCCGCTCAGCTCGCTGGTGATAGACAGGGGCTTGGCCTGCAGGGTTTCGATGCGCACCTTGGCCGGGGGCGCTTGGGGCGCCTCGGCGGCGGATTTGTCACACGCGCTCAGGGCCAGCGTCAGGGCCAGCAGGCAAAACGGCGCAAACAGATTCTTTGACATGCTCTTATCCCAATATTGACTGGCGCATCCTAAGGTCACCTGCGCCGTGGTGCTGTGAAGCTGTGTAGCTCGTGTGTGAAGAAATGTAAGGGGTCGGCGCGCGGGGGGCCGGGGGCGTATATCCTTGCACAATCCTGCAAACACTGAAGATCAAAATGTGGGAGGGGGCTTGCCCCTTCCCACAGTGGATTTGTGTACTGCCGACAAACTGTATTAATTGGAAACACCATGCCCAACATCCTCCTGGTGGAAGACGACGCCGCACTCTCCGAGCTGATTGCCAGCTACCTGGAGCGCAATGGCTACCACGTCAGCGTGCTCAGCCGTGGCGACCACGTGCGTGAACGTGCGCGCGTCAGCCCGCCGGACCTGGTGATCCTTGACCTGATGCTGCCCGGCCTCGACGGCTTGCAGGTGTGCCGCTTGCTGCGCGCCGACTCGGCGGGCCTGCCGATCCTGATGCTCACCGCGCGCGACGACAGCCACGACCAGGTGCTGGGCCTGGAAATGGGCGCCGACGACTACGTGACCAAACCCTGTGAGCCCCGCGTGCTGCTGGCCCGCGTGCGCACCTTGCTGCGCCGCAGCAGTTTGTCCGAGCCGCAGGTGGCCAGTGACCAGATCCTGATGGGCAACCTGTGCATCGACCTGTCGGAGCGCACCGTGACCTGGCGCGGCCAGGCGGTGGAGTTGTCCAGCGGCGAATACAACCTGCTGGTGGTGTTGGCCCGGCACGCCGGCGAGGTGCTCAGCCGCGACCAGATCCTGCAACGCCTGCGGGGTATCGAGTTCAACGGCACCGACCGCTCGGTGGACGTGGCCATCTCCAAGCTGCGCCGCAAGTTCGACGACCACGCCGGCGAAGCGCGCAAGATCAAGACCGTGTGGGGCAAGGGCTACCTGTTCAGCCGTTCCGAGTGGGAATGCTGATCGATGTTTCGAGTACTGCTGCGCCTCTACCTGATCACCATCGTCACCTACAGCGCGGCGATGTTCCTGATTCCCAAGCTGGTGATCCAGCTGTTCGAACACCGCTACCTGGACTACAACGTCGAGCAGTCCCGGGGTATGCAAAAGCTGATCGTCAAGCAATACCTGCGCGCGCCGGTGGAGCGCTGGTCGCAGGTGACCGAGCAGCTGGGGCAAGACTTTGCGCCGCTCAAGGTGCAACTGCTGCTGCGCCAGGACGCCAGTTACACGCCCGCCGAAGCCACGCTTCTGGAGCAGGGCAAGCCGGTGATTCGCCTGGGGGAGTGGGGCTGGATGGAAGAAGTCAGTTCGCCGATCAACCAGCAATTCGTGGTCAAGCTGACCGTCCCGCCGGACCCGCTGGACATGAACCTGTTGTACTGGTCGATGAACGTGCTGATCGGCGCCGCGCTGCTGGCTTGCCTGCTGGTGTGGTTGCGCCCGCACTGGCGTGACCTGGAGCGCCTGAAAAGCACCGCCGCGCAATTGGGCAAGGGCAACCTGGCCGAGCGCACGCGTATCCCGCCCAGCTCGAATATCGGTAGCCTGGCGGCGGTGTTCGACACCATGGCCGGCGATATCGAACACCTGCTCAACCAGCAGCGCGACCTGCTCAATGCCGTGTCCCACGAACTGCGCACGCCGCTCACGCGCCTGGATTTCGGCCTGGCGCTGGCGCTCTCCGAAGACCTGCCCCAAGCCAGCCGCGAACGCCTGCAAAGCCTGGTGGCGCACATTCGTGAGCTGGATGAGCTGGTGCTGGAATTGCTCTCCTACAGCCGCCTGCAAAACCCGGCGCAGCTGCCGGAGCGGGTCGAGGTGGTACTCGATGAATTTATCGACAGCGTGCTGGGCAGTGTCGATGACGAACTGGAAAATCCCGAAATCGTTATCGATGTAGCCCTCGACTGCGCCGTGGAACGCTTCAGCCTCGACCCGCGCCTCACCGCCCGCGCCTTGCAAAACCTGCTGCGCAACGCCACGCGTTACTGCGACAAACGCATTCAGGTCGGGGTCAAGGTGTGCCCCAAGGGCTGTGAAATCTGGGTGGATGACGACGGCATCGGCATTCCGCTGGACCAGCGCGAACGCATCTTCGAACCGTTCTACCGCCTCGACCGCAGCCGCGACCGCGCCACCGGCGGTTTCGGCCTGGGCCTGGCCATCAGCCGGCGCGCCCTGGAAGCCCAGGGCGGCACCTTGACGGCCCTGGCCTCGCCGTTGGGCGGCGCGCGCTTTCGCGTGTGGTTGCCCAGCGTAGCCTGATCAGAGCACCTTGACCGCGCGGCCGATCGCCTGGATTGGCCCGGTGGGTTTGCCGGTCGGCGAGCCGCGCGGGTCTTCCAGGGTCAGCTCGAACAGCTGGTTCGACGACAGCGGCGGCAGCTTGTCCAGCGGCACCGACAGGCTTTCGCCCGGCTTGACCAGCCCCAGGGAGACCGGGCCTTGCCAGCCGTCGCCCTTGGTCCAGAACTGCAAGGCCTTGTCCGCCGGCACTTCCATCACGCCCAACGGGATCAACTGGATCTGCTGATTATTGCTGGCCTGGATCACCCAACCGGGCGCCTGGGTTTGCGGGGCCACCAGCACCACCACAAAACTCGGTTCGACGGGTGAGCGAGTCAGCAGCAGCGTGGCCAATACCACGCTCGCCGCCAACCCGGCAGCGGCGAGGCCGCGCCACACCGCCAGCAGATCCCACCAGGGCGCGCGCGCGCTGCCGAGGTTGCGCTCGATGCGCCGCCATAGCTGAGCCGAGGGCGGCACCGGTTCAGCCAGCGCCGCGAGGGGCAGCAGGCGCTGTTCCCAGGCGTCTACCGCCGCGCGTAATTCGGCGTCGTGCGGCAGGCGTTGTTCGACCTCGGCGCGTTGTTCGGCGGGCAGGGTGCCCAACACATATTCGCTGGCCAGTTCGTCCAGGGGTTCACTCATGCCATGCACTCCCGCAGCGCGGCGAGGCTACGTTTGATCCAGGCTTTGACGGTCCCCAGCGGGGTGCCCGTTTTCTGCGCGATTTCGCTGTGGGAATAGCCGTCGACATAGGCATGCAGGATGCACGTGCGACGGGCCGGGTCGAGCTGTTCGAGGCAGGTGTAGATCTGCCCTGAATGCCCATCCAATTCAATGTTGGCAACCTGTTCGTGTTCTTCGCCCAGCGGCACCTCGCGGTAGTGGTTGCGCACCGCGTTGAGCGCCAGGTGCCGAGTCACGCTATGCACCCAGCCGCGCGCCGAACCTCGGCCGGGGTCGAAACTGCCGGCGCCGCGCCAGATCTTGATAAACGCGTCATGCACGATGTCTTCGGCCAGGGCCTTGTCCCGCGCAATGCGCAGGGCCACGCCGAGCAAGCGGCTGCTGTCCTGCTCGTACAGTTGGCGCAACGCGCGTTGATCGCCACGGGCACAGGCCAGCAGACAGGCTTCGTAATCGAACACACACATCCCTCAATGGCCGGACCCTATGGCAAGCACGTGTGCTCGCCATAGGGCAGCGTAGCCCGGTTTACTCAGTTGGCCGCCCAGAAAATGTAATCGGCCTGGTATTTCACCACTTCCTGCTTGCCCTTGTTGGCCGCCGTGCACTCGGTGCTTGGCGCCACGCCGCCTTTGAGCGCGACCCGCTGGATATAACTCACGCCGCTCATGTCGCCCTTGCCTTCGGCCGGGTTGGCCTTGACCAATTGATACGGCAAGTTACCAGGGCTCGAGGGCGCCACGGCCAGCTGAGTGCCGGTAATTTTCGAACCATCCTTGGCCTGCCAGGTGGCCGGTGGGCCGAAATAGGTGCCGACTTGCTTGCCGCTGCGGTCATTCAGTACGGCTTTGGGGCCGACGAAGGTCCACTCGGTTTGGCCGGCGGCGTTGGCTTTGTCGCGGCATTCGTAGGTGATTTCGCCGACGCCGGTGGTTTCCATCGCTACTTTATGGCCATCCGGCACCTTGATGCTGTCGGGCAAGCCGGCCTGGGCGAAGGCGGCAGGGCTGGCAACGAGCAAACCGGTGAGGCAGAGCAGGGCTTTAGCGTTCATGGGTGTTTCTCCATTAGATGAAACAGCAGGGTTGCTGCAGGTACTACCCATGGGCGCGGCAAATGGATGCAGTGATCGGAAAATAATTTGGATAAATCCAAAAAGATCTAAAGTCAGATCATATTGATATAAGTCGTTATAAGAAAAATCGCTATCCTGCCGCCAGAAATTTATAAGGCCGCAGGTAGCGTCAATGGAAGTAGGTAATTTTGGTTTCGTGATTGCAGGCCTGATCGTTGGTTTTATCGTGGGCATGACCGGTGTCGGTGGCGGTTCGCTGATGACCCCCATCCTGCTGTGGTTTGGCATCAACCCGGCCACGGCCGTGGGCACTGACCTGTTGTACGCGGCCATCACCAAGTCCGGTGGGGTGCTGGTGCACAGCAAGAACAAGAACATCGACTGGACCATCACCGGCTGGCTGACCCTCGGCAGCGTGCCCGCCGTGCTGTTGACGTTGTGGTTCCTGGCCACGTTGCACACCGACCCCAGCGTGATGAACGCGGTGATCAAGCAAGCCCTCGGCGTGGTGCTGCTGCTGACGGCCCTGGCGATCCTGTTCAAGAAAAGCCTGTTGGCCTTCGCTCAACGCCATGCCGGCGATAGCTACCACATGAACCCGCGCAACCTGAACGTGCTGACTGTGGTGACTGGCGCCATCCTCGGCACCATGGTTGCACTGACCTCCATTGGCGCCGGCGCCCTCGGCACCGTGGCGCTGTTTATCCTCTATCCGTTCCTGGCCACGCGCCGCCTGGTGGGCACCGAGATCGCCCACGCCGTGCCCCTGACCCTGGTGGCGGGCCTGGGCCATGCCGGCATGGGCAATATGGACTGGCACCTGCTGGGCTTTTTGCTGATGGGTTCGCTGCCGGGCATTTATGTCGGCAGCCACATGACCGGCAAGATCCCGGACGGCGTATTGCGCCCGTGCCTGGCGATCATGTTGATGGCCGTCGGGTACAAACTGGCCTTCTAATGTGAACACAGTACAAATGTGGGAGGGGGCTTGCCCCCGATGGCAGTGTGTCAGTCAGCAGATTTTTACCTGACCCACCGCTATCGGGGGCAAGCCCCCTCCCACATTTAGAGCAATGACAGGCTCTAGGCCTTCACCGGCCCATTGCCGATCTGCCACACAAACGGCGGCTCGGTGCCATTGATCACCCAGTCACCCACGATCCTCGCCTTGTAGATCACCGGGTTGTGCGACGACACCGTACGCGCATTGCGCCAATGCCGGTCCAGGGCCTTGCCCTGGCGCACATCCGAGGCGCCCAGCGCGTTGAACAATTGGCTGGTAGCCCGCTGGATCAACTCCGACACCACCACCTGCGCCGTCGCCGATTCAATCTCGGCCGCCACATTGGCTTCGCGCTCGGCCGCCGCATCCCCGCCAAACCGCGCCACGTAGGCACGCTGCGCCGGCTCTGCGGCTTTCAACGCGCTGGCCTCGGCGGCATACACCAGCGCTGCCACTTCGCCCACCACTTGCTGAACCTGTGAATCCTGGCTGACATGGGGCGCATTGCCATGGCTGTAGATGCGCTTGCGGCTGCGCACCTGATGGGCCACGTCGCGCACGGCGGCGCGGCCGATACCGGCCAGGCTGGCTAACAGGACGAGTTGGTAAAACGCGGTCTGGTATTTAAACCGCGTGGCGAAGTCGATGACGTTGTCCGCCTCAACCACGGCATCGGTAAAGCGCGAGGTGCCGCTGCCGGTGGTGCGCTGGCCGAAACCGTCCCAGTCGTCGCTGTGTACCACACCGGGCTGGCGCGCGCGGGTGGCGGCGATCACGTCGCCGCCGGTGTCGCTGCGCTGGGCATACACGTCGATCCAGTCGGCGAAAATGCTGCCGGTGCTGTAGAACTTTTCGCCGTTGAGTTTCCAGTTATCGCCGTCCGGGCTGACTTGGGTGACCACGTCGCCGATGGCCACATTGCCGATTTCAGTCCAGGCACAGCCGACGATATCGCCGTCCACAAAACGTTTGAACCACAGGTCGCGGCCGGCGCTCGGCGGCGCGTTCAGGCGGTCTTCGGCAAAGGCGAAGTGCCCGCGCAGGGCCTGGGGCACGTTGGAGTCGGCTGCGGCCAGTTCGATCAACAGCTCGAACAACTGCGGCAGTGAAGCGCCGCCGCCGCCGTATTCCACCGGTACCCGCACCGCGCCGAAGCCAGCCTCCTTGAGCCACTGGATCGGCGCATGGGGCAGGGTGCGGTTGTGTTCACGCTCGACGGCGCCCTCGGCGATACGCTGGAAGATCGGGCGAAAACGCGCGGCCAGGGTCGGGTAGTCAACGCCAATGGACAGCGGGTTGATGACGTGATGTTCGGTCATGGGCAAGGCTCCGGGGCAGTGGTCAATGCCTGGGGTGATTGCACAGTCCGTGCCGGGTGCCCGGGCCAATGTTTACGGGGGATACGGCGCGCCTGCTGTTGCTCCAGCAACACTCAACCAACAAACCGGCGCAATCCTCAACAGGTGCATTCGGGGCGGCCAGGCCGCGATTTTCCGGCGCAGCACTGACGGGCTGGGCGTTTGCCCACGGCTGGCACGCTTGCTGCTCAATCCCTCGGTACATCCCTTTGTACGAGGTACCGTTCGATGAGTCAGCAAGCCGTGAAATTTGCCTATTGGGTGCCCAACGTCAGCGGTGGGCTGGTGGTCAGCAAGATCGAGCAGCGCACCCATTGGGGCATCGATTACAACCGCAAACTGGCGCAACTGGCCGAAGCCGCCGGCTTTGAATACGGCCTGACGCAAATCCGTTTCACCGCCGGCTATGGCGCCGAAAACCAGCATGAGTCGGTGGCGTTCAGCCATGCGCTGTTGGCCGCGACCACCACCCTCAAGGTGATCGCCGCGATCCTGCCCGGCCCGTGGCAGCCGGCGCTGGCGGCCAAGCAGTTGGCGACCATCGACCAACTCACCAATGGCCGTATCGCGGTGAATATCGTCAGTGGCTGGTTCAAGGGCGAATTCCAGGCCATCGGCGAACACTGGCTGGAACACGACGAGCGTTATCGCCGTTCCGAAGAGTTCATCCGCGCCCTCAAAGGTATCTGGACCCAGGACGATTTCACCTTCAAGGGCGACTTCTACCGCTTCAACAATTACACCCTCAAGCCCAAGCCCCTGGGCCAGCCGGAAGTGTTCCAGGGCGGCAGCTCGCGCGCCGCACGGGACATGGCCGCGCGCGTATCGGACTGGTACTTCACCAACGGCAACACCCCGGAAGGCATCAAGGCCCAGGTCGATGACATCCGCGCCAAGGCGGCGGCGAATAACCACTCGGTCAAAGTCGGCGTGAACGCCTTCGTGATCGCCCGCGATACCGAAGAAGAAGCCCGCGCGGTGCTGGCGGAAATCATCGACAAGGCCGACCCGGAGGCCGTGAACGCGTTTGGCGACGCGGCCAAACAGGCGGGCAAGGCTTCCCCGGAAGGCGAAGGCAACTGGGCCAAGTCCAGCTTTGAAGACCTGGTGCAGTACAACGACGGCTTCAAGACCAACCTCATCGGCACCCCGCAGCAGATCGCCGAGCGTATTGTCGCGCTCAAGGCGGTGGGCGTGGACCTGGTGCTGGCGGGTTTCCTGCACTTCCAGGAAGAAGTCGAGTATTTCGGCCAGCGCGTGTTGCCGCTGGTGCGCGAGCTGGAGGCCAAGGCCGGGATCAAGCAGGTGGCGTGAGCAAGCATTTTTGCAGGCGGTGGGGGAGCTGGCGGAGTTTGTGCGGCGCCTGGAATTGAAGCGCCAGGGCCAGGTGTGGTGAGCCGGAAGATCAAAAGCAGATTTACCGGATGATAAGGAGACCCAATGAGGGAGGGGGCTTGCTCCCTCCCAACAATGAACCTGGTCAAGCCTGCAGGGTTAGCACTTCAAACCCATCTGCCGTTACCGCCACGGTATGTTCCCACTGTGCCGACAGGCTGTTGTCCTTGGTCACCACCGTCCAGCCGTCCTTGAGGCTGCGCACCTTGGCGCCGCCCTGGTTGAGCATCGGCTCGATGGTAAACACCATGCCTTCGCGCAGTTCCAGGCCGGTGCCGGGGCGGCCGAAGTGCAGCACCTGCGGCTCTTCGTGCATCTGCTTGCCGATGCCATGGCCGCAATAGTCACGTACCACGCTGTAGCCGTTGGCCTGCGCGTGGCTCTGGATGGCGTGGCCGATATCCCCCAGGCGCGCGCCCGGCTTGACCTGGCGGATGCCGGCCCACATGGCTTCGAAGGTCATTTCCACCAGGCGCCTGGCCTTGGGCGCGACGGCACCGATCATGTACATCTTGCTGGAATCGGCGATGTATCCGCCTTTTTCCAGGGTGATGTCGATGTTGATGATGTCGCCGTCCTTCAACACGTCCTTGGCACTGGGCATGCCATGGCACACCACCTCGTTGATCGAGGTGTTGATGCAGAACGGGTAGTCGTATTGCCCTAGGCTGGCGGGGCGGGCCTGCAAGTCGTTGCGGATAAACGCTTCGACGGCGCTGTCCAGCTCCAGGGTGGAGCGGCCGGCGGCGACAAAGCTGTCGAGCATGCTGAACACCTGCGCCAGCAGGCGCCCGGATTCACGCATTACGGCCAATTGGGCGGGCGTCTTGATCATCAACTGCGCCCCCTGATCAGGTCGGGTTTGTCGAGCAACAGTTTGTTGATCAGCTCGTTGTAGGGCAGGTTGGGATTCAATTCGGCGAGCAGGCCGATCTTGATCCAGAACTCCGCCTGGGCGTTGATCGAGCGGTCCATGGCGGCGCTGGCCAGGCGCAGTTGTTCGTGCAGTTGGTCGGTGATCTTGACGATGCCCATGGGGCTCACTCTGTAGAATGTATATACAAAGCGTATATGTTTCGTATGTCGCTAGTAAACCCCCTGCGGCTAAATGGCGCCTGGCCATTGACTTGCCGCGCTGCCGGCGGTTAATTTCGTGACATGACATTTCAAGCCTTCCGCAGCCAGCCAAGCATTATTACCGCCATTCCTCATTTGGCGGGATAGCACACGGCTGCACCCAAACCCGCCTTAGAGGCGGGTTTTGTTTTTCCGTCTCCAGGGCCCTTAACAAAAAAGCCAGGAGACACCCATGAGCACCGTGCCCGTTCCCACCACCGCTGAAACGGCGTTGCTTGAACACTATGTGAAAAAGATCCTCGCCGCGCCGGTCTACGACTTGGCGGTGCGTACGCCGCTGCAAGCCGCGCCGGCGCTCTCGGCACTGCTCGGCAACCACGTGCTGCTCAAGCGTGAAGACCTGCAACCGACCTTTTCCTTCAAAATTCGCGGCGCCTACAACAAGCTGATGCAGCTCTCGGATGAGCAAAAGGCCAGGGGCGTGGTCACCGCCTCGGCCGGCAACCATGCCCAGGGCGTGGCGCTGGCGGCGCGGGAGTTGGGGATTGCGGCGCGCATCGTCATGCCCAGCAGCACGCCGGAGTTGAAAGTCCTGGGCGTGCGCTCCCGGGGCGCCGAAGCGGTGCTGCACGGCGCGAGTTTCCCCTTTGCCCTGGCCCATGCGTTGCAACTGGCCGACGCGTCCGGCTGCACCTTCGTGTCGCCCTTTGATGACCCGGAGGTGATTGCCGGCCAGGGCACGGTGGCGATGGAAATCCTGCGCCAGCAGCAAGGCGCCCTGGACGCGATCTTCGTGCCGGTGGGCGGTGGCGGGCTGATCGCCGGGATCGCCGCCTACGTTAAATACCTGCGCCCCGAGGTGCGCATCATCGGCGTTGAGCCCGAAGGTTCCAGCTGCCTGTTGGCCGCGCTGCAAGCCGGCGAGCGCGTGGTGCTGCCCAGTGTCGACGGTTTTGCCGATGGCACGGCGGTCGCGCAGATCGGCGCCTATGGTTTTGAAATCTGCCGGGACTGGGTAGATGAGGTGATCACGGTGAGCAACGATGAACTGTGCAGCGCGATCAAGCTGATCTACGACGATACCCGCTCCATCACCGAGCCCTCCGGCGCGCTGGCGGTCGCGGGGATCCGCAAGTACGTCGCCAGTCGGGGCGTTCAGGGGCAGACCCTGGTAGCGGTGAATTCCGGGGCGAATATCAACTTCGATAGTTTGCGACATGTTGCTGAAAGAGTCGCCGCACAAGTCGCCGTTTAATACCATGCCCGAGGGTTAAACGATTAATCGAAGCTGTTCGGCGACAATTCAACCGCGGCAATTTTACTTATATAAACGCGCGGGTTGCTTATGAGGAAAAGTTACAACAAGACTGGATTTTGCCGAGTACGCTCTTGAGTGGTAAGCGTCTGCCAGGGTCGGCGAGGCGCGGCGGGCAAGGGCTCGCCGGACACACAATAACCTGTTGGCAGTCTCAAGAAAGGAGAGGTTGACCATGCTTTCGGAATTAGAACTTCGCAGCATTATTGAAGGAAGTTTCCTGCCCAAACGGTGCGAATGCACCAAAGCCGAAGATGCTTCGCTGACGATCAAAGTCTATGACGACCGTGATCGTGACCGAGTGGATTTGGAAGTCAAAGGTATAAACGCTGACAAACTCGATAGCAGTCGAGCCATTTGCAACCTGATCTCCGGGTTGCGCGAAGACCTCAAGCACAGTCATGCACCCGCCCTGCAACGCGTGGGCGGGCGCGGCGTCTATTAGACGGATGTTTGCGGGTGTACGACCGAAGACCTGTGGGCCTGGATAAACGCCAGGCCCAATACGGTTTCTGTTGCCACCGCCAGCAGGATGCCCGGGCCCGCGTTGCCATTGATCCATTCGCTGAACCCCAATACGGCCAATACCAGGCACCCGACGGCGAACCCGCTGGTCATGGCGCGACGTATATCGCTGGGCGGCGCATGGCGGGCACGCCAGAACATAATGCCGATGCCCAGGAACAGCGCGGCGTTGCGGCGTGATACCAGCCCGGTGGCATTTGAATATTCGACACTCCACAGCCAGAGCAGCAGGTCGGGGCGCAATCCCCAGACCAGGGCGAGGGCAAAGCAGAGCAGGGCGGTGAAGGTGGCGAGGGAGCGGAAGCTCAACTGCATGGCGAATCCTTTCAGCCGTAGGACAAGCCCGCAAGACTACTCTGTCAGGTACGGGCTTGTCGCGGGTACTTCACCGGCTCAGTTCTGGAAGTCGCAGGCTTCGGACATTTTCCGATAGCTTACGTCTTCGACCTTGCCGGCCTTGTCGAGGAACTTGATATCCGCCTTGATGACTTTGCATTCATCGGTCTGGGTTTCATTCATCGCCAGGACCTTGGCGATGTTCAGCGGCATGCCGTACTGGTAAGGCACGGGCTTGGCGTCGGTGCTGTGGTCGTCGGCCTGGGCCAGGCCTGACACGGCTGCCAGCGCCAATGCGCCGCCCAGCATAAACGTACGCAGTTTCATGGTGGTTCTCCGCAAGTGGGTAGAACCTCACTCTCGTCCTGCGCGATTAACCATCGATTAATCTTTGCCTGGCTGACAAAACCTTCATAAAGGCCGCAGTCACCCCAGTTGATTGCGATAGGGCAGGTCCGGCCCGGTCTTTGTGCAGGTCAACGCGGCGGCGCGGATGGCAAAGCCAAGCATGCTGTCGATTTGCGCGCGGGTCAGCTGTTGCAGGCCTTGCACTGAATCCAGCTGTTGCTCGGTCAGCCAGGCAATCAGCGCGGCCTGGAAGGTATCGCCGGCGCCCACGGTATCGGCCATCACCACCTTGACCGCCGGCGCGCTCCAGTTGCCATGCTGGCGGCTGAACACGCTGGCGCCGTCGCCGCCACGGGTGAGGAACACCAACTGGCAACGGTGTTGCAGCCAGCCCTGCAGCACACTTTCCGGCGACTGGTCGGGGTAGAGCAGGTGCAGGTCTTCGTCGCTGACCTTGATCAGGTCGGCATGCTGGACCAGCTCGGCCACGCGGTCACGCCACAGCTGGATATCCGGCTGCGGGTTCAGGCGCACGTTGGGGTCGAGGCTGATCAGGCGCTTGCCGCTTTCGCGCTTGACCAGGGCGAGCAGGGTGTCGCCAATCGGCTGCACCACCAGGGAGAACGAGCCGATATGCAACCCGCGCACGTTATCGCCGAGCACCGGCAGGTGCGCGACTTCCAGCAGCCGGTCGGCACAGCCTTCGCCACGGAAGTTGTACTGTGGCGAGCCGTTGGCCCCCACCGCGACCATCGACAAGGTGGTCGGTGCGGCAAATTCCACCAGGAACTGCTCGCTCACACCTTCATCCTTCAGCACCTGCAACAAGCGCCGCCCGAGAAAATCCGTGGACAGCCCGCCCAACAGCCCGGCGTCGATGCCCAGGCGGCGCAAGCCTACCGCGACATTGAACGGCGAACCGCCGGCAATTGCCTTGTAATTAACCTTGGAAGCCTGCCCGCTGGCATCCTCCTCGCTGAAAAAATCAAACAGCGCTTCACCGCACACCAGATACATAGTCGTTCGCTCTTAAAGGGTTGCCACAAGCTGTTGATAGCGCTCATACGCCTGTTGGTAGGCCACGACACGCTCGGCCACCGGCAGGGTACGGCTGGTGGGGTCCACACTCACGCATTTGTCGCACAGGCTGGCCAGCAACTCGCCGGACTGGCTCCACGCCGCCTGGATCGCCGCGCCCAGGGCGGCGGCTTCGCTTTGTTCGGTGCAGACCACTTCGGTGTTCATGATATCGGCGACCATCTGGCGCCACACCGGGCTTTTAGAGCCACCGCCGATCAAGCGGATACTCTGGCTTTGCAGGCCGGTCTGGCGCAGCAGGTCGAGGCCATAACGCAGGCCGAAGGTGGTGCCTTCGACCACCGCGCGGCAGAGGTTGGCGCGGGTCAGGTTGGTCATGGTCAGGCCGTGCAGGCTGCCGGTGGCGTGGGGCAGGGCGGGCACGCGTTCGCCGTTGAGGAACGGCAGCATGCTCACGCCGTCGGCGCCGATCGGGGCCTGGTCAACCAGGGCGTTGAAGGCGTGCAGGTCCAGCTCGAGCAGCTCGCGGATCACCCCGGTGGCGTTGGTCAGGTTCATGGTGCAGATCAACGGCAGCCAACCGCCGCTGGACGAGCAGAACGTGGCCACCGAGGCTTGCGGGCTTACATTCGGCTGGTCGGCGAATGCATACACGGTGCCCGACGAACCCAGGCTCATGGTGATCACGCCGGGGGCGATATTGCCGGTGCCGATGGCGCCCATCATATTGTCGCCGCCACCGCTGGAAACCACGGCATTCGGGTTGATGCCCAGGCGCTCGGCGATGGCCGGCAAAATCGTACCCACTGCTTGGTCAGCCTCGATCAGCTCGGGCAACGCAGCTTCCAGGCGACCGCTGGGGTCGATGTGCTGCAGCAGTGCCACGTCCCACTCACGGCTGCGCACATTGAAGTAACCGGTGCCTGAGGCATCGCCGTATTCCGCTACGGCGCGGCCGGTCAGCCAATAGTTGAGGTAGTCGTGGGGCAGCAGGATGTGGGCGATGCGCGCAAAGACGTCCGGGTATTGTTCGCGGGTCCACAGCAGCTTGGACACGGTGTAGCCCGGCGCAATGGCCACGCCCAGGCGTTCCAGCGAGCCGCTTTCGCCGCCCAGATGCTGGAGCAGGCGCTCGTTCTCCGGCGCGGTTTCGGTGTCGCACCACAGCTTGGCCGGGCGCAGCACCTGGCCCTGGTCGTCAAGCAGGACCAGGCCGTGCTGTTGGCCGGAAACGCCGATGCCAAGGATGTCCTGGCCGTCCACGCCGGCCTGTTGCAGGGCGCGGTGGGTGGCTTCGGTAAAGGCGTCCAGCCATTCCTGGGTGTGCTGTTCGCGCCGGCCATTGGCGCCGCTGAGCAGCGTATGGTTGGCCGCGCCCAGGCCCAATACCCGGCCGCTGGCGGCGTCGAGGACGATGGCTTTGGTGCCTTGGGTGCCGCAGTCGATGCCGAGGTAGAGGTTTTGCTGGGTCATAGTGGGGTGCTCAGCAGTTTTATTGTTCTGGATTGGAAACCCGGTCAAATGTGGGAGGGGGCTTGCCCCCGTTGGGGGAGTGTCAGTTGATAAATTTTTAACTGACCCACTGCCATCGGGGGCAAGTCGAATCGTCGCACCGCCCCTCCCACATTTTTAATTCAGTTTCTTCAGTAACAGCTTCAGTGTTTCTGTGACGCCGTTGTCGCGCAAACTTGCATAACAGCGCTCGAACGCTGCCACAAACTCAGGCGAGTTGGGAATAGCCGTGCCAAAAATCTCTTCCACGCCCAACAGGCGCTGGCTGATCAAAGCGTCATCGCTCACCAGCCCCTGGCAAAACTCCGCACGCGGATCCGGGATCTTGTAGCTCACGCCATTTTCATCGACTCCCTTGAGGTACAACGCCCACGCCGCCACTACCAGCGCCGCACGTTCGGTCTCACGCCCATCGGCAATCAGGCGGTTGATGGTCGGCACGGTGAACTTGGGAAACTTCGACGAACCATCCGAGCACACGCGCTCCAGCTGGTCGGCAATCGCCTGGTTGGAGAAGCGATCCACCAGGGTCTGCTTGTAGTCCGTCAGGTCGATACCGGGTACCGGCGCCAGGTTGGGCGTGACGTCCAGGTCCATGTAGGCGCGCATGTAGGCGACGAACACCGGGTCGTTCATGGTCTCGTGGACAAACCGGTAACCCTTGAGGAACCCCAGGTAGGTCAATGCCAGGTGGCTGCCGTTGAGCAAACCGATTTTCATCTCTTCATAGGGCGTCACGTCATCGGTGAACTGCACGCCGACCTTTTCCCAGGCCGGGCGCCCGTTGACAAACTTGTCTTCCAGCACCCATTGCACAAAGGGTTCACAGACCACCGGCCAGGCATCGTCGATGCCGTGCTCGTCGTGCAACTGCAGGCGGTGCGCGGTGCTGGTCATCGGCGTAATGCGGTCGACCATGGCATTCGGGAAGCTCACATTGGCCTTGATCCAGTCATGCAGCTCGGCGTTGTGCAGCGCGGCGAACGCCAGCAGCGCCTTGCGCGTGACGGCGCCGTTGTGCGGCAGGTTATCGCAGGACATCACCGTGAAGGCCGGGACGCCGGCGGCGCGGCGCTTGGTCAGCGCGGCGCAGATAAACCCGAACACGGTTTTCGGCGAAGCGGGATGCGCCAGGTCATGCTGGATCTGCGGCAGGTGGGCCATGAACTCGCCGTTGCTGTCGTCGATGCAGTAGCCGCCTTCGGTGATGGTCAGCGAGACGATGCGAATCTCAGGGCTGGCGAGTTTGTCGATCAGCGCCTGGGCGCTGTCTTCGGCCAGCAGCATGTCGCTGATGGCGCCGATCACGCGCACTTCGGTGTCGTCGGTGTCGCCCAGTTCATACAGGGTGAACAGGTAGTCCTGGCCGGCCAGGTCGTCGCGGGCCTTGCGGTCCTCGGCGCGCAGGCCGACGCCGCAGATGCTCCAGTCCAGGCCTTCGCCGCTATTCATCAGCGCGTCGGTGTAATACGCCTGGTGCGCGCGGTGGAAACCGCCGACGCCGATATGCGCGATGCCCTGGGTGGTGCTGGCAATCGCGTAGGCCGGAATTTTCACTTCTGGCGCCAGTTGAGTGAGGTTGTGTTTATTCAGCTTCATAACGTAATACTCGCGAAATCAGGCGGCAGCGCGCAGTGGGCGGGCCACGGCCACGCCGTCGGTGTCGAACAGATGGCAATGCGCCGGGTCCAGGTGCAGGTGCAGCGTCTCGCCGTATTGGCTGGCCATGTCGCCACGGATGCGCATGGTCAGCGGCTCGCCATTGGCGGTGATGACGTGGCAGAAGGTGTCGCTGCCCAGGCGCTCGCCGACGTCGGCGGTGACGGTCAGGGTGGTTTGGCCGGGCGAGGCAATTTCCAGGTGTTCCGGGCGAATCCCCAGGGTCACCGCGCTGCCGACGCTCAGGGTCGGGCCGCTAAGTGGCAGGTTGATGGTGGTGCCGGCGTCCAGTTGCACTTCGCAGCCTTGCGCTTCAATACGCGTGACCTTGCCCTTGAGAAAGCCCATTTTCGGCGTGCCCAAAAAGCCTGCCACAAACAGGTTCGCCGGCTGGTGGTACAGCTCCAGCGGCGAGCCGACCTGTTCGATACGGCCACTGTTCAACACCACCACCTTGTCGGCCAGGGTCATGGCTTCGACCTGGTCGTGAGTCACGTAGATCATGGTCGCCTGCAGCTCTTTATGCAGGCGCGCCAGCTCCAGGCGCATCTGCACGCGCAGGGCGGCGTCGAGGTTGGACAGCGGTTCGTCGAACAGGAAGATCTTCGGGTTGCGCACAATCGCGCGGCCGATGGCCACACGCTGGCGCTGGCCGCCGGAGAGCTGCTTGGGCTTGCGCTCCAGCAACGGGCCCAGCTCGAGGATGCGCGCGGCTTCGTTGACCTTGCTCTCCACCAGCTTCTTGTCGACACCGGCCAGATCCAGTGCAAACGACATGTTCTTGCGCACGCTCATGTGCGGGTACAGCGCATAGGTCTGGAACACCATGGCCAGGTCGCGCTTGGCCGGGGTGACTTCGGTGATGTCGCGGCCATCCAGTTCGATGGTGCCTTCGCTGACTTCTTCCAGCCCGGCGATCAGGCGCAGCAGGGTGGACTTGCCGCAGCCCGACGGGCCGACAAACACCACGAATTCCTTGTCGTTCACCTCCAGGTCGATGCCCTTGATGATCGAGAAACCTTCGAAGCCTTTTTGCAAATTCTTGATTTTCAGGTTGGCCATGATGGGCCCTCCGCTTGGAATTATTATTTAACGGCGCCGAAGGACAAACCGCGTACCAGTTGCTTCTGGCTGATCCAGCCGAAGATCAGGATCGGCGCGCAGGCCAGGGTCGACACGGCCGACAATTTGGCCCAGAACAAACCTTCGGGGCTGGAGTAGGAGGCGATCAGCGCGGTCAATGGCGCAGCGTTCGAGGAGGTCAGGTTCAGCGACCAGAAGGCCTCGTTCCAGCACAGGATCAGCGACAGCAACACGGTGGACGCCAGGCCGCCCTTGGCGATGGGCAGCAGCACGCGGACCATTTCCTGCCACAGGGTGGCGCCGTCCAGGCGCGCGGCTTCGAGGATGTCCTTGGGGATGTCCTTGAAGTAGGTGTACACCATCCACACCACGATCGGCAGGTTGATCAGCGTGTAGATGATGATCAGCGCGATGCGCGTATCCAGCAGGCCAAAGCTTTTGGCCAGCAGGTAGATAGGCATCAATACGCCCACCGGTGGCAGCATCTTGGTCGACAGCATCCACAGCAGCGTGCCCTTGGTGCGCTGGGTTTCGTAGAACGCCATGGAGTAGGCGGCCGGCACCGAAATCAGCAGGCAAAGGGCGGTGGCGCTGAAGGAAATCAGCACCGAGTTCCAGGCGTAGCTGAAGTAGTTGCTGC
>Ga0302347_1000928_pt1 | contig 39588 bp, 43 predicted proteins | sample PhyWR1_FD_202178 | JGI IMG/M metagenome (GOLD analysis project Ga0302347, IMG submission 202178) | Leaf surface microbial communities from wheat plants in UC Gill Tract Community Farm, Albany, California, United States - DLSL W.R1 (v2)... | ecosystem: Host-associated > Plants > Phyllosphere >... | reverse complement strand
GCTGCTTCAAGACGGTATTCAGGGCTAAAAGTTCTTCTGGTACGTCCGGTCATAAGGTCACCTTTGTTGTGCTGAGGTGATGATATCACCTCTTATCGGGTGGCCAAATTCAGTATGCCACTACACATCCTCCTGCTTTAGGAGGAGGAGGGGCGTAGGTGGAAGGAGGAAGCGAAGTTTAGAGTAGGGAGATTAAATGGGTTAAACCGCTTTAATGCTAGCGAGATTAAGAAATAAATAGCTATAAAAACAGAAAGATAAATTATTTCGATAAGCAAAAATAATGATTTATTATTTAGGGGAGTATGTATAAAGTAACCATTTCTGAGAGGATGTATTCAGAAACGTGAGGGCTGACAGAGGTACTGAGTTGTAAGGTTTCAGTCATAACCTTACATATTCTCAAACGACAATGCCCCAACGATATGCCCACCGATTGACTGATATCGGTGAACTTCTAGCTGGCGTAAACAGAGAAGCAGGCAAAGGAAGGCAAGATGCGATTTTCTGTATTGTTATCGGTATGCAGAGAGGCTACTGTCAGGCTGTTAACGCCGCGATGGGCTTTCTGCGTGCTGTCACTGTTGATTTGCAATCAACTCGCCTTGCTCACCTGGCACGGGCTCCTGCCCCATGAAATATCCCCCGTACGCTTATCCAAAGCAGACTTCGCACCAGTAACAACCGGCGGTGGAGGTGAGTCTGAACGTTACCGCTTCACCCTCTTTGGTACTTCGGCACCCTTATCTTCCACCACTGGGCATTCGGTCTCTGAGCAAACCCTGCGTAACGCACCGCCTTCTTCTCTCAAGCTAAACCTGACTGGCATTGTCGCCAGCCCCAGTTCAGAGCGTTCCATCGCCATTATCGCCAAAGATAGCAAACAGTTCAGCCTTGGCGTGGGGGAGAAGGTGCCTGGTTATGACGCCCGAATTGCGTCAATTTTTGCCGATCGTATCGTGATCTCCTATCAGGGGAATTATGAATCGTTGTTGCTGTTTAGCGAGCAACCCGAGGCAGCTAAAAGTGACAAAAAAACCTCAGCGTCGCAGCTCAAGGCACAGCTGCAAAAGCAGCCGCAAAGCATTCTTAATTACCTGAATATCTCACCGGTGATGGTGGATGACAAACTCATCGGTTATCGACTCAATCCGGGCAAACAAGGGGAGTTATTCCGCAAGGTCGGGCTGCAGGAAAACGATCTTGCCATAGCGCTTAATGGCCTGGATCTGCGCGATGCACAGCAGGCACAACAGGCATTGAAACAGCTTTCAGAACTCAGTGAACTGAATCTTACCGTGGAGCGTGGCGGTCAGTTACAGGATATCTATTTGGCTCTTGGAGATGACTAATTGTTGAATACAAAAATAATCAGGAGCTTACGTATTGTGCTACTGGCGGTGATGCTGCTTGGTACTCGGCAGGGCTGGAGTGCCGAGTTTTCCGCCAGCTTCAAGGGCACGGATATTCAAGAGTTTATAAATACAGTCAGCAAGAACCTGAATAAAACGGTGATTATCGATCCTGCCGTGCGCGGCACTATCACCGTACGCAGTTATGACATGCTCAATGAGGAGCAGTATTACCAGTTCTTCCTCAGCGTGCTGGACGTTTATGGCTTTGCCGTGGTGGATATGCGTAACGGCGTGTTGAAGGTGGTGCGCTCCAAGGATGCGAAAACCGCTGCGGTGCCGGTAGCCAGCGATGCTCAACCGGGCGAGGGTGATGAAGTGGTGACACGAGTCGTGCCGGTCAATAACGTGGCGGCACGCGATCTTGCCCCGTTACTCCGTCAATTGAACGATAACGCCGGGGCTGGCAGTGTTGTGCATTATGAGCCTTCCAACGTGTTGCTGATGACCGGGCGTGCAGCGGTTATCAAACGCTTGATGGCGATTGTTGAACGCGTTGACAAGGTAGGCGACCGTAGTGTGGTCACGATACCGCTGGCCTATGCGTCTGCTGCTGAAGTCGTCAAACTGGTCACCGAATTAACCAAGGATGCCAGCAAATCAGCGATGCCAAGCCTGATGGTAGCCAATCTTGTTGCGGATGAGCGAACCAACTCGGTCCTGGTCAGCGGAGAACCCAACTCCCGCCAGCGGATTATCGCCATGATCAAGCAACTGGATCGCGAGCAGGCCGTGCAAGGCAATACCAAAGTGATTTACCTGAAGTATGCCAAAGCCACCGATCTGGTTGAGGTGTTGACTGGCGTCAGTACCAGTATTCAAAGTGAGCAACAGAATGCCAAGCCGGCGGAAGCGCTGCGTAAAGACATCACCATCAAAGCCCATGAGCAAACCAATTCACTGATACTGACGGCGGCTCCGGATGTCATGCGAGATTTGGAAAAGGTGATTACTCAGCTGGATATTCGGCGTGCACAGGTGCTGGTGGAGGCGATTATCGCCGAGGTACAAGACGCCGATGGTTTGAACCTGGGGATCCAGTGGGCTAACAAGAATGCCGGAGTGACACAGTTCACCAATACCGGTTTGCCTATCACCACGGCGATTGCCGGCGCCAATCAATATAATCAGGACGGGACGGTGAATAGTACCCTGGCCAGCGCTCTCAGCAGTTTTAACGGTATTGCTGCCGGTTTTTATCAGGGCAATTGGGCAATGCTACTGACCGCGCTTTCCAGCAGTAGCAAGAATGACATTCTGGCGACACCGAGCATTGTCACGCTTGACAACATGGAGGCGACGTTCAATGTCGGCCAGGAAGTTCCTGTCCTCTCCGGCTCGCAAACGACGTCGGGCGATAATATCTTCAACACGGTGGAGCGTAAAACCGTCGGCATTAAGCTGAAGGTCAAACCTCAGATCAACGAAGGGGACTCCGTGCTGCTGGAGATCGAGCAGGAGGTTTCCAGTGTGGCTGATGCGGCCTCCAGCAGCAGTGCTAATCTTGGGGCGACCTTTAATACCCGCACGGTCAATAACGCGGTGCTGGTAGGTAGCGGCGAAACCGTGGTGGTGGGGGGCTTGCTGGATAAAACCGTCCGCGACAGCACGGACAAGGTCCCGGTGCTGGGGGATATCCCGGTTCTGGGCTATCTGTTCCGCTCCAACAGCAAACAGGTTTCCAAGCGCAACCTGATGCTGTTCATCCGCCCGTCAATCATCCGTGATCGTGATCAGTATCGCCGCGCCTCCTCAGAAAAGTATCAGGCTTTTAATCAGGAACAAGACCAACAGCGCGGCAAACAAGTGAGCGCAGCCACGCTGAATAACGAAGTATTGAAGTTACCACCCGATCAAAACGGTGCCACTTTCCGCCAGGTTAATGCCGCGATCAGCGCATTCTATTCAACGGGGGGACGATGAATACCCTCCCCGAGGACCTGAGTGAATTACGCCCGCAGTTGCCATTTGCCTATGCGCGCGAGCAACGCATTTTGCTGTTGCGGGATCATGCTGGGTGCCGTGTGCTCCGTCTGGCGGAAACCACCGCCACAGCATTGCTTGAGGCGCGTAGGGTGGCCGGGTGTGGGCTGACTATCAGCACGATGTCGGGTGAAGAGTTTGAGAAACAACTGGTGATCAGCTACCAGCGCGATTCACAAGAGGCGCGACGCATGATGACCGATATCGGCAATGAAATGGATTTTTATACCTTGGCAGAAGAGCTACCCGACAGCGACGACTTGCTGGATGCCGATGATGATGCCCCTATTATCCGCCTGATCAATGCGATGCTGACTGAAGCCATCAAGGATAAAGCATCGGATATCCATATCGAAACCTATGAACGTCATTTGCAGATCCGTTTCCGGGTCGATGGCGTGTTGCGTGAAATTCTGCGCCCTCAGCGGCGATTGGCCTCTTTATTGATATCGCGCATCAAGGTCATGGCACGGCTGGATATTGCCGAGAAGCGGATACCGCAGGATGGGCGCATGGCATTGCGAATCGGTGGCCGAGCCATTGATGTGCGGGTTTCGACCTTACCGTCTAATTATGGTGAACGAATTGTTCTGCGTTTACTGGATAAAAACAGCGTCAGTCTGGATCTTGCCGCGCTGGGCATGACTTCGCATAATCGGCGGCAGATCGATGAACTGATCCAGCGGCCACACGGTATTATCCTCGTCACCGGACCTACAGGTTCGGGTAAGAGCACCACCCTCTATGCAGCATTGAGCCGCCTCAATGCCAGCGAACGCAATATCATGACGGTCGAAGACCCGATCGAGTATGAACTCGAGGGTATCGGCCAGACGCAGGTAAACCCCAAGGTAGATATGACATTTGCTCGCGGTCTGCGAGCCATTCTGCGTCAGGATCCTGATGTAGTGCTGGTTGGGGAAATCCGCGACAGCGAAACCGCTCAGATTGCGGTTCAGGCATCTCTGACAGGGCACCTGGTACTCTCCACGCTGCATACCAACAGCGCGCTGGGGGCCTTATCGCGGCTGCAGGATATGGGCATCGAGCCTTTTTTGCTTTCCACCTCATTACTGGCCGTGCTGGCACAGCGACTGGTTCGTACACTCTGTCCCGATTGTCGCCAAACTTACGCCGCCGATCCGGTCCTGGCCGATCAGATGGGGATTTTACCCGGAACCCCATTATGGCAGCCGAAAGGATGCTCACAGTGTAATTTTACCGGTTACCGTGGGCGTACGGGTATCCATGAGCTGCTGCTGATTGATGACCGAGTGCGTACGGCGATCCATCAGGGAGAGAGTGAATTCGCGATTGCTCGTCAATTACGTCATGAGTACAAGACATTGCGCCAGGGGGGATTGGAAAAAGTGTTGGCGGGTGAGACCAGTTGGGAAGAGGTGATCCGCGTGACCGAAAGCCAGTCTCAGGAAGAGGGATGACATGGCCCTATTTCATTATCAGGCGCTAGACGAGCGCGGCAAAAAACGGCGGGGAGTGCAGGAAGCGGATTCAGCCCGCCATGCCCGTCAACTTTTACGGGAACAGGGGTTGGTCCCTGTAAGCCTGGACGAAGGGCAGGATGAACGCCAGCAGGCCCAAAACGGGCGGCGTCTTTCATGGGGGCGGGGGATTAGCAGTGCCGATCTGGCGTTGTTGACTCGTCAGCTTGCGACCTTGGTCGCCGCCTCCTTACCCTTGGAGGAGGCGCTGGATGCCGTGGCAAAACAGAGTGAAAAACCCCGTCAGCGCAGCCTGATGGCCGCAGTGCGCACCAAAGTACTGGAGGGACATTCCTTGGCTGAAGCCATGAGCGCTTATCCCACCAGTTTTGAGCGGCTGTACTGCGCGATGGTGGCGGCGGGTGAAGCTTCTGGTCATCTGGATCTGGTTCTTAACCGGTTGGCGGATTACACCGAGCAGCGCCAGCAAATGCGAGCTCGTATCCTGCAGGCGATGATCTACCCCTGCGTTCTGACGGTGGTCGCCATCAGCGTGATCGCCATTTTACTTTCCGCCGTCGTGCCCAAGGTGGTGGAACAGTTCATTCACATGAAGCAGGCACTTCCGCTATCAACGCGTGTGCTGATGGGGCTGAGTGACGGAGTTCGAGCCTTTGGCCCTTGGGTGCTGCTGTTGATGTTATTGGCGCCGATGCTGATGCGTTTGTTGTTGCGCCAAGAAGGGCGGCGCATAGCTTTCCATCGGCAGTTGCTGCGCCTCCCGGTGATCGGACGCATCGCAAGAGGGCTCAATACCGCCCGTTACGCCAGAACGCTGAGCATCCTCAACGCCAGCGCAGTGCCATTGCTGCAAGCGATGCGCATCAGCGGAGAGGTATTAACCAATGAATATGCGCGCCGCCAGCTGTCATTGGCAACGGAATCGGTGCGCGAGGGGGTGAGCCTGCATCGGGCTCTGGAAATCACTGCGCTGTTTCCCCCGATGATGCGGCACATGATCGCCAGCGGTGAACGCAGTGGGGAACTGGACAGTATGCTGGAACGTGCGGCAGACAACCAGGATCGGGAGTTTACTGCCCAGATGCAGTTGGCATTGGGGCTTTTTGAGCCCTTGTTGGTGGTGAGTATGGCGGGCGTGGTGCTGTTTATCGTTTTGGCGATCCTGCAGCCAATCCTGCAATTAAATACCTTGATGAGTATGTAAATTCAATCTGCAAATAACGGAGAGAAAAATGCGGCAACAGCGTCAGCGAGGTTTTACCCTGCTGGAAATTATGGTGGTGATTGTGATCCTGGGCATCCTGGCGAGTCTGGTAGTGCCTAATCTGATGGGAAATAAAGAGAAGGCGGACCATCAGAAGGTCGTCAGCGATATTGTCGCGCTGGAGAGCGCATTGGATATGTACAAGCTGGATAACAGTCGATATCCCACCACCGAACAAGGGTTGCAGGCACTGGTGACCAAGCCCTCGGCACAACCGGAACCGCGCAATTATCCCCAAGGTGGCTATATACGCCGTTTGCCGCAGGATCCTTGGGGGGCAGACTATCAGTTGCTTAGCCCAGGCCAACACGGTCAGTTAGACGTTTTCTCTTATGGCCCCGATGGTATACCGGACACCGAGGATGATATCGGTAACTGGACGATTGGTAAGAAGTAGTGCGCCAACGCGGCTTTACGTTGTTGGAAATGATGTTGGTTGTGCTGCTGATCGGGAGTGCTGCCAGTTTGGTGATCATGTCATTTCCGGCCATGCAACAAAATAACCCGCAGCTACAGCTGAAACGTTTTCAGGCTCAGTTGGCGTTTGCCATGGATGCCGCGGTGCAAAATGACCAGTTGCTGGGGATCCGGGTTCGACCTGACGGCTGGCAATTCCAAATGCTACAGCGTCAGGCCGCTGAAAAACGCGGGGCAGTATCTGGCTCTGATAGTTGGCAAGGTTACGTCTGGCAGAATTGGCAACCCCGTCAGGCGGCGTTAGGGAGCCAAATGCCTGATGATATTCGGCTCAAGCTGCATTTCCCCGATCGGCAGGAGTGGCCGCGTGCTGCGGAATCGGTACCGGAACCCGATATCCTGCTGTTACCTGGCGGGGAGATTACACCGTTTGAGCTGGTTTTCAGTGAGGCCGGTAGCCAGCCATTGGTATGGCTGCGGGTCGACGACGTGGGCGCGATCGAATCGTCAGTAAACGGAGCAGTACAGTGAACGCCCAAAGAGGGATGACGTTGCTGGAAGTGCTGGTGGCACTGATCGTTTTCGCTTTGGCGGGGTTAGCCGTGCTGCAAACCACGGCACAGCAGGCTGGCAGTATTGGCCGTATGGAGGAAAAAATACTGGCAAGCTGGTTGGCGGATAATCAACAGGCCAGGTTACATCTTGAAAAAACCTGGCCGGAAAAGCGCTGGATCGGCACCACAGTGACCTATGCGGGCGAGGATTGGTCTGTACGCTGGCAGGGGGTTGATACCGAACTGGGGCAATTACGGGCATTGGATGTTGAGGTGAGGCGTCATAAAGAAGACGCTGCGCCAGTGGTTTCTTTACGCAGCTACGTGGTGCGGGAATGAATTGCCGTAGCCAGCGGGGCTTCACGTTGCTTGAGATGCTGTTGGCATTGGCGATTTTTGCTGCGTTGAGCATAAGCGCCTTCCAGGTGTTGCAGGGGGTGATGCGCAATGATGAGATTTCGCAGCGTAAGGCTCAGCGGTTGGCCGAGCTTCAACGTGCCTTTATACAGTTGGAAGGGGATTTCGGTCAGATCATCCCTCGCCATCACAGAGGGAATGAACGCGTGTTTTCAGCGGCGCGCTATCAATTACAAAGTGAGGACTGGGGCGTCTCTTTCATGCGCAACGGTTGGCAAAACCCGATGGGGATGTTGCCCCGTGCCGAGTTACAACCGGTGGGATATCGTCTGCGCCATCAACAGTTAGAGCGGTTGAGCTATGCCCATGCAGATCCGCTCGTTGGGGAAGCGCCGGTGGTCAAGGTTTTGCTCGATGAGGTCAGTGTCTTTCGCCTGCGTTTTTTTGCTGAGGGGACGTGGCGGGAGAGTTGGAACAACGCGTCGGTTTTGCCACAGGGGATTGAAGTGACATTAGTGGTTGCTGGCGTGGGTGAATTGACCCGTCTGTTTTTGATCACGGCGGTGGGGCAAAAATGAGGGCGCGGCAAAAGGGCGTTGCCCTGCTGGTGGTGTTGCTGATCCTGGCGCTGATGGTGACGATTGCTGCGACCATTGCCGAGCGAAACGGGCGCACCTATCTGCGCACAGCGGCTCATTTGGATCGCCAGCAGGCAAAATGGTATGCCCGCTCGGCAGAGGCACTGGCGGTGAAAATTTTGCAACGAGATGCGCTGGACTCACCTAATAAAACGCATTTGGCGCAAAACTGGGCGCAAGAACAGCGCCGTTTCCCCGTTGAAGGCGGGGAGGTGTTCGGGCAGATTGTTGATGGCCAGGCCTGCTTTAATCTCAATGCCATTAACCAAGGGGCAACTACTGAAGGCATGCAGCCGACATTGCCTTACCCTCCCCAGGTTTTTAGACAGCTGTTAATCAACCTGGGGGAAGATCCCCTGCGTGCGACGCAGATAGCTGCGGCACTGCGTGACTGGATAGACAGTGATAGCGAGCCAGGCATTGATGGGGCTGAAGATGAGGTCTATATGGCCCAGGCGGTGGCTTACTTGCCCGCCAATCAACCCATGCAGGATGTCAGTGAGTTGCGGACCGTCTCTGGGGTTGATGCCAGCCTTTATCGGCGTCTTTTGCCTTACGTTTGCGCGCTGCCAACCCAGACGCTGTTGGTAAACGTTAATACCCTGAGTGAATCTCAAGGGCCATTACTGGCGGCGCTATTTCTCAAGGAGCTTGATTCAGCCATGGCGACTCGATTGTTACAACAGCGTCCACGTGAAGGGTGGAGCAGTACGACGGCATTTTTGGCACAGGTTGCCCTTAAGGACGTCGACACCTCAACGGTCAGATCGCTGCTGACGATAAAGAGTGAGCTGTTTTTAGCCCGTTTCACCGTGCTGATGGGGGAGACTCACTATAGCCAGCGCAGCCTGTTGCGCAAGGCCGGTAACAGTTTTCAGGTGGTACAGCGGCAATATGGATTAAGCATGATGGTGGAGCCTTGATGCCTAACAGAAAGCCCCATGAGCAAGCCAGGTTGATACTGCGCTTACCCAGCGATGAAACACAGCCAGTGCTGTGGTATTTCGCTTCAGCAGACGGTCATCAGCAAGGTAGTTTGGCTATGGGGGAGAACGATGAGCAATTGGTGAGCCTGCTTGCCAGATACCCTGCCTGGGTATTGGTGCCTGCGAGCGAGTTGGTTTTCCATCGTGTGACGCTGCCTCGTCGTGCCAGGCGTCAGCGTTTGCAAGTGCTGCCGTTTATGCTGGAGGAGCAACTGGCAACGGATGTGGAACGGCTGCATTTCGCCATATTGCAGCAAAGTGGTGATGTGTGTGACGTTGCGGTGGTTGATAAAAGCCTTATGCATCAGTGGATAGCCCGTTGTGAACGTCTGGGGGTGCAGATGCAGGCAATGTTGCCAGATGTGCTGGCGTTACCCTTGGCCGCCGACGGTTGGAGTGCGGTCAATCTCAATGATCAATGGTTGTTTCGCCGGGAAAAGCATGCCGGCATGATTGTTGAATCCTCCTGGTTATCGGAGTTTTTGGCCGTGTGGGCACCGCCGGTAATTGAAAGCTACTCCGCACCACCAGCATCAACCGCTAGCCCTCCGGAATGGCGTGTTCAACCACCGCGGGATTTACTGCAACTGGCGGCAGTAGGCGTGCACGATAGCGGAGCCGATCTGCGCCAGGGCGAATTCACCCGCTCGAGCCCCTGGCGTGCTCGATTACGCCCCTGGCGAACCGTGATGATGGCATTAACAGTGTATTTACTGCTGTTGTGTATGAGCGCCGGGCTATCTCATTACCGGCTTTGGCAACAGGCTGAACATTGGCGGCAGGAAAGTGTGCGGGTCTACCAACAGCTGTTTCCGGCGGATAAAAAGGTGGTTAACCCACGCGTGCAGATGCAGCAGCACTTGCAGCAATTACAGCCTATCGAGCAAGCCGGTGTGGTCGCACAGATGCGCCAATTGCAACAGCTGATGGCGGAGAACTCGGCAATCCGGTTCCAGGCGCTGTCTTATGACGCTGGCCGTAAAGAGCTGAAAGTCGATATACGGGCGGCCTCTTTTCAGGCGTTGGAACAGTTTCAGGTTGCTGCCGGGCAGCGTTATCAGGTGCAACCTGGCGAAATCAAGCAGAATCCAACAGGGGTAGAGGGCCGACTGGCTCTGAGGATAAAGGATGAATGAACTCAAGCACCGCTGGCTACAGCTCAGCCTTCGGGAACGAGGATTGGTATTGGGCTGTGGTGTATTGGTTATCGTGAGCTTGTGCTACTACGTACTGTGGCTGCCCTGGCAACAACAGGCTAGCGAATGGCAGCGTACTATCGCCCGTGAACAAAACACGGTGGAATGGATGTTGCAACAGGCTCCGCGCTTGCGCCAGCAAGGGACACAACCCATACAGGAGACCTCCTCAAGCTTGTCGGCCAGGGTGGCACAGAGCGCTGCAGCTCAAAACATGAGCATTACCCGCATGCAGCCTCAGGGAGAGCGGCTGGCGGTCACGCTGGAACCTGGCGATTTTAATGCCCTGATGCTTTGGCTCACACAGTTGGAAAAGCGCTATAGCATCCGCATTGTGGCGCTTGAGGTGGCGATGCGTCCCGATAAACCCGGATGGGTGACGGTAAACAAACTGATGCTGGAGCGCAGCGATGGGCGCTAAAGCCAAAAAGGCCGTGCTTTTGTTGGTCTGTTATCTCCTATTGCTGGGAGGCCATGCGCCAGCACGGGTATTACAAGCTTTTATACCCGCAGATATGAAGGTCGATGGCTTTTCTGGTTCCCTGTGGCAGGGCAGTTTGCACCAGTTAAGCTGGCGTAACATTTTGTTGGCCAAGCTGAACTGGCAGTTCACTTTTTCCTCTTGGATGCCAGCCTTGGAGATTGAGCTACGAGATCCACATGGCCTCCAGGGAGCCGGTATCCTGCGTGGTTGGCTGGTTCTTCAACTGCTTGAATGGCAACTCTCTGTTCCTGCAGATGTTGTGCGGCAACAGTTGTCGTTGCCTTTGCCGATAACTGCACAGGGAGAGTTGCAACTGCGGTTGCAACAAGCAGAGTTCAGTTCCGCTGGTTGCCGGAGTCTTGGCGGTGGTGTCGTCAACTGGCAGCACGCACAGTTGGCGACTCCGTTGGGGGCGTTGGAGTTGGCCAACGTGCAAGGCCAATTGAGCTGTGATGGAAAAGGGGCTCTGGTGTTGGTGTTGAAACAAGACTCCTCTCATCTGAGCCTGACGGGGCGTGGCACCGTCGGATTTGACGGGCGCTATCAGTTCAACGGTCAGGTGCGCCGAGGGCCGGTATTACCGGAGGCGATGAGGCCACTGATAAATCAGTTAGGCAGGGCTAACGATCAGGGGCAGATAGCCTGGCAGGTTCAGGGGCAGTTGCTTTAAACGGACTGGCTGTCTTAAAAGGTTGGGTAGGTATTTGCCTGACTGTGGGGAGGTTTTTTGAGTTTATTACTGGATTTTACTGTTGCATTTACGCTTCTCTGGCTGGGTGTCGTGGGGATGTTTGGGGCCATAGTGGGTAGCTTTCTGAACGTGGTGATTTATCGATTACCGGTGATGCTGGAGAAGCAATGGCAGCGCGAGGCGCTCGTGCAATTGGCGCTGCCCTTACCTGAATCCATACCGCGCTTTGATCTGCTATTACCGCATTCCTGTTGCCCGCATTGTCAGCATCCTATTGCGGCCAGGGACAATATACCCCTGCTGAGTTTTCTGTTGTTAAAGGGGAAGGCTCGTTGCTGTGGTGAGCGGATCCCAAGGCGCTACCCGCTGGTTGAAGTGGCATCGGCTATGATGTTTGTGCTGACGGCGCTTATATTCCCGTTAGGTTTCCCCTTGCTGGGCGCCTGGATATTGCTCTCTTTTTTGCTGACGCTGGCAGTTATTGACCATCAGACACAACTATTGCCAGATGTGCTGACGTTACCACTGTTGTGGATCGGGCTTTTATTCAATATTCAGGGGCATTTTGCCTCGTTGGAACAGGCGACGATTGGCGCAGTGGCAGGTTATGTCTGCCTATGGAGCGTGTTCTGGCTATTCAAGCTGGCAACCGGTAAAGAGGCTCTCGGCTATGGTGATTTTAAATTACTTGCGGCGTTAGGGGCCTGGTTAGGTTGGCAAGCGTTGCCACAGGTGATTTGGGTGGCAGCGGCCAGTGGTCTGCTGTTTACGCTGATACAGCGAGGGTTGGCGAAACAAGATTTTAAGCAACCGTTAGCCTTTGGTCCATGGCTCGCTGTGTCGGGCTCGGTCAATATGTTTATACCCTGGAGCTTTTAAGTTGAAAATACGCCTATGTTTTGATGAGAGGCGCTAGTAAGCGCACCCAGTGGTGTTCCTGAAGTACGACTTTTGTTAGTCGGTTGACCAGTGCTCAAGATATTATTTGCGTGTTACTTACTAATAATAAAGGGAATGATTATGCATAAGGTTACGATATTGGCGGTGTTGCTTACGGGGATGCTTAATGCTCAGGCGGCAACGGTTTATACCGGCGATAAAATTGAGGGTAATCCGGTTATCAGCAAGTTGGATGTAGACGATCTGGAGGCAGGGAAGGTTTATCGCTTCATGTTCCAGGGGACCAGCAATGGGATCGGTCAACATTGGTATGTTCCTGTTATGGTAGCCAAAGGCGCACAACCTGGTCCTAAGCTGGGTCTGCAAGCGGCGGTCCATGGTGATGAACTAAATGGCACCCGGGTGATACAGCAGGTGTTTGAAAAGCTGGATCCCGCAGAGTTGAAAGGCAGTGTGGTCGGTGCCGTGGGCGCGAATCCTTCCGGCATGTTGGCCAATAACCGAAACTGGCAGTTGACCAATGACGGGGGGGATATGGTTGATTTCAACCGGATCTGGCCGGGCAAGGAAAAAGGCAACGCTGCCGAACAGCAGGCTTGGCTGTTATGGAATAATTTGTGGGCGGGCAATGCCACCCTGTTCGTTGATATGCATACGCAGAGCCGGGGTACCGAATATCCCTTGTTCATCTATGCGGATTACCGTAACCCGCAGGTGAAGCAAATGGCTGAATTGTTCCCGGCGGACCAGATTAAAGCCGATCCTGGTGAGAAAGGCTCTGTCGAAACCACTTTCGTTGAAAACAAGATCCCTGCCATTACACTCGAAATTGGCAAGCCCAAGCTTTATCAACCTGAACTTATCGCACGCAGCTTGACAGGGGTGCGTAACCTGATGGTTCAACAAGGCATGACAGCCGGCACATTAGGGACAACGGCTAAAGAGCAAAAAACCTTTATCGGTAATGAAATGAGCTCGATTCGAGCTGAGGTTGGTGGGTTTACCGAGATTCTGGTTAAGGTCGGCGATTCGGTGGTCAAAGGGCAGAAGGTGGCGGTTCAGCGTAATGCATTTGGCGACACCATTCGGGAATATACTGCGACCCATGATGGCCGAGTGTTAGCTATCGGCAATGATCCGTTACGCGAACCCCGGGCTTTGCTGGTTCGTATCCTGTTTAACAATCCTGAGCCTCAGTGTGCCGATGGTTGCTAATTGACGTGAGATTATTTACCCCCTTGAGGATCTCTTCAAGGGGGTAAATAGGCTAATTATTCCAATAGCCAGGGGGTGTTTATCAGGCCGAACGCAAATGCTTTCTGCTCCCTAACAGTGCCCAGCCGCTCAGCAGTGCCATCAACATCAGATAATAGCTTGGTGCCAGGCTGGTCCCGGTTGCGGTGATCAGCAGGGTGCAGATCAGCGGCGCAAAGCCACCAAATACCGTCACCGCCACGTTGTAGCTGATCGCCATACCGCTGGCCCGTGTTGCCATCGGGAACAAATCGGCCATCACCGAAGGCACCGTCGAGAAGTAGATGGACTTCAGCAAGGCCAACCAACCAACCATCAACATCAGCATCATTGGCGAAGTGTGATTCACCACCAGCAGGAATGCCGGGTAAATGGTCAGCAGCAGCAGGATCAGCGAACCCCACATTAACGGCAGGCGGCCAACTTTTTCCGCCCATAATCCCATGATCGGGGTGACTACCGTTAAAATCACACCGGCTAACAGGGTTGCACTAAAGGCGGCAGAACCGGACAGATTCAGATTTTTGGTGGCATAGGTGGGTACATAGTTCAGCATGTAGTTTATGGCGGTGGAAATCACCATCAGTCCGATGGCCAGTAACAGCAGTTTTTTTTGATTACCGACCAGCATCTTTAACGGTGCTTCGGGTTTCTGCTGCTGTACGAAGCTGGCTGGCTCATGTACATGGCGGCGGATATACAGCCCCACCGGACCGATCAGCAGCCCAAAAGCAAAGGGAATACGCCAGCCCCAGTCCTGGATTTGGTTTTCTGTCAGCCAGTGGGTCATGCCTAACCCGAAGGCGGAGGCCATCAGCGTGCTGGCGCCTTGCGTGGCAAACTGCCAACTGGCGATAAACGCCTTGCGCTCCGGGAAGTGTTCGACCAGAAAGGCAGTTGAACTGCCAAACTCCCCACCGGCGGAAAATCCCTGAATCAATCGGGCAATCAGGATCATCAACGGAGCCGCCAGCCCAATGGTGGCGTAAGACGGCATAAAGGTGATGATCGCACCGCCAAGCAGCATCAGGCTGATGGACATCAAAAGTGCCTTCTTGCGGCCAACCCGATCGGCGTAGGCTCCGAGCACCACAGCGCCCAGTGGGCGGATCAGAAATGAGACACCAAAGCTGCCGAAAGTCAGCAACAATGATACGGCCGGATCCTCTGTAGGGAAAAAGGCATGGGCGATATAGCTGGCGAAAAAGCCATAAACCGCGATATCGAACCATTCCAACGCGTTGCCGATACAGGTGGCAAACAGCGTTTTATACAAATTGGGTTTGGCCGCTACGCTATCCTGTTGGGCTATCGCGCTCATGAGGATTCTCCTGCCCGGCGTTGTGCCAGGATCGTGTTGCCATTTTCGCCCAACTCCCAGAACAGGCGAGTCATGATCTGCAATCCTTCACGAGCGATGGATTTCAACATATGTTCATTGACCCCGTGTTGACCACAGGCCGGATAGGAGTGGGGGATCCACAGCGTGGGCAGTCCCAACGTATCGGCAAACACGTCATTAGGCAGCGAGCCGCCCAGATTGGGCAGCAATGCGGGTTTTTTGCCGCTGGTTTGTTGCAGGATCTCAAGTGCCCAGGGAACGAGTGGGTCTTGTGGATTGAGCCTGGTGGCCGGTGAACCATGTAACCATTCCACTTCCACATTGCCAAAGCCGTTTAATTGCAGATGCTGATGGATATGGTTAACCAGATTTTGCCAGTCGGTACCGACCACGAAGCGCAGTTGGCATACCGCCGTAGCGCTGCCGGGGATGGCGTTCATTGGCCGAGCCGGGTTGCCCGTTTGATAGGCCAGTACTTCAAGCGTGTTCCAACCATATAGGCGTTCGCTTGGAGTCAGGCCAGCTTCACCCCAGTTCTCATCGATCGCCGGATCGCCAGCTTGGCCGCCAACGCTGAGATCGCGCAAAATGGTGCGTAGGTTGTCATCCAAAGGGGCGGGTTTCAGCGCTGCAACCTGTAACTGCCCGTGCTGATTAACCAGAGAGGCGATCGCATTAGCCAGTTGGGTTCCCGGATTGCTGAGTAACCCCCCCCAGTTGCCAGAGTGATAGGCGTTATCCCTGGCGTGGATGCTGAGGCGAAAATTGATACAGCCGCGTGAGCCAAGGAACAACGTTGGCTGTGTGGCGTTCAGCCGTGGGCCATCGGAGGCAATAAACAGGTCGGCTTGCAGCAATTCGCGTTGCTGCTGGCAAATGGCCGCTAGCCCAGGGGAACTGATCTCTTCGCCCATTTCAAAAATCAGCTTGCAGTTGAACCCTAGTTTGCCCCCGCGTGCGTGGAAAACCTGCTCCAGCGCCGCCAGGTTAATACTGTGCTGTCCTTTGTTATCCGCGCTGCCACGGCCGTACCAACGATCGCCTTCTTCAGTCAATTCCCAAGGCGAAAGACCTGTGAGCCAGTTCTCGTCATCGCCGAAAACTACATCGCCGTGGCCATAGCTCAGCAGGGTAGGTAAGGAAGGATCTTCAATGCGTACGGCGATAAGAAACGGACGGTTGGCCGCTTCCGGGTTATCGAACAGTTGTAGCTCAAAACCCAATGCCAGTAACGGCGGCATGATTTCCTGTTCAAGGTAGAGCAAAATACCGGCATCGTCGTCATATCGCTGGCTTTCGGTGGCCAGCGCGATGCGCCGCGCCAATATGCGGCGGAATTCACCACTGTCAAAATACGCTGTCGCTAAAGCGACGGCCTGTTCACCCGTCATGATTATTTTCCCTGTTGTGTTTGTGTTGTGCTGTTTTACTTGTTGTGTTTGTTATCTAAGCTAAAATTGGGGTTTGCCACAATTAACCATTTAACAAACAAGCTTTGCTTTAAAGGCAACGGTCGTTTGCTCGTTGGCAAGCTTTGCACCAAGGAGAGGGACGGCATGTTGAGTAGTGAGGTTCGCTTTTTTCTGGTGGTCGCCAACTGTGGTTCACTCAGTGCGGCCAGTGAACAGCTGTTTGTGGCGGTATCGGCGATCAGCAGGCAGATCCAGCGCCTGGAAGCGCAGGTTGGTACGCCACTGTTCGAACGCCACGCTCGGGGGATGGTGCTGACCGAGGCTGGGCAGATTTTTGAAAACCATATTCGTAAAAGCTTGCTGAATATTGAGCAGGCGGTGGCAGAAATCAAAGGGTTGAAAGCCGAACGGCGTACTGCGCTACGCGTGGCTTGTAGTAACGGAGTGGCCTTTATGCTGATGCCACAACTGATGGCGCGTTTTCGTGCAGAACACCCGGCTGTCAGCTTCGTGCTGACGGTGGCAGACACTAAAACGTTGGCGCGGTTGGTACGCAATGGCGAGTGTGACATGGTGCTGCAGTTTAGTTTGCATCCAGAGCGGGGCGTTGAGGTAGCGGCTTCGTGGCCCGCGCCGGTCTTGTTGTTGATGAGAAAGGAGCACCCACTAGCCGACAGGCAGGTGGTTCTGGCGGATCTTTGCCAGTATCCGGTGTGCCTGCCAGAGCCGGGTTCAACGGTACGTCAGCTGTTTGATATCGCTTGCCAGATGAGTGGCACCTTCATTGAACCAGTGCTAACCTGTGATAACTTCTCCACGCTGTACTATTTTTTACAGGGCTCCCCGCTGGCGGTGACCATCTGTAGCCAGTTTACCGCGATGCCGTTGTTGCAGCCGCAAGGACTGATCCTGAAATCTTTTGCAATCGAGCAGCAAACCCCGCGGACCTTGCAGCTGCAATTGCCACTGGGGAGGCAGCGGAGTACGGCTTTGGCGTTGTTTGTGGACTATATTAATCAGACATTAAGTCGCGAAGAACGGGCTATTGGTGAGAAATTCGGCATATAAGCCGTTTTTTTATCGATAAGATAAATAATCTGTTGATTACGCTTGATTGTTCCAGTCTGGCTGTATTATATTGCGCTCCACGGAAACAGTACCCCTTCCGACAGATTTCGCCGGCTTAGCTCAGTAGGTAGAGCAACTGACTTGTAATCAGTAGGTCACCAGTTCGATTCCGGTAGCCGGCACCATATAAGAAACCCCAGCAGAAATGCTGGGGTTTTTTGTCTTTGGCATCCATGTGCGGCGCAGTCAATGACCGCGCCCTTCGGCCCTTTAAATATCGGTGGCCAGCCATTGATCAGACTCTTCGAACATCTCTTCCAGCATACGGTTTAACTTCTCGCGGTCACTTTTGCTGGCGTCTGAATTAAGGCCGTTGGCCTGCATGGGTTTTACCTTCACTTCTGCATCCGGGAAGATGCGATGTACCCGTTTTGTCAGCTCGGCCTTGATGATTTCATCGGCACCGGGGATCCCTGCGACATTACGCTTATCAAACACCAATTCAACGAACATAGCCCAACCCTAAATTTACTGTTTATGTATACAGTCATTCTGACCGAAGGGATGGGGTGAGTGCAAGAGGGGTAGGGGAAAATTTTATCTTGGTCTATTTTGGGGGATGCGTGCTCTATAGAGTTGCCAATATTGCCATTACGCACTAATTGCCACGGTATCCTTGGCCGAGGTTAATAGTATAGAGCCACCTTGAAATTGATAATCATTCTTAATATGCAACAAGACTTATCTATAATTATTAAAAAGCTGAGTGTCTTCCTTCTATCAAGTATCTGTCTAGCATTCTTGTTGGGACTGATCTTCATTGACGTTCATTGGCTGCATAACTTTGTCTCCGAGACGTCGCTCACCGAGGTAATCCAAGAGATCATACTGATGGTGATAGCCCTCATCTTCTTTATCTCCGCTTATCGTCATGAGGAGCATCGGCATGCCAGGGTATTAATCGGTGGCTTCTTTCTATGTATGCTGATCCGCGAGATGGACTTTGTGTTCGATATGCTGCGGCATGGTGCCTGGGTATGGTTTGCCTTAGCCGTAACGCTGATCTGTGTGCTTTATGCACTCAACGAGCTGCCCGCTACGCTACGTGGACTAGCGCATTTTTTCAGTCACCCAAGTTACGGTGTGATGTTTTCCGGTCTGCTATGCATATTAGTATTTTCACGTCTGTTTGGTATGCAATTGCTATGGCATGAACTGATGCTCGATGGGTATCACCGCGTGGTGAAGAATATGGTGGAAGAGGGCTGTGAGCTATTTGGTTATTCGCTTTGCCTATTTGCGACGGTGGGGTATCTCCGAACTGAGTGCCATCGATAATGAGTTATGGTCCCAACACTTCTTGTGAAAAGGTCGATGATGTCAGCTCTGTCAGATTGGGTGACATTCTTAACTTGGGTTTTGTTGTTGCCATTACTCACTATTTGTCAAGGTATGAATAGTTGGTTTTTATTATGCATATTGATCTTTGTGCATCCGTTTGAATGCATCCATCATAATTGAGTGCAAAGATGATCGGTTGTGCAATACTTTTTTTACATGTCATAAGGCTATTATTTAAGCTTTGATAGTTAAACTTTTTCCAAAGGGAATTAATTGCGTGAAAAAAACATTACTCTTTTTAGGTATGCTATCGGTTGGCACTATCGGTGTGGTGACGTCGGCAGTTGCCCAAGATGCTGATAACAAAAATGCATTAAAGCCAGCGATTAATTTGGCAGAGTTGTTTGCTGAGAAGTCTACTATATGGTCGACTTATCCAGAAAATGATGCCTATGTTTTTGATCGTTCAGAGGAAAGCTATACTGTCGTCGCTAAACGAGCGGATGGTGTTGTTGCTCTGGTCAATAAACAGGAGAGTTATACGACCCCTGGGAAAATGGTATTAATGGGGACCTACTTTAACTGCAGTAAAATGACTGATGCGACTTTTTATGTCGAGGGTGTCAGTGTAGACGGCGTTGCCAAGCAGCTTGCTGATCCGGCTATTGATGATCCAGAGAGAGTGCGGGGTTTTGATGCGAGTATGCCAGTCCACGATCTCTATCTGGTTGCCTGCCCGCAGAGCTGAAATTCGTTGGCTTATTAATCGGAGGTGGTCTCTCATTATTGATGGGCTTGTGAACAGTCACGCAACCCATTGAGAGACACAATATGGCGAACGTCCTGAGATGACCCATTGGTATGGCCTGTTGAAGGGGCGGTACCATAGCCAAAATTCAGACATAAAAAAACAACCCTAAGCGGTTGGTTTCTCTATAAATAGTTGGTCGGCATGAGAGGATTCGAACCTCCGACCCCCGACACCCCATGTCACCGTTTAAAATCCTCTGCAAGCCGCTCCAGCACTGGCCTTCATTGAATTTAACTGTATATGCATACAGTTAATTTGCACTAAATCCAGCATATACACATCAATAACTTAGGTCGAGTTTTACCATCACATTTTCGGCTATCCCGTCTTAATTTCCCCATGCGGAACCTCCACCCATTCGATGTGATTGCGGGTGTAAATCTTGGTAGATTTTGCATCGCTATGAGCCATGCGACCTTGCGGATCTATCCCTTGGGTATTGAACAGATGTGCGGCCAGTGCCCGGATTTCGTGGAACGTTGGTCTCTCTTCCATTTCTAAATGAACCGATAATCCAAGCTTATCTCGCAGGGCCGAAAATGACCGGCTGAGATAGTCCGGGGCCACTTGTGTCGGGTGGGCTACCTCTTTGCTGCGCTTCATGCTTCGTTGCGGAATCCTGTGCACAACATAAGGGCTGACTACGCTGTCGCGGCTGTCGTCAATAATCCGTTTCAACTCTGCGCCGATCGGTATTGCGACGTGTGATGCTTTTTTTTTCTGCACTTTCTGGCGGTGGATGTACAGTGTGCCATAGATCCCATTCTCCGGTTGCTCCAGCCACACGCAGCCACATATACCATTCTTAGGCTCCTTAATGGAGTAACGGATCCGGGATACTTCTAACCTGGCATGCGTCGTTTGTAGTGCTAAGTCCATAGCCGTTCTCAGCCAAGGAGCCGCAGCACGGCGGATGGCCATGAATGTATCGATAGACAAACGCTGCCGCTTTTTCTCATCGATTCGGCGCATTTTCTTGCGTGTTGCTGGGTTGTCCAACATAAGAGATTCATCGACTGCATAGCTGAATAACTTCTTCAGGAAGCTAACTTTGCGGTTTTGCACGTTTGCTGATGCTTCAGCATGATATTCCTTTATATAGGCGTTAACGTGTTCCAGCTCTATATCGCATGCCGGAATATTGCTGAAAAAGGCTTTCACACGGATCGCGTCATTATTCCAGTCGTCACGTGTACTTTCAGACGGCTGTTCATCGGTTATTGCTCGCTCCATAATATGATCAACATGTTCAGCAAATGGAAGCGCCTCGCCCTGAACCCCTCCAGAGTCACGTATCAGAGAGTCGATAGATATCGCACTTTCTGGCCGCATGCGGATGTTGTATTCGCGAGCGATCGCAATGGCTACTGCTCTATCAGATCCCAGAGATTTCCGCTTGCCGGTAACAAGTGTAAACCGGTAAACCTTAGAGGAAAGATCATAGTAAAGCTGATCCGACAGATGCCTATTTTCACGTTTCCTTGGGCGAGCGGCCATAATCAAACCTCGTTAATAAGCTGGTGGACGCGCTGAGAAACAACGGCATTAACGCCCCATTTCTCGGTAGAGATCACCCAGGCAGCGCCATCTACAATTCTGCCTTGCAGCTCACCTTTTTCTATCCAACGCCTGATGGTTCGATTATCAGGTATTGAGCCAACCTCAAACTCTCTTTTGCCCCAGGTGCTTGCCTTAATCAGCTTTGCTTCTTTGGCCATAATTATCTCCACACATATCCCGCCGCATACGGGTGTGACACGTCACATTAATTTAAGATCATGCCAGCCGAGTTTTACCCAGCATGCCGCCTCGGTATCGAGACAGCATTTACCGATCGGCAGTTGTTCGCCGCACCGCTGGCACTTCTTGCCATTCAGCTCAGTGAGCCTTTCTTTCAGTTCCGCATGGTCTTTACGGATCAGCATGGAAACGTACTCGTTGAAGTCATACGGTTCCCGGCCTGGACGGCGGATTACGCAAGTCTCTTCGACCATTTGGTTTTCCTGCGCATCCAGGCGTAGTTCCCGAACCACATCACCAGCGGCCCGTTGCCGGGCGCGCTGTTCTGCTTTACGTTCAGCGGAAGGTTTAGCCACGAATCACCCCGCTTTAAATAATACCTATCCGTTATAATTGCGTTTAATGTTGGTAAGTAAAATAAAAATCCCAACTCAGCACATACCTAACACCCAGGAGCCGTTTTTCCTGGGTCTGTGCTGTAAATTAGGTATGAGTTGCCGGTGGTTGCACCAAGTTGGGAACCTCTAAGCTACATCTACCCGTTCCGAATTAACTCGATAGGCTATAGCCATCTGTTCTGCGTCATTCATCGCATCATGCAGAGAGTGGTGCTTAACCATGGCAAAGCATGGCTGGTGGTTTTTGGGCAGGTAGCCCTTAGTGCCTTTAACCATGGCATCGATATACGTACGAACATCGCGCTTACCGGCAAAATGCCAAGGGCAGGTTAGGCCGCAGGTACGGTAAGCATTTTCGAGGAGCGAACCATCAAAATCGGTGCCGCGGAAGAATATGCGCGCGTCCGGGTGCTTTTGGATCTACGCGGTAAGGTTAACCAGCGCCTGGCTCAGTGGTTCACGTTGACCAGCAAGCGCTTCATGGGTTTCTTCTTCCTGCTTTTGCCACCATTGCTGCGTTTGAGCGCTGACCGTCCGGCCCTGCATCAACTGGCCGAAAGTATCAACCAGGCCATAAAAGGCAGTGGGGGAATAGTTCGCCAGTTCGGGGTTGCGGGCTATCTCAAGAATCGATGATTGAACACCTTTTACATCCTGAATATTAAAAGCGAATCCCCCGATAGAAAGGATCACTGCCGATGGCTTTACATCCATTGTTTCTGTATCAATTGTGATTGTGTTGAACAACGCTAATTACCCCACACTGATTTTCGGCAAAGCGAAACCCCACCAGAATTGGCAACTTTTCGCTAAGGGAAAATCGGGTTTAAAGATGGGAGTGCGCCCGCATAGCGCAGATCCTCCCGGTTAATTACTCACACATCAGGTAGCGCACCGTTCCGGTGGTTCTTAGACTATCCAGGTTTAAGGGGCCGGACAGTACGCCACCTGATATGTAATTTCGTCGGATAGCCGCGGGATTCAAAGGGCTTTTCCCTCCATCCTCAACGAGCAAGCCATCATGCTGCGACGATGACGGGATCATTATCGATGCGGCGATCACTAGACTGAAGGCTATACGCCGGCCAGACGAGCTACAGCTGTTAATTTTGCATTATGTCTATGGCATGTCCAAGCGAGCAATAGGGCGAATGCGTAAGACAAGTGAGGGGCGAGTAAGGCAGGAAATAATGATAGCAGAGAGCTTTGTCGATGGTTGTATGACTGCTGCTGGTGTGGTGTTGGAGATGGATCCCTACACCCAGCGCACCAAAATTTACGAACAGCCGAAAAAAGTCCTAGTGATCTTACCCGCCAATAGTGGACACGCGACTAAGTGAGTAAACTCTCAAGTAAGAGGTAGCTCACATGACAAAACCAGCATCAACTATCAAAAAGATCCGCAAGCAACACTCACCTGAATTCCGTCAGGAAGCACTTAAACTGGCTGAGCGCATTGGTGTTGCCGCGGCGGCCCGCGAGCTCAGCCTGTATGAATCGCAGCTCTATAACTGGCGCAGTAAACAGCAGCAACAGCTCTCATCCTCTGACCGCGAAAATCAACTCGCCGCTGAAAATGCCCGTCTCAAACGCCAGTTGGCGGAACAAGCTGAGGAGCTGGCTATCCTCCAAAAGGCCGCGACATACTTCGCGAAGCGCCTGAAATGAAGTATGTCTTTATTGAAAAACATCAGGCTGAGTTCAGCATCAAAGCCATGTGTCGCGTCCTCCGGGTGGCCCGCAGCGGCTGGTATATCTGGAATCAGCGGCGAGTGAAGCTAAACTCACGCCAGCAGTTCCGTCTGAGTTGCGACAGCGTCGTGCACGACGCTTTTCACCGGGCAAAACAGCGCTACGGCGCACCGCGTCTGACCGATGAACTGCATGCTCAGGGTTACCGATTCAACGTGAAAACCGTGGCAGCCAGCCTGCGTCGTCCAGGCACTACGAGCGAAAGCTTCACGGAAGTTCAGCCCGGTCAGTTACCGCGAGCATGACCTGCCGGTGTCGGAGAACCTGCTGAAGCAGGATTTTTACGCCAGCGGCCCGAACCAGAAGTGGTCCGGTGACATTACGTACTTGCGCACGGATGAAGGCTGGCTGTATCTGGCTGTCGTCATCGACCTGTGGTCGCGTGCCGTTATCGGCTGGTCAATGTCGTCACGGATGACGGCACAGCTGGCCTGCGATGCGCTACAGATGGCGTTGTGGCGGCGTAAGCGCCCGGACGATGTCATCGTCCACACAGATCGTGGCGGGCAGTACTGCTCAGGGGATTATCAGGCGCTACTGAAGCGGCATAACCTACGTGGGAGCAGGAGTGCGAAGGGTTGCTGTTACGATAATGCCTGTGCGGAAAGCTTCTTCCACTCACTGAAAGTCGAATGTATCCACGGTGAGCGCTTTATCAGTCGGGAAATAATGCGAACGACGGTGTTTAATTATATCGAGTGCGATTACAATCGGTGGCGCCGTCACAGTGCCTGTGGCGGCCTCAGCCCGGAACAGTTTGAAACCCAATCCCTCACTTAGGGCTGTGTCCACATTACGTGGGTAAGATCATAGTGCGCTACGCAAAAAGTGCATTAGTCTGATAAGAGTGGTTACGTAGTTAGTAGCTTATCCAATCAAAAAACCTCGCTCTGACGGGGTTTCGTTGTTTTTAGAGTTTGTGAATTGGGCAGCGGTTAGCGTGTTATCAGCACACTAACCGCCATTAGCTCATACTTTTCGGTCACAAGCGAACCTTTGCCCATGCTGCTTAACAGCGGTATGAGCCTATCAAAGAGGGCGCTCATGATCTCAGGTACCAGTCTTGTCAACGCTGACACAATCGAATACATCAAAACCCTGCCCGATAACTGTATCGACCTGATCGCTACTGACCCACCGTATTACCGGGTAAAGAGCTGCGATTGGGATAACCAATGGAGGACAGAGGCAGACTATCTAGCCTGGCTGGATGCTCTGCTGATTGAATTTTGGCGGGTACTCAAGCCAAACGGCAGTATGTACATTTTCTGCGGTAGCCGGCTGACGTCAGATACTGAGCTGTTGGTTCGCCAACGGTTCGACGTGTTGAGCCATATCGTGTGGGCCAAGCCCTCCGGGCCGTGGAGACGCCAGAACAAAGAGAGCCTGCGGGCTTACTTCCCGGCAACAGAGCGGATCATCTTTGCAGGGCATTTTGCCGGGCCGTATCAGCCAAAAGATACCGGCCACGCTTCCAAGTGCTCCGAGTTGAAGCAAAACGTCTTCAAGCCGCTGATCGACTATTTCAGATCGGCTCGGCAGGCGCTAAATGTATCCGCCAAAGAGATCAACGCCGCCACCGGCCGCCAGATGGCCAGCCACTGGTTTAGCGAAAGCCAATGGCAACTGCCCAGCGAAGATCAGTACCTGGCGTTACAGCACCTTTTCCGGCGTAAGGCAGCCGAGCGGTACCAGGCTGCCGGACTTGAAAAGCCGCATCATGCTCTTGTTCGTGAGTATGCCTCATTGGATCGGGAATATAAGGCGCTTTGCCAGGAGTACAAACAACTACGGCGGCCTTTCTCCGTATCGGTGGATGTACCGTATACCGATGTTTGGATGTTCCCACCGGTGCAGTATTACCCAGGTAAACACCCCTGCGAAAAACCAGCGGCCATAATGGCGCATATTATCAGTGTCAGCAGTCGCTCTGGTGATGTTGTGGCCGACTTATTTATGGGGTCTAGCTCCACCATCAAAGAGGCGATCAGGCTGGGCCGTATTGGTCTGGGCGTGGAGCTTGTGAAGGAACGATTTGATCAAACCTCCAGAGAGATATATTGAAACAATAACTAACCCGGTTGAAAAAGGGTTGTACGTGATATGAGTGGTTACTTCGCCACACCGCTTACCATGGAAACCCTGCCAGAAATGGGATTTTTTTATAGATTGTTAACTCATCGTTTGTTTTTTTAAATGCATACTATCCCTGAACTGACTCAAAAGGGACTGATATGTTGAAGGGATGGGTGACGGTTGTTGTTGTGGTGATTTTAGCGCTAGGGGGTGGGTTACTCATCAAAAGCGCTAATGCGGTATGTGGTCATGAATTCACGCGTGTCGGCATCTGTGGACACATACCGGGCATTAGACCTCTGGGTGAGAACTCGAGGCAGAGAAATGCCGTTGATAGCGACCGGCATTTGACAGGATTGAAGACCTCAGTAGAGGGCGCGCACAGTATGGAGCGTTGATAGTAAAGAAATTTCATTGAGTATTGTGCGGTTATTCTAGGCGCACAACAATGCGTCCACCTATCCGCCATTAGCTCAGCAGGAAGAGCAACGACCATCAAGTTGTAGGTACAGTGTGCGAGGCCTCGATGGCGGACCAATGCGGTCATCGTATAATGGCTATTACCTCAGCCTTCCAAGCTGATGATGCGGGTTCGATTCCCGCTGACCGCTCCAACAAAATGGCTTTCCAGCCTGCAAAGATGGAATTACCCGGAGTGGCTGGAAAGCGCATCAAAAGGGTGCATTCTATTTTTTGACACGCACCATCGATCTCTTTACGGGATAGACTGAATGCGCCCTTTGATGTGAAGTGACAGCCGGGAAAGACCGGCACCCATTAAAAGCCCTGACCTAACCGTTGGGGCTTCTTGTTTTGCAAGGCGGGCAAAAAAATGCCCCGAGTTAATGATTAGCTAGGGGCTAGGCGTTCAGAAGGCATGTTGTCATTTTTGGTCGGCATGCCACCAACTCCAGGATGGACTTCTAGAATTACACTGTTGCCGGTTTGAATGCAAAAAAAACCACCACCCTCCGTTAGGGCGGTGGGGGTCAATATGACCAACACCAGGGAACCGGGACTACATCATATGGGTTAGCTGCTTGAGCAAGCTAGTGGTTAGTATCATTAACTATTCTTATGTTTTTAAGCAACACTGAACGCATGGTTAATTGATTGAAATCAACAAAACATAGGGCTGCGCTTATGCGTGGCCTTTTTGCATTTAGCCTTCACGCCAACGCCAGTCATCAACTGAACACCCCAATATCTCTAAAATTATAAATTTCTTAAGGAATCGTTAATAACTCCTCTGTAATATGGGTTCCGGATCGTCAAGGACAAGTAAATTTAATCAGGAGATATTATGAAACACACTAAAACACTACTGGCTGCTCTGCTAGTACTAGCTCCGTTTTTGTCCGCACAAGCGGCTTCTCAGACCGCAACAGGGTGCGAAGCTAAGCGCCAAGACATTGAGCAGCAGATAGATTATGCCCGTACTCACGGCAACAACCATCGTATAGACGGTCTGGAGAAAGCACTTTCTGAGCTTAACGCTAACTGTACCAACGAAGGCTTGCGTGCTGAGCGTGAATCCGACATACGCAAAAAAGAGTTAAAGGTTGAGCAACGCCGTCAAGAGCTGACAGAAGCCCAGGCTGACGGTCGCAAGGATAAAATCAGTAATAAACAGCGGAAGCTGGAAAAAGCCCAAGCCGAGCTTGATGAAGCCAAAAGTATGCTAAATAAATAACAGCATTTTATCAACGCACAACACTCAGCGAAGATCGACTCAACCCAGCGGGCTAAGCATGCCCTGGGCAAGCAGCTAGACTTCTCGGTTCAGTGATAACCGGAATTCGATTCCAACCTCTAACAGGCTCGCTTCGGCGGGCCTTTTTAATTCGTACTTTCGCCACACCGCTTACCATGGAAACCCTGCCAATAATAAGGCGGGGTTTTGCGTTTACATCCCTTTGAATGAGCATAATAAATCTTTCTATCTTATGAGTTTTTTTGCTAGTTTATTGATCTCTGCTGTGGATACCCATAAGGAATAAAGCATGAAAAGGGCTCGGACAGAATTTGTAATTGGCTTGCCGGCTTTGTTGCTAATTATTGCTACATCGCTGTCAGGGTGTGTGAAAACAGAGTCTGTGGTTAAAACCACTCCATCCGAAAACGATGTTGATGACCTTTTTGCTCCCCTCAGCGGCGGCAGGCCTAACTCACCCTTGTCTGGGGGTGAAAAAGAGTACGCCGCGCAGATTCAAAACGTTATTTACCGCAATTTTTACGATGCTAATTTATATGCTGGTAAGCAATGCGATTTGAGAATTAAGCTTGCTCCGGATGGCATGCTTTTGGATGTCCGAGCTGTAGATGGCGATCCTTCACTTTGTCGTGCAGCTATAAAAGCAGTAGCGAATACCACTTTCCCCAAACCTCCATCACAAGCTGTTTATGGTGCTTTCAAAAAATTCACACTGGACTTCAGGCCCCTAGCGACTGAGTGATAAAACCATCGGCCATTTAGCCCAGTTGGTTAGAGCGACAATCAAATCCCCATCCTGAAGAGCCCACCTCGCGTGGGTTTTTTTGTAACTGAAGCCCCGACACAAGTCGAGGCCTTTCTTCATGGTTGCCGAAAGGTGGCCTTTTTTATTTCTGACGCCCAGCGGGGTAAGGACAAGCTGCAGGACATGTGGTCTGTAAAAGTGGGTAAAACGCAAGATGGCAAGCTATACACTGCAGGGATTGGTGTTGGTGTTGAGAACACCCCCGAAGGCATGCAGAGCCAGGTGCTTGTAGTCGCTGATCGGTTCGCCATTTTGAACATGGCCAGCGGTACCGGATCAGCGGTATCGAGCCCGTTCGCTGTCGAGGGTGGCCAGGTATTTATGAACTCGGCATTTATTAAAGATGGCTCTATCACTAATGCAAAAATTGGCGAATCTATCACGTCAAATGATTGGGTGTGGGATCCAGACAATAGTAAAACGCAGGGGTGGGCAATCGATAAAAGGGGGGCCGCCTGGTTTAATAGTGCTTATGTTCGCGGGATTATTGAAGCGCAGGCCGGTTACTTTGCTGGAGAGCTTCGCGCATATAATGGTTACTTTGGCGGGGAATTGCGCGGCGCGGATGGTTATTTTACTGGTACTGTATACGCCGAGAAAATCCTAGGGGATGTTGTTTCTGCTGGTGTGTGGGATACAATAAACGTTGTTGGCGTGAATGGCTATAATCATCGGTACTTTAGCGGCGGGTTACCTTATGATTCCATAGTGGTTGTGCCTTATGTAAATATTGAAGTCGATAGACAAGGTTCCGGCGCAGGGACTGTATTTATTAAAGTCAATGGTGTTGATTATTGGCGCAGTAGTGCTAACCCTTTGTATGGGAGATTTACCGGGGCTATTGTTATTAACGTTCCTCCAAATGGCACTTTAGATTTAGAATTTGGTATTACTGGTGCGCAAAGCGGCCAAACATGGTCAAGCGGTAAAATGGCTGTGATGGCATTCCGAAAAGGTCAAAACCGTTTCTCTTAGTAGTTATGGAAAACTAACAATCACTATCACCCGCTTCGGCGGGTTTTTTTATTGGAGAGTAAAAATATGGCAGTAATCAGCGGTGTATTAAAAGGCCCAATGGGTGATGCGCGCGTGGGCGTGGTAATCGAGTTACGCGCTGTCCGAACGTCTGCAACTGTTGTTATTCAGGCACGTTCTCAATCTGTTACCGACGCCGCAGGTCGCTATACGCTGAGCGTTGAGCCTGGTCAGTATGATGTAATGATTACTGCCGCAGGTCGCCAACCTGAGCGGGTGGGTGGTATTCAGGTAATGCTAAACTCTGCAACGGGGACGTTAAACGACTTTTTGACCATTCCCGGTGAAACTGACCTTAACCCGGAGATCGTAGCGACTGTAGACCGCATGCGCGCAGATGCGGCTGCATCAGCAACCGCGGCAAAGACAAGCGCGGATAACGTAGTGTCGGCAATGACAAATGCTGTCAGTAAGGTTGTTACGGATGATCAGCAGGTTGTCAGTAAGGTTCTTTTTAGTAGGCCAGTACGGCTAAGCACTGGAACACCAGAGTCTTCAAATTTTGTTCCTTCTGACCAGGGGGCTTGGGTAACTTGGAATAGAACTGCTGCTAGTGGAGGTACCGACTTTATAAATCATAGAGGTACAGGGACAGGCGGTTATCACTTTTGGGATACAAACGGAACCATAACAAATAACCTATTTACTATTAATTCTGACGGGGCATTTTTACAGCGAAGCAATGGTGCAGCATTAAACATTCAGCATCAATTTCGCGATAGTAATGATGTGCAAAAGGCGGCACTGCTTGCCAATGCAGCAACAGGGGAGTTTACGATTAGGTGGCTAGGTACTACTTATTCAATAGGTTGTCGTCCGGACGGATTTGTATCCACACCTAAAGGGACAATTATCGCAACAGCGTTAGCTACTCCTGATGCAGTGGTTGATGCGGTATCTGGTTTTACTAGTGCGCCTGTTAATTTTCGTGGTGCAGATGAAGCCAGCTTTAATAACCCTAATAACTACAGTATCGGTACTTGGTATGGCTTCTCAGTTTTACCTACAACAGCAACTGGCTTGGCAGCCGGGGTAGAGCAAGGAAAGCCAGTATTCTTTGTAAATGCCCGGACGGGTACGGCCCATGCCTTAAAAAATATTTATGTTGGTTCGACTGCTGTTGTGAAGGTTGGCGATTATGGACTTGGAGGAACAACGCCAGTGACATATTCCGACATGACAAATACAGGTCAGAATACGTTTTATAACACACCAGCAAATACGGCAGGAGCAGCCAGCAATGTGGCATCTGCGGGAATTATTGGCGATTACGATGGCGGTTCTCGCTGGCAACTCGGATGGGAACAGGGCGCTTTAAAAGTAGCCCTTGCTACCCGCGTTCGGGTTTCTGCTGGAATATGGAGTCCGTGGTATGCAATGTGGCATGCAGGTAACACTACAGTAGACGCCAACGGCTTTATCAAGAAAGCCTCCCCGATCGTCAAACTGTTCGGTACCGGTGAGAGTGAACTCAACGATCAGAGCCAGGGCGTAACAACTGAGCGAGTTTCCGAAGGCGTCTATCGTATTTCTGGCACTCTCGGCTTTAATGCTGATGCAGAGTGGGGCGGGGTGGATGGCGGCATCGAAATCCCTACTGACCGCAATAAGTTGCCGCTGGTTTGGGTGGATTACGAGGTAGATGAAACCGGCGATCTGCTGATCAAAACTTTCCACCGGGTTGACTTTACTGCGCCGAAATTCGCCCAGAACGTGAAGGTCGGATACAAGGAAGGCCAGCCGATCGACATCCCTGCCGGTCGCTGGATTGATCTGCGTGTCGAAATGCCTGTCGGCGATGAGCCAGAGCATGAACCGGTACCGGAAAACGAGGAAGTGCCGGAAGTAACTCCGGAGGTAACTGAGCTGGAGGGGGACGAAGAGCAGGCACCAGGTGAAACGCCTTCACCTATCAAAGAATCCAAGGAGTGATAGCAGCGCCGGGAGAAATCCCGGCTTAACTTTCTTCTCTTTTGGATCAATACCATATTATTCACATCATCAATCGATCTTCACACACATAATTCACTGTGTTTATGCTGTATGTATAAACAGTATTTTGAGTTGGAGGATTGTATGGGTAGCAAAGACGATGGTGGTTACGACATTGTGTGTCGAGGGGAAGTGCGAGATTACATCCCGCCTGGCCGATTGGTTTTTTTCCAACGCCTGAAAGAATATGGCGGCGGTTACTGGCTGGGGAAAGCATACGATAATGCTTTTATCTTTGAGATAGAGAGGCCAGTGTCACTTAGTGAGGGGATTGACTACATCATGATCCTTCGGAGCGTTGAAAGGCATGCTGATGAGTTTGATGATAGCTTCACGCTTTTTTGATTTTGAACGTCGCGAAAATGGCTTTTATGTCGGCAATTTTACCATCATTTTACCATTGCCAAATTCTAGGCATAAAAAAACCAACCGTAAGTGGTTGGTTTCTCTATCTAATATTGGTCGGCATGAGAGGATTCGAACCTCCGACCCCCGACACCCCATGACGGTGCGCTACCAGGCTGCGCTACATGCCGACGCAGAACCCTATACTACCGTTTTTGGATGTAAATTCAAGCAGCTACCTCACCGATTGCTCTAGATTTAAGCAGTTTAGTTGGCAATAAAGCGTTTTACATCGGTCAGCACCTGCAACAGCAGGGCTAGCTGGGGTTTCTCGTCTTTGATCTCGTTATCGTCTTGATCGTAGGCACGGTAGGTGCCATTGCCATCCAATGTCAGCGTCTGTGTTGGCGTGGTGATCACCAACTGGCTGCCGTCACCGGTGGCGAGCCAATTATTTTTACGCTGTGCGGCAAACAGATCTTCGCCCTGCGAGTAGTCATTAGCCGGCGTTTTTACATGCAGCAGACGTTGCATCAGTGTACGCATCACATCGTTATGATTGGTCAGCTTATTGATGGTTTGTGCTGGGGTGCCTGGCCAGTGAATGACCAACGGAACCTGCAACTGGCTGCGGTTAAAGCTGCTGCCCGCTCCCCAATTGCCTTTGCCGGTATCGTTGAACTCTATGCCGTGCTCGGCGGTGATCACCACGACGGTTTTATCAAACAGGCCTTTTTCTTTCAGCGTTGCCAGCACCTGATCAATCTGCGCATCGACGTCTTTCGCGCCTGTACGATAGAGCTGGGTAAAGGCTTCCGGCGAGAGCTTGTTGTCGCCTTCTGGGAATTTTGCACCGCTGAAATTGATATAGGAGAACCAAGGGCTATTCCCGCTCTGAGTGGCCAACCAGCTCTGCCACTGATGCGTTGTGGCAGCATCGCTCTGTACGAACGGTTCCGGCGGGAGCGAGAAATCGGTCAATAGTGCCTGGCGGTAAAGCGTGGAGTTGAAACCGTCTGAAGAGAACAGGCCAAACTGATAGCCTTGATCGCTCAGTGCACTAATCAACGCAGCCGGTTTGCGGCCGGCCAGAATGCCATCCAGATAGGTAGGTGAAATACCGTAGAACAGGCCAAACAGGCCGGTGTCCGCATGGTTACCGGAGCTGTAATGGTCGCTGAAGCGGATATTTTCCTGGGCAAAGCGGCTCAGGCCGGGCATGTCTTGCGCCAGATCCTGCGTACGCACGCCGTTCACTACGATCATCAGCAGGTTGTAGCCGCTGCCTTTATCGCTGTAGTTCAGGCTATTGAGCGGGTATTCAACGGCCGCCGCTTCTGGATTGCCCTGTTGCATCAGGCGGCGCTCATATTCTTGCTGATCGAGCAGGCCGTGTTTTTCCAGGAACTTACGCGCGGTCATTGGGTAAGAGAGCGGCAGGTTGGCGCGCTGCATGGTGATCGGCCGATAGAAATTGGCATCCGCCCAGATATAAATCAGGTGCGAAGCAAAGAACGAACAGATGAACAGCACTGCCAGCGGCTTACCGAAGTTGCGCCGGTTCAGGCTGCGTAGCTTCTGCCAGCTCCAGGTGGCAAACAGCATTTCGATCAGGAATATCACCGGTACGGCGATAAACACCAGTTGCCAGTCGCGCGCTAGCTCACTTTGGTCTGGGTTGATGACCAACTCCCACACCACCGGATTAAGGTGCAGGTGGAAGTGAGTGAAGACTTCGCTGTCGACCAGCAGCAACGTCAGCCCGGCGGTGGCCAACGTCGCGGAAATAAATCGCAGCAGGCGCTGCGACATCACCACAAAGGTGAGCGGGAAGATGATCAGCAGGTAGGCGGCAAAGACAATAAAACTGAACTGCCCAATCAGGCTGACCAACGCATAGACTCGCCCCAGCAGTGAGGACGGCCAGTCGGTAACAAACAGGTAGCGGCTGCCCAACCCGATACTGAGCAGAATATTAAATAAGGCGAACCAGTGCCCCCAGCTAATCATCTGGGAGACTTTTTCACGATAACGCTGACGGTTTGTCACCATAAGTAATTATTAATGCGCTTTATCTTCACGGATAGAAGCCTGCAGGGCTTCAGCAAACGATCTGGCCAGTGTCTTCCGCTGTGCGGGAGCAATACTGGTGTTGATCAAATTGGTTACCATGTTGCCCAGTACCATCAAAGAGAGATCGGTGGGAGTATGGTGTTTTTCCAGAACGTTGACCAGCTCAGAGAGCAGTTGTTCAACGTGTTCGTCACTATAACGAGATGATTGTGGCATAAATATTGTGCTCAAAGCTCGACAAAGTCCCACATCTTACCGTATGGGGCCGTGATTTTCCGCTCTTTTATAGCGTGAAGATCGTTAAGGCATTGCCATGCCCGTTGTCTTTCGGCTTCGTCAGTGCTTGAATACGCGCTCAAAGAACAGGAGGATTAATCATGAGTCTGGATATCGAGCAGATTGCACTGCACCAGTTGGTAAAACGCGATGAGCAGACGCTGGAAGTGGTGTTGCGCGATTCCCTTCTTACCACCAATGCGGCGGTGGAAGAGATGATGGCAGAGCTGCATCGCGTTTACAGCGCCAAGAGTAAGGCTTACGGCCTGTTCAACGAGCAGAGCGAACTGGCGGACGCGTTGCGCAACTGCCGTAAGGGTGATGACGATTTCCTCGCATTTAGCCGTGCTGCTACCGGCCGTCTGCGCGACGAACTGGCCAAATATCCGTTTGCCGACGGTGGCGTGGTGCTGTTCGCCCATTACCGCTATCTGGCGGTGGAATACTTGCTGATCACGGTGCTGAACAGCTGTAACAGTACACGTGTCAATGAAGAGTTGGATATCCGCACCACCCACTATCTTGATATTAACCACGCGGACATTGTGGCGCGTATCGATCTGACCGAATGGGAAACCAACCCGCAATCGACTCGCTACCTGACATTCCTCAAAGGGCGGGTAGGGCGCAAGGTCTCCGATTTCTTTATGGATTTCCTGGCGGCGTCGGAAGGGCTGGATACCAAAGCGCAAAACCGTGGCTTGTTACAGGCGGTGGATGATTACTGTGCCGATGCTCAACTAGGCAAACACGAACGCCAGACGGTACGCCAGCAGGTTTACAGCTACTGTAATGAGCAGTTGCAGGCCGGTGAAGAGATCGAGCTGCAGGAACTGTCGAAAGAGATAGCCCCGGTGGGCGAGAAGGATTTCCTGCAGTTTTCCAGCGAGCAGGGCTACGAGCTGGAAGATAGCTTCCCGGCGGATCGCGGCACGTTACGCCAATTGACCAAATTTGCCGGCAGCGGCGGCGGTATCAGCCTGAACTTTGATGCGATGCTGCTGGGGGAGCGCATTTTCTGGGATGCGGCTACCGATACCCTGACGATCAGAGGTACGCCACCGAATCTGCGCGATCAGTTGCAACGTCGCACGGGTGGCAAATAAGTTAAGCGGGGTACAGGATGTTCGACCATATCCGCATGCTGCGCCTGCTTAACCGCCCCTGCATTGTCATGTAGCGGCCAATAAAAAACGCCGCAATTGCGGCGTTTTTCACTTCGGCGTCCCGAAAATCGATAACGTGGCGATTAAACGCGAACGAAGTCGATGTGAGCCAGTTTTGGCTTGAACGGGTGACGCTGTACAGCCTGAACCTTAACTTTGGTTTCTTTACCGTCGACAACCAAAACTACTGCTTCGCTGTAGAATTCTGGTTTAACTTCCATGTTCTTTACAGAATCATGGTCTAGTTCGATAGCAATCGCAGCTTCTTCGCCACCATAGATGATAGCTGGGAATTTGTTTGCTGCACGCAGGCGGCGGCTCGCACCCTTACCCTGGTCTTTACGTACTTGTACGTTGATAGTGAACATTGTTTTTTCTCTTAAAAGAAAATTTACCCTGCTACAGGCGACCCAGTAACAGGCTCGATAACCTGCTTTCACACTGGGCGAACCCAGGTAAAGCGGGCGGCATTTTAACGGAAAGCCGCTTGCTGGGCAATGAAAACCTGCCGTTCGGGCCTAATACAGCTCATTGGCACGGCGAAAGCGGCCCTGATAATCAAAAACTTTTTCACGTATCTGCCAGAACTGGCCGCGTTTGCGCGCGACGACGAAGTCTGGATAGCGCAACAGCGTCTGCTGAGCCAGAATGTCCGCCGCGTTTTGCCAACTGAAGGGGACGCCTGGTGCCCGTTGGTGCGGGCGCAGGAACAGCATCTCGAAGGCCTTGCGTTGCGCGGGCGTTTGCAGGCGGAAACGTTCGCTGGTGTTGGTGCCATCTTCGTCATAATAGGTGGCTTTCAGCCATTCCCCTTTGTCGTCCTTGCCGCTTTGCAGTTCCATACCTCCGCAGCGTAGAACTAGCGCATCCTTCAGCTTTAGCGCGGCCTTCAGCATATCGTCCGGATCGACCAATACTTCCTGGCACTGATGGCAGCGGCGTGCCGCAATATCGTTCTCTGCGCCGCAGTGCGGGCAGCATTTGAAACGGAAGCGGTAGTCACACTGCTCGCGATGCCCTTCATCATCTTCCAGCCAGCCCTGACAGCGGCGGCCATAGTGCTCAATGATGTCGCCGTTCTCGGTGCATTTGCCCCAAAACAGGTTGGCAAAACCGCAGCCAGGGCAAAAAACTTGCACCGGTTGACTGTCTGAGTGGGGTTTGCTAACGCCCACTTCCGGCGTGAACAAATCGTGGGGATTGCCGGCATAGTCCAAGATCAGGCAGTCGGTCTTGCCTGGGGCCAGCCGTAAACCGCGCCCGACGATCTGCTGATACAGGCTGACGGACTCGGTGGGCCGCAAAATGGCGATCAGATCGACATGAGGTGCGTCGAAACCCGTCGTCAGCACCGCCACGTTAACCAGGTAGCGCAACTGCTGTTGCTTAAAGGCTTCGATTAGCGCGTCACGCTCGCCGGGGGGCGTTTCGGCACTGACCAATGCCGCTTCACCACTTGGTAACAGGCCATGCACTTCACGGGCATGCTCGACCGTGGAGGCAAAAATCATTACGCCTTTGCGGGTTTCGGCGTATTCGACGATCTGGCTGATGATGTGTGGCGTAATGCGGTTTTGCTGTTTGAGCTCGCGGTTAAGATCCACTTCGCTGAATAAGCCGTTGCTTCTGGCCTCCAGGCGGCTGAAATCGTACTGCACGATCGGCATATCCAGCCGTTCTGGCGGCACCAGAAAGCCGTGTTTAATCATATAGCGCAACGGCAGTTCATAAATGCAGTCGCGAAACAGGCTGTTGCCGTCGCCACGGGTGATGCCGTGGTAGTGATATTGATAGATCCAGCCTTTGCCCAGCCGGTAAGGGGTGGCCGTCAGGCCAAGCAGGCGCAGTTGCGGGTTGGTTTTTTGCAGGTGTTGAATAATCTGTTGGTATTGGCTGTCGTCATCGTCGCTGATGCGGTGGCATTCGTCGACGATCAGCAGGGAAAATGCGCCGTCGAACAGCGATAGATTACGTGCTACCGATTGCACGCTGCCAAACACCACCTTACCGCTGCTCTCTTTTTGCTGAAGCCCGGCGGCGAAGATGTCGGCCTCCAGGCCGTAAGCGCAGTATTTGCTATGGTTTTGCGCCACCAGCTCTTTAACATGGGCCAGCACTAACACCCGGCCACGGGCGCGTTTTGCCAACTCGGCGATCACCAGGCTTTTGCCCGCGCCGGTTGGCAGCACGATCAGGGCCGGTTCAGGATGTTGGCGGAAATGCTTGATGGTGGCGTCGACCGCTTCCAACTGATAGGGGCGTAGGGTAAAAGCCATGCGTTAGTACCGCTCGCTGAAGTGGGCCGTAACATTCCACTGAAATTGTGACATTTTGCTCCTCAGACGGCGGAAAAATTTCTATTATTATGCCCTCTGCGGCTACGCAGTGCGAGAAGCATGGAAATTACCCCTGTTATGGCATCGTTTCCGTCGCTATACTAAGCGACTTCCCTACGCGAACATCCTCTTCGAACCTGTTTTTTGCACCTGGTGCGACAACGGGGCGTCATATTTAGCAACCAGATCAATGCGATCATAACAACGACAGGCAAAGCAGATTCAATGCGACTGGACAAGTTTTTATCTCAGCAGTTGGGTATCAGCCGCGCGCTGGTAGCGCGTGAACTCCGTGCAAAACGTGTCACCGTGGACGGTGAAGTGGTCAAGAGCGGGGCGCTCAAGCTGGCTCCCGAACAGGAAGTTAGGTTTGATGGCAACGTGTTGTCACAGCTGAACGGGCCACGTTACTTCATGCTCAATAAGCCACAGGGTTATGTGTGCTCGACCGACGATCCGGATCATCCAACCGTGCTCTATTTCCTGGATGAACCCGTTGCGTACAAGCTGCATGCGGCAGGGCGGCTGGATATTGATACCACCGGCCTGGTACTGATGACCGATGACGGCCAGTGGTCGCACCGTATCACCTCACCGCGCCACGAGTGTGAGAAAACCTATCTGGTGACGTTGGAACATCCGTTGGCCGCTGATACCGCTCAGCAGTTCGAGCAAGGCGTGCAGCTGCATAACGAAAAAAATCTGACCAAGCCAGCGAAGTTGGAAAAAATCGAAGATACCCTAGTGCGCCTGACCATCAGTGAAGGGCGTTACCATCAGGTGAAACGCATGTTTGCTGCCGTGGGTAACCGGGTCATCGAATTACACCGTGAGCGCATTGGTGCCATTGTGTTGGATGACGATTTGGCACCGGGGGAATATCGCCCGCTGACCGAAGAAGAGATTGCCAGCGTAGGCGCACCGCACCTGCTGGATTAATTTTTGCGACCGACCAAGGAGTCGTTGAACGTGCAACAGAACCGGACCTCTCACCTCGGTTTGATCTTTATTCTGGGTCTACTGTCCATGCTGATGCCATTGGCGATCGACATGTATTTGCCCAGCATGCCGATAATCGCCCAGGAGTTTGGCGTGGAGTCTGGCCGGGTGCAGATGACGCTCAGCGCCTACATGCTGGGCTTTGCCGTTGGCCAATTGTTCTATGGGCCGATGTCCGATAGCATTGGTCGCAAACCGGTGATCCTGTGGGGTACGCTGATTTTTGCTATCGCCGGTGGGGCCTGTGCGATGGCCCAATCGGTAGAGCAATTGATCAACCTGCGTTTCCTGCACGGGCTGGCCGCAGCGGCGGCAAGCGTAGTGATCAACGCCCTGATGCGTGACATGTTCACCAAGGACGAGTTCTCACGCATGATGTCGTTCGTGATCCTGGTGATGACCATTGCGCCATTGCTGGCTCCGATGATTGGTGGCGTGCTGCTGCTATGGTTCAGTTGGCATGCCATCTTCTGGACCATGGGGGCTGCGGCGCTGTTGGGTTCGGTACTGGTTGCGTTCTTTATCAAGGAGACGTTGCCCAAGGAGCGGCGGCAAAAATTCCATTTGCTCACCACGCTCAGGAATTTCGGCTCGTTGTTCCGCCACAAGCGCGTGTTGAGCTATATGCTGGCCAGTGCTTTCTCGTTTGCCGGGATGTTTTCTTTCCTCAGCGCCGGACCGTTTGTCTATATCGAGCTGAATAACGTTTCACCGCAGCATTTTGGCTATTACTTTGCGCTGAACATCGTGTTTCTGTTCCTGACGACCCTGATCAATAGCCGCAACGTGCGCCGCCTGGGGGCGGTTAAAATGTTCCGCCTTGGTCTGTTTGTGCAATTGACGATGGGCGTATGGTTGCTGGCCGTCACCGCCAGCGGACTGGGGTTCTGGGCACTGGTGCTCGGGGTGGCGGTTTATCTCGGCTGTATCGCCATGATCTCATCTAACGCAATGGCGGTGATCCTGGACGATTTCCCCCATATGGCGGGAACCGCCTCTTCGCTGGCTGGGACGTTGCGCTTCAGCATTGGCGCGCTGGTCGGGGCAATACTGTCCTTGGCCCCTGGTAAGAGCGCATGGCCGATGGTTTCATCTATGGCCCTGTGCAGCATCGTGGCAGTGTTGTTCTATTTTTATGCCAGCCGTCCGCGCAATAATCCTGCCTGATTACCCCTCACCCTAACCCTTATGTCTTGATCTTCTCCGCCTTAGCGGAGAAGATCCCCGACTGATCATCGGGAGATAGCCGGTGAGCTCCCCCTAACCCTAGTGCCTATGAGCCCGTGGGAGAGATTGTGCCCCGGCTGT
>Ga0302347_1000927_pt1 | contig 39588 bp, 35 predicted proteins | sample PhyWR1_FD_202178 | JGI IMG/M metagenome (GOLD analysis project Ga0302347, IMG submission 202178) | Leaf surface microbial communities from wheat plants in UC Gill Tract Community Farm, Albany, California, United States - DLSL W.R1 (v2)... | ecosystem: Host-associated > Plants > Phyllosphere >... | reverse complement strand
AGCCTCCGAAATCAGCCGTGACCGCGTTGAAGACGCGCGCAACGTTCTGAAAGAAGGCCAGGAAGTAGAAGCCAAGATCATCAGCGTTGACCGCAAGAGCCGCGTAATCCAACTTTCCATCAAGTCGAAAGACGAAGTGGAAGAGAAAGAAGCTATCCAGAGCCTGAAATCGGCTCCAGAAGCTGCACAAGGCGAGACCACCATGGCCTCCCTGCTGCGCGAAGCAATGGCTAAGCAGAACTAAGTTCTGTAAAAGCTGTAGGAAAAGGGCGACTTCGGTCGCCCTTTTTTGTGCCTGAAATTTGTTGAATCAACAACTTAGAACCAACGCGTTCAGCTCAGTGTCGGAAGTGACTATAGTTTTTAAAGAGATGCCACCAACGCTGTTGTTTCATAAGGATTCGGATGAACAGGCTTATCGTAGTGCTCGCCCTGGTAATGCTTGCGGGGTGCGCCGCCACCAATGCAAAAACTTATGCAAAGCGCGGCGTCAGCGGTGTCGAGATCGACTGCTCGGGCCTAGGCAACAAGTGGGAGAAGTGCGAGGAGCGCGCTGCACGCGAGTGCAAGATGCAGGGCTACAAGGTTATCACGCGCTCCAGCGACGCCAAGGATGAAGAAGGCGACTACTTGTTTGGATGGAACCCGGCAGGAGCGGTCATACGCAAGATGCTCGTAATCTGCAAATAGCCTAAGGAGCTTTGTTCGCCAGTGTTTATTCAGTCGTATATTAGTTTATGCACGGGCTGTTCAAATTCATCAAGTCATGCTAAAACCTTTGAAGCGCTTTTCCTAGCTGCTTGAAAAAGAAGGGAAAAATATGACGAAGTCGGAGTTGATCGAACGAATTGTCACCCATCAAGGGCTGCTCTCATCCAAGGATGTGGAGCTGGCTATCAAGACCATGCTTGAGCAAATGTCCCAATGCCTTGCCACCGGAGATCGCATCGAAATCCGCGGCTTCGGCAGTTTCTCCCTGCACTACCGCGCACCACGCGTAGGCCGCAACCCAAAGACCGGCCAATCCGTCAGCCTCGACGGAAAGTTCGTTCCCCACTTCAAACCGGGCAAAGAATTGCGCGACCGGGTGAACGAAGAAGAGGAAGAGGGCGTCTGAGTGTTTTTGGGGTAGGAGAAGGTTATGCGTGGGGTTAAGCGCGTTGCACTGGTGGTCGTGGTGTTGCTTGTAGCTTTTATGGTTTTGGCCTTTGTGCTTGAAAACCAGCAGAGTGTGTCGCTGTCGTTACTGGGTCAGGCAAGCGGACAGCTTCCCGTATCAGTGTTCGTGGTACTGGCGCTGATCTTCGGCATGCTCATAGGGCCGCTGTTAGGCATGATGATGCGTAGTGGGCGACGTAAGCCGATTCAGAGCGCTCAATCCTAGCTGGAGCGGTCTGCGCCGCTGGAAGCGAATGGAAACGTTCTTACCGTCTGTCGGTTTTTTTTCATCTGTTCATTCTGGAATTTCAGACAGCATGAAGATGATGTCTCGCCTATACGCCGGTTTTCTCGCCATATCATTGAGCACCGCCGTTTCATCTTTATTACGCTAACGTCGCACATGACTCGTAAGGGTTCTCCCTAGCCGCATAGGAAGCGCCTTACAGATATGTCAAGCCTTGTAATATGTCAGCGAGATGGCAAAATGAAATCTGTTCTCGATAACGGGCATTTTGTGCGCTCAAAATTTGGCAGAGACGCTGGGTTTTGGCGGTCATCTAATTAGAGTAAAAAACACAAATTTGTCTGCATAACGAGCCCGCAGTTTCTCTTTGAAGGCAGGTTTTTGTTGTGAGTAGTAGTTTCCGCGCACCCCCGGTACGGTCCTCCGACGAAATAGATGTCGTCGCGCTTTCTAAATCTGTCTGGCGTCAAAAAAAGCTTTTGCTTCTGGTTACGTTAGGGTGCGGGTTAATTGCAGTCTGCTATGCGTTTCTGGCAACTCCTGAATATAAAATCAGTTCAGTATTGCGTCCTGCCGCTATTAATGATCTTGATGCGTTGAATCGGTCTGAGATTTACCAGCTTCCTCCCGCTGAGGCGCTTCTTAAAGTTGGTGCTGCGCTTGAGTCATACGATACTCGCCTGGCCTTCTTCAGAGCCAATCAAAAGCTATTTGAACGGTTTGTGCAACCCGGCCAAACCCTGGAGCAAAGCTTTGAGGCGTTCAACCGTAACTCGATTCATTTGATACTTCCCGACGCGGATAAGAAAAACTCGCTGAGCGCCTACGTCAAGCTTGAGATGACTTATCCCGAAGGTATCGATGGTGTCGCTATTCTTAACGGCTTTGTCGACTATGCCATCGTTATTGAGCGTCAGCGGATCTCCGCCGACTTGGATGTAATCGTCAAAAATCGAATCAATGAATTGAAAGGTAAGTTTGACTCGGCTCGATCAAATTATGAGGTAGAGAAAGAGGCCAAAATCGCTTCGTTGGGGGAACGCGACACGCTGAAGCGCGCACAGTTGCAGGATGAGTTAAAAGCGCTTCGTTCACAGTTGAAAGCGTTACGCGATGATCGTATCGCTCAGTTGAATGAAGCCATCGGGATTGCCAAGTCCTTAGGTATACAAAAGCCGACCACCCCCTCTGCGCTTGGCGAGTCCCGCAATGCCGGCGCCAGCAGTGTAATGCGTACCGAGGTTAATAATCAGCAAATACCGCTATTTTTCATGGGGGTAGAGGCACTTAACGCTGAGCTCGTAGCGCTGAAACAACGTAAATCGGATGACTTCACTGACGCTCGTATCGCTCAAATAGCCAAAGAGCTTCAGCTGCTGGCGTCTAATCGCGAGGTGGAAGTACTGAGCACACGAAAAAATGAAGATATTTTTCTCGCGGGTGTCGAACCATTGCGCGCAGAGATGACCCGTTTGAGTAGTCTGAACATTGATATGACGGGCTTGAAGTTAGTGACTGTCGATCAGCAGGCCTTGGAGCCGTTGGCGGCAGCTAGCCCAAATCGCCTGCTTATCGTGCTGCTTGGCTTGGTTGGTGGAGCTGTGCTTGCAATCTGCATAGCGCTGGTAAGATCTGCCGTTGCCGCAAGGCGCGACAAGGTATAGGACGGTGTCTGTCGGGCTTACCGGTCTTAACTTGAACCCTCATGAATGTTTCGATCGCGCTGCCAAATCAGCGACAGTGCTCGAGACAACTTGCGCAGGAAAAATTCATCTTTACAGTTCGCCGGGGGCCACCTATATCAATGTGGTAGGGGCTCGGCGAACAATTGGGCAAGCGCAATTCGTTTAATCCGATCGTGCATAAAGTGATAAGTCACGCTTGTATCTTCGGTTTGCGGACAGGCTACAACCTGCGTAAATCCCGCTGTCTCAATCAGGGCTTGCCTCAGTACATAGGAGCGGACCCATGGGTCGAGAAACGCATAGGTGGCTCTGTAAAGCGTCCTCACGTCCATGCTGGCTACTTCCAGGTTCGGAGTCAGTGAAGGCAAGTAGCTCGCCAGGATGACATCACCATCATCGATTCCCGGCGCCATGTAAAAGCATGTCGCAGAGGTGCGTCCTTTCATCAGGTATGACCACAGGACGCAATCAGCACCGCGCACTTCCGGCAAATGGCCCGGGTGTAGATGAATGAACTTGAGTGTGGTGATTTCCAGCAACCGTTTCGGCACGATTCCGCCGCCGGTGAATAACAGCTGTGTTTGCGCAAGCTCCAGTAGTCGTTCGTAAAGCGCACTGTCTGCTAGGTTTTCTATCATCAGCGTTTCTACGTCAAGCGAATAATCACTCAAATCGCACAGTGCTAATGCTTCGTCTATGTCCCTGTCCGCAAAACCCAGTTTGTCGGAAACGGTATTTCTGATCGATTGATAAAGAGAGCTTTCTGTCTTACGTATTGTTGTTGACCAGTAATGGATGCTGTTTTTTTGTCTCGAATGGGCATAAGCCAACTTCAAACTACCTGGTAGAAAGCGCCCGATCGGTTTTCGGGAGACTAGATCATTCTTTGATATCAGGTGAATGATTTTTTCAGGTTTCAAGCCCATGCTCTTCAGGGTTGCCAAGTACGCACGAGCGATGGGCCCCTCCCAAAATAAAACAGTGATCGGGAGCGTTCCAGCATTAACCGGCGCCTGGGTATTTGCGAGAGTTTTCGAGGGCGGTGTATCGGCGTGCGGAAGCCTTGTCAGAAACCGTTCGGCCTCGACATCGATCAGATTTACCAGGGTTGGCTCCACTGGAATGTTCCCCGACGCCAGACTGTCAAGAAGCTTCAGTACGGCGTTAAGCCTCTTGACCGCACAGGCCGTTTTTCCATCGTCGGCTAAGCGGCAGAAGTCCTTGAAAAGTAGTGTCAGCGCTAACGGCTGCAATTCACCCGCCAAAAGGGTTGTGGACGCCTTGGTTCCGTTCTCGTGGTAGCTCTCGTAGAGGTGCTTGGAAATCTCAACACGTTTTGATAGGAACTGCATAGCTTGGTGCACCTCATCCGTCCATTCGGCGGACGCTGCTGCGGTACGCAATGCGGATGCAGTGTCAAAGTAGACGTCGTATTTGCAAGGTGCCGGTGTTGCTGGCAAGTAGCTGCTGATAAAGCGCTCGATCATCATGGGCTCAGGTTACCTTCGCTATTTTTTGATGGAGGACCTGCAGAATATTGGCAACCGTCCAGTACAGCACCATTCCAGAAGGAAAGGAGTAGAACAGTAAAAAGAACCCCAGTCCCATCAGCCCGGTAGGGAGGCTTTGGCGCAGCGATGACGTTCCCTCCGCAGAGGTTGTTGGGTTTAGTTTTATGCTAAGTATAGTTGTTAGAGTCATCAGCACGGGTAGTAAATTGAAATATGAGCCAAATAGGGGCAGGTCTACGCCCAGTGAAAATAATTGATCGGGCTCAGCCAGTGTTTTCATCCATAGAAAAGACGCGTCCCTTAGTTCAAATGTTTGTCCCAGTAAATGGTAAAGTGAAATGAATACAGGCACTTGAATAAAAACGATTAAAAGTGGTTTTAACCCTGCCAGAGGGCTGATTTTATGTTGTTCGTAAAGTTGGAGGATTCTTTCACTTTGCTCCCCTCCTTTGTAATTTTTGCGAATCTCTTGCAGTTCAGGCTGGATGCGCGCCTGAATAGCCGTGAACTTCTTCTGTGCCAGAATCGCATTCTTGGCAATTGGGAATACTGCCAAGCGTACGAGTGCCGCCAGTAGAATAATCGCGACGCCCCAGCTGCCAACTATTTGCTGAATGAAGTGCAATAGATGCATGATGGTCAAGCTCAACCATCGCATCCAATCCCACAATCCGGAAAACAGTAATCCGTCTAGATCCGGCGCTTGAGCGGCAAGTGCCGAGTACGCTTTACCGCCTCCAAACACGGCCCATTGATAGGATTGCATGGGTTGGCTACCCGGTTCTCCAATAGGTAGAAGAATACTGATGGATGTTTGGAATGAGGCATGCTCGGTATCGACATCCGAGGTTTGCGGAATGCTGGCATGCCAGGTTGCGCGCTTCGAGAGATCGTTGGAGGGCGCCATAATCAGGGCCAGGTAACGGCTTTGAAGACCTACCCAGCTCCAGTGGCCTGCCTCGTCAGATGCGTATCCGTTCGGCAAGTCGGTATCGTTTAACCGAACTGTCTTGGTGCCCTCTGCGTTGCGATAGACCAATTCAGTAAACGAATAAATACTTTGCCCCATGCCTAGGCCGGTGGCGGGAGTTTCTCCAATACCGGGTCCGACTTGTAGGAAAAGGTTATTGGCCGGGTTTATCTTAAGGTTCTTGAGGTCAAGGTCGAGAGCGAAATCGACACGCCATTGGTTTGCCAGTAAGCGCCACGTCTTCCTGATGCTGAAGGGTATATCGGGACTTTCCAGGCCAAGTACTATGGCATCTGGTTGTTGGTCCATTACCTTCCAGCCGCCTGCGAGCTGCTGCCATTCACTTAAAGGCCTACCGTCAATCTCCCCGCTCAACAAGAACAACTCTCCCTTGGGGGCAGCCATGTCTTGTGCGTGGCTGGATGCACCGTGCAGTTGCGGGAGTGTCCAATGCTGGACGGAGCCTGTTGATAAGTTGAAGGCCAGTTGCACATTTGTATTTGAAAGCGAGGGGGGCTGCTTATCTGCCCCTTGCGCCACCTGAGTAAGCAATACCAGAAAGCAACAGAGCCAATAGTGTTGAATATTATTTATAAGTGATGGCATGAGAGTGCTGTTTGACTTCATTTGGCGGGATCATATTTCAGTTCACAGGTAAGTACGTGCCCGCAAGCACCCGGCGCACTGAATATTGCGACGGGCGACTCGTAGATATCAATAGCTTATTTTTTCTCAGTGTCAGTTTCTTTCTTCATGACGTCTTTGCGCAGGCCTAGCATACGCAGTAATCGGTGCCAGTATAGTTTCATGACCATCGCGATCGCCGCCAATGCGCCTAGAATGCCTTGGAGCATGGCGCTGCCGGTACCTGGGTCCAGGTAGGCGAATGCATTGATTGGCAAGATCACCAAACACAGCAAGGTGACGATTGAGAAAATCGATTTTTCCATGAACTACGCCCCATCATTATTTAATTAAGGAAACCAAATAAGCAGCAGCTGTATCGCCGCTTTGCCCTACGTTATAAATCCAGCACTTACGTATATCGCTCAGCGCCGTTTGCCATTTTTTTGAATCAGCAGCCATGGTACATGCAATTTTCCCCAGCTCTGCCAACTCATCCGTTGGGACCACAACGCCTAATTGCTTGCGTGCTTGTACTTCAATGGGTTCGATGCCGATCGCTGTGTATTCTGGATTCAGCACTTTGCGTGGAACGTCTGCAAATATGACCGGACGCTCGAGCCCCAACGAAAACTCCAAAGCCGCACCCGACCAGTCGCTGAGCATGATATCCGAATCGAGTAGGGAGATGGTGGCATCGCTGTCCTCATCCAGGCGAAATCGCGGCTCATGCCGATAGTGTGCAACGATTTCATCGAGTTTTGCCGGTGCCAATTTGCGGGTGCGTGGATGGGGGCGCAGTACCACCTTCAAGCCTGCATCAATCAGTGGCTTGATCACATCAAGTCCGTGTCGCTCGATCAATCCATTTTCACCCCATGTGGGTGCTACCAGTACCTGGACGGGGTCGCCGTGATGTATCCGAGGGCCTTGGCGGCCGCTTGCGAGGATCGTATCGAGCCGCCCGTACCCGTGCTGTACCAGGGTTTTTTGGGGTAGATCGTGTAGTTTCTCCCTGGTCCTGGTTTCTGCAACGTGATGAGGCCCCACGCAGAGGATTGAATCAAAATGATCAAAGGCGGCTGCGCGGTAAATCATATGTGTACTGACAATCGAATGATGCAGGTAAGCATAATGGACTTGAAACGGCGAGCGTTTGATATGAAAGCTCTGCAGGTCCGGCATAGTCATCAACAAGACATCGGCGTCCAGCGTCGCAAAGAAGACTGTTCGCATGCTGCCTTCGCCTACATAGAAGGCTCGCATTCCTGGTAGTGGAGTGGCCAGTAAGTGATCGTTTTCAGCAGACGTTACGTACAAGATCGGCGCGCCGTAACTTGCCTGAAGTGCCTTGTAGATAGGTTCGAAGTAAGACCAGTATCCGCGTCCTTCGGAATAGAACACCAGTGTGCGTTCCTCGCGTGGAATGCGCTTGAATGCTTGCAGACCTCTCCATTCTCGAAGAACTTTGCGTAGTGCATTAAACATGCTTAGTCCTTAAGACGGATGAATGTGTCCAAGCGCCCGCCACGAAACAGATCGTGGTATTGATTCAGGTCTTCGACGGTGTCGACTTCCAGCCAACCATTATCAGTGAACGCCGCCCGAGCTTTCCATCCGGTGTCGATAAGATGTTGTATAAACGTTGTCATGTACATATTGTCGAAATCCTTGCCATCTCGCAAAACACTACGATCCATATCGTGCCAAGTGGCGCGAAACGCCTTTACATAATCCCCCCTAACTTTGATCAGGCCCATGTATTGCCCTTGAACCTCACTATAGTCCGCTGGCTTTTTGCCGAGCTCGGTAATGCAGTCATCATTGTTGAGTTTCAAGGTCTCGGCATCTGATAGAGGATCTTCCATGCGGATCTCCCAAAACCTGCGCCACTCTCGATCTACTGAAATGGCTAGCGGGGCATCACTATCCAGCAAGCTCTCAAGCACTGATAGTTCATAGATGATGTCACCATAAGCAATCAATAGATCCTCTCCGTCGACCATCCACTCTTGTGCGCAAAAAAGTGTAGAGACCATATTGGTGGTGGCAAAGCGAGGGTTGTGCAGCACTTTGACGCCTTGACCTTCAAGGCAATCCACACGATATCCGCCTACCAGGGCAATCTCGGTCAATCCCGCAGCCCTCAATATATCCAGTTGGCGATGTAGAAGCGGACGTCCATTCAGTTCAACCAGGCACTTGGGCCTATCATCTGTGAAAGGGCGCAATCGTGTGCCTTGGCCTGCTGCGAGGATAATTACGCGCATGGTGTGTCCTTGCAAAAGAAGAGCTGGCGAATGAGCTTCGCATCAATAGCCGAGTTAACGGAGGGTCTTTCGGGATGCCACATAATGGCTGCCCAGGGAAATTGGCTGTGGACAAATGCCTCAATGGACCCATCGTCTGCCCAAGCTTGAGCAAGCAGGTTCTCTGCCAGGTCCCCAGGTTGAATGCCCCAGCTATGGAAGCTGTTGACCTGTCGATATTCCGCCATCAACGGTGCCTGAGCCGATGCATATATTGCATGCGTGCAGTTAACGTGACCGGGCAGCGACGTGAGGCTGCCACCCAGAAAATGATTAAGCATCTGCATTCCGCGACAAACCGCCAGTACCGGTAGGTTCATGCTCCGGGCTTTGATCAAGAGAGTTGCTTCGGTGATGTCGCGTTCCGGTGAAGCGTTGGCGGCACCGGGAAGATGAGCAAGATCATTACCACCGCTCAATATAAGTCCGGCGACATTTTGGCGTTCTAGCCAGCCACCCGGTGCTGCCATCCCATTGGGCACCGGTATCAAGTCGATCCCCAGCGGTTCCATGAGCGTGGTCCAGCGTTGATCAAGGCAATCACGCTGCTCGTCGTACCCGGGGATCCATTCAACACGTTGTGTGATTGCAATACGCATTACCGAACCACCCGTATCGCCCGATTGCCAGCATCCAGTTCCAGGCTATGCGCTGCTGCCAGTGAGCGATATTGCGCTTCCCCTATCCCTAATGCGGCCGGCAGGCCAAACTCCGCCGCGCGGATAGCCATGTGCGAGTTGGCGCCGCCATACATGGTGATCAGCCCGCCAATCTGTCGACCGAACAGCCAGTCGTAACCGGGATCTGCCTGGGGAATCATTGCGATTTTGCCGACAAGGTCTTGTTCGTCTGCGCTTTGGCTAAGGTCCACACAGGTGCTCCGCACTACGCCCGTGCCAACAAAGTTGGGCTGTGTCGCTGGATAGAGGAATACGTTGAAATCCTCTGCTGAGCAGAGTAGCGGGGGCAGTTCGATCACTTGAATTTGTTCATGTTCGATTTTGCCTTGGGCGGCATGCGCGAGCATGCTTTGGGTGAGTTCTTGAGGGCTTAAGGTTGAATTTCTTAATGCCATGAGCTTGTGGATTTCAATATAAGCCAAGTCTTCGCGTGTAATACCCAAAGGCTCAGCCCAGTCAACCAGCGCATCTAGCGCCAGGGAAAGATTGCGGGTGAAAGCAAATTTGGCGTATTCGCGTCCCTCGATAGCCTCTCTTAAAAAGAGTTCCAGCTCATCGCTATTGCATGCAATACCTTGCTCGTTCAGGGCACTGGTAAATCGTTGACGTGCCTGCTGCCATAATTGGCCGTTGACCTGTGGGGACGAAGGTTGCGAAGTTGCACTCTTGACGATAGGTATAAGGTATCGTTCGGGCGCTGCCCGATAACTGAGCGAGTTGATGTCATAGGTGCCTGGGCGCAGATGACCGTACTTCTGCATAAAGTCTTCACTGCTTATCTCGCCCTTGGAGCAACTCAGCGCATCATGGGTGAATGTGTGGCTGACAGTGCTGATAGTGCCCAAGAAGTCGTCCATTTCCCTATCGGTCAAGGTCCCCGTACTGACCGCAGAGCGCAGGAACGTTACGGCGACGAAAGCACTGCGCGCCAAATGCGCGAAAGGTAGAGCGCCGTAACGACGACAATCATGTAGTAGCGTCCAGACCTGTTCGAGAGGTGCCGCGGAGGATGAGGCAAGGTGTGCAAAGCGTCGTTCAAGTGACTCTATGACGGCGAGGTCCTGGTTGTTGCGTGCGAGGGCGTTCTGGCTAATGTCCCTCAGGGCATCGCGCAGTTGTTCAATCTCGTGATACGTAAATCCGCCATCCGAAATCAGTCGCTGGCGCCAGCGATCAAAGTCCAGGGCAAAACAAGTGGGAACAACGTCGAACTCTACTTTGTCGTGAAGGTGGGGGTTGTGCTCAAGCCAAGACAAGTAAAAGTCAATCAGGCGGCCGGCCAGTGCATCGTCCAGGCACTTTGGAATAAACGAGTTAAAACTTGCGCGGATATCAACGTAGGGATGGCCGGCGAAACTGACCAGTAGAGGTTGGGGGCGAACATCGCGGTAGCCATATTCGGCACGTTGGGTGGCCCATGTTTCATCCATGATCAGGTATTGATAGAGGCTGACCGAAAGGGGGGTTGGCTTGGTTCCAATGATTTCCGCAGGGTTCCAATCGGGCATGATTCCGAACAGCGCTCGTTGCCCCACAACGAACGGCGCCGGTCGCTGCAACTGATTGAACGACTCACGAGCATCATCCAGGCGCTTGAGAATGTCTTGGTCACTGCCGTCCCATTTAGAGTGGTCGACTGCTATCGGGCGGACTTGCAGGATATGCAGTCCTGCGTTGGCGGTGATCGCGAATTCGATGTCCAGGGAATCATAGCCCAGCAAAGATTCAATCTCCCTGAGCGCAGGCAGCAGGCTTTGCAGGCTCTTGGGTATGTTTGAGCTGTGCGCGTCAGCATCGCGCCTCATCACCAAGGTCTTGTGATCGTGACTACTGCCACTGGTAATCGATTCAGTGCTGCCGCTGGTGTCGTCATAATTGATAACGTAATACGGTGATCCACTGCTCAGGCTTCGAGTAAATGCGACACCGCTGGCGAGCACCTTTTCCAGCATGGGTTGAACCAGTACCTGGTTGTCAGGGTTGGTATCGCTGTAAGAGGAAATAACGCGCTCGATAGCCTCTTTCAGGCGTGTCGAGTCTCGGCCATCGATATTCAGCAGGCTGGTATAAGCGCCGGCATTGGAATTGACAAACCCATCCTCTGAAAGCGCACTGCTGCGAATAGCCAGATGTTGATCAGGAAAGCTCTGCTGGATAGTGCCAATCAGTGAGTCGGCAGTTTTACGCCACTGAGTCACCGTGAAACTGACTTGATCTTCGATTCGGCTCAACTTGACCATTCTGCGCAGGCGGCGAAGTGTCTGCGCTTTGGTACCCAATACAAAATGCGCAAGGTCCTGAGGTTCGTTGAGCTCGGCCCAGTCACCTTGTACGTCCACCGCCTGTACATTCATACCCTGGCAGCGCAATGCTTCAACAAGATCAGAGAGGTGGCCCTTCTGGAAGCGCTGTTGCAGGTCAGCTTTGGATATTTGCAGATACTGAACTGCCCGCGGGCCAAAATGTACACACCCAACGAATTCCGCCGAAGCGATGCTGCACGGAATGTCAGGCCCAAGTCGGGTGATTGTCTGCCCGAAAAGGCAAACTTTTTCGCTGCGCTCCAAGTCTGAACGAGTACGACCCGCATAGCGGGTTCGCCAGTGACTGTCGACGGCAACGCTGATATCGGCTTGCGACTCGATCATGGCATCGATCAGGCTGCGCCGAAACAGGATGTCAGAATAAGAGACCAGGCTTCTGATTTTATCTGTCAGATCGACTTGTAGGAGTGAATAAGCGGATTGAGTCACCTGCCAGTCCGTGTTGATCCAGTAGTTGAAATCTGGATACTGCTCCTTGATCGAGTCGGCCTTATAGCCGCCCACGAAATGAACATCCGGCCCGCGCGAGGAAGTGGCGTGGAGCAGCCAGTCGATGACTCGCGTATGGCCTGAAGCGCTGCGCAAGGCAGCGTGCTCGTCGCCTTGGAAGGGCTTGCCTGCCCCGAGAAAAATTACGGCTGACTGCATGACTACCTTCCCATTATCCGTAAGCGGGTGTGATCGTTGGTTCGCTAGTGCCGCGGACCGTTACCAGCCTTCTGCGCCTTCGCTCCAGTAGCCGAAAGCGAAGCACTTGCGCAGCGGATCAATCAATTCTGGGTTGAGTCTTGAGGCAATCTGGCAGGACGCGCCGGCGCCATGTGCAAGAAGCTTGTAACCCACGCCATTGGATCGATATATGTATTGAGGTGTTTTCTCCTCGCTCAACTCGGGGTCTCGAGGTAGGTTCTTAATAAAGGTCGGCGCCAAGCCTGGTATCCAATCGCTAGCCGACCTGCCCCAGATACTATACAAACCGTCAAATCCCTGGCTGAGCGGATAGCGCCCTTTTACTTGGCGGTATTTTTCCAACGCATCCCGAATTTCAGTAATGTCCTGTATACGTTGATGGTATCGGGTGATTTCAGAGGCTCTGAATGTAATCGCCTTACTGGATTTCAGTGCTGATAAGAAATCATTATTTCTGGGGATGATAACCGTTTTCTGAGTATCAAAATCAAAAGAGGAGGTTTGATCTTTTACGATATCCAAGTAAATTAAATTTTCATTGTTTTGAGGTGTTGAGTTTAGTAGATCCACGCCTGCGTATTCGGCGCATTGCGAAGTGGTTGGTGCATGAAGGCACAGTGTTCTGGCGAGATCTGCCAAGCTTCTAAGTTCGCTGTCATATATGACTGCCTCATGTATGGCGGATTGCGTCTTCATCATCAAGAGTGGGCGGTATCGGTTATAACCCCACAGAGAGTGTCCGTTAAATGTGATTCCGTCGGGATCAGACTCGAAGTAATTGGCGGGCGCGCCATGATCACTCTTTACAATGAAGGTTGTCTGGTCATAAACCCCAAGGGTTTTGAGTCTTTCTATATAAGCCGCGGTCTGCTGGAGTGCGCAGTAGGTTTCATTCAGAAGTCCTTGAGTATTCTGGTTCGAAGTGAACCACTCTTTGCTGTCACTTTTGTACGTGCAGTTTTCATCGAAGTCAGCGGGAAAGTGAGTATGCAGAAAGTGCATGAAGCGTACTGTGCGGCGGGAATTGGTAACATGTAGATGTTGAATCAGTGCAATCAGGTCGTCGCGCTGTAAGGTATTCTGCGCGTCCCAAAGCGGGCCTTGGTGGACCAATGTCCGCTCCGCTCTTGAGTCATGTAGGTAGGCCTGTCTGACGGCTCGAAGCGGGTCGACCAGGAGTTTCGCCAGAATGGGCGAACCTATGCGAGCCATGATATGCGGGTAAAAGTTCAAGGCAATAGAAGCTTGCTCGCTGAAACCGTTATCGATCAGTGTTCCAGGGATAATCACATCCGACAGCACGTCATTGAACGCGCTGTACGCCCCGTAGGTCATAACGTCGGAGGAGGCGAGTTGCTCGCGTTTTATTGAATTCGGTTTTTCAGTCAGCTTCTTGTCTACGTCTTTTGATAAGGAGCTCAAGGCTCTAAAATCTATATTTCCATATACCTCGGCGCGTAGCGAGGCGACGGTTGCTGGGGCTACGGAAATGGTGTTGTCATAAAAAACAAAATCCTTGAATGCATGCTTCAGGTCTGGATGTTCTTCAATAACCTGTTTTGCCAAGTTGCCGGCCAGGCCGTCGAAACTTAAAACGATGACGTTATCGTCTTTGGAAAGGCCCGAGAAGCGACTCATGGATGATCCTGTTTCGATAAGTTTATATGCGGCGGAACCTAAAGAAGTTGAAAGTAATATCAGTACGAATACTTGAGTTGCAGGTTTGATTTTTGTATAGGTCAGCAACGTGAGGATCAGTGCCAGGCTACCCACTATCACAAGGTTTTGATAGTCGATAGGAAGGTCCTCGGGGGAGAGCATGCCCGCTTGACCGGCTAAGGGGAGCAGTAATCCTGACAGGCACGTCCAGAATATAATGAGGTAAAGCGCACCGGATGCCAGCCAAGTCAGGCGTAGCCAAGCAAGAATTGTAGAGGCGACAAAAAGAAGGCTGCCGGCTGCAGCCGTCAATACCAGCGAGAAAAGAAAAAACTCTTTTATGCTGAAGTTTACGTCGCTGAGTGCAAGGTAAACGACATAGAGGGGAACCCATAAAAATAGTGTCGAAGCGGCCAGAAACGAAAGCACCAAGCGTTTTGAAGTGTTAGACATGCAGTTTGCGAGTCCCTTGCAAATGAAATGAGCTGGTTTTTATTGGGCAAGTAATTTTATAGAAAAAAACCAAAGCGTTCAGCTATTTTGTGAACCTTTTCTGTTTTTTGCTGTCGTCAAGCGTGGCCGACATCATTTAGTTGCAGCGCGCCGCTCTCCTGATTGAGATGGTTTCAGAGGGGGGGAGGGGCGACAAAGGTTACTGAAAGCTTCTAATATCCGTATAATCCGTCAGTTAATCGCTGCTTGCACCAAATGCAACCAGTCTGACGCGAGTACAAAGCACAATCGGTTGTGTGCCTGGTGCGTTCATGCCTTCAGTCATGCCTCGAATGACGACTGGAGCGACGGGCCTAAGGTGGTGCTATGCCATTTTCCAACGTCAGCGACCGCCAAATCGTGCTGCGCCATCGAATGCGTGAGGGGTGATATTAGATACATGCATTCATGCTCTGTGTTGGCCCTGAGCGCAGAGATAACACCCTCTGCGTGATGTATCTTGTAAAGCTTGAGCCGAGAAGCTGGCTGCCGATGTATATTTTCAGTGTTTTCCAACTTGAATTTTCAGAAACGAATTGTGGGCGCGATGTCAACTGTAACCTTGTCCAACGAAAAAACATTCTCCTGCGAACCGGGCGTAACACTTCTGGATAGCGCAAAAAAGCAAGGTGTGATCCTCGAATACAGCTGTCGTTCCGGTCGGTGCGGGGTGTGCAAGGCCCAGGTGGTTGGTGAGACGGAGGTCATTCATCATCATGAATCCGTCTTGTCCTCTGAAGAGCTGGCTTCGGGATATATTTTGACGTGTTGTCGTTCCGCGCTGAGTGATGTGCGGCTGGATATCGAAGACTTGAATCAGTTTGCGGACATCAGGAGCAAAACACTTCCCTGTCGTGTGGATTCATTCAGACATCTGGCCGACGATGTGGTCGAGGTGGTCTTGCGGTTGCCGCCCAAAGATCCGCTGAACTATATGCCTGGCCAGTATGTCGACATCATCGGGAAAAATGGTGTTAGGAGAAGCTACTCCATCGCGAATGCGCCCAGGCAGGATGGAAGGTTGGAACTGCAGATTCGTAAGGTTGAGGGCGGAGTGATGAGCCAATATTGGTTCGATGAGCTTGCGGCCAATGACCTGCTCCGGCTGGAGGGGCCACAGGGTACATTTGCCCTGCGTAACACCTCTCCGGAAAACTTGGTGTTTTTGGCAACGGGTACTGGAATTGCGCCAGTGAAAGCTATTCTTGAACAGCTCAAAGCCGATCCCGAGCTCGCGGTGAATAAAAAGGTATGGGTTTACTGGGGTGGGCGTCACGCCAAGGATATTTATTGGCAGCCTGAGCTTGGTTTGCCGGCAGCCTCTTTCATTCCTGTGCTATCACGACCTGACAGCAGCTGGGTAGGTCGCACGGGTTACGTACAGGATGTGCTTGAGCATGATGGTATCGATTTGGCTGACTCGGTCGTGTATGCATGTGGTTCCGAACATATGATTCAATCGGCTAAAGAAAAACTTGTGACGCTTGGCCTTCCACACAGAAATTTCTACTCCGACGCTTTTGTGAGCTCGAATTAATTAAGGATAAAAGATGAAAGCTGTAATTTTGGCTGGCGGATTAGGCACTCGGCTGAGCGAAGAGACCAGTACCCGGCCCAAGCCTATGGTCGAAATTGGTGGGAAGCCGATTTTGTGGCACATCATGAAGATGTATTCTGCTCACGGCATCAATGATTTTATTATTTGCTGTGGCTACAAGGGTTATGTAATCAAAGAGTATTTCGCCAACTATTTTCTGCATATGTCTGACGTCACTTTCAATATGCGTGACAACACCATGGAGGTGCATGACAAGCGCGCTGAGGCCTGGAACGTGACATTGGTCGATACCGGCGATGATTCCATGACAGGGGGGCGACTGGCCCGAGTTGCCGACTATGTAAAAGATGAAGAGTCCTTCTGCTTTACCTATGGCGACGGCGTTGGCGATATCGATATCAGTGCCACCATTGAGTTTCACAAGGCTCATGGGAAAGCTGCAACGCTGACTGCAACATACCCGCCGGGGCGTTTTGGCGCGCTTGATATTCGCCAGGGACAAGTCCTTAACTTCAAGGAAAAGCCCAAGGGGGATGGTGCCATGATCAATGGAGGCTTCTTCGTCCTGAAACCGGAGGTGCTGAAATACATCACCGGCGACTCCAGCGTATGGGAGCAGGAGCCTCTGATGAACCTGGCTTCGGACAACCAGCTGATGGCCTACGAGCATCAGGGGTTTTGGCAGCCGATGGACACGCTACGTGACAAGCATTTGCTGGAAGAACTGTGGATCTCTGGTAAGGCACCCTGGAAAACGTGGGAGTGAAAATGAAAGCTGCTGTCACTCCCGCCTTCTGGAAAGGTAAAAAGGTCTATCTGACTGGGCATACCGGCTTCAAGGGAAGTTGGCTGTCCCTGTGGTTGCAGAGCATGGGCGCTGACGTAATGGGGTACGCCCTTGCGCCGCCGACGACACCGGCTCTTTTTGAAGAGGCTGGTGTCGAGAAGGGTATGCAGTCCAAGATCGGCGATATCAGAGACCTTCAAGCGATCACGCAAAGCATGATCAGCTTTAATCCGGATATTCTGATTCATATGGCTGCTCAGCCATTGGTCCGCCTCTCTTATAAACAGCCTGTCGAAACCTATGCCACGAACGTAATGGGTACCGTGCACGTACTGGAAGCCGCGCGTCAATGCCCAGATCTGCGCGCAATCGTTAATGTCACCACTGACAAGTGTTACGAGAATCGTGAATGGGAGTGGGGCTATCGAGAAGATGAGCCCATGGGCGGGCACGATCCTTATAGCAATAGTAAAGGCTGCATGGAGCTTGTGACTTCGGCGTACCGCAATTCCTTTTTTGGTAAAGGACAGCCCGTCGCTCTCGCGTCTGCACGTGCAGGTAATGTAATTGGTGGTGGCGATTGGGCTGAAGACCGATTGATTCCGGATATACTCGCCGCGTTCGAAAAGCAGCAGCCGGTAGTTATTCGCAATCCACAGGCGACCCGCCCTTGGCAGCATGTGCTTGAGCCCTTGAGTGGTTATCTGGTACTGGCCGAGAACCTGTGGACGCGCGGCCAGGATGTGGCCCAAGGTTGGAACTTCGGTCCGAAGGATGAGGACGCCCGACCTGTCGACTGGATTCTGGACCACATGGTGAACACTTGGGGGCAGGGTGCAAGTTGGGCCCTGGACCAGAATCCCCAGCCCCATGAGGCTCGCTATTTGAAACTTGATATATCAAAAGCCCGTGCACATTTGCATTGGTCGCCTACTTGGTCACTGGAGACGACGTTGGCGTACATCGTGAATTGGCATAGAGCTTGGCTCAAAGGACATGATGTCCACGACCTTTGTCTCGCAGAAATCAATGCCTACATGGCCGCTATGTCTTCATGCGGCAAGTAACTCAATTATTCAAGCAGGAAATGCCATGACACCCGATATGCTCCGCCAGGAAATCAGTAAACTCGTCGAGCAGTATGCTCAAGTCGCCCTGGCGCCCAAACCTTTCGTCGCCGGCGAAAGCGTTATTCCGCCTTCAGGCAAGGTCATTGGGGCTCGTGAGTTGCAACTGATGGTCGAGGCTTCCCTGGATGGTTGGCTGACCACCGGGCGTTTTAATGCAGAGTTTGAGCGAAATTTGGCTGAGTTTCTGGGCGTTAAATTTGCGCTGTCGGTCAATTCGGGCTCTTCTGCCAACCTTGTCGCATTCAGTACATTGACTTCCCCTAAGTTGGGTGAGCGCGCGATCAAAAAGGGCGATGAAGTTATCGGTGTTGCCGCAGGTTTCCCGACAACTGTTAACCCGATCGTCCAGTTCGGCGCTATCCCTGTGTTTGTTGATGTTGATATGGCTACGCACAATATTGACGTCAACTTGATCGAAGCGGCTATTACACCAAAAACCAAAGCAATCATGCTCGCCCATACATTGGGCAACCCATTCAACCTAGGCGCGGTCAAGGCAATCTGTGAGAAGTACAACCTTTGGTTGATCGAAGACTGCTGTGACGCATTGGGTGCAACTTACGACGGCAAGCTGGTAGGGACGTTTGGCGATATCTGCACCTTGAGCTTCTATCCTGCCCACCACATCACAATGGGCGAGGGCGGTGCTGTATTTACCAACAGTCCCCAGTTGAAGGTGATTGCTGAGTCGTTCCGAGATTGGGGCCGTGATTGCTACTGCGCGCCAGGTTGTGACAACACTTGCGGCGACCGATTTGGTCAACAATTTGGCAGCCTGCCACAGGGCTACGATCATAAATATGTCTACGCGCACTTGGGCTACAACCTCAAGATTACCGATATGCAAGCCGCCTGCGGCCTTGCGCAGTTGGACCGCGCTCAGGAGTTCATTGATACCCGCAAGCGCAACTATGTGCTGTTGAAAGAGCGTCTGAGCAGCCTGACAGACTTCCTTGAGATCGCCGAGCCGACCCCAAACAGCGATCCTTCCTGGTTCGGTTTCCCAGTAACATTGAAAGAAAGCGCAGGTGTTCAGCGTGTTGATCTTCTAAAGTTCCTGGATCAGAACAATATCGGCTCACGCCTCTTGTTCGCAGGCAACTTGACACGCCAACCGTACTTTCAGGGTGTCGAGTATCGGGTAGTGGGTGAACTTACCAATACTGACCGTACTATGAATCAGACTTTCTGGCTGGGTATTTACCCAGGCCTTGGAGCAGAGCAGTTCGAGTACATCGGCGAGAAGCTGGAAGAGTTTTTCGGTATTAATTTTTAAGTATGAAAAGCCTATTGCTGACAGGAGCTACCGGATTTCTAGGAAGCGCGCTCGCCCGTCATTGGGTGCGCGCCGGCTATCAGGTTTCTGCTCTCGTTCGTCCGACGTCGAGCCGGCGGCGAATTGAAGACGTGGGGGATGCTCTCCAGTTCTACCGTTGCGGCAGCGACGAGGAGGTGTTTTCGGCCATTGCAACGGTCGCTCCGGATTTCATAGTCCATACGGCCTGTTCCTATGGTCGTGCGGGGGAAACGCTCGTCGATATCTTTGATGCAAACGTGCGTTTGGGGCTCCTCTTATTGGAGGGGGCGAGGTTGTTGGATAAGCGCGTTGCGTTTCTAAATACAGGGACCATCCTTGATCCAGCTGTCAGCAGTTACGCTATGTCAAAACAGAGTTTCAGTGCTGTGGGAGCACTTCAAGCCAGGCAAGGGGGTGGACGGGTAAAGTTTATCAATGTCGCCCTGCAGCATATGTATGGTCCTGGTGATGACAGAAGCAAGTTTACGACACATGTTATTAGTTCTTGCCTGGCGAATGTAGAACGACTGAATCTTACGTCAGGCGTCCAGGAACGAGATTTCGTTTTTATTGATGATGTCGTCAGTGCTTACGATACGATTATTTCAAATATGACAAGCCTTGGTGATGCTGAACACATCGAGGTTGGCTCGGGTGAAGCGGTACCGGTAAGAAGTTTCGTAGAGTTGGTGCGTGAACTAACTAACTCTCGGACGCATCTGGAATTTGGTGCCGTTCCCTATCGGGCTAACGAAGCGATGTTGTTTCAAGCCGATATCAATCGTATGCGTTCACTGGGGTGGGCACCGGCTACTTCGTTGGAAATGGGCATACGGAAAACAATCGATAAGGATCGCGTAGAATGAAATTGCTTATTACGGGTGGTTGTGGGTTTCTTGGCAGCAATTTGGCGTCCGATGCTATGCAGCGCGGTGATGAGGTTGTCATTTTTGATAGTTTGTATCGCAGTGGCTCGAGGGAAAACCTTACTTGGCTTCAGAATCAAGGCAGTTTCAAGTTTGAGTATGGAGATATTCGAAATCAAAACGATATCACCCGAGTGGTGCAGTTCTATAAGCCTGATGTGATTTTTCATCTGGCGGGCCAAGTTGCGATGACCACCTCCATAGCCAATCCCCGTATGGATTTCGAGGTGAATGTCATGGGCACCCATAATCTTCTGGAGGCAGTGCGTTTACACGCGCCGGATGCGATCGTTGTGTATTCCTCAACTAATAAAGTGTACGGAGACCTTGAGCAATTCGCTTATCGCGAGACGGAAACGCGTTATGAATGCATCGACAGATTAAACGGTTTCGACGAGACTACCCAGCTAGATTTTCATTCGCCGTATGGTTGCTCCAAAGGTGCCGCCGATCAGTACATGTTAGATTATGCGAGAATTTTCGGGCTTAGAACTGTTGTTTTTCGTCATTCGTCTATGTACGGCGGGCGCCAGTTTGCGACATATGATCAAGGCTGGGTCGGCTGGTTCTGTCAGAAGGCAATCGAACTGAAAACCGGAAAGTGCAATTCGCCATTTGCTATTTCGGGTACGGGTAAGCAGGTTCGCGACGTCTTACATGCTGACGATATGAAAATGCTCTACGCGAGCGCGATTAATAATATCGAGAAAGCCAAAGGGCAGGCATTCAACGTTGGCGGTGGAATTTCCAATAGTCTTTCTTTGTTGGAGTTGTTCACTCTGTTGAATGAGATAAACGATATTGAACTGGTGTATACCAAGCTGCCTGTTCGTGAAAGTGATCAGAGAGTGTTCGTTGCGGATATAAGTAAGGCGCATGAATTGCTAGGTTGGAAACCCGTGGTCTCCTCCAGGCAAGGTGTCACTCAGATGGTGGATTGGGTGAGTCGGAATTAATGTCTGAAAACGTTTCGGCTCAACGAACGACTAATTATATAAAACAACTTAAAGGCTCTGTTTTATATAAGGGGGGTGCTGTCGCGGCGTCCTTCCTGGCGATTCCAATTATGATTTCATATTTGGGGGGCTTGCAGTTCGGTGTCTGGTCCACGCTGCTGACAATAATGTCATGGGTCGTGTTTTTCGATCTGGGAATCGGAAATGGCTTGCGTAATAAAGTCGCTGAGTCGCTGGCCAAGGGCGAGGAAGCGCTGGCGCGCAGCTATATTTCGTCTGCATATAGCCTGATTGGTTTTGTTGCAGCAGGTCTCTGGTTGGTCTTTTTATTTGTTTCTTATCAGCTCTCTTGGCAGCATATATTTAATACGTCTGCGGTGTCGGAGGATGAACTTAGATATTCCATCCAGGTCACGGCTGCTTTCATGTTGCTGAATTTTTGGGTGGGTCTGATCACTGCGCTGCTGGGCGCTGTGCAAAAGAGCGCGCTGATTTCCTTAGGACAGCTGCTGACGAATGGCTTTGCGTTAATGGCCTGCTACGGGCTATACCACTTTGCCGATGCTCGTATTAGTTATCTGGCCTGGACGTACGGTATCGGTTTGTTAGGCGGTAATTTGTTGTTGACTTTCTGGTTCTACAAAAAGTATCGATACTTGCGGCCCGGTTACAGCCTTGATCGTGAGCACCTTACGCCGCTATTGTCCGTGGGCGTTCGGTTTTTTATCATTCAATTGGCGGTGCTTGTCGTGTTCACCACGGACAAAATTCTGATTACGCAATTGTTTGGTCCGGAGCACGTCACCGAATATGAAGTGGTTTTCAAGTTGTTCAGTGTTGTTGCGTTCTTACATACACTGATTTCCTCACCCTTATGGTCTGCATATACGGATGCCTACCACCGTAAGGACTCCGCGTGGATTGTTAAAATGTTGCGCACACAGTTGAAATTGTACGCGCTGGTCGTCGTTGGGCTTTGTGCGCTGGCAGTTCTGGCGCAATTAATTATTGGTGTTTGGATTGACCGCGCTTTCATTGTGTCTGCACCGCTGGTTATATGTATGGCAGGATTTGTCGCGGTCTCCACGTGGAATAATATTTTTGCAATTATGTTGAATGGTGCTGGCGCAGTTAATGTCCAACTCTATACAGCGCTTGCAGCCATGCTTCTCAATATACCGTTGGCATTTCTAATGGTTAACGGGTTCGGGATGGGGGTCGAAGGAGTTGTCTTCGCCGCTACGATAAGCCTGCTCTTCTCCGCCGTGTTACTGCCTTTGCAGGTTTATCGGCTGACTCGAACAAAAATATTGGATGTTTCGTTGACATAAAAGGCTCCTCATAGGCAGCTGTCAATTTTATGGTTTTTGAATATCAAAGGATGGTCGGTATGGCTTCTACGCAGCGGTTAGTGAGTATTTTGATTCCCGTCTACAATCGTGTAGATATTATTGCAGATACCTTGAGTTCTGCATTGGCACAAACCTATGAGAACGTAGAAGTCATTGTTGTCGATAACGCAAGTACCGATGATACATGGGCTGTAATTTGCGCTTATGCTGAGAAGGATTCACGTATTCGGCCTTTTCGAAATGAATCCAATTTGGGCCCGGTGCGTAATTGGTTGCGCTGTGTTGAAGAGGCGAAAGGTAAATTTGCTAAAATATTGTGGTCCGATGATCTGATCGCACCCGATTTTTTGGCTAAAACAGTTCCCTATTTCAATGATCGTGAAGTGGGTTTTGTTTATACCGCGACTAGAATTTTCACCCAGCAGCCGGATGAGGGCGTTCTTTCTTACTTCAATGGAGCATCCGGAGTCTATGATTCTGAATGTTTTATTCAGGGCGATTTCAAAGGAAAAGGGTACCCGTTGTCGCCCGGATGTGCCATTTTCTACTTGGATGACGTAAAAAAAAATCTGATGCTTCAGGTTCCAAATTCTGTCGGAAGTGACTTTTCGATGCACGCTATCGGTAATGACCTTTTGTTGTTTCTATTGACAGCGCACCAATATAAAAAATTTGCGCATGTGTCTGAAGTTCTCTCATATTTTCGAGCTCATCCCGGTTCAATAAGTCTGGCATCATCCGATGGAAAACTGCCGCTGCATTACAATCTCGCCAGGGCGTATTTTGCGGAAAATTATCGTCCTGACTTAATGAGCGTGCTCAATGCGAATATATTTTTTGATTTGAAGAAGTATCCCGGCTCGAAGAAATATGGGCTGTCGAATGTTTCTGATTTTTATGTTTCATGCAAACAGTCCCGCGTGAAAGTTGCATCGTTGCTGGCGGCGCTTTTTCGGAAGGTCTCGGTTCGTTTTATCAGGTGACTTAACATCTGCTGCTAATGCAGATGTGGCAGTAGGGCTAAATAAATGGTTTTCGGAGGAGTTGTAATGAGCGCTACTGTACCTGCTTGCGAGCGTCGGGAAGGTGGGCGTCGGCTAGAAGAAGCTGACCCTTGGATCCTGGAGGCTGCTGCACGAATCACGGTGATTACAGTAGTCTTTAATGATGCGGCTCACCTGCAGCGCACTATTGATAGCGTGGCCTGCCAGACCTACAAGAATATAGAGCATATTGTCATAGACGGTGGAAGCACTGACGGAACGCTGCAAATTATTGAGAGGTGTCAATCAATCGACTATTGGTTGAGTGAAGATGATAGTGGCATATATGATGCAATGAATAAAGGTGTTGGTTGCTCAACGGGTGAGTGGATAAATTTCATGAACTCGGGTGACGTTTTTTTTAATGATAATGTTATTGGAGATATTTTTTCCAATAATCAGCGTTGTTCGGCGGATCTTGTATACGGTGATGTAGAAGTCGATTATGGCGGATTTAAAAAAGTTCGGCGAGCCGGCGCTATTGAACGTTTAAAGCAAGGAATGCAGTTTAGCCATCAGTCGTTGTTTGCTAAACGCTCAGTGCTCATGGCGCTTAGCTTTGATTTGTCATATCGTACCGCTGCCGATTATAATTTCGTCGTCGCCTCCTGGGTGAATAAATATCGCTTTGAGTATGTTGAGCTTGTGGTAAGTAGCATTAGTGCAGGTGGTGTGTCTGATGTGAAACGTCTGCAAAGTCATAATCAGCGCGTGAGTATTCTGAGTTCTCATTTGGTGTTAAGCAATGCGGACAGAATCCGGATGTACTGCCAAGGTCTATATATTCGTGGCGCTGATTTGCTAAAGTCAGCTTTGCCTGTTCTTCTGGTTGACTGGATTAAGAGAGCGAAATGATAGATCAGGATGCGGGTATTTATGTCAGTTCGTTGCTGCTCCTACTTATAGTTGCCTTTAATATTTTTTATTTTTTCAAAAAGTTTGATGTTGTATTTGTCTTTGTAAATGTTCATTTGAGCTCTCTGGCGTTATATTTTACATATCAGTCCGGCTTGTTGAGCCCGATGCACTGGTGGGAACTGGTATTACTGCTCTCCTATTTGCTGGGGTTTGTAGTCGGATTTGCGGTGCACTATATAGTGTCTGCTAATAACTTCAAGGAGTTTAGCTTTCCGCGTAGTGGCGGAGGCATGTTTTTAATTAATTTTGTAGGGTTTGCTTTTTTTCTCGCCGCCTTTCTTTATGAGCTGGCCAAAGCCGCTTGGGTTCCGCCCGTATTGGCAGCCGATAAGCTGACGGCGTATTATAATTTTCCGCAAACATTTGTTCATTATCTAGTAGTGTGTGGTATCGCGGTTAGTACGGTGTTCGTATTTGTAGCTGAGCGCTATGCTTACCGTCGATTTTTATGTTACTCCTTGGTGGCTATTATCGCGCTCGCCCAAATGGCGACTTTGGCGCGCGCTGTACTCATGACACAGCTGTTTATGGCAGTTTTTATAATAGTTAGAGAGCGAAATATTTTGTTTCGCTGGAAAAAACTTATCGTGGCGGTAGTGTCGGGCTTAACGATTATTACTATTTTTGGCACGATGAGAACCTCGTCGGACGCTAACGCACTCCTAGAGATTGGGTTGCTTAACGACTGGCCGAGCTGGTCGTTGCCCTTTGCCTGGATTTATCTGTACTTCACAACTCCGCTAGAAAATGTTCATGCGGTTTTCAATTATTATGATCAGGGGTTTGGATATGGCCTGCACACGTTTGTAAAGCCTTTCTTCAACCTTGTTCAGGCTAAGGACTACTACGCCTCGCTTTTTGAGTTGAAGTCCCCTTCGGCTGGTGGATTCAACACCTATGGCTATTATCTTGAAGTGTTCATGGATTATGGCTATTTTGGATTTCTGTACACCTTTTTATTGGGGTATGTATCTAGGCAGATTGTAGTAGGTCGCTCATTGATATTGTATTTGTTTTCTTCATACTGGGTATATGCGATATTTACATCGTCTATCAATATGTACTTTAATGAATTCTTTACATTGGTCTACTTGGCTTATTTTGCCCTGGTGGTCTTTTTTTCACGTTTTAATGTTTTTCGGCGGTCCTGATTTTTATGGTTGCGCATCGGGCCGGCTCAGAGTTAAAGGGTTAAGGGGGTTTTATGAAAGTTGCTTTTGATTATCAGATATTCAGTCTGCAGGCATTTGGTGGTATATCCCGCTACTATGTCAGTCTGGCTGAGCAACTCCGCTCCATGGGGCAATCGCCGAAAATATTTGCACCTTTTCATTGCAATGAATATCTGTCCAGTGCCTCACACGAAATTGTGGACGGTAGACGCGTTGCAGGTAAAAACTCGAAACTGATGCGCCTTACCCTTCCGGTGAATCATATGGTGTCTAATAGTCGAGTCAACGCTTGGGCTCCGGATGTACTTCACGAAACCTACTTCTCAATGTTCAAGGCACCACGTCGCTCTTGCCCCACGGTCTTGACGGTATATGACATGGTGCACGAAAAATTCCCTGAGGAGTTTTCAAAGTGGGGCAATATCAGTGTTCGCAAACGCTCCGCTGTTGAGCGAGCTGACCACGTCATCTGCATTTCAGAAAGCACCCGCAATGATTTGATCCAAGCATTTGGTGTCGATGAGTCTAAGGTTTCGGTTGTTTATCTGGGATTTGATACATTTGCCGACATCGGTGTTAAAAATGACAGTCGTAATCCTGCGCGGCGGCCTTACTTGCTGTTCGTGGGCAACAGGGCTGGTTACAAGAATTTCCATGGTTTTTTACGGGCATTCGCTCGATCGCCTGCTTTGATGGCGGATTACGACATCGCCTGTTTTGGCGGTGGAGCGTTTACGGTCGCTGAGAAGGAACTAATTCATAGCTTGGGGTTGTCTGAGGATCGTGTCAGCTATCAAGGGGGTAGCGACAAGGTCCTTGGCGATCTTTACAGTCAAGCCACAGCCTTTGTTTATCCCTCTATGTATGAAGGTTTTGGCCTGCCGCCTCTGGAGGCTATGGCCAAAGGTTGCCCCGTTATCGTCAGTCACTCCAGCTCAATGCCCGAGGTGGTGGGAGACGCTGGCTGTTATTTTGATCCGCACTCCATTGAAGAAATGTCTTGCGCGATGGAAAAAGTAGTTTTCTCGTCGTCACTCAGGCAATCCATGGTCAGTGCTGGTTATAATCGTCTGCAAAAATTTTCTTGGGCTTCCTGCGCCGAGAAAACTATGGATGTTTACACTCAAGTGATGAGGTGAGTATTGGACCGTGACCAAAAAGTCGCATTGATTTGCGGCGCAAGTGGGCAAGATGGGTCCTATCTGGCCAAATTTTTGTTGGGCAAAGGCTATGTTGTCTGGGCCAGTTCGAGGGATGCGCAAGGTGCCTCTTTCAGCAATTGGGCTCGCTTGGGAATTCAGCCAGGGCAAATAAAAACACTTTCGATGGTGCCCGAGGATTTCCGCAGTGTTTTTATGGCATTGCGCAAAAGTGATCCGGACGAAGTCTACTATCTCGCTGGCCAATCTTCCGTCGGTTTGTCTTTTGAGCAGCCGGCTGAGACGATTCAAAGCATCACACTTGGCACGCTGAATATGTTGGAGGCCTGCCGGATGGCTGAGCGTCCTGTCAGGCTTTACCAGGCAGGGTCGAGCGAGTGTTTCGGCGATACGCTTGGCGAGGCGGCCAACGAGGCTACGGCACTCAAGCCCTCCAGTCCGTATGCAGTCGCGAAGGCATCTGCCTACTGGTTAGTGGAAAATTATCGGGCGGCCTACAACTTGTACGCGTGCACGGGGATTCTGTTCAACCACGAATCACCATTGAGGCCTACTCGTTTTGTAACTCAGAAGATCATCAGTACGGCCCGTCGTATTGCTAGCGGGTCGACGGAAAAGTTGAAGCTGGGCCGGCTTGATATCTCCCGTGATTGGGGCTGGGCGCCAGAGTATGTCGAGGCCATGTGGCTCATGCTCCAGCAGGACGTTCCCGAGGACTACGTTATCGCAACGGGCATCACAGTAACCTTGCAGGACTTCGTCGCAGAGGTGTTTCGTTGTTTGGACCTCGACTGGAAGGATCACGTTGTGGTGGATGCTGAATTCTTGCGTCCTACCGATTTGTTGGTCAGTCGCGCAGATCCGTCCAAGGCTGAAAGGCAGTTAGGCTGGAAAGCGCGTTATAAAGTTGCAGATGTTGTCAAGGGCATGCTGGGCTAGAAGCTGGTTTATTTAAAAGGAAAATATTATGTCGGTTAAAAAAGCGCTTATCACGGGTATTACAGGCCAGGACGGTTCGTATCTCGCCGAATTCCTGCTTGAAAAAGGTTATGAAGTCCACGGCATCAAACGTCGCGCTTCCTCCTTCAACACCCAGCGTGTGGACCACATCTATCAAGATCCACATGTCGATAATCAGAAATTCGTCCTGCATTATGGCGATCTGACCGATTCGTCCAACCTCACTCGTATCATCCAGGAAGTTCAGCCGGATGAAGTTTACAACCTGGGCGCACAATCCCACGTTGCCGTGAGTTTCGAGTCTCCCGAGTACACCGCCGACGTTGATGCAATGGGCACCCTGCGTATCCTCGAGGCCATCCGTCTGCTCGGTCTTGAGAAAAAAACCAAGTTCTACCAGGCATCGACGTCTGAGCTTTACGGTCTGGTGCAAGAAATCCCCCAGAAAGAAACCACACCGTTTTACCCTCGCTCTCCTTACGCTGTAGCAAAAATGTACGCCTATTGGATCACGGTCAATTACCGTGAGGCTTATGGCATGTATGCCTGTAACGGTATCCTGTTCAACCACGAGTCCCCACGTCGAGGCGAAACGTTCGTAACGCGCAAGATTACCCGCGCGCTGGCAAACATTTCTCAAGGCCTGGAGAAATGCGTGTTCCTCGGCAATATGGATGCGCTGCGTGATTGGGGCCATGCCAAAGACTACGTCCGCATGCAGTGGATGATGTTGCAACAGGACGAGCCTGAAGATTTCGTGATTGCCACAGGTGTCCAGTATTCCGTCCGTGAATTCGTACGTTGGTCTGCTGCGGAGTTGGGCATCAAGTTGCGTTTCGAAGGGACCGGCGTTGACGAAGTCGCGGTAGTCGAAGCGATTGACGGCGATAAAGCCCCGGCACTGAGCGTAGGCGATGTGGTGGTCCGTGTCGATCCGCGTTACTTCCGTCCTGCTGAAGTTGAAACTTTGCTTGGCGATCCGACAAAAGCCAAAACCAAGTTGGGCTGGACGCCGGAAATCACTGTTCAGGAAATGTGTGCCGAGATGGTGCGTGAGGACTTGAAAGTGGCGCAGCGTCATGCCCTGCTCAAGCAGCATGGCCATGAGGTCCCTGTTGCAACGGAGAACTGATCTGTGGCTCGTAATTTGAACGAAGCGGTACTGGTTGTGGGTTATCGAGGAATGGTCGGTTCGGCCATCGTGCGGCGCCTGTCAGCCTTGGGTTATACGAACATTCTGACTCTCGGGCGCGAACACCTTGATCTGCTCGATCAGGGTGCGGTGAGAGCCTATTTTGATGAGCACAAGGTCGACCAGGTATATCTGGCTGCTGCGCGCGTGGGGGGCATTCATGCCAACAACACCTACCCTGCGGACTTCATTTACGACAATCTGATGATTCAGGCAAACCTGATTGAAGCGGCGCATCGCGCGGGGGTACAAAAGCTCCTGTTCCTGGGGTCTTCGTGCATTTATCCCAAGCTCGCCGAACAGCCGATGACTGAGCAGGCTCTGCTGACCGGAACGCTGGAATCGACCAACGAACCTTATGCCATCGCCAAGATAGCCGGGATTAAGCTGTGTGAGAGTTACAACCGTCAGCATGGTCGTGATTATCGCAGCGTCATGCCGACGAACTTGTACGGTCCGCACGATAACTATCATCCGGATAACAGCCATGTAATCCCAGCACTACTGCGTCGCTTCCACGATGCGGTACAGACCGGCGTGGAAGAAGTTGCGATTTGGGGGAGTGGCAAGCCGATGCGTGAATTTTTGCATGTTGACGACATGGCTGCGGCCAGCGTGCATGTCATGGAGCTCGATGGTGAGGTTTATCGCGCGAATACCCAACCAATGCTCTCGCATATCAACGTTGGTACAGGAATCGATTGTACGATCCGTGAACTGGCGGAGACCATCGCCAAGGTTACAGGCTTCAAGGGTACCCTGACGTTTGATGCGACCAAACCGGATGGAACGCCACGCAAGTTGATGGATGTTTCTCGACTCAAATCCATGGGGTGGCAGGCGAGCATCCAGCTTGAGGATGGTTTGAGAGACGCCTATCAATGGTTTGTCGAAAACCGCTTGGGCGCGCGAAACTGATTGCTTGCGGACAACGCTTGCCTAAGGAGGGGGGCGTTGTCTGAATCAGCCTTGAGTTTGCGATTTGCAATTCCTTGATTTGGTGTCGATCAACAGAGCGTGGCTGTTAGTCATTGTTTTCGATTTTTTACGCCCTACGTAATTTTTTACCAACGCAAAGCCAGTGTTTTGGATTAATGCCAGTGGCTCGTCACCAAGCGTATGATGAGTGTCGGGCAACCTTTATCAACGTCACGGCATCGAGCCAACTCCATCTGCGAGTATTTCGCTGCATTGATCAAGTAAGAATCAAAGGATGATTGAATGTTTCTTCCTGTAATCATGGCGGGCGGCTCAGGCACTCGCCTTTGGCCTTTATCCCGTCAGTTGAACCCAAAGCAGTTTTTGCCGTTGGTTGATGCGGAGCTGACAATGCTGCAGGCTACCATCAAGCGTCTTGACGGACTGGAGCATGCGGTTCCTCGCTTGATTTGTAATGAAAGCCACCGTTTTCTGGCGGCGGAACAGCTTCGGCAACTGGGTCTGGAAGAAGCCAGCATCATCCTCGAACCGGTGGGGCGTAACACGGCTCCGGCCATCGCCTTGGCTGCGTTGCAGGCTCTAACCGAGCATGACGACCCCATTTTGCTGGTGCTGGCCGCCGACCACTTGATCCAAGATGTTGCTGCGTTTCACCAAAGCATCGCCAAGGCGCACGTACTCGCTGAGGCAGGCAAGTTGGTGACGTTCGCCATTACGCCGACGCATCCTGAAACCGGCTACGGTTATCTTCAAATGGGGTCCCCAGTAGGGGACGGCGGTTTCGAAGTCAGTCGCTTCGTTGAGAAGCCAGACCTTGAAACGGCGCAGCAGTATTTGTCTGAAGGCAGTTACTTCTGGAACAGTGGCATGTTCATGTTCCGTGCCAGCCGCTACCTTGAGGAGCTTGAGCAGTTTCAGCCGAAAATTGTTTCGGTGTGCCGTGAAGCTCTAGCTGGCGGTCAGCAGGATATGCACTTCACTCGCGTCGACAGCGCAGTATTTGCGACCAGCCCTGATGATTCCATTGACTACGCCGTCATGGAGAAAACGTCGGACGCTGTAATGGTTCCTCTGAACGCTGGATGGAGCGATATTGGCTCGTGGTCGGCACTCTGGGAGGCGGGTGCAAAAAACGCTGAAGGGAATTTGTTCAAAGGCGATGTGCTTTCCGAAAGTACTTCTGGCAGTTACGTCCATGCGACGCATCGCTTGGTCGCGACCGTAGGTGTGACTGACCTGATCATTGTCGAGACCAAAGACGCCGTACTGGTCTCGCACAAGGATCAAGTACAGGATGTGAAAAAAATCGTTGATCAGCTCAAGAGTTGTAAGCGTCAAGAACACGCTAACCACCGTGAAGTCTATCGACCGTGGGGCGTGTACGATTCAATCGACAATGGTGAGCGTTACCAGGTCAAACGAATCACCGTAAAACCCGGCGAGAAACTCTCGGTGCAGATGCATCATCACCGCGCCGAACACTGGATTGTGGTTAGCGGAACTGCTCGCGTTACCAATGGTGAAAAAAACTATCTGGTGACCGAAAACCAATCGACCTACATTCCGATTGGTCAGGTTCATGCATTGGAAAACCCGGGAATGATCCCGCTCGAACTGATCGAAGTGCAGTCGGGTTCTTATCTGGGAGAGGACGATATCGTTCGTTTCGAAGATATCTACGGCCGGGTGAAGGGTTGATAGTGTGAAAATTTCAATTATCACCGTTTGCTATAACAGTGCCTCGACTATTCGTGATACGTTGGAGTCTGTTCTGGCGCAAACCTACGAAGACATTGAGTACATCGTTATTGATGGCGCTTCAAAGGACTCTACGCTGGCCATTATCTCTGACTACGACGGGCGTATATCAACTGTTCTGAGTGAGCCGGATAAAGGTATTTATGATGCGATGAACAAGGGTATTAAACTTGCGACAGGAGACTATGTCGGTATTCTTAATTCGGATGATGTGTTCTCAAGCACTTCAACCATTGAGGAGCTGGTAAAGTTCTTGCGAGCCAACCCCGATTGTGACGCTTCATATGCAAATCTGGTGTTTGTCGAGCGCGACAATACTGAAGTTGTAACGCGTAAGTACTCGTCGTCTGGGTTTTCGGCTTGGAAAATTCGTTTTGGCTTTATGATTCCCCACCCGACTTTTTACGCGCGTCGTAGTCTTTTCGAGCAATTTGGCTACTACAAGCTGGGCTATCGGGTTTCGGCGGACTTTGAGCTTATGGCCCGCTTTATCACCAAAGGTATCAAGCTTGCCAGGCATGACGCGAATATGGTCAAGATGCGTCAGGGCGGCATCAGTACGACTGGGTTTTGGTGGAAAGTACACCAAAACATGGAGATTGTCCGAGCCTGCAAAGAGAACGGCATCTATACCAACATTTTCATGATCGCCATGAAGATCCCTTTCAAAGTTGCCAGTTACTTTTTTAAATGACGTCCTTAAATAAGGTAATGATTACAGGAGCAACCGGCTTTGTTGGTTCGCGGCTCTTGGGCCATTTGCTAGAGGAAGGGCGTCGATCGGTTGTCGCGGCGTCCCGATCTGATCATGCGGACGTTGATCCACGTTGCCAGGTGTTCAACTTGGGGGAATTCGGTGCCCGTACGATGTGGCACGGCGCACTGGTTGGTGTCGACTGTGTAGTTCACCTGGCAGGGCGCGCTCACGTCCTGTCGCGGGAAAGCAATGCGCTGGCGCTGTTCCGAGAATCCAATACCGAGGCTACCCTTAACTTGGCAAGGCAGGCGGCCGCTCAGGGTGTCCGGCGCTTCGTTTTTATCAGTTCAATCGGTGTGAATGGTGCACTTACCACCGGACATCCTTTCTCAGAGACCTCTGTTCCGGCGCCGCATGCGGATTACGCAATTTCAAAGTTGGAAGCAGAAACGGGTTTGATGCAACTCTCCAAAACCACGGAGATGGAAATTGTCATCATCCGGCCGCCCTTGGTTTATGCGGCCCACGCCCCAGGAAACTTTCACCGCTTACTAAAGCTTGTTCATTCGGGGCTTCCTTTGCCTTTTGGACGGGTGAAAAACAGTAGGAGCATGATCGCTCTAGAAAATCTGGTTGACCTCATCAGTGTTTGCGTGGAGCACCCCGCAGCAGCGAATCAGGTGTTCTTAGCTTCTGATGGCGTTAACTTCTCCACGGCACAGATAATTGATCTTTTGGCCCGGGGCATGGGTCAAAGAACGCGTTTGATCCCTTTACCTATAAGCATTCTGAGAGTGTCTGCGAGGTTATTGGGTAAGCCGGCGCTTTATACCCAGCTGTGCGGCTCGTTGCAGATAGACTCGTCCAAAACCGTGCAACTGCTTGGCTGGGTGCCACCTGTTTCGGCTGAAATGGCAATGATCAAAGCAGGACAAGAGTTCAGTAACAAAGTCGTCGGTTCGTGAAGCGTTGGAGTGGTAGTGATGGTTTGGATTTTTTTTGTTATTGCCGGTAGCATTTCTCTGTTGCTAACGAGTGCTCTCCGACGCTATGCGCTTTCTAAAAGCTTGATAGACGTACCCAATGCCCGTAGTTCTCATACGGTCCCAACTCCCCGTGGAGGAGGGGTGTCGATCGTACTGAGCTTTCTACTATTGCTGCCTTTGCTCTCGATATTTTCGCTTTTGCCTTGGGCGTCGACATTTGGGTTGCTAGGCGCCGGTGCAGGCATCGCGGTATTGGGGTTCCTGGATGATCATGGTCATATCGCAGCTCGATGGCGGCTGCTTGGCCATTTCAGTGCTGCGGTATGGGCACTTTTTTGGCTGGGTGGAATTCCCCCACTGACTATATTGGGCGTCGTGTTTGATATGGGCTGGATTGGGGTTGTGCTGTCCCTCTTCTACTTGGTGTGGATGCTCAATCTCTATAATTTCATGGATGGAATCGATGGTTTAGCCAGTATCCAGGCTATCTCCGTTTGCCTTGGTGCAGCACTGATTAGTACGTTGATGGGTTTCAGTTCGTTGGCATGGGCGCCATTGTTGTTGTCATTTACGGTAGCGGGCTTTCTGTATTGGAACTTTCCTCCAGCGAAAATTTTCATGGGAGACGCCGGTAGTGGTTTCCTAGGTGTCACTCTGGGGATTTTATCCTTGCAAGCAGCCTGTACATCTCCTTCTCTTGTATGGGTCTGGCTAATCCTGATGGGGGTATTCGTCGTAGATGCTACATTTACCCTTATCAGGCGCCTAGTTCGTGGGGATAAAGTTTATGAGGCGCACCGTAGCCACGCCTACCAGTATGCGTCACGACAGTTTGGCCGGCATTTGCCCGTGACGTTGACTGCGGGGCTTCTGAACGTAGTCTGGCTGTTTCCAGTAGCGCTGTGCGTTGGGGTGTTGGGGTTGGATGGTTTTTTGGGTGTGATAATTGCATATACTCCGTTAGCCTTATTGGCTTGGAAGTTCCATGCGGGTGCAGTTGAGAAGAGTCAGGCCGGGTAATAAGCCTTTGGAATACGCGCTGTATTAATGCTGTTTTTGTGATGCTTGACCCGCTTGGAGGTAATTATGGATATGTTACGGACCTATTTGTTAGGTCTACCTCGCCGATCTAAACGCTTCCTTCAGGTTCTCACCGACGTCGTGCTGGTGTGGCTCGCGCTCTGGATGGCATTCGTTGTGCGTTTGGGGATCGATGAAATGATCAATCCAATCCGCATGCATCCATGGCTTTTTATCTCTGCCCCCCTGATTGCGATCCCTCTGTTTATCCGTTTTGGTATGTACAGGGCGGTCATGCGTTATTTTGGTAACGATGCATTGATCGCAATTATCAAGGCAGTGAGCCTCTCGTCTTTGATATTGGCAGTTGTTGTTTATTGGTATAGCAACCACCAGAACGTGGTGCCGCGTTCAATCATTTTTAACTATTGGTGGCTCAGCCTGATCACTATCGGCGGGTTGCGCCTGGCGATGCGTCAGTACTTTTTGGGCGACTGGTTCACTGCGGCACAACACGTGCCCTTCACTAATCGTGATAATGGGTTGCCTAAAGTGGCTATCTATGGCGCAGGAGCTGCGGGTAATCAGTTGGTAGCGGCTCTGCGGATGGGACGAGTGATGCGACCGGTCGCGTTCATTGATGATGATGTAAGTATTAGTGATCGCGTTATTTCGGGCCTTCAAGTCTACAAGCCGAAGCATATTCAACGCATGATCGACGCGACAGGGGCAGAGGAAATCCTGCTTGCGATCCCCTCCTCAAATCGTGGTCGACGTCGTGAAATCCTGGGGTTTCTCGAAGGGTTCCCGCTTCATGTGCGAAGCGTTCCAGGTTTCATGGACCTAGCAAGCGGTCGAGTCAAAGTAGACGATATCCAAGAAGTGGATATCGCCGATCTGCTTGGCCGTGATGCGGTTCCCGCCCAAGAGGATTTGCTGGAACACTGCATCAAAGGGAATAGCGTCCTGGTGACCGGCGCTGGGGGGTCAATCGGGTCTGAACTATGTAGGCAAATATTAGCCCTCAAACCGACGACATTGCTGCTATTTGAACACAGTGAATTCAACCTCTACAGCATCCTTTCGGAGCTAGAGCAACGGATTGTGCGTGAGTCGTTGTCGGTCAAAATCTTGCCTATTTTAGGTTCTGTACGTAATCAGCCAAAGCTGCTGGACGTAATGAAGACTTGGCACGTAGACACTGTTTACCATGCGGCGGCCTATAAACATGTACCGATGGTTGAGCATAATATTGCCGAAGGTGTATTGAACAACGTAATAGGCACTCTTAACACGGCTCAGGCTGCACTGCAGGCTGGCGTTGCGAACTTTGTTTTGATTTCAACCGATAAAGCTGTCCGCCCAACTAATGTGATGGGTAGCACCAAGCGCTTGGCAGAACTGACGCTGCAGGCACTCAGTCGTGAATTAGCCCCTGTCCTATTTGGCGACAGATCCAACATTTCACACGTTAATAAAACGCGCTTTACAATGGTTCGATTCGGGAATGTGTTGGGGTCGTCGGGTTCTGTTATTCCGTTGTTTCATAAACAGATTAAATCCGGCGGTCCGTTGACTGTCACTCATCCCAAGATCACCCGATACTTCATGACTATCCCTGAAGCAGCGCAACTCGTCATCCAGGCCGGTTCCATGGGGCTGGGGGGGGATGTGTTTGTGTTAGACATGGGCGAGCCGGTGAGAATCGGGGAGCTGGCAGAGAAGATGATCCACTTGTCAGGGCTGAGTGTGCGTTCCGACAAAAATCCTCATGGTGATATTGCAATTGAGTTCACGGGTCTGCGTCCTGGCGAAAAACTTTACGAAGAGTTACTGATTGGCGACAACGTAGTCGCTACTCAACACCCGATGATCATGAGCGCAAATGAAGATCATCTGTCATGGGATGTGCTCAAAAGCAAGCTCACCGAGTTGCTGGCTGCCGTTGATCAAGACGATTACACACGTGTACGCCAACTCCTGCGCGACACCGTCAGCGGCTACTCCCCCGATGGCGAAATCGTCGACTGGATCTACCAGCAGCGCCGTCTGGAACCGTAACTTAACACCCTGTTACTCAACCGCTTTTGACTCTCTCCAAACATCGCCTAAGTTAAAAAAGCAGCTTCGGAAAGCTGCTTTTTTCTTATCGATCTCATGGAGCGTCACTCATGCAAAACAACTACTTTGCCTCTCTTGTTTTTGCCTTCCTTACTAGTCTATCCCTGACCACCACCGCAGCGCCCTCCATTAAGTCCGAAGCTCCAGCCCCTGTTGCCGCGCTTACCGCCAAGGGCGAGCAATCCGCCAAGGTCAACCTTAACGCCGCCGACGCCGAAACCCTGCGTCGGGACCTGTTCGGCATCGGAGCCGCCAAAGCCAAAGCGATCATCGCCTATCGTGAAAGCAATGGTCCTTTCACGGCGGTCGAAGAGTTGCTGGAGGTAAAAGGCGTTGGCAGGGCTCTCTTGGAGAAGAACCGCGACAGACTCTCGATCAATTGATGGGGTAAATAAGGAGGCCGGTCATTGACTGGCCTTTTTGTTATCTGCATCGGGTCCTGTAAGTACCTGTCCCGATTTTTTATTGAACAGAGAGCCGAGGCTTGGCACAAAAAGTGTTTACCTCTACACAAAAGATTGTTCAACAATCGTGAGGTGCACATGCCAGCAACCTTGTCTCTAGCCGACCAAATCGCGCTGGAACTACGGGCCGATATTATTGGTGGACGACTCTTGCCTGGAATGAGCTTGGTCGAGGCCGAGTTGGTCAAGTCTTATAACGCCTCGCGCAATACAATCCGCGAAGCCCTGCATCGCTTGGGCCAGGAAGGGCTGACACGCTATGTGCGCAATAAGGGCGTTATGGTCCGGCGGCTGGCACAAGAGGAGGTGCGTGATTTGTTTGTGGTCCGTCGTACTTTGGAGTTGCAAGCTATCGCCCAAAGTGCTGCGCTCACTCGTGAGCAATCCGAGCACATGCAAAACGCTATCGACGCCAACACTCTTGCCCGAGAGCGCGAAGATTGGCGGGCGGTTGCCACTCACAGTTTGATGTTTCACCAGCAGATCGTCGGGTTGCTGCACAGCCCATTGTTCAATGAGTTTTTCGCCCAGGTAATCGCCCAATTACGCCTGGTATTTTGCGCCGCGCCTGATGAGCAGCGTTTCCAGTTGCCCTGGCTGGAACGGGACCGTGAGATCTACGCGTTATTAGCCAATAACAACAAGCCGTCGGCCAGCGAGGCAATGAGCCTCTACCTGGATGATTCCGAACACCTTTCCCTCGCCCTCTTTGATCACCCTTGATGGAGGATTGCCCATGTACAAAGACTACCCCGCCGCCTATCAGGTCAGTAAAGGTTCAGCGTTGCAGGTGGATACGGCATTTTATGAACGCATCCGGGATCGCAAGGATCAACGCCAGTTGATCGAACAGTTCGAAGTGCCGATTCGTACGGGGAGGGCGTGGAAGGTGCCGGCCGGGCATGTGTTTCGTGTGACAACGCCGGTCGGCCCGCAGGTCGGCGATTTCAACGTATGGAACGCCAATGACCCGCGGGAGCGTTTGTGGGCGGCGCGTACCCGGCAATTACAGGGCGCCCATGTCAGCACTCATGACCGGCTATGGTCCAACCTGCCATTTTTACGCCCCTTGGTCACCATCACCGACGACAGCCTGGCCAACTACGGCATCGACGAGCACGGCGGGCGGTTGCACGATCTGCTCGGTACGCGTTGCGACCCCTATGTGAACCGTATGCTCACCGGCGAAGACTTCCATCATCACTGCCATTCGAACCTGACCCGGGCGGTGTTACCCCACGGCCTGACGGAGTTCGATGTGCATGACGTGTTGAATATTTTCCAATGCACGGGCCTCAATCATGACGACATGTACTTCATGAAAGCCTGCCCCGCGCAGAAGGGTGATTACCTGGAGTTCTTTGCCGAGATCGATCTGCTGTGTGCGCTGTCGACCTGCCCGGGTGGGGATTTGTCGCTGCCGATTTGGGGGCCGGAGGCGCAAGACCCGCTGACGGTGTGCCGACCACTGGGTGTGGAGATCTATAAATTGGAGGATGAATTGCTGAGTGGCTGGAGCCAGCCGGAGCGTGCTGCCTATAAAGGGCAGCACGGTTTGCAGATTGCCAAAGCGGATTGGGAGTAACTCAAGATTCAGCGATCCTGCGCATCCTTGGCATCCGCCTGCGCATTTCGCTCGGCCACGCGTTTGCGTTGTTCGTCGGTCAGTTCAACCTTGTTGGCGCTGTCTCGCAGCATCATCAGGCCACCGACGATCGACCCGATCGCGACCACTAAAATCAACCATGCATACCACGGCATAACGCTCTCCTTGAGGCAGATTGCCGTGGGAGGGTTTTCCCACGGGAATAACTGCTTTGAGTTACAGGCTTTCTGAGTAGTTCAGTGTAGGCCTGTTCTGCCTCAAAACTTTAGAGCCCGGTCAACATTGCATCCGCGGGTGCGTCGGCGCGGTGTTGGGCGGTCATCTGGAAGTAGATGAACCCCACCACCATAAAGCCCAGGAATATCAGCCCGATCAGTGCGTTGAACCAGGCCATGGCCACCAGGCACACCACCGCCAACACCAACGCAATGCCCGGCACGATCGGGTAACCCGGCGCGCGGAAGGTGCGTTCCAGCAGGGGTTCGGTCTTACGCAGTTTGAACAGGCTAAGCATGCTCATGATGTACATCACGATGGCGCCGAATACGGCCATGGTGATCATTGCGGCGGTCAGGGTCATGCCGCCCAGGTTGATCAGGCCGTCGCTGTAGATGGCCGCGATGCCGACCACGCCACCGGCGATGATGGCGCGGTGCGGTGTCTGAAAGCGCGACAACTTGGCGAGGGAAGAGGGCAGATAGCCGGCGCGGGCGAGGGCGAAGAACTGGCGCGAGTAGCCCAGGATGATGCCGTGGAAACTCGCCACAAGACCGAAGAGACCGATCCACACCAGCATGTGCAACCAACCGGAGCTGTCGCCCACCACGGTTTTCATGGCTTGTGGCAATGGGTCGTTGATGTTCGACAGGGTGCGCCAGTCGCCCACGCCGCCGGCGAAGAACATCACGCCCATGGCCAGGATCACCAGGGTGAGGATGCCGCTGATATAGGCTTTTGGAATGGTGCGCTTGGGATCTTTCGCCTCTTCGGCAGCCATGGCCGCGCCCTCGATGGCGAGGAAGAACCAGATGGCGAAGGGGATTGCCGCGAACATGCCGGCAATCGCCGGGGCGCCGAAGGTGTCTGAGCCGGCCCAGCCGTTTAGGGCGAAGTTGCTGAAGCTGAAGGCGGGCGCCACCACACCCATGAACACCAGCAACTCAGCAACGGCAAGCACGCACACCACCAGCTCGAAGG
>Ga0302347_1000926_pt1 | contig 39705 bp, 29 predicted proteins | sample PhyWR1_FD_202178 | JGI IMG/M metagenome (GOLD analysis project Ga0302347, IMG submission 202178) | Leaf surface microbial communities from wheat plants in UC Gill Tract Community Farm, Albany, California, United States - DLSL W.R1 (v2)... | ecosystem: Host-associated > Plants > Phyllosphere >... | reverse complement strand
GCCGATGGTAGTGTGGGGTTTCCCCATGTGAGAGTAGGTCATCGTCAAGATTAAATTCCAAACCCCCTGTCTGCTAACGCAGACAGGGGGTTTGTTTTTGTGGGCAGAAAAACACCGGCAAGCTTCAAGCCTCCAATGCCGAGCAATGTTAAGGTTCGGCTTTGGATTTTGCTTTCTCCTAAGGATGCCGTCATGCCGGTTGCTACGCCTCTCAATGCGGGTTTTATGGTGGTTCATGGCAACCGCCTCGATGAGTTACGCAACCTGGTCGTCAGCTGGATGCGCCTTTACCCACTGGCGCCTTTGGAGAACGAAATTGCTCTGGTGCAGAGTAACGGTATCGCCCAATGGCTAAAGCTGGCCCTGGCAGAAGATGCCCAGGACGATGATCTCGGCGGCTGCGGCATTGCCGCAGCAGTGGACGTGCAGTTGCCCGGCAGCTTTTTGTGGCAGCTCTATCGACTGGTGCTGGGCAGTGAAGAAATTCCCGCCAAGTCCCTGCTGGATAAAGCCCCGCTGACCTGGCGTCTGATGCGCCTGCTACCGGCGCTTATTGATCAGCCGCACTTCGAGCCGCTGCAGCGCTTTCTGACTCACGACACCGATCTGCGCAAGCGCTATCAACTGTCTGAGCGCCTTGCCGACCTGTTCGACCAATATCAGGTGTACCGCGCCGACTGGCTGGAAGACTGGGCCGCAGGCCGCCATCAATTGCGCAACGCCCGAGGCGAAAGCCCGGCCCTGAGCCCGGCCAACTGCTGGCAGGCCGAACTGTGGCGCGCGCTACTGCTTGATGTGGGTGAAGAGGGCATGTCCCAGAGCCGGGCCGGTGTTCACCAGCGCTTTATGGACAAGATCAGCAGCCTTGAACAAGCCCCGCCCGGTTTACCTGCGCGGGTGATCGTGTTTGGCATCTCATCACTACCCGCTCAGGCACTTGAAGCCCTGGCCGGGCTTGCTCGTTTCAGCCAGGTATTGTTGTGCGTACATAACCCCTGTCGCCATCATTGGTCTGATATCGTTGCCGATAAAGATCTGCTGCGTCATCAGTACAAACGTCAGGCCCGTAAAAGCGGCATGCCTGCAGCATTAGATCTGGATACCCTGCATCAACACGCCCATCCCTTGCTCGCTGCGTGGGGCAAGCAAGGCCGCGACTATATCAACCTGCTCGACAGCTACGATGATCCCAACAGCTATCGTGCGGCTTTTCGCGATGGGCGCATCGACCTGTTCAGCGAGGTCGAGCCGCTTAACCTGCTCAACCAGTTGCAGGACGACATTCTTGAGTTGCGGCCGCTCAACGAAACTCGTGAGTTGTGGCCCGCAATCGATTTGGCTACGGATCGCTCAATTCGTTTCCATGTTGCCCATAGTGCGCAACGAGAAGTCGAGATCCTTCACGATCAGTTACTTGCACGATTTAGCGAAAATCCTCAGTTGCAGCCACGGGATGTGATTGTGATGGTGCCGGATGTGGACAGCTACGCGCCGCATATCCGCGCTGTGTTTGGTCAGATCGAGCGCGATGATCGGCGTTTTATTCCCTATACCTTGGCCGACCAGGGGCAGCGTGGTCGTGATCCATTACTGATCGCCCTTGAACACCTGCTGAAATTGCCTGATAGCCGCTTTCCCGTCAGTGAAATCCTCGATTTGCTCGACGTTCCATCACTGCGCGCCCGCTTTAAGGTGCAAGAACGCGACCTGCCTACCCTGCATCGCTGGATCGAAGGTGCGGGGATTCGTTGGGGCTTGAATGCCGAGCAGCGCGCAGGTCTTGGTTTGCCCGAGCAACTGGAGCAAAACAGTTGGCGTTTCGGCTTGCGCCGTATGCTGCTTGGCTATGCCGTGGGCAGTGGCGAAGCTTGCGATGGTATTGAGCCCTATGATGAAATCGGCGGTCTGGATGCCGTACTGATCGGCCCGCTGGTGGCCTTGCTGGATGCCCTGGAAATTGCCCATCAGGAACTCTCGCAACCGGCACTGCCGCAGCAATGGGGCGTGCGTTTGCAAGCCTTGGTACAGCTGTTTTTCCAGGCCGAAACCGAACACGACGACTACCTGCTGGCCCAGCTTGAAGAGTTGCGCGAAACCTGGCTCGAAACCTGTGAGCTGGTTGGCCTGCAGGATGAGTTACCGCTGACCGTAGTACGCGAAGCCTGGTTAACCGGGCTTGACCAGGGCAAGTTGTCCCAGCGCTTCCTGGCTGGGGCAGTCAACTTCTGCACCCTGATGCCGATGCGTGCCATCCCTTTCAAGTTGGTGTGCCTGTTGGGCATGAACGACGGCGACTACCCGCGAGCTCAACCGCCGCTGGACTTCGACCTGATGGGCAGCGACTACCGCCCGGGCGACCGTTCCCGGCGCGAAGATGACCGATATCTGCTGCTCGAAGCATTGCTTTCGGCGCGGGAGCAGCTCTATATCAGCTGGGTCGGGCGCAGTATTCGCGACAACAGCGAGCGCCCGGCCTGCGTCCTGATTGGCCAGCTGCGTGATCACCTTGCCAGTGGCTGGCATCTGCAAGGGGGCGGCGAGCTGCTTGAGGCCATGACTCAAGAGCATCCGCTGCAGCCCTTTAGCACTCGCTATTTTCATGAGGGCAACCCCAACCTGTTCAGCTATGCTCGTGAATGGCAGCGCCTGCATGCGCCACAACCGGAGCCAGTGCAACCCGGCACACTTGGCGCACATATCCAGGAAGAGCCGCTGAATTTGACGCAGTTACAGGATTTTTTGCGTAACCCTGTGCGCCATTTCTTCAGTCAGCGCTTGAAAGTATTCTTTGAGGCTGCCGAAGTGCCCTTGGCCGATGAAGAACCTTTCGTGCTCGACGCGCTGCAGCGCTACACCTTGAGCGACAGTCTGCTTGAAGCCGCACTGGCGCAGCCGGATCAACTGGAAAGCGCCTTGCATACCCGCGCCCAGCGCCTGCAAGGCAGCGGCCTGCTGCCCATGGCCGGGTTTGGTGAGTGCCTGCAAAACGAACTGATCGAGCCGTTACCGGATGTACTACAGCGCTATCAGCAATTGTTGGCTCTTTGGCCTACACCACTAAACAGCGCGTTGCCTGTCAGTTTTGAGGATCAAGGCCTGACACTGGAAGGCTGGCTGGGCAATCTGCACCAGCGCAGCGACAAGGGCCTACTCTCTGTTACCACCATTCCTAACAGTATTGGTGCGATCAAAACCCGTAAATGGCACCGTTTGACCCGACCATGGGTAAACCATCTGGCAGCCTGCGCCAGTGGCCTGCAGATGACCACCGCATTGGTGGCCAGCGATGACACTTTGCTGCTCGAGCCTCTGGATACTAAGCAGGCCCAGGAGATTCTTGGCAACTTGCTCACTGCCTGGAAAGTCGGCATGGGCCACCCGCTGCCAGTCGCAGTAAAAACCGCCTTCGCCTGGCTGGCCCAGACAGATCCGGCCAAGGCCGATGCGGCTGCGCAAAAAACCTACGAAGGTGACGGCCAAAACAGTGACGGCGAGCGCCGCGAAAGCGCGGCTCTGGCCCGTCAGTTCCCTGACTACGCCGCCTTGATGGCTGCCGAAGAATTTGAAGAGTGGTGCGATGCCCTCTATCGACCACTTTTTGATGCGCCTTGGCGTTCATTAAACAGCGAGGCGTCCCGCTAATGAGCGAGCAAACATTACCGCTGGCTCTGGCCTTTCCCCTACGCGGCAGTCAACTGATCGAAGCCAGTGCCGGTACCGGCAAAACCTTCACCATCTCGGCGCTCTACCTGCGTCTGATTTTGGGGCATGGCGGCGAAGAGTCGGGTTTTGGCCGTGAGTTATTGCCACCGCAAATTCTCGTTGTGACCTTTACTGATGCGGCGACGAAAGAGCTGCGCGATCGCATTCGCACCCGACTGGCAGAAGCAGCACGCTATTTCCGTGGCGAGATCGACGCTCCGGATACTCTGGTCGAGGAACTGCGTGACCAGTTTGCTCCCGAGCAGTGGCCCGCGTGCGCTGGACGTCTCGATATCGCCGCCCAGTGGATGGACGAGGCTGCGGTTTCGACCATTCACAGTTGGTGCCAGCGCATGTTGCGCGAGCATGCCTTCGACAGCGGCAGCCTGTTTACCCAGACCCTGGAAACCGATCACAGCGACTTGCTGGGCGAAGTGCTGCGCGATTACTGGCGGCTGTTTTGCTACCCCATGCACGGTGATGCACTGAACTGGGTGCGCGCCAACTGGAGCGGCCCCGCGGCATTGATGCCGCGTGTGCGTGCGTTGTTTGGCAGCTCGCGCCAACCCGCTAACGCTGAGCAAACCCCCGCACAAATGATCGAAGCCTGCTTGCAGGAACGCCGCGAAGCGTTGGTGCAGCTCAAAACGCCGTGGTTGCAATGGGCGCAAGAACTACGGGATATCTGCCTGCAAGGCGTAGCCAGCAAAGCTGTCGATGGTCGCAAAATGCAGGCTCGCTATTTTGAGCCCTGGTTTGAAAAGCTCAGCGCCTGGGCAGCGGATGAAACCCAGGAGCAGCTTGATCTCGGCACCGGTTTCACCCGCCTGACCCCCGACGGCATGGCCGAAGCCTGGAAGGACGCCGCCCCGCTGCACCCCGGGCTGGACGCCATGCATGGTCTCAAGGCCGCGCTCGATGCCTTGCCGACCCCTGACGCGGCTGTACTGCAACATGCAGCGAACTGGGTCAGTACGCGTTTTGAAGAAGAAAAGCGCCGGCGTGCCGAGATGGGTTTCGACGACATGCTGCTGCGCCTCGACGCGGCATTACAGGCCGAAGGCGGCGAGCGGCTGGCGACCCTGATTCGCGAACAGTTCCCCGTGGCGCTGATCGACGAGTTTCAGGACACCGACCCTGTGCAGTACCGCATCTTCGAGACCATCTACCGGATTGAAGACAACAGCCCCGACACCGGTCTGTTTCTGATTGGCGACCCGAAACAGGCGATCTATGCTTTTCGCGGCGCGGATATCTACACCTACCTGCGCGCCCGCCAGGCTACCCAGGGTCGCCTGCATACGCTGGATACCAACTTCCGCTCCAGCCACGCGATGGTCAAGGCGGTCAACCACGTTTTCGAGCGGGCCGAGCAACGGGAAACCGGGCGTGGTGCGTTTTTGTTTCGCGAAGGTTCTGAAAACCCTGTGCCCTTTGTCTCGGTTAAATCCCAGGGGCGCAAGGAAGTCCTGCAACTCGATGGCCAGCCCGTCACTGCCCTGACCCTCTGGCAGTTGCCCTCCGAGCAACCACTATCGGGAGTTGTTTATCGCCAGCAGCTGGCGGCAGCCTGTGCCAGCCAGATTGTCGAACTGCTCAATGGCGGTCAGCAAGGGCGCTGCGGTTTTGCCAAAGACGGCGAAACACTGCGTGGCGTATTGCCTGCTGATATCGCCATTCTGGTGCGTGACGGTAAGGAAGCCCAGGCAGTGCGGCGAGAGTTGTCGGCCCGTGGCGTACGCAGCGTTTACCTGTCGGATAAGGACTCGGTCTACGCCGCCCAGGAAGCCCATGATGTACTGGCCTGGCTCAAGGCTTGCGCCGAACCGGACGTCGAACGCCCACTGCGTGCCGCCTTGGCCTGTATCACCCTGGACTTGCCGCTGATAGAGCTGGAGCGTCTGAACCAGGACGAACTGGCGTGGGAAAAACGCGTCATGCAGTTCCGCGGTTATCGCGAAATCTGGCGCAAGCAAGGGGTGCTCGCCATGTTGCGCCGCCTGCTGCACGACTTTGAATTGCCCCAGGCCCTGATTGCCCGTCCTGACGGCGAGCGGGTGCTGACCAACGTGTTGCACCTTTCCGAATTGTTGCAGCAGGCCGCTGCCGAGCTGGACGGTGAGCAGGCCCTGATCCGCCATCTTGCCGAGCACCTGGCATTGTCCGGGCAGGCGGGTGAGGAGCAAATCCTGCGCCTGGAAAGTGATGAGCAACTGGTCAAAGTGGTGACTATCCACAAGTCCAAGGGCCTGGAGTACCCGTTGGTATTCCTGCCGTTTATCTGCTCCACCAAACCGGTGGATGGCAGCCGTTTGCCGCTGCATTTTCACGATGCTGCGGGCAACGCCCAAGTGAGCTTGAAGCCGACGCCAGAGCTGATTGCCCAGGCGGATGACGAACGTCTGGCCGAAGACCTGCGCCTGCTCTATGTGGCCCTGACTCGCGCCCAGCATGCTTGCTGGTTGGGTGTTGCCGACCTCAAGCGCGGCAACAACAACCGCTCGGTCCTGCATCTCTCGGCCCTGGGCTATTTGCTCGGTGGCGGTGCCATGCTGGCCGAGTCCGTGGGCTTGCAGAGCTGGCTGGCCGATGTGCAGCAAGGGTGTGACGCCCTGCAGTGCGAACCCGTACCAGCGGCCGGCGAGGCGCATTTTTACCCGCCGCTCAACGAAGCAACCTTGCTTGAACCACTGATTCCGAGCCGCCGCGCTGCAGAAAACTGGTGGATTGCTTCCTACAGTGCTCTGCGCATTGGTGACAGCCTCAGCCCCGCAGAAGCCCCTGAAAGTGCCCTGGCGCAAAAGCTCTCGGATGACGAGCGGCTCGACCCTGATGCCCCGCGTGATGTGTTGCTCAGTGGCGGCGATATACACCGTTTTCCCCGTGGGCCAAATCCCGGGACCTTCCTCCACGGTCTGCTTGAGTGGGCGGGCAGCGAAGGGTTCAAGGCCGACCCTGAAGCGATCAAGGACGCCGTGGCACGACGCTGTAACCGGCGCGGCTGGCAAGGCTGGATCGAGACCCTGAGTGACTGGCTGCAACATCTGCAAGATGAACCACTGCGTCTGAATAATGGCCAGCCTGCTGTGGTACTGAGCGAATTGAGCCAGTACCAGATTGAAATGGAATTCTGGTTTGCCAGCCACAAGGTCGATGTTGTGCAGATGGACAAACTGGTGCGCCAGCATACCCACGGCGGCGCGGCGCGAGCCGGGGCCGAACCGAGCCTGCTCAATGGCATGTTCAAGGGCTTTATCGACCTGACTTTCGAACACCAGGGCCGTTATTACGTGGCGGACTACAAATCCAACTGGCTGGGCACTGATGATTCGGCCTACACCGAGCAGGCAATGACCGCTTCGATTCTGGACAATCGCTACGACCTGCAATACGTCCTGTATTTGTTGGCCTTGCACCGTCAGCTTAAGGCACGGTTGCCCGATTATGACTACGACCAGCACATGGGCGGCGCGCTGTATCTGTTCTTGCGCGGTACCCGTGCCCAGGGGCAGGGCGTGTTTTTCACCCGACCGCCCAGAGTATTGATCGAAAGCCTGGACCTGATGTTCCAGGGCAAAGCGTTACCGAAAGCAGCTGAACCAGCGTGGGAACAGGGAGTGTTGTTATGAGTCGTTCGTTTGCCGAACTGTTGCCTACGCCATTGACGGCTGAAAGTCTTGCCCTGCTGCTGCCACTGGGCCGTGCCGAGGATCTGCTGGTGTTGCTGGAGCGTTGGGTCGAGCGCGGCTGGTTGCGTGCGCTGGATAAGGCCTTTGTTGCATTCCTGTATGAGCGCGACCCGCAGGGCGATCCCCTGGTGTTGCTGGCGGCGGCCCTGACCAGCCATCAACTGGGCCATGGTCATGTGTGTCTGGATTTGTTCGAAACCCTGAAAGAACCTGACTTTGCACTGTCCTTGCCACCTGAAGGGGATGTGCAGACCAGCGCCATGCTGCTGCCTTCGCAACTGCTTGAGACACTGGATGGCGAGGCCTGGTGCAAGGCCCTGCAAGGCAGCCCCCTGGTTGAGCATGCGGGCCAGCCGTCGGCGGATGCGGCCAGTCGGCCATTGGTGCTGAGTGAGCGCCGCTTGTATCTGCGTCGCTACTGGGCCTATGAGCGCAGAATCGACGGTGCTTTGCGCCAGCGTCTGACGATGGCAGAAGCAACGCCTGCGGATTTGTCCGCACGCCTGAACGGCTTGTTCGGTAGCCCGGCGCCGGGTGCACCGATTGACTGGCAGAAACTGGCCTGTGCCCTGGCCACACGGGGGGCTTTCAGCATCGTCACCGGTGGCCCTGGCACCGGTAAAACCACTACGGTGGTGCGTTTGCTGGCCCTGCTTCAGGCTCCGGCAGTGGAGGCGGGTGCACCCTTGCGCATTCGTCTTGCCGCACCGACCGGCAAGGCCGCAGCGCGCCTGACCGAATCCATCAGCCTGCAAGTCAAATCGCTGGAAGTGGACGACAAGGTTCGGCAAAAGATCCCCAGTGACGTGACCACCGTTCACCGCCTGCTGGGCAGTCGCCCTGGTACCCGGCACTTCCGCCATCACGCGGGCAATCGCCTGCCGCTGGACGTGCTGGTGGTCGATGAAGCCTCGATGATCGATCTGGAAATGATGGCCAACCTGCTCGATGCCCTGCCTGCTCATGCGCGGCTGGTGCTGCTGGGCGACAAGGACCAACTGGCCTCGGTTGAGGCCGGTGCCGTACTGGGGGATTTGTGCCGCGATGCCGAAGCGGGCTGGTACTCCCCGCAAACCCGTGACTGGTTGGAGCAGGTCAGCGGCGAAAACCTCGGCACCAGCGATTTGCAGCAAGACCTCGACGGTACCCATCCGCTGGCCCAGCAAGTGGTCATGCTGCGTCACTCGCGGCGCTTTGGTGAAGGTAGCGGCATCGGCCAGCTGTCGCGTCTGGTCAACCAGCAACAGCCCGGCGAGGCGCGAGCCTTGCTGGCGGCAGGCAGTCATGCCGACCTCTTTGCCTTACCCCTCAAGGGTGAGCAGGACCGCGCATTTGAGCGTCTGGCGCTGGAAGGGCGTGGCACTGAGGCCAAAGGCTATCGGCATTACCTTGAGGTGCTGCGTGCGCAGCGCCCTGACACCGAGTGTGGCCTTGAAGACCCGCGTTGGTCGGCTTGGGCGGGCAGCGTGCTGCAAGCGTTCGAGGCTTTTCAAGTGCTCTGCGCCGTGCGCAAGGGGCCGTGGGGGGTAGAGGGTTTGAACGCACGCATCACCAGCGCCCTGTTTGCCCGCAAGCTGATTGACGGTGACCAGCAGTGGTACGAAGGGCGCCCGGTGCTGATGACCCGTAATGATTACGGGCTGGGCCTTATGAACGGCGATATTGGCATCGCCCTCAAGCTTCCCGAGGGTGATGGTCAGGCAAGGCGTCATGTGCTGCGGGTGGCTTTTGCCCGTAATGACGGGCAGGGCGGTATCCGTTTTGTACTGCCAAGCCGACTCAATGATGTCGAAACCGTGTATGCCATGACCGTGCATAAGTCCCAGGGCTCGGAGTTCTCCCATACCACGCTGGTGCTGCCCGAAGCCCTTAATCCGGTGTTGACCAAAGAGCTGATCTACACCGGCATCACCCGGGCCAAGCACTGGTTCAGCCTGATCGAACCGCGTGCCGGAGTGTTTGAAGAGGCAGTACAGCGCAAGGTCAAGCGTCTGAGCGGGTTGATGCTGGGGTTGGAGTAACCAGCTCTCAGTATCAACGATCCTCTGTGGGAGCGGGTTTGCTCGCGATGGGATCGCTGCGGTCAGGCAGGAAACCGAGTCGCCTGTATCGCGAGCAAGCCGCTCCCACAGAGAGATCATGGAGTGGCGGATAGCGCGTTATGTGACCTGTATCACAGCTAATACACCGGGCGTGCTATCGTTACGACACTATTCCTGCAAAGACCTCAGAGAAATCCCGCATGGACGTGGCTGTCTCATCGACAGAACAGCACTTTGGATGGCGGCTAAGGCTGTTATCACTTTGCCTGTTACTGCTGAGCACTCCTTGCCTGGCCCAGGCTGAAACGCCCGTCAACCTGGCGGATCAGCGCGCCAAGGCGGTGACCCAGGTGGTCCTTGGCATCCTCAGTTATGCGCGCTGGCCCACAGAACCGGCGCAATTGCAGTTGTGCGTGATTGGTCCTACCCAATACACCGATGACCTGCTTAAAGGTGCTACCCAATCCAGTGGTCGGCCGGTACAGGCGCGTCGTGTGCTGGCCAGTGACCCGAGCATCGCCAGCAGTTGTAACGCGGTGTACCTGGGCAAACTGAGCGCCGACGAGCGCAGCCGCCTGTTCACCAGCCTCAATACCCAGGCCGTGCTCAGCATCAGCGAAGACGGTGATCAATGCACGGTGGGCAGCCTGTTTTGCCTGCATGTGCGTGATGAGCAGGTATCGTTCGAGGTCAACCTCGACTCCGTCGCCCGCAGCGGCGTGCGTATTCACCCCAGTGTGTTGCAACTGTCACGCCGTCGGGCGGCCCAGCCATGAGCTGGCTCAATGCTCCGCAAAAACGGCGCAGGCTGCGCTCGGTGCTGCGCCGTGGGCATCTGGGGGTGGCGCTGGTCGCGGTGACACTGGCCAGCGCCTCGATGACCCTGCTGGGCGTGCTGGCGCTCAAGGTTTACGCCGATCACAACCTGCACCTGATTGCCCGCTCCATCAATTACACCGTGGAAGCGGCCGTAGTATTTGACGACCCTGGGGCGGCAACCGAAGCATTGGCCTTGATTGCATCCACCGAAGCGGTTGCCGAGGCTCAGGTCTACACCGTTGGTGGTGAACTGCTCGCGCACTGGCAGCGCCCGCAAACCGATCTGCTGTCCAGGGTCGAAATGCTGTTGGCCGATGGCCTGCTGCAACAGCCGGTCAGCATGCCGATTCTGCATCAGGGCCAGGAGGTCGGTCGGGTGGTCGTGCGCGGGCACGGCGCCAATATGCTGCGCTTTTTGCTTAGCGGCCTGTTTGGGGTATTGGTGTGCACGGCGCTCAGTGCCTGGAGTGCGTTGTACTTGTCGCGCAGGCTTCTGGGCGGCATCACCGGGCCCTTACAGCAACTGGCGCAAGTGGCTCACGCCGCGCGCCGCGAGCGAGCGTTCGACCGCCGCGTGCCGCCCGCGCATATTGCCGAGCTGGACAGTCTGGGCAACGACTTCAACGCCTTGCTCGACGAACTTGAGTCATGGCAAAGCCATCTGCAAAACGAAAATGAGACCCTGGCCCATCAGGCCAGCCACGACTCACTGACCAATCTGCCCAATCGTGCCTACTTTGAAACACGGCTGACGCGCACCCTGCGCTCGCTGAACAAGAGCCGCGAGAAAGCTGCCGTGCTGTTTCTCGACAGCGATCGTTTCAAGGATATCAACGACGCCTATGGCCATGCCGCCGGTGATGCCGTGCTGGTAGCTGTGGCCACGCGCATCCGCGCCCAGTTGCGCGAAGACGACGTAGTGGCGCGCCTGGGCGGCGACGAATTTGCGATTTTGCTGACCCCGCTGCACAAGGTCGAAGATGCCCAGCGCATTGCCGACAAGATCATCGTCAGCATGCTTGAGCCGATCCAGTTGCCGGGGCAAGTGGGTGTCGTGACCTCGCTCAGTATCGGCATCGCCGTTTACCCCGAACATGGTGCTACCGCTCAGGAACTGCTCTGTGCAGCGGACTCGGCGATGTACCAGGCAAAGCGCCTCGCCCGAGGCGGGCAACATCTAGCGGAGTCGGAGTACCCCGCAAAGACCGTAATCACCAGGAGCTAACCCCCTATGCGTGCATTGACCCAGCGTTATCTGCAGTTTTTTAGCGTTGCCTTGCTGTTGGCCACGTTGTCGTTGACCGGTTGCCAGACTGCCCCGCCAAAGGGCCTGACCCCGGCGCAGATTGCTGTCTTGAAAGAGCAGGGCTTTGAGCTGACCGAAGAGGGCTGGGCGTTCGGCCTGTCGGGCAAAGTGCTGTTTGGCAGCGATCTGGAAGTGCTCAACGTACAGAGCCAGCAAATCGTCGAGCGTATTGGCACCGCCTTGCTGGGTGCTGATATTCAGCGTGTGAGAGTCGATGGCCATACCGACTCTTCCGGCAAGGAGTCCTACAACGAACAACTGTCCGTGCGCCGCGCCAACAGCGTGGTCAAGGCCCTGACCAAAGTCGGCATGCGCCCGGAGAATATCCAGATCCGTGGGCTGGGCAGTCGTGAGCCGGTGGCCAGCAACAACACACGGGCGGGGCGGACTGAAAACCGTCGAGTGTCGATTGTGGTGATTGCCGACTAAAGGCGGTTATTTCCCGCTCCCACACAATGACCCCTGCAAGGTTCGGATTCTGAAGTGCGCCACGAAACCTGTGGGAGCTGGCTTGCTTGCGATGGCATCGACACTGTTTACCTGCAAGACCGCATCGCCTGCATCGCGAGCAAGCCCGCTCCCATAGATTTTCGGGTCAATCCGCGAACTTCATCCCGCGGGTTTCCCCCAGTAATAACGGTGCATTCAGCTCGGTCACCTCGCGGATGTAATCCCACAGCAGGGTGATCCGCTTGAGCTTGCGCAGGTCTTCGCGGCAATACATCCAGAACTGCCGCGTAAGGTTGACCTCCTCCGGCAGTACTGGCAGCAAGCGCGGGTCCTGGGCGGCCAGAAAGCACGGCAGAATCGCCAGCGAACGCCCTTGCTGCGCCGCCACGAATTGCGCAATCACGCTGGTACTGCGCAGGTTGGCGCTCGCGCCCGGCAGCACATTGGCCAGGTACAGCAGCTGCGAACTGAATGCCAGGTCGTCCACGTAACTGATAAACGTATGCTCCGACAAATCAGCTGCTCGGCAGATCGGCGGGTGCTGGTCCAGATACTCCTGAGTAGCAAATAGCTGCAAGCGGTAGTCGCACAGTTTGCAGCACACGTACGGCCCGTGCTCCGGGCGCTCCAGCGCAATCACGATATCCGCCTCACGCTTGGACAGGCTTATAAAGTGCGGCAGCGGCAGGATATCCACCGAAATCGCCGGGTAGTTATCCACAAAGTGGCTGAGCTGCGGGGTGATAAAAAAGCTGCCAAAGCCCTCGGTACAGCCCATGCGCACATGCCCCGACAACGCCACGCCAGACCCGGAAACCTGCTCGCAGGCCATATGCAGGGTGCTTTCGATCGACTCGGCATAACCCAGCAAACGCTGGCCTTCGCTGGTCAGGGTAAAACCGTTGGTGCGCGATTTTTCAAACAGCAATGTGCCCAATGCTGCCTCCAGCGAGCTGATCCGCCGCGACACCGTGGTGTAGTCCACCGCCAGGCGTTTGGCCGCGCTGCTGGCCTTGCGGGTACGGGCTACTTCCAGAAAAAACTTCAGGTCGTCCCAGTTCAGTGTGTTTAACGATGTGATGTTTTTTTGCATGTTAGACCGGATTTTATGTGCGTTCTTATTAGAAGAACGCACACCTATACTCCAAAAACAGTCCTGCGACTAATCCAGGCGACCGTACTCATAAAAATAATTCCGGAGACTTTCATGAGCGTTTCTACCACCCCGTATCAGAACGCCCGCCTGCTGATCGATGGCGAATGGGTCGAGTCGCAGACCACTGAGTGGCACGACATCGTTAACCCGGCCACTCAGCAGGTGCTGGCCAAAGTGCCGTTTGCCACCGCCGATGAAGTCAACGCTGCCATCGCCGCCGCCCAGCGCGCCTTCCAGACCTGGAAGCTGACGCCGATCGGTGCGCGCATGCGCATCATGCTCAAGCTGCAGGCGCTGATTCGTGAACACTCCAGGCGCATCGCCACCGTTCTCAGTGCTGAGCAAGGCAAAACTATTGCCGACGCCGAGGGCGATATTTTCCGTGGCCTGGAAGTGGTCGAACACGCGTGCTCCATCGGCACTTTGCAGATGGGTGAATTCGCTGAAAACGTCGCAGGCGGGGTAGATACCTACACCTTGCGTCAACCAATCGGCGTCTGTGCTGGCATTACACCGTTTAACTTCCCGGCGATGATTCCGCTGTGGATGTTCCCTATGGCCATCGCCTGCGGTAACACTTTCGTACTCAAGCCGTCCGAGCAAGACCCGCTGTCGACCCTGATGCTGGTTGAGCTGGCGCTGGAAGCCGGGGTTCCGCCGGGCGTGCTCAACGTGGTTCACGGTGGCAAGGACGTCGTGGACGCACTTTGCACCCATACGGATATCAAGGCCGTTTCGTTTGTCGGTTCAACCGCTGTCGGCACCCATGTCTATGACCTGGCGGGCCGTCACGGCAAGCGTGTGCAATCGATGATGGGCGCGAAAAACCACGCCGTGGTGCTGCCCGACGCCAACCGTCAACAAACCCTCAATGCTCTGGTAGGTGCAGGTTTTGGCGCTGCCGGGCAACGTTGCATGGCCACCTCGGTGGTGGTGCTGGTGGGCGCCGCCAAGCAGTGGCTGTCAGACCTCAAGGCGCTGGCGCAAAACCTCAAGGTCAACGCAGGCAGCGAAGCGGGCACAGACGTAGGCCCGGTGATCTCCAAACGTGCGAAAGAGCGCGTGCTGGGGCTGATCGAAAGCGGCATCAAGGAAGGCGCAGTGCTTGAGCTCGATGGCCGTAACATCAAGGTGCCAGGCTTCGAACAAGGCAACTTTATCGGCCCGACCCTGTTTTCAGGCGTCACCACCGATATGCAAATCTACACCCAGGAAATTTTCGGCCCGGTGCTGGTGGTGATCGAAGTCGACACCCTGGATCAGGCCATTGCACTGGTCAACGCCAACCCGTTTGGTAACGGCACCGGCCTGTTTACCCAGAGCGGCGCAGCGGCGCGCAAGTTTCAGACAGAGATCGACGTGGGCCAGGTGGGCATCAATATTCCTATTCCGGTGCCGGTGCCGTTCTTCAGCTTTACCGGTTCCCGTGGTTCGAAACTCGGCGATCTGGGGCCGTACGGCAAGCAAGTGGTGCAGTTCTATACTCAAACCAAGACCGTCACCAGCCGCTGGTTTGACGATGAAAGCGTGAATGATGGCGTCAACACCACCATCCATCTTCGTTGAGGGCACACACCATGAACATCGCATTTATTGGTTTGGGTAATATGGGCGCACCGATGGCGCGCAACCTGCTCAAGGCCGGGCATTCGTTGAACCTGTTTGACCTGAACAAGGACATTCTGGCTGAGCTGGCGGGCCTGGGTGGCCATATCAGCGCTTCGCCGTGCGAAGCTGCCCAAGGCACCGAACTGGTGATCACCATGCTCCCGGCCGCGGCCCATGTGCGCAGTGTGTGGTTGGGTGAGGACGGTGTGCTGGCCGGTATCGGCGCAGGCGTGCCAGCGGTGGATTGCAGCACCATCGACCCGCAAACCGCCCGTGATGTGGCCGCGGCGGCTGCCAAACAAGGCGTGGCAATGGCCGATGCCCCAGTGTCCGGCGGCACCGGCGGCGCGCAGGCTGGCACCCTGACTTTTATGGTGGGCGCCTCTCAGGCTCTATTCGACACTCTGCACCCGGTACTCGCACAAATGGGCCGCAACATCGTCCATTGTGGGGATGTGGGCACCGGCCAAGTGGCTAAAATCTGCAACAACCTGCTGCTCGGGATCTCCATGGTCGGCGTCAGCGAAGCCATGGCCCTGGGCGCGGCGCTGGGCATCGACAGTGAAGTGCTGGCCGGGGTGATCAACAGCTCCACCGGGCGCTGCTGGAGTTCGGAGGTGTATAACCCGTGGCCGGGCATCGTTGAAACCGCCCCTGCGTCACGCGGCTATACCGGTGGTTTTGGTGCTGAACTGATGCTCAAGGATCTGGGGCTGGCGACGGAAGCTGCACGCCAGGCCCATCAACCCGTGGTGATGGGCGCTGTGGCGCAACAGTTGTATCAGGCCATGAGTTTGCGCGGCGAAGGCGGCAAGGACTTTTCGGCCATCATTAACAGCTATCGCAAACCCCAGTAAGGGTCTGTTGACGCTTGGTTGTGGCCGCGACGAAAGCCCACGTGGTGCAGGGCAAGGCGCGAGCAGCGTGGTTTGGTTGTTCCAAATAAGCTGCGAGCAACGCCGCCCTGCGCCACGTGGGCTTTCGTCCCTTCGGGTCGCGTGTCAAATTTCGCCAGGCTGCGTTGCAGAACTTGAGAAGGGAACAACCATTCTCGGCGCCCTGCGCCTTGCCTGGCAAAATTTGACCCAGCGACGCGGCTCACAACCAAGCGCCAACAGACCCTTGTTTTTCCGGGAATCCGCGTCGGGCGGGTTCCCGGGTTTTTTGCGTGCTTTCAATCAGGCAAAAACGAAATACTTGCGCACGGTTTCAACCACTTCCCACGTGCCTTTCATACCCGGCTCCACCACAAAGATATCGCCAGCACGCAGATGAATCGGCTCCTTGCCTTGCGGGGTGATGATGCAATAGCCCTCGCGGAAGTCGCAGTATTCCCACTTCACATATTCCACATACCACTTGCCGGGCGTGCAAATCCACGTGCCCATGATCTTGCTGCCGTCTTCGCTGGTGTAAGCGTTGAGGTTGACGGTATGCGGGTCGCCTTCGAGCTTTTCCCATTTGCAGGCATCGAGCACGGGCAGGGGATGGGTGTCGCGAAGCACGGTAATTGGCGCAGACATAAGACCTCCGGTGATGGGTTAACAAACCCCACCCTAACCGGAGCAGTGCTGCGACAGATGCCTGGTTCCGACACCCAGTGACCCGAATGCGCAAAAGTGCATGGTGCCTCTGTGGGAGCGAGCCTGCTCGCGAAGGTCGTAAACGATGGCGCGTGTTTACCGATTATTCGCGCAGCTTGCTGCCTTCGCGAGCAGGCTCGCTCCCACAGTTGAGGTCACATGGGCCTTAGCCAGCGCTGGCCAGTGCCTTGCCGGTGCGCAGGCGCAGCAGGTAGAAACCGTAGATCACCAGCAGCCACACCGGGATCGCATACACCGAGGCGCGAACGTCAGGGATCATCCAGATGACCGAGACAATCACCGCCATAAACACCAGGCACAGGATATTGCTGAACGGGAACCAGAACGCCTTGAACGAAGGGGTTACGCCCTGAACGGCCATGGCCTTGCGGAACTTGATATGGGTTAGGCTGATCAGCGCCCAGTTGATCATCAGCGAGGCAACCACCAGCGCAAACAGCAGCTCCAGCGCTTTATGCGGGGCCACATAGTTGACCACCACACACAGCAGGGTCACCAGCGCCGACACGCCCAGCGCGCGCAAGGGCACGCCATTTTTGGTCAGCTTCATCAATGCCTTGGGCGCATCACCCTGCTCGGCCAGGCCGAACAGCATACGGCTGTTGCAGTACACGCCACTGTTGTAGACGGACAATGCGGCGGTCAGTACCACGAAATTGAGGATTTGCGCGGCGGTATCGCTGCCGATCAGGGCGAAAATCTGCACAAACGGGCTACTGCCGTAGGCATCGCCACCGGCACCCAGAGTGACCAGCAACTGATCCCACGGGTACAGCGCCAACAGCACCGTCAGGGCGCCCACATAGAAAATCAGGATTCGGTACACCACCTGGTTGATGGCCTTGGGGATGACTTTTTTCGGTTCGCTGGCTTCTGCTGCGGTGATGCCCACCAGCTCCAGGCCGCCGAAGGAGAACATGATAAAGGCCATGGCCATCAGTAGCCCGGTGCCGCCATTGGGGAAGAACCCGCCGTGGCTCCACAGGTTGCTGATCGACGCTTGTGGGCCACCGGTGCCGCTGAACAGCAGGTAGCAGCCGAGCACGATCATGCCGACAATCGCCACCACCTTGATGATCGCGAACCAGAACTCCATTTCGCCAAACACCTTCACGTTCAGCGTGTTGATCAGGTTGACCAGCACAAAGAACACCACGGCGCTGACCCAGGTGGGTACCTCGGGCCACCAGAACTGGATGTACTTGCCCACCGCCGTCAGCTCGGCCATGCCTACTAGTACGTACAGCACCCAGTAGTTCCAGCCCGACAGAAACCCTGCATAGCCGCCCCAGTACTTGTGGGCAAAGTGGCTGAACGAACCGGCCACCGGTTCTTCGACAATCATCTCGCCCAGCTGGCGCATGATCAGAAAGGCGATAAAACCGGCAATCGCGTAGCCCAGAATCATCGACGGCCCGGCGGACTTGAGTACGCCCGCCGAGCCCAGGAACAGGCCCGTACCAATGGCGCCGCCCAGGGCAATCAGCTGGATATGGCGGTTTTTCTAACCGCGTTTGAGTGTGACCGGGGGGGAATTAGCGTCAGCCATCGGGTGCCCTGTGGGTTGTTATTCTCAAAATCTGATCAAAATACCCGCGGCCAAAGGTGCCCCGGGTGTCGCAAGCCCCGGATATTACTCCGGGTAAAAATGCAGGCATACAGGCGCAAGCAAATCCGCGACCTGTCCTACAGGCTCAACTGACTGATAACGCCTCAAGCAACGCCACGGCATAGGCGGGCAACTGCTCGAACGAGCGGGCGCACAACAGCAATTTGCGATCGGCCCAGGGCTCGCTCAAATTCACCACCTTGAAGGTGCGCGGTGCCTGCCAGCGGCCAATGGTTGCCTGGGGCACAATCCCCAGCCCGGCGCCCCGGGCAACCATGCGCAACACCCCGTCAAAACCTTCGGCGCGAATTCGTACCTGCATGCGCAAACCGCAATGCAGCGCCTGCTCTTCCAGATACACCGCCAGTGCGCTGCTCGCCGAGAGCCCGACATAATCATGGCCAAGCGTGTCGTTGAAGCCGAGGGCAGGGCAGTGGGCCAGCGGATGATCAAGGGGCAGCACCAGCACCAGCGGGTCATCGCGAAAGGGGCGGGTTTGCAGGTCGCGGGTGTCTACGGCGCTGGAAATCACCCCGATATCTGCCGCGTCCTGGCGCAGGGCGTGGGTGATGCGCAGGCTGGTGAGTTCTTGCTGATCGATGCTGATCGCGGGGTGCTGGCGCACAAAGTCGGCGAGCAGTTCGGGCAGGTACTCGGTCAGGGCGGCGGTGTTGCACAACAGGCGTATGCGGCCTTTAAAGCCCTGGGCGTAGTCGGCGAGGTCGTGGTTCATGCGTTCCACATGCTGCAAGAGCAACCGCGCATGTTGCGCCAGCGCTTGCCCGGCCGGGGTTGGGCTGATGCCACGGCGGCTGCGCTGCAAAAAGTCCACGCCCAGTGAGGCCTCCATGGCGCGGATCCGCGCACTGGCAGCGGCCAGGGAGAGATGGCTGAGGTTGGCGCCTGCGGTGATATTGCCCGCCTGCAGGACATTTAAATACAGGCGCAGATCAACCAGATCGAAGTGCATAAAACGGACCTCAACAATCCAGTGGGAGCGGGTAAGTGTGTGATCTGCCTATTGCCAGGCAAGAGGCTAGCTCAGTGTATGCCACATTTTCAGGCGCCTGCCGATACCCCACCCTATCCCCCATGAAAACACTTATCGAGTTCTACCAAAACCTCGGCTGGGCCTTGTCACTGCTGGTGATGGTGACCTTTTTACTGGCAGGCACGGTCAAGGGCGTCATCGGCCTTGGCCTGCCGACGGTTGCGATGGGCATGCTCGGGCTGGCTATTGCCCCGGCGCAGGCTGCGGCGCTGCTGATCATTCCTTCTATCGTCACCAACACCTGGCAACTGGCCGCAGGCGGGCAGCTTCGGGCGCTGATAAAGCGTCTGTGGCCCATGTTACTGGCAATTTTTATCGGCACCGGATTGGCCATTCTCTGGCTCGGCATCGACGGTGGCAGTTGGGTGGTACGGGCATTGGGCGCGGCCTTGCTGCTTTACGCCTTAAGCGGCCTGTTCCTGCCTACCCTGCATGTGCCCCCGCAGCACGAAGGCTGGCTAGGTCCGGTGTGCGGGCTGATTACCGGGGTGATCACCTCGGCCACCGGCGTCTTCGTGATTCCTGCCGTGCCGTATCTGCAAGCCTTGGGCTTGAACCGAAACCAATTGGTGCAGGCCTTGGGTTTGTCCTTCAGCGTCTCCACATTGGCCCTTGCCGCCGGGCTTTACTGGCACGGCAACCTGGCGGGCGGCGAGCTGAATGCATCTGTACTTGCACTGTTGCCCGCCATGCTCGGCATGTGGCTGGGGCAATCGCTGCGCCAGCGCATCAGTGCCTTGCTGTTTAAACGGGGGTTTTTTATCGGCATGGCGCTGCTGGGCACCCACTTGATGATCAATAATTAGCAGTTGATTCGTGCTGTAGCGGCAAAGGTTATTTGACCCAACACGGGTTTTTCTCCCGCGAGGGCATCGATATTCTATCGACATGTTTTTGAACCCCCGATGTCGCTCAACAGCGCTGAGGGTTTAACCCCCTGGAGGCTGATGATGAAAAAAATACTCTTGCTTAACGGCGCCAAAAAATTTGCTCACTCCGATGGTCGTTACAACCTGACCATGCATGAAACTGCACTGGCGTTTTTTGATCGTCAGGGCTTTGAAGTCAAAGTGACTCATATCGACGAAGGCTACGATATTGCCGAAGAAGTCGAAAAATTCCTCTGGGCCGACGTGATCATCTATCAAATGCCGGGCTGGTGGATGGGCGCACCCTGGATCGTTAAAAAGTACATGGACGAAGTGTTCACCGAAGGCCACGGCAAGCTCTACGCCAGCGACGGCCGCACCCGTTCCGACGCCTCGCAGCGCTACGGCAGCGGCGGCCTGATTCAAGGCAAGAAATACATGCTGTCCCTGACCTGGAACGCACCGCAGCAAGCGTTCGACGACCCGGCCGACTTCTTTGAAGGCAAGGGCGTGGACGCGGTGTACTTCCCGTTCCACAAGGCCAATGAGTTTTTGGGCATGACCGGCTTGCCGACCTTCCTGTGTGTAGATGTGATGAAGCGCCCACAGCCAGAAATTGATGCCGCACGTTACGAGCAGCATCTGACTGAGGTGTTTGGCGTCAACGCCTGAATGCTTTAACTGTGGGAGCGGGCTTGCTCGCGATGGTATCACCGCGGTTATTCTGGCCGATCGCGGTGATACCATCGCGAGTAAGCCCGCTCCCACAGGTGGCGGTGGCTGGCTTGGCCATTCCCAATAGCCGATAAGGTCGCACCCGTGAAAGCCAGATCCGATGAGCTGCAAATCTTTGTTTCGGTAATCGAGTGCGGTTCGATTTCTGCCGCTGCCGAGCAGGCCGGGCAAACGCCTTCTGCCGTCAGCCGCACGCTGTCACGCCTTGAAGCCAAGCTTGAAACTACGCTGATCAACCGCACTACGCGGCGTATGGACCTGACCGAGGAGGGCAAGTTCTTCTTCGAACGGGCGAAGCTGATCCTTGAGCAGATGGACGAGCTGGAAGAGCGTCTGATCTCGCACCAGCGCACGCCTTCAGGGCGTTTGCGCATCAATGCAGCGGCGCCCTTTGTGCTGCACGCCATCGTGCCGTATATCCCCGAATTCCGTGCCCTGTACCCTGAGATCCAACTGGAGCTCAACAGCAACGACCTGATCATCGACCTGTTGGAGCAGAGCACTGATATCGCCATTCGTATCGGCACCCTGGCCGACTCCACTCTGCATGCCCGCTCGCTGGGTTGCAGCCCGCTGAATATCCTTGCCAGCCCGGACTACATCGCTGCCCACGGGATGCCCACAAGTGTTGCAGAACTGGCCGACCACACCCTGATCGGTTTCACCCAGAACGATGGCCTCAACCAGTGGCCGCTGCGTTATGCACAGGGCGACCGCTGGCCCATCCAGCCGGCCATCAGCGCGTCGAGCGGTGAAACCGTGCGCCATCTGGCATTGCAAGGGCAGGGCATCGCCTGCCTGTCGCACTTTATGACCCATGAAGACATCAAGGCCGGGCGCTTGCAGGTGGTATTGGGCGAATTCAACAGCGGTTACCGCCAGCCGATTCATGCTGTGTACTACCGCAACTCGCAGCTGGCGCTGCGCATTCAGTGCTTTCTGGACTTTATCCAGGCCAAGCTCTCCGGGTACGCGGGGCCGCACTTTCAAGGGTGAATCCGGGGCTGATTCGTGATCTGCAGGCAAGATTGAATTGGCCGGGCGCGGGTTTTTCTGTCGCCATGACTCTTTGATACTAGCCCCATCACTTACTCACACGGGAGTCATGGCATGAACGTTTTCGTAACCGGCGCAGCAGGTTTTATCGGTGGCTCGATTGCCACGGCACTGGTCAAGGCCGGGCATCAAGTTACGGGTCTGGTGCGCAGCTCAGAGCAGGAGCAGCAAATGCTTGCCCTGGGCATTACCCCGGTCATCGGCACTCTGGATGACAGCGCCTTGCTTGCCACCCTGGCGCGTCAGGCCGATGCAGTGATCAACGCGGCCAGCAGCGACCACCGTGGCGGTGTTGAAGCCTTGCTCGATGCCCTGCGTGGCAGCGGCAAAGTGTTCTTGCACACCAGCGGTTCGAGCATTGTCGGCGACGCCTCGGGCGGCAAGGCCAGCGATATCATTTACTACGAAGGTCAATTGCCCGAGCCAACCGTGGACAAGGCGGCGCGGGTGGCCATCGACAACCTGATCCTCGCGGCAGCGCAGGACAACGTGCGCTCGGCGGTGATCTGCAACACCCTGATCTACGGCCACAGCCTGGGCGTCAACCGTGACAGCGTGCAGTTGCCGCGTCTGCTCAAGCAAGCGCGTAAAAGTGCGGTGGTGCGCCATGTGGGCAGCGGTCAGAACATCTGGTCCAATGTGCATATCGAAGACGTGGTGGCGCTGTACCTGCTGGCGCTGGAGAAAACCCCGGCCGGCACCTTCTACTTTGTTGAAAGCAGCGAAGCGGCCTTTGCCGACATGAGCAACGCCATTGCTCAAGCCCTGGGTCTGGGGCACGCCCACGACTGGCCACTGGCAGACGCCGAAGCCGAATGGGGCTATGAAATGGCCAACTACGGGCTGGGCTCCAACAGCCGCGTGCGTGGCAAAAATGCCCGCGAACTGCTGGGCTGGGCACCGAAGCGCAACAGCGTGGTGCAGTGGATCAAGGACGAAATGCTGTAAGGCCTCCTACGGGATTTGTGGGCGGCGGCTACACATAAAGCAACGTCTGCACCTGACGTTTCGCTTTCTCTTGAGTGATGTTTCCTAGAGAACCCCGAGCGTCTTGTGGTGCTGTAAACGGGTCGATAGTCTCGGCGGGTCGCTGATTTCAGTGACCGGTTTTGACAGGCCGATGAGAGTGAGCAAGGCAGCGTCATAAACATTTCATCGTGTTTTGGCGGCTGCGTGTGGGGCACTTTCGAGTGCACCGAGTCGTTCTGTCTTGCTTTCTCCTCGGTCTGTCAACCGCACGCAGCTGCCACCCTTTCCGAATGACAGCGGAGCATTGGCAGTTCTTTCATCCTTAATTGAGAAAGCAATGCTATGAAGAAAATTGTCCTAGATCCTCCGCTGTTTACCTGCGCCCACGAGGGCACCTCACTATTTAGCATCAACCCCGGCGTGCCGCTTCAGGACGCGCTTAAACACGCCTCGCTATTGCTCAAGGGCGCGGAACTGACTGCCGACGATATCCGTTCCCACCTCAGCGGTTATGAAGCCGAGCAGTTGTGGTGCGTGATTCACGGTATCGAAATGGCCCGTGGTCTGATGGATGCGCTGATAGCCGAAGCATCTGCCTGACCCAACCCCTCCCTGTGGGAGCGGGCTTGCTCGCGATTCAGGCGCCGCGGTCTATCAGGTACACCGCGGCGATCCCATCGCGAGCAAGCCCGCTCCCACAAGAGCCCGGTAGATGCGCCCGAAAGGTTGTGCGTCATCGCTCAGTTTTGCTTTTGTTGTTTGAAAATGTTGCCGAATTCAGACAAGGTTCGGCCACAGTTGATAACAATAAAAGGAAGTAACAAATGCGCATTGTGTGGTTCAAAACCCTGGCCTTGACGGCTGCCATTGCCGCCAGCTCCTCGGCGTATGCCGTTACTCTGGAAGGCGGCGCAGTCGCCGCGCCGGACCAATACGGCGCCGAAGTGGCCGCGCAAATTCTTAAAAAAGGCGGCAACGCAGTCGACGCTGCGGTCGCCACCGCCTTCACCCTCGCCGTGACCTACCCCGAAGCCGGCAATATCGGCGGCGGCGGTTTTATGACGATGTATATCGATGGCAAGCCCTATTTCCTCGACTATCGCGAAACCGCGCCCAAGGCTGCTACCCGTGATATGTACCTCGACGAAAAAGGCGAGATCATCGAGAACCTGAGCCTTGTCGGCTCACGCGCAGCCGGCGTGCCGGGCACGGTGATGGGCCTGTGGGAAGCGCACCAGCGCTTCGGCAAATTGCCCTGGGCCGAGTTGCTGACCCCGGCCGTGGGTTACGCTAAAAACGGTTTCAAAGTGGCCGACCAGCAATTTCAGTACCGCGAAGATGCGCTGGCGCTGTTCAAGGGCACTACCAACTTCGGCGACTATTTCGGCAGCATGAAGCCGGGGCAAACGTTCACGCAGCCCGAGCTGGCCGTGACCCTTGAACGCATCGCCGACCAGGGCGCCAAGGAGTTCTACCACGGCAAGACCGCCGACCTGCTGATCGCGCAAATGCAGCAGGACAAGGGTTTGATCACCAAGCAAGACCTCAACGACTACAAGGTCAGCTGGCGTGAGCCGATGCGTGTGGATTTCCGCGGCAACACCTTGTACACCGCGCCGCTGCCAAGCTCGGGCGGGATCGCACTGGCACAACTGATCGGCATCAAGGAAGACCGTGCCGCGGACTTTAAAGGCGTAGAGCTGAACTCAGCGCCTTATATCCACCTGCTGGCCGAAATCGAAAAGCGCGTGTTTGCTGACCGTGCCGATTACCTCGGCGACCCGGCCTTCGGCAAGATGCCGGTAGCTGAACTGATCGACCCGGCCTATATCGCCAAGCGAGCGAAAGAGGTCAACCCGAAGGCGATTTCCGAGACAGCCAAGGTCAAACCGGGCCTGGAGCCGCATCAGACCACGCACTTTTCCATCGTCGACAAACAGGGTAATGCGGTCAGCAACACTTACACCCTCAATTGGGATTACGGCAGTGGTGTTGTGGTTAAAGGCGCGGGCTTTTTGCTGAACGATGAAATGGATGACTTCAGCTCCAAGCCGGGCGTGGCCAACGCCTTTGGTGTGGTAGGCGGTAATGCCAACGCCATCGAGCCGGGCAAGCGCATGCTGTCGTCGATGAGCCCAAGCCTGGTGACCCGCGATGGTCAGGTCACGCTGGTGCTGGGTACCCCGGGCGGTTCGCGGATCTTCACCTCGATTTTCCAGGTGCTGAACAATATCTACGACTACGACCTGCCGCTGGAAAAAGCCGTGGCGGCGCAGCGTGTGCATCACCAGTTGCTGCCCAAGGACACCATTTACTTTGATGCCTATGCACCGCTGACTGGCAAGGTGGCCGACGAGTTGAAGGCCATGGGTTACACCCTGGAAGATCAGGGCTGGAACATGGGTGATATCCAGGCGATCCGGGTTAATGGCACTCAGCTTGAAACCGCCTCGGATCCGCGTGGCCGGGGGGTGGGGATAGTGGTTAAGTAAGACTGGCCCCAGCAATCCCCTATGGGAGTGGGCTTGCTCGCGATGCAGACGCTGCGGTCTATCAGGTACACCGCGGCGATCCCATCGCGAGCAAGCCCGCTCCCACAGTTGCTTTTTCCCGCCTGCAATTTGTTACCATCTGTTGCTTGTTACGCCCTCCGTTTTCCCCGTCCCGAATTTTAGGTAAACCATGAAACTCTCACGTCTGCGCGCTGATGTCCTGGCCGGGCTCACGACGTCCTTCGCCCTATTGCCCGAGTGCATTGCGTTCGCGCTGGTTGCCCATCTCAACCCGCTGATGGGCTTGTATGGCGCGTTTATTATTTGCACCCTCACCGCGCTGTTTGGCGGGCGGCCGGGCATGGTCTCCGGTGCAGCCGGGTCGATGGCGGTGGTGATCATCGCGCTGGTGGTGCAACACGGTGTGCAGTATCTGCTGGCCACGGTGCTGCTGAGCGGGCTGATCATGCTGGCGTTCGGTCTGCTCAAGCTCGGCAAGCTGGTGCGCATGGTGCCGCACCCGGTGATGCTGGGGTTTGTTAACGGGCTGGCGATTGTGATTGCCATGGCGCAGCTGGACCACTTCAAGGACGGTGATACCTGGCTCAGTGGCATGGCGCTGTACATGATGATCGGGCTGGTGGCGGCGACCATGGCCATTGTTTACCTGCTGCCGCGCCTGACCCGCGCCGCGCCGCCTGCGCTGGTGGCGATTTTGGGGGTAGGGCTGGCGGTTTACTTTCTCGGCCTGCCGACCCGCACCCTGGGCGATATGGCGCATATCGCCGGTGGTTTGCCGAGCTTTAGCCTGCCGCAGATTCCCTGGACCCTGGAGACCTTGGGCATCATTGCGCCTTATGCGATCGTGATGGCGGTAGTGGGCCTGCTGGAAACCCTGCTGACCCTCAACCTGACCGACGAGATCACCGAAAGCCGTGGCTACCCGGACCGTGAGTGCGTGGCGTTGGGGGCGGCCAATATGGTGTCGGGTGCGTTCGGTGGCATGGGCGGTTGCGCGATGATCGGGCAGACCGTGGTCAACCTCAGTTCCGGCGGGCGCGGGCGGTTGTCCGGAGTGACGGCGGGGGTGATGATTCTGCTGTTTGTGTTGTTCCTGTCACCGTTTATCGAGCGTATCCCGTTGGCCGCGCTGGTGGGGGTGATGTTTGTGGTGTCGCAGCAGACCTTCGCCTGGGCTTCATTGCGAGTGCTGAACAAGGTGCCGCTCAACGATGTGCTGGTGATTATCGCGGTGACGGTGATTACCGTGTTTACCGATCTGGCGGTGGCGGTGATGTGCGGAGTGATTATCGCCGCGCTCAATTTTGCCTGGCAGCAGGCGCGCCAGTTGTATGCTGATGCGGACATGCAGAGTGATGGCAGCAAGCTTTATCGCGTGCATGGCACGCTGTTTTTTGCCTCGACCACGGCCTTTCTCAAGCAGTTTGACCCGGCCAATGATCCGGCGCAGGTGACCCTCGATTGCCAGCATTTGACCTTTGTTGATTACTCGGCCATTGCGGCACTGGATACCTTGCGCGAGCGCTATCGCAAAGCGGGCAAGCATCTGCGGGTGTTGCACTTGTCCGAACGCAGCAAGAAGCTGCTCAAGCGCGCCCGGGTACATCACGAATAGGGCGCTGAAGATCAAGAGCCCCTCGCCACGCCTCTCCCTCCGGAAGAGGCGTGGCGAGTGTGCTTTTAAACTTTGAAGTGGCTGACCATCTCTTGCAGCTGGTTACCCAACCGCGCCAGTTCAACGCTGGACTTGGCCGTCTCGTCGCTGGCCGCGGCGGTTTGTTCGGAAACGTCGCGCACGTTGACGATGCTGCGGCTGATTTCTTCTGCCACTGCGCTTTGCTGCTCGGCAGCGGCGGCAATCTGCTGGTTCATCGACTGGATATTTGACACGGTGCGGGTGATGCCCTGCAACGATGTGCCCGCGTGGCGCGTCAGGCTCACACTGCTGTCGGTCAGGGTGCGGCTGTTTTGCATCACCGTAGCTACGTGCTGGGTGCCGCTTTGCAGGGCTGCCACCAGGGTTTGAATCTCTTCGGTGGATTTTTGCGTGCGCTGGGCCAAACCGCGCACTTCATCGGCAACCACGGCAAAGCCACGCCCGGCATCACCGGCACGGGCCGCTTCAATGGCAGCGTTGAGGGCCAGCAGGTTGGTCTGCTCGGCCACGGCCTTGATCACGTCCATCACGCTGCCGATCTTGTCGCTTTCCTGTTGCAGCACGGCCATGGCTTCGGTCGAACGGCCGACCTCTACTGCCAGACGCTCGATCTGATCGATCGCCTGATTGACCACGGTGTCGCCTTCGCGGGCTTCATTGTCCGCCGCAGCGGCCGCTTGCGAGGCTTGCTCGGCGTTGCGCGCAACTTCCTGCACGGTGGCGGTCATTTCATGCATGGCCGTGGCCACCTGATCGGTCTCGATCTTCTGGCTGTTGACCCCGGCGCTGGTCTGCTCGGTCACGGCCGACAACTCTTCGGCCGCACTGGCGATCTGGCTGACGCCATCACGAATACCGCTGATCAACTCACGCAGGGTAGTGCCCATGCGTGCAATGCCCTGTTGCAAAACCCCCAGTTCATCGCGGCGGGTAACGCGCAGGTTCTGGGTGAGGTCGCCACTGGCAATGCGGTCGACCACGGCCAGGGTTTCGCGCAGGGGGACGGTGATCTGGCGGGTGATGATCACCGCAGCGGTGATGCCAAACAGCAGCACCAGCAAGGTAGTGATCAGTTGCATGCTGTTGGCCGCAGCGCTTTCGATGTCACGGCGCTGCAGCTGGATTTTGTACAGTTCATCACTGATGCCCAGGATGCTGCTGCCGTATTCGGTCATGTCCTTGCGCGTGGCAATAATGGTGTTGTCGGTGCTGGCGTACAGCTCCAGCGCTTGCTGGTACTGCTCCATGGTCCGGGTCAGGGTGCGCAGGGTATTACCGGCGTCCGTGGCAAAGTGCGAGTTCAGGCGCTCAAGGCTGGCCACGGCACTGTCCAGCTGCTGGCGTGCGGCTTTTTCGGTGGAGGGGTTGGGCGCCGCGATGTAGGCGCGTACTTGATAGCGCGAGAGCAGGAACTGCTCGCGCACTTCAGATACGGTCTGGAACATGGCAAAACGGTTTTCATCGCCTGCAGGCAGTTGCAGGGCGCTGGCTATCAGGGTGGCGATGGCGTCTTGGGCCAGTGCGGCATTGCGGTCCATGTTGGCCCGCGATACGGCGGATTCAACGTAGGCCTTGCGCATGGTGACCAGCGCACTCTCGTAGCGACCGATGATCTCTTGTTGCTGCTTGAGCAGCTTGAGGTTCTCCGGGCTTTGGAAGGTGCTGATCAGTTGTGCTTGCAGGGACGAAAACGCATCGATGCTGGTTTGTACGCCCTGTGCGGCGGTTTCGTCACCGTCCGTGAGCATGTACTGCAAACGCGTAACCCGCAGGTTGGTAAACGCGGTGTTTAAACGGGTGATGTCGCTCATCCAGTTACTGCGATCAATCATCTTGTCCAGACTGATCCAGTTGCAGACGGCCATCACGCAGGTAAGGGCCAGTACCAGGCCAAAGCCCAGGGACAGTTTCAGGTTGACGCTGATATTGCTCAGCCATCTATTCATAGAGTTCTCCAGGAACGCTGCACGCATGATCTAAGTTCGCTGGAGGGTTTTATTTTTTTGGCCCAGCCGAGTGTTGTGTTGGGGGGTATCGGCGGCTTTCGCCAGAGCTGAAACGTTTTCTTCAACGCTTTGTTTATTCGTGGCTCAAGTTTTTTTTCACATTCGTTTCACCTGCCTCTGACCTGCGCTTTTTTAGACTCCTGTTCAGCTAATTGAGACCTGCGCCATGCAAGTCTGTTGGGCGTGCGGGTCTGTCACCGACCCGCTGTCATATTCGCGCTATAGGGTGGCGCCAGTGTCTTTCACTGATTGCCGCAGGGGGCATAAGCACCGTGACATTGAGCCTTGATCTGATCGGGATTAACCGTACGCTGCTGCGCCGCGTGCTTAAGCGTTATCGAAATGCACTGGTGGTCATCGCCGCGAGCGTGCTGGCGGCTGCGCTGGCATTGGCGTTGCTGGCACCGGCCTCCCCGCCCAACCTGGCGCAACCGAGCCATGCCGATTATGTGCAGGTGTTGACCGAGAGCTGGGCCAAGGGCGATGTGATTGCCGTGGTGCGCCACGGCGAGCGTTGCGATCGTTCCTCTTCCCGATGCCTGGGGCCAGCGGACGGTGTGACGGTACGCGGTGAGGTTGCCGTTCAGGCGCTGGGCGCGGACTTCAAGCAGTTGGGGATGATGAACACCGATGTTTACAGCAGCTTGCTGACCCGCGCCCGGCAAACCGCCGATGCCATGTTTGTGCGCCCGGTAGAGGCACAAGACTGGCTGTTCAACTGCCGCGGCACCATGTTGCGTGATGCCCTCCAGCACAAAGTGCCGGGTCGCAATCTGATCCTGGTGAGCCACAGTGAGTGCATGGACCAGTTGCTCACCGACATGCACCTGTCGACCAGGACCACCTTCGGCTACGGCGCCACATTGTTTATCAGGACCAATGAGGCCAATGGCGTGGCCCAGATGCTTGGCTATATCGAGCCCAAAGATTGGGAAAACATCGTGCCGGTGATGACGGCAAGCAGCCGTCACGGGTATGAAGCGTCGCAATTTTAAGCCGTGGCAGCGAGCCTGCTCGCAAAGGTCGTTAACGAGAATTTCGCGAGTAGGCTCGCTCCCACTCAGTCACTGCACACCCATCAAATACGCTTTAGCAGGCGATCCCAGTTTTGCTCATCGGGCAATGGCAGGTCTCTCAATTCGCGTGCCACCACATTTTCGATATCGTTGGCGCTAAGCACTTTCTCGTCGAGCCACGGCCAGGTCGCATCCGCATCACGAAAGTTGAGCTGGCTGTTCAATTGCTGGCAGGCGAGGGCGAGCAAGTGCAGCAGCTCCCACAGGCTGCTGATATAGGGCTTTTGCTGCGCCGGGATGCGATTGAGCAGGGCCGTCACGTCGGCCAGGTTGGCGCCCGGCGCGGCGCTGCTGTGCAGGTTCCAGACAATCGAGCCGTTGTTCGACACATCCTGATTGGCCAGGGCCGGGTCGGTATTGACCTCGATGCTCAGCTGCACGTGCTGCTGCTCCAGCTGATCGATCAGGTAATTGGCCAGATCGGATTTGCGCAAAAACGCAGTGGCGGTGTTGAAGGCGAGGTTGGCGTCGTAGTCGCTCAGGGTCTTGCTGGAAATGCTGATGGTCATGGCAGGCTCCTTGTGTCCGGGAATCGTCCAAGGAGCGTAGCTAATGCACGGTGATCGGCCACGCCATCTGCAGATCTGTTGCCCAGGATCAAATTTATGCGGCGGGGGCCGCCAGGCTGACGAAGTAGAAGTGGTGCCGGCCCACGCTGACCTCTTCCAGAACGTTCAGGGCAATACCCGGTATATCGGGATTCTCGACAAGGGCGATATGGTCAGGGGATGCGCTGAGAAACGCCTGCAGTTCAGCCGTGGTTTTAAGTGTGTGTTGCAATTGCTGGCTGTAAAACACTACGGCACCGAGGCGCTCGTCGGGCCTGAGCAGGGCGACCTGTTTGCCGTTGGCTTGCAGCGCCATGACCTGGGCCGCGATCGCCTGGAAGGATTCCTCCTTGTCGGCCCTCGGGGCCCAGTGTGCCGCCAGCAGATAGGCGGCCACCAGGCCCGTCAGCAGGGCAACGGCCAGCGAGCGGTGGTAGTTACTGAGAAATCTGGCCACGGGCGAGGTCGGGCTTTTCTTGCGCAACCCGTCCAGCAGTACCCGGGCATATTCAGCGGCAATCACAGCAGCGGCTGGCGCCATCGACATCATGTACACCGCACGCTTGCTGGAGGCCAGGTTGAGCAGCACAAATTGCGCCGCCAGCCACACACAGAAAAACAGCAGAAACGGGTTGCTGCGCAACTGTTTGCGAAAGTGCCAAAGGCCCAGGTAGGTCAGCAGGTTCCACGGCAAAAAGGCTTCGGGCAGTTTTCTGAGGTAGTAGTAAAAGGGTTCGTAATGCCCGGCTTCAACAAAGGAGCCGCTAAAGCGCCCGACACTGTTGGTCAGCAGCAGTTCGCTGACCGCCTGTATGCCGCCGCGTTGGTACAACATGCACAGCCAGATCAACAGCGGGATCAGCCCCAGCAGGGTGAACAGTGCGGGCCGCAGCCAGTTGTGCAGCATGAAGGGTTTTTTGATCAGGCTTTCGCACAATAAATAGACAAAAATCACCACTCCCGGCAGCGCCAGGCCCAGTACCCCTTTGCTCAGGGTTGCAATGGCAATGCCGGTGGCAAACAGCAGCCAAGTGCCCCATGCACAACGAGGCTGGCGACTGGCATAAAAGAACCCCAGCAATGCCATGCTGACGCCCAGGGTCAGCAGGGAGTCTTCGCCTACCTGGCGGGCGTTACCCCAAAAGATGCCCATGGTTGCCAGCATCGCGGCGGCGGTCCAGGCCAGGGCAGTGGGGCGTCCCATTTTGCGCAGCATGGTGTACAGCAACAGCAGGCTGAACAGCCCGGCAAAGGCCGAGGCCAGGCGCACGGCGAACAACTCGCCGCCGAACACACGGATTGCGCCGGCGTCCAGCCAAAGACTGAGGGGTGGTTTTTCAAGGAAGGGATCATTGAGCAGATTGGGCGTGACCCAGTCGTCGCTCAGGTGCATCTGCATGGCGATGCCCGCCACCCGCGACTCGGTCGAGCCCTGCAGTTGGTGATTGCCCAGTGCAAAAAACAACAGCACGCAACCGAGCAGTAATAACAGCAGAGCAGGACGAGACAGGCGCATTGGGTTACCAGGCAGCAATCGAAGGAAATACTGCACTGGAGTATAGGAGGGCAATTCTTAACGAATTGTGAAACCTGTTTGCGCTGATGTTGATCAATGTGGGAGCGGCACTCGTCAGAACGTTGCTTTAACCTGCAAGCCCGCCACCAGTGCATTGCTGCGCTTGGCGCCGTAGAACGCACCCGGTTCGATGATGTATTGCAGGTCCGGGCGCAACAACAGCCATGGCGTAACTTGCGCGCCGTAGTTGAGTTCCAGCAACTGCTCGCCACTGTCCAGGCTGGCGATCATGTCCGCCTGCTCGGGGCTGCTGGCGGCCGCTTCCTGTACATCCCGGGAGCGCGAGTTGAATACGGCGCGGCCATAGGCGAAGGCGATGCTGTCTTTCGGGCGGCTGGCAAACGGCTTTTGCTTGACCAGGCCCACCGAGTACCAGTGGCGCATCGGCGAGGTCGCGGCATTGCTGCTGGAGGCCTGGCCGAAGGCACGCAATACGCTTTCGGGGTCTTGCTCGTCACGCCAGATGGCCTGGTCGACCAGCACGTAAGCGCCGGTGCGGTTGTTGGCTTTTTGCGTGCTGCCAATCTTGCGGGTGTTAGAGGTGTCGTAGTACCAGCCCACCTTGTATTGGCCATTGAGCCAGGCGTCGTTGGTGAAGATCGCCTCCAGCGGCATGATCGCCCCGGTAGTGCCTTTGGTGGTCATGCTGAAGGCTTCCGAGGAGCGGCTGTTGTACTCGGGGTTGACCTGGAACACAGCGGTTTGCAGGGTCAGGGCCGGGCTAACGGTGTAACGCAGTTCGCCGCCCCAGTGGCCGGTGGGGTAGTTGGTCCAGCCACTGCCATTGGACTGGGTCAGCGGGTGGGCGCAGAAACCGGCGTTAACGAAGCTGGTCAGCAACGGCATGCCGCCAAAGTCGTTGCCCATCGGCATAAAGCCGACCTTGGTGGTCAGGTCTTCGGAAAACAAGGTGCGCTGGTAGCTGAACTCGGACAGGCGAGTGTAGTTGCCGCCAGCGTTTTCCTGAATCGGCAGGCGGTTGCCTACGAGGTCTTCGGAGGCGCTGTGGCCGCGACGATCGTTGACGGTGATTTGCACCAGGCCAGCATCGGCGCTGGCGAGTAGTTTGCTCAGGTCGAACTGGGCGCCGATCCGCACTTGTTGCGAGTATCGGGTGCCGTGCTTGATCCCTCCATGCAGGTTGGAGAAGGTTTCGGAGTTGTAATCACCAGTCAGCTTGATGCCATTGTCGATCAGCTTCTGGCGTTCGCCGCCCCAGTCGCCGGTCAGGGTCGAACGGTTCATCAAGTTGTCGGTGGTGTCGGCCAGTACGCAGGCAGGCGTCAGGGCCAGCAATGACAAGCCGCCGCACAGGCTGGTGTTCAGCAGGGCGCGGGAAGAGAAAAACATCTACGGGAGCTCCTTTATATGAAGTGTCAGCGACGGGGCGCGACACGATGCCGCACATTATGAACTATTTAGTTAGTTAATTTAATATTTGGTTACACAGGCTCCCCCTAATGACTAAGGGCGTAGGTAGCAGCCTTGCGCTAGACTCCCGCGTTTATCCGTACCATGGGATGTTCATGATCTGGTTTCTTGAAGGGCAATCGAGCCAACGCGACGTGATTGCAGGTGCCCGGGCGGCGCTGCCGGACTCGGTGCGGATTTTTGCTTCACACCGCCAGAATCGCCCTGAGATTACCGGGCTGGCCGATGTTGCCTGGCGCGAGCCGCAGGACAACCAGGAGCGCATCGGCTGGGTGATCGAACAGGCTCGCGCCCAGCAGATCAAGGTGGTACTGGCCGGGCGTGTGGGGCAGGTGTATGAAACCCACCGCGCCGAATTTGAAGCGGCCGGGCTGCAACTGATTACTGGCGCGCTGGATCTGGACACCTTTGAACGGGTGGACGACAAATCGACCTTTACCCGTGAAGCTCTGGCGGCAGGGTTGGCGTGTATTCCAGCGATAACGGTGAGCACCCGGGCTGAACTGGAGGCGGCTTACGCCCAGTTGGCCCGCGACGGTCAGGTCTGTGTAAAACCGACGCGCGGCATTTATGGCCAGGGCTTTTGGCGTCTGGCCGATGATGTCGACCCGTTTCGCAGTTTTGCCAATGCCGATGCCCATGAGGTCAATGCGTCGGTGTTTGCCCAGGCTTACGGTCAGTCCGAGGCCCCCAAACCGTTGCTGGTGATGCCTTATATGCCCGGCAGCGAATGCTCGGTGGACATGGTCTGCGAGGCAGGCGAGGCTGTGGCTTATGTCGGGCGGCGCAAGCAGGGCCTGATGCAGACCTTCGAACGCGATGGTGCCGCGGTCGAACTGGCGATCAAGGCGGCGCGTCACTTCAAGTGCGACGGCATCGTCAATGTGCAGACCCGCGATGATGCTGCAGGCCAGCCGCATTTGCTGGAGATCAACCTGCGTTATTCCGGCGGTATCGGCTATACCCGCGAAGCCGGGGTCAATCTGCCCGGTATCTTTGCCGCGCGTCGCCTGGGCCTGCCTGTTCCGGCCAGCGTGTGGCGCGAGGATGTGCAGGTCAAGGCGATCACGGTGGTGGTTCCGGTTCGTGGAGAAGAGCTGTTAAGGTGATCAGCTCTTGTTTGTCGCGGGCACAGGGGAGTCACAAGCGATGATATTGATGCCAGGCGCCAATGTGGCCCTTGAGTCTGTGCGTTGTGAGATGGTCCTGACTTGCTCGCGAGCGGGCGCATTGGGTGACTATGCGGGGCTGGCGTTGCTGGCCGTGGATGACCAGCGCCAACCCGTCGGCGAGCCTGCACTGATGCACGCCCCGCAACCCTGGCTGGCCTGGCATGATACCGTCGGTGTGGCCCGTTTTACCCTGGCGCTGGAGCAACTGCCTGCACACTGTGAACGTGTGTTGCTGGTGCTGTATGTGTTCGGCGCTCTGGGCCCGTTACGCGAGCTGGGCAGTTTTCAGCTCAAGGTCGGTGCGCAGATCGAACACAGTCTGGCACTGGCTGAATACGGTGATGGCGCAATGGTCATTGCCGAGGTGTACCGTCGTAACGATCAATGGAAGATTCGCGCACTGGCCGAAGCGTCAGCCTACGGTCTGGGTGCTTTAGCCCGACGCATGGGGCTGCCTTTGGATGATCGCCATCCGCAACGAACACAGCCCGAGGCGTCGGACGACAGCACTGCGCGCCAAGGCGCTACGGGTACCGGCTTTGCCGTGAGTGCCCAGCATATTTTGACCTGCGCCCATGTCATTGAAGGCCTTGAGCAACTGTCGATTACGTCCTTTGATGGTCGATACAAGGCGGAGTCTGTGGTGGTCGATCGCAAAAATGATCTCGCCTTGTTGCGCGTTATTGGCGCGCCACCCCTGAGTCCGCTGACTTTTCGCGAGGGCATGGGCTGTGAGCTGGGCGAAAGTGTGGTCACCCTGGGCTTTCCGCTGGCCGGGCTGGCGGGCGGTGGCGTGCAAGTATCCCAAGGTGTGGTTTCGGGGCTGTTTGGCCTGCGTGACGATGCCAGCCTGATGCAGTTCACCGCGCCAATCCAGCCTGGCTCCAGCGGTAGCCCGGTGTTCGACCCGCAAGGTTTGGTCGGTGGTCTGGTGACGTCGAGCATGGCGGATGCGCAGAACATGAACTTTGCCGTCAAGTCGGCGCTGGTGCTGGCATTTCTTGAGGCGGCCGGTGTGCCGGCCCAGCGCGGGCGCGGCGAGCGCTCGTTGAGCACGCCGCAATTGGTGCGAGCATCCCAAGCTGGATTATGGCGAATTGACGCCAGCCATCTTCAGTAACCATTTTTTACTTGTCATAACCCCCCGTCTCCCTAATCGTCCCCCATTTTTCAGTATGTTCAGGTAGTAATCATCAATGAGCAGCGGTAATTTCAAGACCGAACCCAAGGTGTTGCATGCAAACCTTAAACGCGGTCGCCTGGAGGTAGAGGTCAATGCATCGACCGTTGATCCACAGGCACTTTTCGATTTTGCCGAGCGCCGAAACCCCAAACGCGCCTTTTTATTCGTTTCCCGTGTGCTGGGCCGGCATATCCCGGCGCGGCCGTCGCTGATGGCGGCAAGCTTCAATACGCTGGCGGCCAAAATCCCCGCCGACCTGCCCGGCCCGGTGCTGGTGATCGGTATGGCCGAAACCGCCGTTGGCCTGGGCGCTGGCGTACACCGTGCGCTCAGCCACACTCGTGATGACAGCGTGTATCTGTGCAGCAGCCGCCACCCCACGGGCAGCGAGCTGTTTGCCCGTTTTGAAGAAGAACACAGCCACGCCAGCTCGCATCTGCTGCACTTGCCGCAAAACGCGCAAACCCGTGCCATGATGCTCAACGCCCGTTCGCTGGTGCTGGTGGACGATGAAGCCTCCACCGGCAATACCTTTATCAACCTGTCCCGGGCGCTAGCCGAAGCCGGGCTCAACTCGATTGAACGTATCGTGACCGCGACCCTGACCGACTGGTCCCAGGACGCTGTGCGCAAGGCCATGGGCAACCACGTCAGCAGCGTCTCGTTGCTCGACGGTCGCTACACGTTCGCCGAAGATTGCGCCGCAGAGCTGCCGGATATGCCCGAGGTGGGCAGTGTGGCCCAAGGCGACTGGGCCCTCGATGCCAGCCGTGACTGGGGGCGCATGGGTGTTCGCGAACATTTCGATACCCTGGCGCCCGACTTGCAGGTCGCGCCCGGTGAACGGGTCCTGGTGGTGGGTACCAGCGAATTCGTCTGGCGCCCGTTTCTGCTGGCCGAGCGACTTGAGCGCGCGGGTGCCGATGTGCGCTTCAGTTCCACCAGCCGCTCGCCCATTGCCCTGGGCCATTGCATCGATCATGCGTTGTCGTTCTCGGACAACTACGGCCTGGGCATCCCCAACTTTCTTTACAACGTCGCCCCCGGCCAGTTCGATCGGGTGCTGATTTGCAGCGAAACGCCGGCAGCCGCCGTCGACCTGGCGCTGGTCAGCGCGTTGAATGCGCAGGTAATCGTTGATGAGCAGTAATCGTCCTCTGGTGTTCGTTGATCTGGACGACACCCTGTTTCAAACCGCCCGTAAAATGGGCGATGAGCCGCGTTTTGCCGCCACCCTGGATGTGGACGGCCAGCCCAATGGCTTTATGAATACAACGCAAAAGAGCTTTGTGGAATGGCTGCTGGCTACCAGCGACGTGGTGCCGGTGACGGCGCGCAGCATCGAGGCCTATCAGCGGGTGCAGTTGCCGTTCGTCCACGGTGCGGTGTGTGCCCACGGCGGCGTGATTCTCAACCCCGACGGTTCACTGGACCCGGTCTGGCATGCACGCATGTGCGACGAACTGGCGCTTGAGCAAACCCGTCTGCACGAGCTGAGCGAGCAAACCCTGGCCATTGGTGCCGAGCTGGGCTTTTCGTTGCGCGGTTGGGTGGTTGAAGAGCAGGGCCTGGCCAATTACGTGGTCACCAAGCACAACAACGAAACCGACGCAGCGCTGCTCACCGTATTGGCCGAGGTCAAGGCGCGCGGTTTGCTAGATGGCCTGTATGTACACGGCAATGGCAACAACCTGGCGTTCCTGCCCGTCACCCTGCAAAAGCGTGAAGCGGTACGCGAGTGGATCCGCCGTGATCAGGCGATCAACGGCAAACGCCCGCTGCTGGGTTTTGGTGATAGCGTGTCGGACCTGGGCTTTATGGCCGAGTGCGACTGGTGGGGCACGCCCAAGCGCGGGCAACTGGCCGCCCATGTGCTGGCGAGCGTCGACCATGAGTAATGTTTTCACCGGCCTGGAGACCGTCGGCAGTGGCAGCTATGACGCCGATGACGTGCACTTTCTACTGCGCGCCCTGCAGATTGAAGTTACCGACGTGCAGGAAAAAGAACGGCTGATCCAGACCCAGCAGCGCCATTACTCCGAGATGATCAGCCAGGAGCATGCGCCGTCCGACACCCATAAAAGCCTCTATCAGCGCGCCCTGACGCAGAACGGTGCGCGCATGGCGGCCGATGTGCAGGCGCTGGCGCTGGCCTTGAATGAACGCTACAGGGGCCCTTCGATTGCGCTGGTGTCCTTTGTGCGTGCCGGTTTACCCCTGGGCGTGCTGCTGCGCCGGGCACTGCTCGATCTGGGGCGCGAGGCTGCGCACTACGGCATCAGTATTATTCGTGACCGTGGAATCGACAACGTCGCACTCGAAGCTATCATCAAGAGCCACGGTGCCGAAAACATCGTGTTTGTCGATGGCTGGACCGGCAAGGGCGCGATCAGCGGCCAGATCCGCGAGAGCCTGGCGGGGGACTCGCGTTTCCCGGCAGATCCACGCCTGGTGGTGCTGGCTGACCCCTGTGGCCGCGCCTGGCTGGCGGCTTCGGCTGAGGACTGGCTGATCCCCTCGGGCATTCTGGGGGCCACGGTTTCAGGGCTGGTTTCTCGTTCCATCTGGCCGCAAACCCCGGGCCTGCATGGTTGCGTGGTGTATGACCACTTGGCGGAACACGACGTGACCATGAGTTTTATCCACAGCATCGAAACCGAGCGGGCGCAACTTCCCCCGCTGGCCGCTGCACAACCCTGGACAGCAGAGCAGGCTGGCGCCTTGCAACACTCGGCGGTCGCTGCGGTCGAACGTATCTCGACCCGCTTTGCGGTGACCAACCCCAACCGGGTCAAACCGGGTATCGCCGAGGCCACCCGCGCCGTGATGCGACGGGTGCCGGACCACGTATTGGTGCGTAACCTGGGTGATCAGGACGTGCAATTACTGTTGCACCTGACGCGTCAGGCCAATATCGAGGTCCAGGAAGTCGGTGATGAACTGGGGCCATATCGCGCCGTGACCGTAATCAGGAGTGTTCGCTGATGATCAAGCATTCAGCCTATGCCTTGGGCGCCACACTTTATATGCCGGCCACCCGGCCCGATATTCTCGATGTGGTGCTGGGCGCAAAGATCCAGGGACTGCGTTCGCTGGTGGTGTGCCTGGAAGATGCCGTGGCCGAAATCGACGTGCAGCAGGGGCTGAACAACCTCAAGAGCCTGCTGCTGGGGATCGAGGCCCGTGGCGGCCGGCCGTCCTCCGGGCCGATCCTGTTTGTGCGCCCGCGCGATGCAGCAATGGCAGCGGTGCTTAATGAATGGTCGCTGATGCGTCATGTCGACGGTTTTGTCGTGCCCAAACTCAGCCTGGGCAATATCCGCGAGTGGCAGCAGGCGGTGACCCGCGCCGACCTGATGCTGATGCCCACCCTGGAAACCCCGGAAGTCTTTGTGCCCAATGCCATGGTGGAGCTGCGCAGCGCCTTGCTGGAGCTGTTGCCTGAACGCATTATTGCCCTGCGCATCGGCGGCAATGACCTGATGGGCTGCCTGGGTTTGCGTCGCCCGCAAACCATGACCCTGTACAGCACGCCCATGAGCTATGTGATTCCGATGTTGTGCGGGATCATGGGCTCGGCAGGTTTTGCCCTGACCGCGCCGGTGTTCGAGCAGCTCAATACGCCGCACTTGCTGGAGCAGGAACTGGCGCTGGATATGGCTCACGGACTTGTGGGTAAAACTGCAATCCATCCGTCGCAAATTGCAGTTATCCACAGGGCGTTGCAAGTCAGCCTTGAAGATCTCAACAGTGCACGCCAAATATTGAGTGAGGCGGCGCCTGCGGTGTTCAAGTTCAACGACGCCATGTGCGAGCCTGCGACCCATTACAAATGGGCGCAAACAATTATTGAACGGGCACATTGGCAAGGGGTTCGC
>Ga0302347_1000925_pt1 | contig 39717 bp, 48 predicted proteins | sample PhyWR1_FD_202178 | JGI IMG/M metagenome (GOLD analysis project Ga0302347, IMG submission 202178) | Leaf surface microbial communities from wheat plants in UC Gill Tract Community Farm, Albany, California, United States - DLSL W.R1 (v2)... | ecosystem: Host-associated > Plants > Phyllosphere >... | reverse complement strand
ACGTATCGTTCTGATTTTTCAGAAAAAGCCCTTCTGGAGACACCCTCATGAAATTCATCCACCAGCGCGAGCACCTCAACGAGGGAGACATTGTCGTCATCGAATGCTCGCAGACTTGTAATATTCGTCTGATGAGCGATGCGAATTTTCGCAGTTTCAAAAATGGCGGCCGCCACACTTACCACGGCGGCGCTTTCGACACGTTCCCGGCCAAGATCACCGCGCCGAGTACCGGGTTCTGGAACATCACCCTGGACGTGGTTACCCGCCGCGCCATCAGCGTGACCAAAAAGCCTGCGTTGTCCCACAAGATTCGCATCGTGCGTCGCACCAGCTCCAAGCTGAGCTGACCCGAACTTTTCACAGGAAATAACCGTGACCGCCACCACCAAATACGTAATCAAGTACAAGCTCAACGGCGAACGCCGCTTTGAGTTCGCCCAGTTGCAGACCAACAGCGTGGAAGAAGCCAAGCAAGCCCTGGCCAAACTCCACGATGCCAGTGATGAAATCACTGACATCAACGTGAGCAAGGCGCTGTAAGCCCATGCCCGGCCCCACCGCCGACCTGTTCGCCGATGACGCCCTGCAACAACCTGCCGGGCGCGAGCAAATTGGCGAACAGTCCTACGTACTAAGGGGCTACGCCCTACTCTGGATTGAGCGCCTTCTGCCCGAGCTGCGCCGTGTCCTGGCTCAATCGCCATTTCGACAGATGGTCACCCCCGGCGGCTTCACCATGTCGGCGGCCTTGAGCAGTTGTGGTGACCTCGGCTGGACCACCGACTCAACCGGCTACCGCTACTCGCCAGTCGACCCGCGTAGCCGGCAGCCCTGGCCCGCCATGCCAGACGCCTTGCACCAATTGGCCGTGGAGGCGGCGGCAGAAGCTGGGTTCATGCACTTCGCGCCCGACGCTTGCCTGATCAATCGCTACGTGCCAGGTGCCAAAATGTCCCTGCATCAGGACAAAAATGAACGCCGCTACAGTGAACCGGTGGTGTCGATCTCCCTCGGGCTGCCGGCGATTTTCCTGTTTGGCGGCCATGAACGCAGTGGCAAAACGCAAAAGGTTTCGCTGTTCCATGGCGATGTCGTGGTCTGGGGCGGAGTTGATCGCCTGCGTTTTCATGGGGTGATGCCGATCAAGGAAGGCGTGCACCCCGTCATGGGCGCGCAGCGTATCAACCTCACCTTGCGCACCGCCGGCTGATTTGACCGCAAGCTTCGGAGTGCCTGGCCGCCCTCCCCGCGCTAATCTGGCCTGGACCTGCCAAGAGTGCCGACCATGACCACCGAACAAGACCCGCGCTGGGCTGCCATTCTCGCCCGCGACCCCAAGGCTGACGCGCTGTTCGTTTATGGCGTGAAGACCACCGGCGTGTATTGCCGCCCCAGCAGCGCCTCGCGCTTGCCGCGCCCGCACAATATTGAATTCTTCGACACGCCGGCGCAGGCCGAGGCGGCGGGCTATCGCGCCAGCAAACGCGCGGCCGGCGACCAGACCCAAGTCGCCGAACACCATGGGCAATTGGTGGCCGAGGCGTGCCGACAGATCCAGCAGGCCGACACCCCGCCCAGCCTGGGCACACTGGCAGCCCAGGCCGGCCTGAGCCCCTTCCATTTTCACCGCGTGTTCAAGGCTGTCACTGGCCTGACGCCCAAGGGCTACGCCAGCGCCCATCGCTCACGCAAGGTGCGCGACGGGCTCAAGCGCCAGCACACAGTGACGGATGCGCTGTATGACGCGGGCTTCAATTCCAACAGCCGCTTTTATGAGTCGGCCGACCAGCTACTCGGCATGAAACCCAGTGACTACAAGGCCGGCGGCACCAACAACGCGATTCTGTTCGCCGTTGGGCAATGTACGCTGGGCGCGATCCTGGTAGCGCAAAGTACCCGTGGGGTGTGCGCGATCCTGCTGGGGGATGACCCGGACAAATTGGTGCGTGACCTGCAGGATCAATTCCCCAAGGCCAGCCTGGTGGGTGCCGACCCGGACTTTGAACAGTTGGTCGCCCAGGTGGTGGGATTTGTCGAGGCCCCGGCCCTGGGCCTGGACCTGCCGCTGGACCTGCGCGGCACGGCATTTCAAGAGCGCGTTTGGCAGGCCTTGCGCGAGATTCCGGTAGGCAGCACGGCCAGCTATGCGCAGATCGCCGAGCGCATCGGCGCGCCCAAATCGTTTCGCGCGGTGGCCCAGGCCTGCGGGGCCAACAGCTTGGCGGTGGCGATCCCCTGTCACCGCGTGGTACGCAGCAACGGTGACCTGTCGGGCTACCGCTGGGGCGTGGAGCGCAAGCGCCAATTGCTCGAGCGCGAAAGCCAGGGTTAAAGCAACTTGCGCTTACGAAATTGCGCAACCTTATGCCGGTTGCCGCACAGCGCCATGCTGCACCAGCGGCGTTTATGGGCTTTGGTGCGATCGTAAAACCACAGCACACATTCGGGATGCTCGCAGGTGCGAATCAGGTTGAAGTCGCCCTCCACCAACAGGCCCGCAGCGGCCTCGGCAATCGTTGACAGGAACTGCTCCGGGGTTTGGGTTTTGCGCTGACGCTCCAGCTGCAGTTCACCTGGCGCCGGCCACACCAACTGAGGATGGCTGACGGCCTTGCGCAAAAAGCCGTTGAGCGCCGTCGGATCGCCCTGTATCCCAGCCTTGCGTTGTTCCAGCAGAGCGCGGATCACTTCGCGCAATGCCAGCGCCGCAGCGAGCAGCGCGCCCGGCTCGAAGGTCGGTACCGCGCCCTCCTCGGCCCACCCCAGGCGCACCAGCCAGCGCTCGACATCCGCGTCGTTTTGCCAGAACTCGAAGGGCTCGCCGTCGATATTGGCGCGCGTGTTGAGCATATCCAGCACCGGGTCATCGGCCAGGACGTAGGGTTCCAGGGGAACAGCGGGAGGTGTGGGGGCTGCCATGGTCAATCCTCTTGAGAGCGCTGGCATCGTAACCTCTATTTGGACGGATGGGTAGTTACACACCGCAATTTACTAACCTTATAAATTGATTTGACAGGTTACATTTTAAAGCGCAGATTTTTACCAGGTAACCCGTATATCAACTTTATCAAGTTACAAAAGGCGCACCCACCATGACCACTCAAACTCCCGTTGTTCACTACCGTCACGTCGATGTCGATGGTATCCGCATGTTTTACCGCGAGGCCGGCGACCCCGCCGCCCCGATCATGTTGCTGATGCATGGCTTCCCCAGCTCGTCCCATATGTACCGCGACCTGATCCCGCTGCTTGCGACGCGCTTCCGGGTCATCGCCCCAGACCTGCCGGGCTTTGGTTTCACCGAGGTGCCGGCCGAGCGCAATTACGTCTACAGCTTCGACAACCTGGCGATTACCACCGGGAATTTTGTCGACGCACTGGGGCTCGGCCGTTACGCGCTGTACGTCTTCGACTACGGTGCACCGGTCGGCCTGCGCCTGGCAGTCGCGCACCCGGAGCGGGTCAGCGCGCTGGTGTCGCAAAACGGCAACGCTTACCTGGAAGGTTTGGGCGATGCCTGGGCGCCGATTCGTGCGTATTGGGCCGAACCGAGCCAGGCCAATCGCGAGGTGATTCGCAACGCGGTGATCAGCCTCGAAGGCACGCGCTATCAGTACCTGCACGGGGTGAGCCAGCCGGAGTTGGTTGCGCCGGAAGCCTACATGCTCGACGTGCTGCTGATGCAGCGCCCCGGCAATGACGAGATCCAGCTGGACCTGTTCCTCGATTATCGCAACAACCTCACGCTGTACCCGGCATTCCAGGCGTTTTTCAAGGCCACTCAGGTGCCGGCCCTGGTGATCTGGGGTCAGAACGACCCGTTCTTTATCCCGCCAGGCGCGGCTGCCTACAAGCGCGACAACCCCAACGCCGTAGTGGAAATGCTCGACACCGGCCACTTCGCCCTGGAAACCCACGCTGCCCATATTGCCGCGCGGATTCACGCCGTGCTGGGCCACGCCATCGACTGATGGCACACCACGAAAGATCACGCTCGTCCAGTGAATAAAACAGACTGGCCGGGTGCCAATGGCCCTGTTAAAACAGCGAAACGCCTTACTAACGCTGGAGACGCATCCCATGAGCACCTGGCCAGACACCCGAATTCTTGACCTGCTGGGCATCGAAGTGCCCATCATCCAGGCGCCCATGGCCGGCGCCACGACGACGGCGATGGTCATCGCTGCCAATCAGGCAGGCGCACTCGGTTCAATGCCGGCAGCCGCCCTGAGCCTTGAGCAACTGCGTGAAGCCTTGGCTACCATTCGCCAGGCCAGTACGCGCCCCATCAACGTTAATTTCTTCTGCCACCAACCGCCCGCGCCCGACGCAACGCGCGACCGGCGCTGGAAGGATCTGCTGGAACCCTACTACCGCGAACTGGGCGCCGACTTTGACGCGCCGACCCCGGTTTCCAACCGCGAGCCGTTCAATGAAGGCGTCTGCCGCGTGGTGGAAGAATTTCGCCCTGAAGTCGTCAGTTTCCACTTTGGCCTGCCGGAAAAATCCCTGCTGGACCGAGTAAAAGCCACCGGAGCAAAAGTGCTGTCGTCCGCCACTACCGTTGAAGAGGCGATCTGGCTGGAACAACACGGCTGCGATGCAATCATCGCCATGGGCCTTGAAGCGGGCGGCCACCGTGGGATTTTCCTCAGCGACGACCTCAATACCCAAATCGGCCTGTTTGCGCTGTTGCCGCAAATCGTCGACGCCGTCAGCGTGCCGGTGATCGCCGCCGGCGGGATCGGCGATGCACGCGGCATTGTCGCGGCGCTCACCCTGGGTGCCTCGGCGGTGCAGATTGGCACCGCGTACTTGTTTACCCCCGAAGCCAATGTGACGCCTTCCCACCACCATGCACTGCGCCACGCCCAGGCCAGCGAAACGGCGCTGACCAACCTGTTTACCGGGCGCCCGGCGCGAGGCATCGTCAATCGGGTGATGCGTGAATTGGGCGCGATCAACCCGCAGGCCCCTGCATTTCCAACCTCCGGCGGTGCGTTGATGCCGCTCAAGGCCAAGGATGAAGCGGGCTTCAGCAACCTGTGGTCGGGCCAGGCCTTGCGCCTGGGGAAAGACACCACCACGTATGCACTGACCCGGGAACTGGCCGAGCAGGCGCTGGCAAAACTCAACTAGGATCAGAAACAGCAGCAACTTTGCACTGTACCGGCAATGGCCAACCGCTATATATTCCCGTACATAGCGGTTTAGCCCTCTCCCTATAACAAGCCGTACAAACCCCAAGGAGCTGCTTCATGAAGATTCACGCCTCACGCCTGGCCCTGCTGGTCGCCGCCCTCGCCTTCGGTTCGGCGCATGCCGATGAAGTCCAGGTGGCCGTTGCAGCCAACTTCACCGCACCGATCCAGGCGATTGCCGCCGACTTCGAAAAAGACACCGGCCACAAGCTGGTCGCAGCCTACGGCGCCACCGGGCAGTTCTACACCCAGATCAAAAACGGCGCGCCGTTCGAAGTGTTCCTGAGCGCCGACGACACCACGCCACAAAAACTCGAAAGCGAAGGCGACACCGTCAAAGGCTCGCGCTTCACTTACGCCGTGGGCACCCTGGCGCTGTGGTCGGCCAAGGAAGGTTATGTGGACGCCAAGGGCGACGTCTTGAAAAACAACGAATTCAAACACCTGTCCATCGCCAACCCGAAAGCCGCACCGTACGGCCTGGCCGCCACCCAGGTATTGGCCAAGGAAGGCCTGACCGACAAGGTCAAGGACAAGCTCGTCGAAGGCCAAAACATCACCCAGGCCTATCAGTTTGTGTCCACCGGCAATGCCGAGTTGGGTTTTGTCGCCTTGTCGCAGATCTATAAAGACGGCAAAGTCACCAGCGGTTCGGCGTGGATCGTCCCGGCGTCCATGCACGACCCGATCAAACAGGACGCGGTAATCCTTAACAAGGGCAAGGACAGCGCCGCTGCCAAGGCACTGGTCGAGTACCTCAAAGGGCCCAAAGCCGCGGCCGTCATCAAGTCCTATGGTTACGAGCTGGCCAAGTAAATGCCGTTATCGAGTGCCGATTTTTCCGCGATCTGGTTGACCATCAAGCTGGCGTCATTGACCACTGTGATCCTGCTGGTCATCGGCACACCCGCTCCTGGTGGCGCGGCCCCATCGGCGCAATCGTCGCCTTGCCGTTGGTGTTGCCGCCGACGGTGATCGGTTTCTACCTGCTGTTGACCATGGGCCCCAACGGCTACTTCGGCCAGTTCACCCAATGGCTGGGCCTGGGCACCCTCACCTTCAGCTTCGCCGGGCTGGTCATTGGCTCGGTGATCTATTCCATGCCGTTTGTAGTGCAGCCGTTGCAAAACGCCTTCTCCGCCATCGGCACTCGCCCGCTGGAAGTGGCCGCGACCTTGCGCGCCAATCCGTGGGACACCTTTTTCACAGTGATCCTGCCGCTGGCCCGCCCGGGGTTTATCACCGCGTCCATCCTGGGCTTTGCCCATACCGTCGGTGAGTTCGGCGTGGTGCTGATGATCGGCGGCAATATCCCCGACAAAACCCGCGTGGTCTCGGTGCAGATCTACGACCACGTCGAAGCCATGGAATACGCCCAGGCCCATTGGCTGGCGGGCTCCATGGTGGTGTTCGCATTCCTTGTGTTGCTGGCGCTGTACTCCAGCCGTAAAACCAAGATGGGCTGGAGCTGATGTCGATGATTGATGTGCGCCTGCAACTTCAATATTCCGGCTTTGCCCTGGACGTCGACCTGCACCTGCCGGGGCGCGGCGTCACGGCGCTATACGGGCATTCCGGCTCGGGCAAGACCACCTGCCTGCGCTGCATCGCCGGGCTGGAGCGCGCCGAAGACGGGTTCATCCAGATCAACGATGAGGTCTGGCAAGACAGCCGCAACGGGCTGTTCGTGCCGCCGCACAAACGTGCGCTGGGGTATGTGTTTCAAGAGGCCAGCCTGTTCCCGCATTTGTCGGTGCGGGCCAACCTGGAGTTCGGCCTCAAGCGCATCCCGCGTGCGCAACGCCGGGTCGACATGGCCCACGCCACCGAGCTGCTGGGCATCGGCCACTTGCTGGAGCGCAACCCGCAGCACTTGTCCGGCGGTGAACGCCAGCGCATCGGCATCGCCCGCGCCCTGCTCACCAGCCCACGCCTGCTGCTGATGGATGAACCGCTGGCCGCCCTCGACAGCCAGCGCAAAGGCGAAATCCTGCCGTACCTCGAACGCCTGCACGACGAGCTGGATATCCCGGTGCTGTATGTCAGCCACGCCCAGGACGAAGTCGCACGCCTGGCCGATCACATCGTGTTGCTCAGCGACGGCAAGGCCCTGGCCAGCGGCCCTATCGGCGAAACCCTGGCGCGCCTCGACCTGCCCATGGCGCTGGGGGATGACGCCGGTGTGGTGGTCAACGGCAACGTCAGCGCTTATGACGCTCACTACCAATTGCTCACCCTGCAACTGCCCGGCAGCGCCCAGCACCTGCGCGTGGCGCATGCGCCGATGGCGGTTGGCAAGCCCTTGCGGGTCAAGGTCCAGGCGCGGGATGTGAGCCTCAGCCTGCAGGCCGAGGAACACAGCAGCATCCTCAACCGCCTGCCGGTGACGGTTAGCCAGGAAGTCTCAGCGGACAACAGCGCCCACGTGCTGGTGCGCCTGGACGCCGATGGCACGCCGCTGCTGGCGCGGATCACGCGGTTTTCCCGCGACCAGTTGCATCTGCACCCCGGCCAGCGGCTGTGGGCGCAGATCAAGGCGGTTGCGGTATTGGCCTAGCAAAGCTTTTGGCACGACCGCGCATGGCTGCGGTCAATCAGGCATACCGGCCTGATTTGTTGCCAAGGAACCCGCGCCATGTCCGATCCCGCGTTGCCCGCCGACCTGCATTACGTTGACGACACCCAGCCCGGCATTCGCCGCAAAAAACTGCGCGGCAAATTCCAGTATTTCGACAAAAAAGGTGAGCGCATTACCGATACCGACGAGGTCAAGCGCCTCAACGCCCTCGCCGTCCCCCCGGCCTACACCGACGTGTGGATCTGCGCCGACCCGCGCGGCCATCTGCAAGCCACCGGCCGCGACGCCCGTGGGCGCAAGCAATACCGCTACCACGCGCGTTGGCGCGAAGTGCGCGACACGGATAAATATTCACGCCTGCAGGAGTTCGGCAACGCCCTGCCCAAGTTGCGCAAGCAACTGGAAGCACAACTCGCCGAGCCTGGCTTCACCCGCGAAAAAGTCTTGGCCACGGTGGTGATGCTGCTGGACGCCACGCTGATTCGCGTCGGCAATACCCAATACGCCCGCGACAACAAATCCTACGGCCTGACCACCCTGCGCAACCGCCATGTGGACATCAAGGGCAGCGAGATCCAGTTTCAGTTTCGCGGCAAGAGCGGTGTGGAGCACCAGATCAGCGTCAAGGACCGACGCCTGGCCACGGTGGTCAAGCGCTGCCTGGAGCTGCCGGGGCAGAACCTGTTCCAGTACCTGGACACCGATGGCGAGCGCCACACCGTCAGCTCCCATGACGTCAACGCGTACCTGCACGACCTCACCGGCGCCGACTTCACCGCCAAGGATTACCGCACCTGGGCCGGCACCGCCATGGCGCTGGCCGTGCTGCGCGAGTTGCAGTGGCAGCCAGAATCCGACGCCAAACGCCATGTGGTGGCGATGGTCAAGGATGTGGCCAAGCAGCTGGGCAACACCCCGGCGGTGTGCCGCAAATGCTATATCCACCCGGCGGTGCTGGAGCATTTCAGCCTGGGCGAGCTGTCTCGGCTGCCTAAGCCGAGGGTGCGCAAAGGCCTGAAAGCCGAGGAAGTCGCCCTGGCGATGTTCCTGGAACAACTGGCCGTCGACTTGCCCCAGAAAGCCAAGGCGAGTTAGGCTCTGCCTCCCTTGCGACAATCAGAACGACCGCCGACGTGAACCACTAAGCCTTCCAAAATGTATCTGCAACGAGCCGCCTGGCGCGCTTGTTGGCCTGTTCGACATTTTTTTGGAGGTGCTGATGACTGACGTCAACCGGCTGCCCGTCCTGGTTTCCCTGCAACACCTGTGCTTTCAGTTCGCCAATGGCGACACCTTGCTGGATGACTTGAACCTGTCCATCGACCACACGCCCACCGGCATTGTGGGGCGCAATGGGCAGGGCAAAAGTATCCTCGCGCAACTGATTGCCGGGCAGTTATTGCCCTCCTCCGGCTCGCTCGTTCGCACGGCCAGCGTGGCCTATGTGCCCCAGCGCATCGTGGTTGCGGGCAGCGAAAGCGTCGCCGATATCACCGGCAGCACACCAGTGCTCGCTGCCTTGGAGCGAATGGCGACGGGGGTTGCACAGGTAGACGACCTGGCACTGATCAACGATCGCTGGGACCTCGCCAAACGCTTGCGCAGTGCCCTGGATTTGGCCGGCCTGGCAGATCTGCATTTTCATACGCCGGCCGAACACCTCAGCGGCGGCCAGTTAGCACGAGTCGCGGTGATTGGTGCGCTGTTGGCCGCGCCGCAACTATTGGTACTCGATGAGCCCACCAACCATCTCGACAGCGCTGGCCGCGCGTGGCTGCTGCAGGTATTGAACGCCTGGCGCGGCGGCCTGGTGGTGGTCAGCCATGATCGGCAACTGCTCAACACGCTGGCGCGGATTGTCGAACTGTCTCCACTGGGTGTGCGGGTGTACGGCGGCAACTACGCAGCCTATCGCCAGCAGCGTGACACCGAACAGCACGCCGCCGTCGCCGCCCTGGAACACGCACGCCTGGAGCGCAGCCGCGAGCGCCGGCGCCTGCAACAGGACCACGACAGCCTGCAACGCGCTGCCGCACGCTCGCGCAAACACGCAGAAACCGCCAATGTGGATCGGTTCACCAAGGCGCGCTGGAAAGGCGCCGCCGCGCAAATTGTCAGCAGCGTGCGCAGTGAGCATCACGCCCACAAACATCAATTGGATGACAACGTGCGCCAGGCCTACGCGCGCGTCGCGGATGAGACGCCGACCCTGCTCGCCCTGCCAGCGTGCGTCGTGCCCAATGGCAGGCACGTGCTCAGCCTGGTGGAGGTGCGGTTACCCTGGCTGGAACACCCGCCGCTCACGCTGCACTTGGCGGGCCCGGTGCGCGTCGTCGTACAGGGCCCCAACGGCTGCGGCAAATCCACCTTGCTCAAGTTGCTTGCTGGCCAATATCCGCGCGTAAGCGGTGAGTGCTCGGTGGCGGTGCCCACTGCGTATATCGACCAGCACCTGACGCTGCTGGACAACCACCGCTCCATCGTCGACCAGCTCGACACGCCGCTGACCGCAGCCGAAGTACGCACGCGCCTGGCCTTGTTGCAGCTGGATGCGACACGGGTGAGCCAGCCGACCGGCAAGCTCAGCGGCGGCGAACGCTTAAAAGCCGCGATGGCGATTGCCCTGTGGCGCCAATCACCGGCGCAACTGCTGTTGCTCGATGAACCCACCAACCACCTGGACCTGGAATCGGTGTGTGCGTTTGAACAGGCGTTGCAGGGTTTTACCGGCGCGATGCTGGTGGTATCCCATGACCCCGCGTTTGTGCAGGCGATCCGTCCAACCCATCGTTTGCTCTGGCAACCCGAGGGCTGGCGCCTGGAGTGTGTCTGAGGTCATTGCGCGCGCCCGCAAAGCGTCCTACGGTAGTGGCCGGATAATCTCACCGAGGAACCCGGTCCATGCTGCCTTCGCCCCGCAAGCCTCTCGCCAACGCCGCGCTTGCCCACCAACAGCGTTGGCGTGGCCGCGTCGGCATGCTGCTGGTGGCCAGCCTGTCGGTGCTGGCGGGCATGACCGATGCCATCGGCTTTATGGCCAGCGGCGATTTTGTCTCGTTCATGAGCGGCAACACTACGCGCCTGGCGGTGGCGATCAGTGCCGGTGACCTGGGCCTGACCGGACGGCTCCTGTTGCTGGTGGCCACCTTCGTGGTGGGCAATGCCTTGGGAGTTGTAGTCAGCCGCCTGAGCCGGCGCCATGCCCTGCCGCTGCTGTTGTGTATTGCGGCCTTGCTGTGCGGCGGCGCCTTGCTGCCGGTGACGGATGCGTTGCCCGCGCTGCTGGCGGCGATCATCGCGATGGGCATGCTCAATGCGGCGGTGGAAGAGGTGAATGGTTTGCCGGTGGGCCTCACCTACGTCACCGGCGCGCTTTCGCGGTTTGGTCGCGGCCTGGGACGTTGGCTGCTGGGCGAACGCCGCAATGGCTGGCGGGTGCAATTGATTCCCTGGGCGGGGATGTTCGTGGGCGCGGTGATCGGCGCGCTGCTGGAGCAGCAGATGGGCTTGAATGCGCTGCTGGTCAGCGGTGGGTTGGCGGCGGTGCTGGGGCTGGTGTCACTGAAGATTCCGCGGCGCTGGCACTTGGGTTTTATGCCGCGCTAGGAAAAAGAGGAGGTGCTCGCCCGACGTTTAGGCCTCGACGTCCGTGTACTGGTAAAGAGCCATCATGTCGGGCGAGCGGGTGAATCATAAGCGAATGTCCGGCGGCTGTCCCGCCGGGGATTTCCTAAAAGTGCTAAGGCAATGGATTACAGGCACGTCGCGAGGGCAGCCAAACGCCGCTTGGCGGGCATGTTGTCTTCGGCGGCGTAGTACTTGACGGTCGAGCCGGCGCCGGCGCTCAGCACATCGACAAAGTAGTCGCCGCCGGTGGTGTAGACGGTAAAACCACCGGCCCCGGTAGGCTCCTTGAAGCCACCCGCGTCCACGCCAAACACGCTTTCGTCCTGCCAGCCGAACTGGATGCACTCGGCAACCACCAGGGTGGCCTTGTCCGACGCCATGGCCTTGTAGGGGTTACCTGCGCGCGCATCCTTCATCTTCGAGCCCGCGCAGCCGGCCAGTGCAACCAGTACCAATGTGCCCAATACAACCTTGCGCATCTCATCGCCTCCATGGAAAAAACGCGACTCTATCATTAGCCGGCGCCTGCCAGGGTGGTTTAGCGGGTAGCGAATGCGGGATCATGGCTTTATGATGCCACCGTTGATCTCACTGAGGAGCTCAACGGGATATTCTCTACAAGGAAGCGTCATGAAAGATTTCGTCATCAGCGTAAACAACTCCGTGCTCTACATCGCCCTGGCCTTCGTCTGGCTGATTGGCCTGGTATCGATGTTCAGCGCGAGTTTTCTGTCGGGCCTGGCGGTTCTGATTGGCGGCACGTTGACCTGGTGCATCATCTCCGGCTTCTGGTTCGTCCAGTCCGCCACCTACGAAGAGCTGCGCAAGCTCAACGCCAAGGGCTGATGCAACGGCGGCCCCAATCGGGGCCGCTTTGCTATAGGGCGCATGAATTTAGTTTCACTGTGAAGGGAGCACGCGCCGCCTATAGTCGGCAGGCTCATTTTTTAGAAGTCTCCCTTCTGCCCGCCCTCCCGCGGGCTTTTTTTCGCCTGTCGTTACAGCCACCAGCGGAACAGATAAAACAGGCCCATGCTCAACAGCACGGTGATCAGCACATTGCGCGTCCAGAACATCAACCCCACCGCACAGATGCCGGCCAGCAAGTACGGATTGGCCGGGCTCAGGTTGAGCTGATGGTCGGCGAGAAAAATGATCGGCCCGCAAATCGCCGTGAGCATGCCCGGCACCGCAAACCCGAGGAACTCCCGCGCGCCACGGTTGAGCCGCACCGGCAGGCGCGGTTCGATAAACAGGTAACGGTTGAGAAAGACCACCAGGCCCATGGCCACAATCATCAAGTAAATCATCGCTGCCCGACTCCCAGTCGTTTGCACACAAAGCCCGCGCTCATGCCCAGCACGCCGGACACCACCACCGCCGACTCCCAATGCAGAAAGCTCAACCACACCGAAAACAACAGTGACACCGCCACGCAGACCACCGTCGGCACATCGCGTACCATGGGGGTAATCAACGCGATAAACGTCGCGGCAATCGAGAACTCCAGGCCCAGTTGATCCAGGCCGGGGATGCTTTTACCCAACACAATCCCCGCCAGCGTGAAGAGGTTCCAGGCGATATAGAACGTCAGCCCGACGCCCAGGGCATACCAACGGTTAAAGGTCTCGCGGTCGTAATGACTGACCAGGGCGAAGAATTCATCCGTCAGCAGGAAGCCCAGGCTCATGCGCCAGCGGGTCTTGAGCGGCGAAACAATCGGGCGCAAATGCATGCCATACAGCAGATGCTGCGAGGTCAGCAGCAAGGTGGTCAGCACGATGGAAATCAGGCTGGCGCCGCTTTTGACCATGCCGATGGCGACCAATTGAGCGGCGCCGGCAAACACGATGGCGGACAACCCCTGGGCCTGCAATGGCGTGAATTGCGCATCGATGGCCATCGAACCGGCCAACAGGCCCCAGGGCGCGCAGGCCAGGGACAGGGGAATGACGGCGATGGCGCCGCGAGCAAAGGCGTAATGGGGTAAGGCGGTAGACATGGAGACGGCTCATCGACAGACAGTCGACAAGCATGCCAGCGCAACCGGGGCTTTGTCTTGAACGATCTTGCTCAGGCCAGGCGGACCGAGACCTGCTCTACCGAGTCGCGCGCTTCGCGCAGTTCGTGGGCGTCCTGGTTGAGCCGGTGAATGGTGTTGAGCAGGCGCTGGCGCAGCACTTCGTCGCCGAGTTTTTCCACGGCGCGCATCAGGTCGAACGCGGCGGTTTCGTTATTTTCCGCGACGGAATCCAGGGTCTTGCGCAGGTTGCGAGTGGCACGGGTCACGCGGTTTCTTCCTTTATCACTAATGGTCGGGCACTTTAGGACACTAGTGTTTCATTTTAATTTCAGGTACTTATCCGGGAATTAGTAGGACTTGTCGCAAGTCAATCCTTACACCGCTTTCCTTGCCTGGGGTCTCGAATGCTAGTTGCCATTGGTATCTTTCTCGTTACGATCGTTTTGGTTATCTGGCAACCCAAAGGGTTGGGCGTCGGCTGGAGCGCAACACTGGGCGCGATCCTCGCCCTGGCCTGCGGCGTGATCAGCCTGGCGGATATCCCGGTGGTGTGGCACATCATCTGGAACGCCACCGGCACCTTTGTCGCGCTGATCATCATCAGCCTGCTGCTGGACGAAGCCGGGTTCTTCGCCTGGACCGCGCTGCACGTGGCGCGCTGGGGCCGTGGGCGCGGCCGGCGATTGTTTGCCTATATGGTGCTGCTCGGCGCGTTGGTCTCGGCGCTGTTTGCCAATGACGGCGCGGCGTTGATCCTCACGCCGATCGTGATGTCGATGCTGTTGGCGCTGCGTTTCTCACCGGCAGCCACCCTGGCCTTCGTGATGGGCGCCGGGTTTATCGCCGACACCGCAAGCCTGCCGCTGGTGGTGTCGAACCTGGTGAATATCGTCTCGGCGGACTATTTCAAAATCGGCTTCAACGAATACGCCGCCGTGATGGTGCCGGTGAACTTCGTCAGCGTGGCCGCCACCCTGGCCGTGCTGCTGTGGTTCTTCCGTCGCGATATCCCGCTAACCTACGACCCGGCTGACCTGGCGGACCCCGCCAGCGCCATCCACGACCGCGCCACTTTCCGCGCCGGTTGGTGGGTGCTGGGTATCCTGCTGGTCGGCTGCTTCGCCCTCGAACCGCTGGGCATTCCCATCAGTGCCATCTCCGCGGTGTGCGCCGTGCTCCTGCTGGTGATCGCCGCCAAGGGCCACAAAATCTCCACGCGCAAGGTGCTGAAGGAAGCGCCGTGGCAGATCGTGGTTTTTTCCCTCGGCATGTACCTGGTGGTCTACGGCCTGCGTAACGCCGGCCTCACCACCTACCTGGCGACCTGGCTCGATACCTTTGCGCATTACGGCGTGTGGGGCGCGGCCATGGGCACCGGGGTGCTGACCGCGTTGCTGTCGTCGGCCATGAACAACCTGCCCACCGTGCTGATCGGCGCGCTGTCCATCGAATCCAGCCATGCCGTTGGCGTGGTCAAGGACGCGATGATCTACGCCAACGTGATCGGCAGCGACCTGGGCCCCAAAATCACCCCCATCGGCAGCCTGGCCACCTTGCTGTGGATGCATATCCTCGCGCGCAAAGGCATCACCATCACCTGGGGCTACTACTTCAAGGTCGGGATTGTACTGACCTTGCCGGTGCTGCTGATCACCCTCGCCGCCCTCGCCCTGCGCTTGAGTATTTAGTTATGCTCGGCGCTCCCCTTTATCGCGAGCCGATTCGATGAGCGCCACGCAACACGCCTGGCTGGGCCACTACGAACTCAGCAGCACCACCTGCACCGGCCTGACCTTCGCCCGCCACAGCCATGACGAATGCGTGATTGGCGTAAACCTGGTGGGCGAGGAGAACGTCTGGCTGGACCGCCGCGAATTCGTGGCCGGGCCGGGCTCCATCACCTTGTACAACCCCGGGCAGATCCAGGGCGGTGGCGCGGCGGATGGCGCGCCGTGGCAGTTTGTGAGCCTGTACATCACCGCAGAGCAACTGGCCGCCGACCTGGGGCTGACCCACCTGGAGTTCGACCGTTCGCTGTGCGTTGCGCCGGACCTGGCCTGGCGCCTGGCGGCCACCGTACGCAGCACCTTGGGCGGCGATGCGCTGGTCCAAGGCATCCACGCAGATGCTTTAGTGCTGTTGCTGGGCGAGGTCGCCAGCCTCAGCGGCGTGCGCATGCCCGGCAGCGCGGCAACCGGCAAAAGCCTGATCGGCCGCGCCCAGGAACTGCTCGCCGAGCACCTGCAGCAGTCGCTGCCCCTGGAGGATCTTGGCGATGAGCTGGGGTTGTCCAAATTTCACCTGCTGCGCACTTTCCAGAAAGAAACCGGACTCAGCCCCCGGCAATGGGCCATGCAATTGCGCACCCGGCGGGCCAAGGGCCTGTTGCGCAAGGGCGTGGCGGCCAGCGACGTCGCCCACGACCTGGGGTTTGCTGATCAGAGCCATCTCAACCGGCATTTTCGCGCTGCCTATGGCATCACACCGGGGCGTTATCAGAGCGTGTTGAAACGCTGAACAGCGCAATCTGGTTCAAGACAGCCCGTCTGCGCGCCCTCACACTGCCCGCCATCTCCTGAAGGAACGCGGGCATGCTGACGATTTTTTTCTACGCGCTGATATTCGGTTTTGTATTTTGCCTCTCCCCCGGCGCCGTGCTCGCCGAGACCCTGCGCCGTGGCCTGCTCCACGGTTTCACCCCGGCCCTGCTCGTACAGGTCGGCTCGCTGGTGGGCGATGCCGTGTGGGCGGTGATCGGCCTCACCGGCATTGCCCTGTTGATCCAGCATGACGCGGTGCGCGTGCCGCTGACCATCGTCTGCGCGGTGTACCTGGCCTGGTTGGGCGTGCGCAGCCTGATCGACGCCTGGCAGTTGCCGCAAGCAGACAACGCCCCGGCCGGCTCCGGGCAGAGCGCACTGGCGGTGGGTGCTGCGATCTCTTTGGCCAACCCGAAAAACATTGTGTACTGGGGCGCGTTGGGCAGTGCGCTGTCCGGCATCGTCGGCGCCACGCCCAGCCAGGGGCAGACGCTGATGTTTTTTGCGGGCTTTATGCTGGCATCGGTGTTGTCGTGCTTTTTGATTGCGGGCCTGGTCAACCTGCTGCGCCAGAATGCGTCACCGTTGTGGCAACGCGTCAGTTATGGCGCCTGCGGTGTGGTCTTGCTTTATCTGGCAGTTCTGGCCGCGCGCGGAATATAAAGCATGGTGTTTCCCTCCCGGCAGCAAGGTAGGCGTTCATCAACCATAGCCCGCCACTGCCGGAACACCATGACCGCCGGGCGGGCACGCCTTATGATGGCGCGACCACGCCAAAGAGATGAAACACGTGAACCGTATCGACCAGCTCGCCCTGATGGCGAGCTACAACCAGTGGATGAATCGCAAGGTCTATGACGCGGCCGGCAAGCTGAGCGATGCCGAGCTGGCCCTGGACCGCCAGGCATTTTTCGGTTCGATCCTCTGCACGCTGAATCACCTGGCCCTGGGCGATACGGTCTGGCTCAAACGCTTCGCCCTGCACCCGGCGGGTTTTACGGCGCTGGAACCGTTAAGCGCGATCACCACGCCGCAGGATTTGAAACAGTTGGCCTTCAACAACCTGCACGAACTCGCCACCCGGCGCGCCTGGCTCGACCAACTGATTGTCGACTGGAGCCATTCCCTGCAGGAACCCGACCTGGACCATCGCCTGCCTTACCACAACATGCGCGGCATGGCCGCCGACAAAAACTTCTACAGCCTGCTCATCCATTTTTTCAACCACCAGACCCACCACCGCGGCCAAGTCACCACCCTGCTGACCCAAGCCGGGCAGGACGTGGGCGACACCGACCTGCTGGCACTGCTTGACTGAGGCACCGAACGTCGCTGTCACGTTGGGGTCGTAATTTCAGGTGCCGGGCTTTTTTTGCCGCCCGCCCTCCCCGCGCGCATTGTGGGTTTACCGATGCGCGTACCCCCTAAGAAGGAGACGCTTACATGGTCATTCACTTCAAGGTCGCCGGGCATCTTGCCTGTGGCCACCACGGCACCAACCTGACGTCCAGCACCGAGCTGAACCGCGTCAAATGCCGTACCTGCCGTAATACCGATGCCTACAAGGAAGCGCGCCGCACCCAGCGCAACGCCGCGCGCCGCGCCTCCCGCAAAGCCAAGACCCACACCGGCAGCGACTGGCGCAGCGCCTGGACCCAACGCCTCACCGACCTGCCTGGCTTGCAGCGCCTGCCACGCGGGTTCAGTGGCCAGCCATTCGTTTAAGGGCTTAAGGCAAGCCCCACTGCCGGGGTTCAAACGCTTCAAGGCTGCGTAAACGGCGGTCTGCATGCAGGAACTTCTCATCCGGCATCGCCGGATCGGGAATCGCCACCGCATACATGCCCGCCGCTTTCGCCGCGGTCACGCCAAAGGGCGAGTCCTCGAACACCAGGCAATCCGCCGGGTCGACGCCCAACCGCTGCGCAGCCACCAGGAAAATATCCGGTGCCGGCTTGGCCGCGCCCACTTGCGGGTCATCCGCCGTCACAATCGCGTCAAACAGCCCAAACCACGGGTGCCGGCTGATCTTCAAGTCGAAGTAGTGCCGTGACGAACTGGTGCCTACCGCAATCGGCACGCCCTTGGCCGACAAGTCCCTTACCAGCGCCTCGGCCCCGGCCATGGCAGCGGCGTGGGGAAAACGCTCGTTCATCAGCGGCGTGCGCTGCTCCAGGAAAGCCTCCGGGCTGATCGGCAATTCCAGCGACTGCACGATGTAACTCGCCAGGTCGTAAGCCCCCAGCCCAATGGTGTTCTGCTTGAACTGCCAGTCAAACGTACGGCCACCGTAGCGGTCGGAAATCAGCTGGGTGACCTGGGTGTAGATGCCCTCGGTGTCGAGCAGCAGGCCGTCCATGTCGAAGATCACGGCTTTGATTCGGGGTGCAGTCATGGGTCGAAATCCTCAGGTACGGCCAGCGTAATGGTCGATCAGGCGGTTGAGCAGGATAGCCAGCACAATGATCACGCCGGTGATCGCCATCTGATAGAACGAACCCAAGCCCAACAAATTGAAGATATTGCGCAGCACCTGCAGCAGCATCACCGCCACCGCCGTGCCCACCACGCTGCCACGCCCGCCGAACAGGCTGGTGCCGCCCAGCACCACGGCGGCGATGGCGTCCAGCTCCAGGCCTTGGGCGGCAGTGGGTTGGCCGACATGCAGGCGTGAGGTCATCAACAAGCCGGCAAACGCCGCCAGCCCGCCGCAGATGGCAAACACCGCGATGGTCACCGCGCGTACCGGCACCCCGGACAGCCGCGCCGCTTCGAGATTGCCGCCGGTGGCGAGCACATATTCGCCAAACACCGTGTAGCGCAGCACCAGCCAGGCGATCACGGTGATCGCGATAAAGATCAGACCCAGCACCGGGAACGCAATGCCGGCGCTCGGCAGGATATCGATCATCGACGAACCAAACCCGGTAAAGCTCGCCGGCAGCCCGCCAATTGGCGCGCCGTCGGAGGCCAAAAAGGTGGCGCCGCGCAACGACACCAGGCCGGCCAGGGTGATGATAAAACTCGGCACTTTGCCGAACACCGTCAGGCTGCCCATCAAGGTGCCAATCGCCAGCCCCACCAGCAAGGTCGCCGGCACCGCCAGCCAGCCGCTGACCTGATTCTGCAGCAGCACCGCCACCAGGATGCCGCCGAACGCGCACAGGCTGCCCACGGACAAATCAATATTGGCAGTCAGAATCACAAAGGTCATGCCGATGGCCACGATCCCCACAATCGCGCCTTGCTGGAACAGGTTGGCGATGTTGCCGAAGGTCAGGAAGTCATCCGACAGAAACGTCGCCACCACCACGGCGAACAGGAAAATGAACACGAAGTTGTAGCGCATCACCCACTCCAGCACCGCGCTGCGGCGGCTGGGCGCGAGGGCCACGGGCTTGTCGAAAACGGGTGTCGGATTGCTGGCAATAGTCATGGCTTTACACTCTTCTACCAATAAGGATGGCCTGGTCGATCTCGTCGCGACTGGCGCTCAACGGGTCAAAACACAGCGCATTGCGGCCCTCATGCATGACCCAGATGCGGTCACAATTGACGTACAACTCATCCAGCTCGCTGCTGGCCACCAGTACCGCCGCGCCTTCCTGCGCCAGGCTGCGAGCCAGGGCATACAGGTCGGCCTTGGCGCCCACGTCCAGGCCACGGCTCGGCTCATCGAGCAGCAACAGGCGCGCGCCGTCGATCACCCACTTGGCCATGACCACTTTTTGCTGGTTGCCGCCGGACAGTTGCCGCACCGGCTGCTCCAGGTTGGCGAGCTTGGTTTGCAGGCGCTGCAACACCGGGCCCGCGCGCTCCTTGGCCTGGCGATGGGAAAACCAGCGCAGGTGCCGCGCGTGCACCAGGCACGCGTTACGGTAGATCGGCGCGTCCAGCAGCAGGCCTTCGGTCTTGCGGTTTTCCGGGACCAGGCCGACCCCCTGGCGAATCGCCTGGCGTGAGGTCAAGGGTCGGTAGGGTTCGCCGAACAGTTCGACGTCACTGTCATTGCGCCCCACCCCAAACAAGGCCTTGAGCAAGGTGCTGCGCCCGGCGCCGTTAAGTCCCGCAAGGCCGATGATCTCGCCCTGGCGTACCTGCAACTCACGTACGTCCAGCCCCTGCGCGCCCTGCAAGCGGCGGATATTCAGCGCCAATGCCTCACGCGGCGGCTGGCGTGGGCTGCGTTCGAGCAGGTCGCGGTGTTCGCCGACCACCGCCGCAATCAGCGCCTGGTCATCGATCTGCGCCAGCTCATGGGTGTGCAGCGTGCAACCGGCACGCAGCACCGTGACGCGGTCGCCGATCTCACGGATTTCATTCAAACGATGGCTCACATACAGCACCGCCACCCCGGCGGCGGTGATCTCGCGGATCACCTGGAACACTTGCCTGAGTTCGGTTTCATTCAGCGCGGCAGACGGTTCGTCCATCACCACCACCCTGGCCTCGCAGGTCAGCGCCCGGGCAATCGCCGCCAGTTGCTGGTTGGCAATCGACAGGCTGCCCACGCGGTCGGTGCTGGCGAAATTGGCCCCCACCCGCAGCAACGCGGCCTTGGCCAACGCGCTGCGCTTGCCCCGGTCGATCATGCCGAAACGCCGTGGCGCGTAGCCGAGCATCAGGTTTTCTTCGACGGTCATCTGCGGGATCAGGTCCAGCTCCTGGTAGATCATCGCGATCCCGGCCTGGCGCGCCTGTTGCGGGTTTTTCAGCTCCACTTTCTGGTTGGCGATCAGCATTTCGCCGCCATCCGGCCGGTGGGCACCGGCGACAATCTTCAACAGCGTGCTCTTGCCCGCGCCATTTGCGCCGAGCAAGCAATGCACTTCACCGGGGCGCACTTGCAGTGAGGCGTCAGTGAGGGCGATCACATTCGGTGGAAAGCGCTTGCTGACATGACGAATTTCCAGGGCCAACTCATTCATGATCCTGCTCCAGCAGATAGCGGGCGGTCGCGGCATCGGTGGCGAGCACATTCACATAACCGGCCTTGATACTCGCGTGCACGATGCGGTGCTTGTGGGCGCCGACGCACACGGCAATCGACCAGGCTTTGTCGCGCAAGGCCGACAAGCGCAGGCCCAGGGTGCGGGCATCGAGCTCGGGCATGACCGGCTCGCCGTCCATGCCGATAAAGCGGCCCATGATGTCGCCGACGGCACCCAGGCGCTCCAGCTCCTGCAGCAACGGGCGGTCGATGTAGCCGGATTCCAGCAGCACCGAGTGGTCACTCAGTTCGCCGAGGCTGAAACACGCCACCGGCGCCTGTTCACCCAATTGCATCACTTGGGCGATCACCGGGTCTTGCTCCAGCGCCTCGCGGGTATGGGCGTGGCCGAGGATCGCCGGCACCGGCAGCAAGGTCGCCTGACCACGCGCGGCCTGGGCAAAACGTTCGGCGACGTTGTGGCTCGGTTCTCCCATGGAGCGCGTGTTGATTGCGCCATTGAGCAACACCACGTTGACCCCTTCGTTCCAGCGCGGCGTGAGCCACTGGGCCATTTTGGTCAGGGTGCGTCCCCAGGACACGCCGATCAGCGCGGGCATCGGCTGCAGGTTGCACAGGTAGCGCGCGGCGGCCTGGGTGACCACGTTCAACGCGTCCTCGTCTTCCACCTCCAGCACCAGCGCCTCGCGCAGGCCAAAGCGCTTTTGCAGGGCCACTTCCAGTGCCGGCACACGGGCGGAATGGGCGACGATGTCGATGCGCACCACCCCACAGTCACGCGCCTCGCGCAGCAGGCGGCTGACTTGCCAGCGGGTCAGGCCGGTTTCCTGGGAGATTTCGCTTTGGGTCTTTTCCAGGTCGTAGTACAGCTTGGCGACTTGCACCATCAGGTCATCGCGCGGGGAGTCCCCGCTGAGTTTGGGCGACAGCGATTCGGCGCTCATGCTGCCGGCCTTACGCCGAGCACGCGATTGGCCGGCGGCTTGCAACTGATCGGCGCGACGCTGTCGGTGGCGGCGCGGTAGCGGCCGAGCAACTCGATGTATTGCTCGTGGGCGTAGGGGTCGGGTTCGATCAGGCGGCCGACGGTAGTGAACGCCGTGGCGGCCTGCTGCAAATCGCTGAACTCACCCAGGGCGCAGGCGGCCGCAGCGGCGGTGCCGATCAGGGTCAGGTTGTCGTGGGGCACCATCTCGAACGGCACGCCGGTGGCGTCGACCGTGGCTTGCAACCACAACGGGTTTTTCTGGAAGCCGCCGGCGGCGACCACGCGGGTGATCTCGATGCCTTCGCAGCGCCAAGTGTGAAAGATATTTGCCGAGCCCAGGGCAATCGCTTCCACCGAGGCGCGGTACAGGTCGTGGCGGTCATGATTGAGCGACAAGCCCATGATCGCCCCGCGCATGTCCGGCGAGCGATACGGCGTGCGGTTGCCCATCCAGTAATCCAGCACCAGCAAGCCGGTAGAGCCCGGTTGCAGCTGGGCGGCCTGGCGAATCAGTTGCTGGTGACCAGCATCGTCGAGGCCGAACATCTTCTGTGCCAGCCAATTTAGAATCGAGCCGGCCGAGACTTGCCCGCCTTCCATCAGCCACTGGCCGTCGAGCAAGGCACCGGGGTAAGGGCCCCAGATGCCGGGCACGTCGATGCGCTTGGGGGTGTGCATCAGCTGCACCACCGAGGTGCCGCCGATAAACAACAGCTCGCCGGCGCCGGTGGTGCCGGCGCTGAGCATGGCCATATGCGCGTCGATGCCGCCCTGCGCGACCAGGGTGTCGCGGCTCAAGCCCAAGTGGTTGGCCGCTTCGCCGGTCAACGGGCCGATACGCCCGCCGACCTTGATGACTTCCGGCGGCAGTTTTTGCGCCAGTTCGGGGATGCCGAGTTCGGCGTACAACTCCACCGGGAAGCGCTGTTGCAGGGTGTCGTAGTTCCACTTGCAACTGGCGTTGAGCTGGGATGCGACCCAGCGGCCGGTCAGTTGGAAGTTGATCCAGTCCACGGCTTCGCAGATACGCGCCGCACGCCGGTACACCTCGGGCTCATGCTCGGCCAGCCACATCGCCTTGGGCACCAGCCATTCCACGGCATCGCCACCCTGGTTCATCATCGGGTGGCTGACCTGCGCAGTGCGCGCGGATTCCACGGCGGCGCGGCAATCCATCCATAACAAGGCGGGCGCCAGTGGCTGGCCGTCCGCCTGGGCCGTGACCACGGTAGACGCCGTGGTGGCGACGCACACCGCTGCCACCTGCGGGTGCCCGGCCTGGGCCATCAGTTGCCGGCAGGCCTTGCCCAGCGCGGTCCACCAGTCGGCGGGCGCCTGCTCGGCCCAGCCCAATTGTGGGTATTGCGTGGTGTAAGGCGCTTCGGCCACCTGCACCAGTTTGTGGCTGTGCAAGTCGTACAAACCGGCACGCACGCCACCTGTTCCGAAATCCAGTCCCAACAACAAGGTCATCGGTCGTCCTCCTGCGTCTTAAACTGCCGACGCTTTTTGTTTTTGGCCCTGCAACAACACACGTTGCAGGGCTGGGTCCATCACAGCGCAGGCCGTTGGCTCACGGGCGGAAAATAACCTTGGCGGCCACTTCACTGCGGTCGGCGTAACGCTGGAACATCGACGGCAACTCATCCAGCGGCAGGTCGTGGGTGATCATGAACTGCCATTGCAGTTCACCCGAAGCGAGCTTGTCGATGGAGGCGGTCCACTCATCCCCCGGGAACGGCGCGGAGAACGAGTTCCAGGCGCCGTGCAGGGAAATTTCCTGACGCAAAAAGTGCGAGAACGTGGCGGTGCTGATTGGCACTTCGCCGGTAGGAATGCCGATAAACACCACGTGCCCGCCGGCCTTGGTCAACTGCACGGCCTGGTTGATGGAGCTTGGGTGGCCGGCGGCTTCAACCACCAGTTGGCAACGCGGCACATCCGCATCCGAGGCACCGCTGAGCAAGGTGTGCGTGGCGCCGGCCTGGCGCGCCATGGCGAGTTTTTCTTCGGCGATATCGATGGCCACGATGTCCTTGGCGCCCATGATGCGCAGCCACTGGATTACAAACAGGCCGATTGGCCCGCAGCCCACCACCGCCCCGCTCTGCCCGGCCTTGAAGTCGGCCTTCCAGATCGCGTGCAGGGCGATTGCCGCCGGGTCCACCAGGGACGCGGCAACCGGGTCCATGCCGGCCGGTACTTTGATCAGGTTGCTCAACGGCACATTGACGAATTCGGCGTAGGCGCCGTCGCGGCGGCTGCCGAAGTAGTCGTATTGCTCGGAACGCGATGGGAAGCCACGGGCGTATTGGTCGCTGGTCACGTCCGGGATCATCGGCGGCACGGTGACCAGCTCGCCGATGGCATAGCCTTCGACGCCAGTGCCGATTTCTTCGATAAAACCGGCGAATTCATGCCCGCAAATCAGCGGCATCACGTGGGCGCCCTTACTCAGCATGCGCGGAATATCCGAGCCGCACACCCCGCAGGCCGCCACGCGCACCAGTGCGTGGCCGGGTTTGACGGCAGGTTTTGGAACATCTTCGACCCGGATATCACCCGGTTTGTACATGACGGCAGCTTTCACAGTGGTTTCCCCTATCAGGTAGGCAATTGAGCATTCAGCGTTTCAGAGGGCGCCGGGGCGGTATTCGCCGAAGGTGGCGTCGTGCTTGACCTCGGCCGCCGTGGCCTTGGTCACGACTTTGGTGCCCGCATCGACAAAGGCCGGGATGGTCTTGCCGCTGACCAGGCCGCGCGCCGCTTCAATCGCGACCTCGCCCAGGTAACGCGGGTCGTTGAGGGCGGTGGCGACGTATTGATCGCCGTTCTGGATCGCCGTGATCGCTTCGGACAAACCATCGACACCGGCCACCAGCACGTTTTTCTTGCCGCTTTCGTTGAGTACCTGCAAGGCGCCCATGGCCATGTCGTCGTTGTGCGCGATCACCGCCTTGAGGTCGGGGTGGGCCTGCAGCAGGTCCTGCATCGCCGTCACCGCGTTGGCGCGCATGTATTCGCTGTAGGGGCCTTCGATGATCTTGAAGTCGGTACCGGCCAGCGCGGTGTGGAAGCCCTTGCGCCGCTCTTGCATCACGGTGCCGCCGGCGTCGCCCTGGATCTCGATGATCTTGCCGTTAACCACGCCTTTTTGTTTGAGCGCGGCCACCAGCGCCTTGCCGGACAGCTCGCCCATCTCGGCGTTGTTGCGGCCAATGGTGGCGGCCACCGGGGCATTGATGGCGCGGTCGACGGCAATCACCGGGACTTTGGCGCGCTTGGCAGCTTCGAGGGAGGCACCCACGGCATCGGGGTTGACCGCATTGATGATGAGGATGTCGACCTTGCGGGTCAGCAGGTCCTGGATATCGTTGTTCTGCTTGCTGATGTCGCCGTTGGCGTCGAGGAAGATCAGCTCGTCACCGTCCTTGGCGGCGGCGGCCTTGGCGCCATCGCGCAGTTGCACATAGAAGGGGGATTGGAGGGTGACCTGGCTGAAACCGATCTTCAGATTCTTGGCCTGGGCATTCAGCGCCAGAACCGAGGCCGCGACAGCCAGTGCAAGGGACAGCACATGAACAGGTTTACGGGCTATCTGTAGCATGGTGATTCCTATTTTTATTGTTGTCTGGATTCGGGTACGCCCTTCAGGGAGGGCGTACTCACAAATGTGAACAGCGATCACATTTGAAAAACTATGCCTTGTGCCCGAGGGTGTCAAGACTATTTTGTTAGAATCCAAACATACGAAATAAAAATCACATCATCAGCGTTGCCCCACCCTCCTCGATCATCTGCTGCTGCGCGGGCGTGAGGCCGGCGTCGCTGATCACTCGCTGGAAATCCGCCAAGTCAGCAAAATGCGCCGCACGCACCTGTTCGAACTTGGTGTGGTCCGCTACCAGCACGCAGGTCTGCGCCCGCGCCATTACGCGACGCTTCACTTCCACTTCATTGAGGTTGTAACAGGTCACGCCATGGGCAGCGCTGACCCCGGCGGCCGAGATAAACGCCCACGCCACGCGGATGCCGTCGATGATTCCGGCCTCGGCGCGGCTCTCGAAGACCATGTTGCGCCGGTCGAGGATGCCGCCGCACAGGATCACCGTGCAGTTGGGCTTTTGCTGAAGTTTAAGCAGCACATTCAAGGAGTTGCACAGCGCAGTGAATTCCAGTTCTTCAGGCAAGGCATCAATGATAAAGGGCGTGGTGGTGCCGCAATCGATGAAGATCGTATCGCCCGGGCGCACCAGGCGTGCGGCGAGAACGCCGATCTGGCGCTTCTCGGCGATGTTGCGCTGGTCCTGCTCGGCCACCTGGTAATCCGGCTCGGGCGCGCCGCTGCGGGTCACGTGCCCGCCCAGCAAACGCAGGCCGTGGGCGTTACCGACCAGGTCGCGACGCACGGTCATTTCCGACACACCGAGTAATGCCGCCATGTCTCTGAGGTGCACTGCCGCCTCACCCTGCAAGGCTTTGTGCATGGCTTTGAAGCGCTCGCTTTTCTTTGAATCCACTGCATCTCACCCTGTTTTTCTGTGACCGGCTGACGGCCAGGCTCACAAATTCCATTTACAATGTTATTTATTTCACATTTAATGCATCCAACTTAACACAAACAGGCTTTTCTTCGCATCCACAGGACATTCCCATGCCCCAAGACCTCGCCAGCTATATCGACCACACCCTGCTCGCCGCCGATGCTTCCCAGGCGAGTATTCGCCAACTCTGCAACGAGGCGCGCGAGCACGGCTTCAAGTCCGTGTGCGTCAACAGCGCCAACGTACCGCTGGCGGCCGAATGCCTGCAGGGCGCGTCGCCCTTGGTGTGCGCGGTAGTGGGCTTCCCTTTGGGTGCAGGCCTCGGCGCGGCCAAGGCTTATGAGGCGCAATTGGCGATCCAGGCCGGCGCACGGGAAATCGACATGGTGTTGAACATTGGCTGGTTGAAGGACGGCCTGCTCGACCCGGTGCGCGATGATATCGCCCAGGTGCTCAAAGCCTGCGGTGAGGTGCCGTTGAAGGTGATCCTGGAAACCGGCCTGCTCAACGATGAACAGAAAACCCAGGCATGTGTGATCTGCCGGGAGCTGAACGTCGCCTTCGTCAAGACCTCCACCGGCTTTGGCCATGGCGGCGCCACCCTGGCCGATGTGCGCCTGATGCGCGACGTGGTCGGGCCGGTGATCGGCGTGAAAGCCTCGGGCGGCGTGCGGGATGTGGCCACCGCCCAGGCGATGATCGAAGCCGGCGCCACGCGACTGGGCAGCAGCTCAGGGATTGCGATTGTCAGCGGCGCAGCGGCGCCGGTGGGCGCCTACTAGACCAATGTGGCGATCAGTTGTCGGGGTGTTCGCTCGCCACCGAATCAGCAGCGTCCACGTCCGACATATCCTCTTCAAGCGGCGCCTCGTCGTCGGGCGGCAGCGGAGTCTTGTCCTCATCACGCTTCGGGTCGTGCCCGGTCTCATTGTCGGTACCGCGCGTCACGGCCTGCTGCGAAATGTTGCCTGGGGCATTCTCGTTGATTTGCATGCTGGCTCTCCGTTCTCAGGCCCGGGATATCCGCGCTTAAAGATGGGAGTTCGCAGGCCGCAGTGAGTGCCGAGCGCTGGACGAACGGCAGCAAGCCTGCCTGCTCACTCGACCCAGCGAATCATTGCCTACCGTTTTAGCCGAGCAAAAAAAAGGGCTCGCGTGAAAAATCACGCAAGCCCTTGATATCTTTGGTGCCCGAACCCGGAATCGAACCGGGACGCCCTTACGAGCGGGGGATTTTAAGTCCCATGCGTCTACCAGTTTCGCCATTCGGGCGGTAGCGCGGTGCAACAGGGGTGTGAATATATAGATCCGGTCGCTTCGATGCAAGGTCAAAGGGCTGCTTTGTTGCGCTGTGATGGCGACGAAAAAGCTCGGTAGATCAGTGATCTACAGAGGCATTCAGACGGATTTCAGAGGTTTCCTACCGCATGGGAACAAGATTCATAAATGACAGTCATAGCGATATGCCATCTCGGCTGTCTGGAAAGGAATCAGTTGATGTTCTCAGTTCGCAAGCGCTCCTGGATCGTAGTAGCAGGTTTTATGGGCATGTTGGCCGGCGCAGCCCACGCGGCGAGTGCTGTGCAGTGGGGCGATTTCAGCGGGTCGAGCAATGATCGGCTGACGGGCGCTTCGCTGGAGGCGGGCAACCAGTATGTGTTGAAGACGTCGCGCATTTCGGTCGGGGACGTTGAGCAGATGCAAGCCGCACAGAAGCGCACGGATGACGAACTGAAAGGTTTGAAAAGCAAGGTGGACGCGCAGGCACGCGACTTTGACGAGTTCAAGCGCAAAGACGGTTCGAGTTCCAGTTCAAGTGACAGCCAACTCTCCAGCCTCAAACGCACGCTCGATGAGCAGAAAAGCACGATCGAACGGCAGAAAAGCGACATCGAGAGCCTGAAACGTAGCCTTGATGATCTGAAGCGCAGCGTTGACACTTTGAGCAACAAGGTCAAGTAACCTGCTGCAAGCCCAGCCTGCGCGCTGGGCTTTTTTGAGGGTATTTGTGCCACGACTCATGACGCAGTGAACGCACGAAATTAAGGCCTGTCCTCTGGTTGTGAGGCCAGCAAGAGGTCAAGGCAGCTGCTAATGACACGCTGGGTGAACTGCTCACTCACCGCCCTTCTCTTCTCACGGGTGCTTTCTATCGGGATAGCTTGCGCCTGAAGAATCAAGCCCGCACGCACCTGCTTTTGTACCTCCAGCGGTGGAGAATCCGTATCACGGGGATAATCAAGCGGGTAACCCTCCTGCCTGTTGAGAATAATGACAGCCGCGTCGTTCTCAAAGATCTGGCACATCCCCACATCCCTGGCAGAAAACTTCGCCTTGCCCCCCACCATCGTCCATGACCACGCATTCGAGCAGGCAACCAGCCCAGCACCCGCGATCACAATTGATACGATCCTGCGCTTCATCATGTTCCCTCAACCGCCCGGAGATAAGTCGTGCAGCGGCATGCTAGAATGAATGATGGCATTTTGATATGGATTTATCAGTTGAAGCAGTATCGCGGATTCATCCTGTTTGTTTCGGTCATGTCCTTACTCTTTATCCTGGTGCAAGTCTGGCATGCTAAAACTGCTCAGGAAGACTTAAAACAAGAACAAGAACGCCAGCTTAAAGGGCTCGCACTCCTCATGCGTATCGGAACCCCAAAGCTGATCGATGAATCAACTCGGCTCGATTCAGTGACCTACCAAGATGGGGTGATGCGTATCGCGTTTACGCTCACAACCGTTTCGAAAAACGATTTTGATTCCGAGGTTTCCATTGACGACAGAAAATCCGCTGCCGCGTCTGTGTCCTGCGAGGACAAAGCGCTGGGGCCGTTCATCAAGTCGGGGCTGTTGATTCATTACATCGTCAACGGCTCCAACAACTCACCGATAACCGAATTTCAGCTGAGCAACTCCGACTGCCCTTAAGGCCTGCGCCCTCCCCGCCCCAGGCTCAGGACTTCAGGTTCTTCACGCTGGCAAACGTCGACTCCCCGCGCGCCTGCTCCAACGCACTCATCGGCATCGATGTCGGCGTTGCGCGAACCACCGGCTTGACCAGGATGGGTCGCTCATCCGCCGTCACCAGGCGCTCGTCGCTGGGCGGCACGCCATAGTATTCGCGGTAGCATTTGGAGAAGTGTGGCGTGGACACAAACCCACACAGCAGGGCCAGCTCGACGATGGAGATGGGCGTCTGCTTGAGCAACTGTCGCGCGCGGATCAGGCGCAACCTGAGGTAATAGCGCGACGGTGAGCAGTGCAGGTACTTCTGGAACATGCGCTCAAGCTGGCGGCGCGACAGGTCAACGTATTCCGCAAGTTGATCGAGGTTGATCGGCTCTTCCAGGTTGGCCTCCATCAACGCCACGATTTCCTGCAGCTTGGGCTGCTGGGTGCCGAGCATGTGTTTGAGGGGCACGCGCTGGTGGTCCTGCTGATTGCGCATGCGCTCATACACAAACATGTCGGAGATGGCCGCCGACAGTTCATGCCCATGATCACGACCGATCAGGTGCAGCATCATGTCCATCGGCGCAGTGCCGCCCGAGCTGGTGAGGCGGTCGCGGTCGAGGGTAAACAGGCTGGCACTCAGGCTCACCCGTGGAAAGGCTTCCTGCATGGTGGCCAGCCATTCCCAGTGCACGCTGCATTCATAACCGTCGAGCAACCCCGCCCGCGCCAACACCCAGCTGCCGGTACAAATGCTGCCCAGGCGTTTCGAATAACGCGCCTGAATGCGTAACCACTTCACCAGCTCGGTGGTGACGGTGCTCTGGATACTCGTACCGCCGCAGACAAAGACCATGTCCACCGACGGTGCACTGCCTATCGAACAGTCGGGGGTGATGGGCAGGCCATCGCTGGCCCAGACGGGGCTGCCGTCGGCACTCGCGGTGTACCAACTGTACAGTTCCTGGCCCGACAGCTGATTGGCCATGCGCAACGGCTCCACCGCCGACGCCAATGAGATCAGCGTGAACTGATCCAACAACACAAAAACCACACGGGTGACAGGCCGCGCTTTCATGGCCGCGAGGCGACTGGCATCGCTTTGTGCGCGCGATCGGGTTGTCGCGCAGTGATAACGCCGACCAGGGAAATCAGCAAGGCCAAGCCGATGGTCGAAGACACCTCGAAGCGATGCTCGGGCGTTACCAGCATCACCGTCAATGCGCCGCAAATGAACGCGATCACCACCCAGGTCAGCCACGGGAACAGCCACATCTTGAAAGTCAGCGAGATGTTGCGGCGCTGCAGGATTTTGCGCATACGCAATTGCGAAACGGCAATCACCAGGTACACCAGCAAGGCGATAGCCCCCGAGCTCGCCAGCAGAAACTGGAACAGCCCGGCCGGCATGAAATAACTGAGCAAGGTCACCCCTGCCCCAAGCACCGTACTGGCGATGACCGCGCCCCGTGGCACGCTCGCGGCCGAAGTCTTTTTCATCATGGCCGGCGCATCCCCACGTTTGCCCAGCGAGTACAGCATGCGTGAAGCAATGTAGATCGATGAGTTCATGCAACTGGCCACGGCAATCAACACCACCACGTCAACCAACAACTTGGCATGGGGGATGTTCATCAACTCCAGGGCGCGTTGATACGAGCCCACCGATGCCAACAGCGGGTCATTCCAGGGCACCACGGAAATCACCACGAAGATCGACAGCACGTAGAACACCCCGATGCGCCACATTACCGAACGTGTCGCGCGGGCGATATTCTGCGCCGGGTTACTCGACTCGGCCGCCGCGATGGTGACCGCTTCAGTGCCGATAAAACTGAACATGATGGTGATGAATGCGCCGACCACCGCCGACAGCCCGTTAGGCGCAAAGCCGCCGTGCTCTTCCATCAGCCGGCTCAAGCCGCTGGCCTCACGCTCGGGAATCCAGCCCATCAACACCGCGCCGCCCAGGCCGATAAAGCCGATGATCGCGACGACCTTGGCCATGGCAAACCAGAACTCGAATTCGCCATATTTGGAGACGCTGAACAGATTGGTCACTACCAACAAAAAGATCGACAACAAGGCAAACAGCCAAGCGTCGATCTGAGGGAACCACTGGTTGAGGATATGCCCGGCGGCCAGGGCTTCGATGGGAATCACCAGCACCCAGAACCACCAGTACAACCAACCGATGGTGAAGCCGGCCCAGCGGCCGATGGCCTGGTCAGCGTAGGTCGAGAAGGACCCGGTGTCCGGGTTGGCCACCGCCATCTCCCCGAGCATGCGCATGACCAGCACCACCAGCAGGCCGGAAAACAGGTAAGCCAGCATCACCGCCGGGCCGGCCGCCGCAATCGCGTGTCCGGACCCTACAAACAACCCCGCGCCGATAATGCCTGCAATGGAGAGCATGGTGACATGGCGCGGCTTGAAACCCTGCGCCAGTTGGCCGTTCGAATCCTTGGAATCCAGGCTACTCATCGTTGTTTTTATTCTCTGTGATCGACGTTAAGAGGTGCTGACTGGAGAGTCAGGCGATCATCATTTCTTAATGACGGGTCACAGTACGCGGCATGCCCTGCGCGAAAACAGCCTCATTGCGGCATGAATAAGTCTGATATCGACATTGCCTTGTCACGCAGTTTGATACGCTGACGATCAGCAGCGGGCCGCAATACCCGCAGCCACTGGCTTATAACCGCGTGCGGGTCGCTGCACACATGCCTTGTGCCGCAGCGGCTGTTGACTGGAAAGTTGCGCCTGCACCGCAGCCACCGCATCCAGCACTCGGTGCGCCCAGTTCTCATCCTGCGGGTCCACCACAACCACGCGAAAACCGTGGTCGTCGCCCTCAATGCGCACGCCTTCGGAATCATCCACATGCAGGTCGATATCAAAGGCCGGCGGGAATTTCGAGGGAGTGTTCGATAAACCATGCGCCGTCAGGGCATGGTTGTGCAGCACGCTGTTGACCACACCGTCCACGCGGATGCCGTACAGCATCAGCCAGCGGCGGATGTAGGACGGTGTGCGACCGGACGAAGTGTAGACCCAGATGCTGCACCCCTGGCGCCGTAGCTCACGGGTCAGGGAGCGGGTCCCGCTGCGCAGCGGCTCGCCCAGCCAACGATGCACGCAGGCCGGCAGCCGGCTATGCTCGGCCGGGCTGTGGTGCAGCTGGCAGGCCAGCGTGTCGTCGATGTCGAACGAAATACGTATGCGCGGGCGCGTGAACATACGCTTGAGTGTGTCGACCACTGGATACCTTCCCATCATGGGCGCCCCTGACAGATGGGCGCGGGTGTGTCGTCGAGGAAAAACTCCTTCGGATCAGCAGCGTTATCTTCCAGGAAAGCCGCGTATTTCTTCTTGATCTTGGGCAATTCGTACAACGCCTTGACACCATGTTTTGCCGAATTGCGGATGACCGAGGACGGGTTGAAGTAGCCCTCGGCGTTTTCCAGCGTCAGCACAAACGGCGATAAACCTTCGCGCATCAGCAAATAGCTGACGATCAGCGACCCACTGCGATGGTTGCCTTCAATGAACAGCTGCGGCTTGCTGAGAATTCGCACGTAGACCCCGGCGGCCCGCTTCCACACCGATTCGCTGTGGTGCCGGCAGTACCAGTTGTACAAATCCTTGATGCCACCCTCGACGTTGTTGAAAAAGTGCTGTTCGGTCGCCGTCAGGTGATGGGCATATTCCTGCCGGCGTAGCGGGTCTTTGCCGCAGAGCACGGTGGCGTTGATCTCCAGCATCAGGTTCAGCTGCTGCAGGTCAAACAGGTCGACGCCGCGTGCCACATAGTCGTCAATCAGGGCATAGCCATCAAGCACATTGTGCAGCACCTCGTCGGTCAAGGGGTCGCGCGGCTCGGTAAAGTCCTGGCTGAGCGCGGTAAAGCGGCGCTGTACCTTACGCAGCGCGCGCTCAATCGCGGCCAAGTCGAGGCGACGTGCGGCAGCCATCGGCTGTCCTGAAAACGGTAGCGGCATAGTCAGCTGAACTTGCCGCTGATGTAGTCGCCGGTCATCTGTTCACGCGGGTTATCGAAAATCTGCGTGGTCGGGCCCATCTCCACCAGATAGCCGGTGCGCGTGCCCTGGGAAATGTCCACCGAGAAGAACGCCGTGGTGTCAGCCACGCGGATCGCCTGCTGCATGTTGTGGGTCACCAGGGCGATGGTGTAGTCCTTCTTCAGTTCAACCATCAATTCCTCGACCCGGCGGGTCGCGATCGGGTCAAGTGCCGAGCACGGCTCGTCCAACAGCAGCACTTCCGGCTCGGTGGCGATAGCGCGCGCGATGCACAGGCGTTGCTGCTGACCGCCGGACAGCGACAGGCCGCTGACCTTGAGCTTGTCCTTGACCTCATCCCACAGCGCGGCGCCTTGCAGCGCGTGTTTGACGCGGTCCCCGAGGTCGCCCTTATAGCGGTTCAGGCGCAGGCCAAAGGCCACGTTGTCGAAAATGCTCATCGAGAACGGGTTGGGCTGCTGGAACACCATGCCGATATAACGACGCACCACCACCGGGTCGACGCCCTTGCCGTACACGTCCTGGCCGAGGAAATGCACATGACCCTCGAAGCGAAAGCCCTTTACCAGGTCGTTCATGCGATTGAGGCTACGCAGCACGGTACTTTTACCGCAGCCGGACGGGCCGATGAAGCCGGTGATCTTGTTCTTCTCGATCGGCACATGGCTGTCACGGACGGCCATGAAGTTGCCGTAGAAAATCTTGTCGAGCTTGCAGTCCATGACCACAGGCGCCTGGGTGACCAACGGAGAGGCTACGTGTGCAGTGGATACGTTCAAAATTCAGGTGCTCCCGTTCTTAATACTTGGGCTTGCCGAAAATACGGCTCACGATATTCACGACCAACACGATCATCACCAACACCAGCGAGGCCGCCCATGCGAGCTCAAGCTGGTTGTCGAAGGGCATGCCGGAAAAGTTGTAAATCAGCACGGCAAGGGATGCCGTCGGATTCATGACAGCCAGGCTGCCGTCGTGATAGATCCAGTAGTTGCTGAACAGCGCGGTGAACAACAGCGGCGCGGTTTCTCCGGCAGCGCGGGCCACGGCCAACATCACGCCGGTGAGGATCGCGGGCATGCCGGTGGGCAGGACGATTTTCCAGATCACCTGCGAGCGCGTGCAACCCATGCCGTAGGCCGCGTCCTTCATGATCTTGGGCACCATGCGCATCGACTCTTCAGCGGTCAGCACCACGATCGGCAGCATCAGCACGGCCAATGCCACACCGCCGGCCGGGGCCGAGTAAGTGCCGGTGGTCATCACCACCAGCGCGTAGGCAAATACCCCGGCCAGAATGGAGGGCAAGCCGGTGAGCATCTTCGCGGCAAAGCGCGAGGCGTTGGCCAACTTGCTGTCGGGGCCCAGTTCGGCGAGGAAAATCGCCGCCATGATGCCGACCGGCACCGCGATGGCTGCGGCGATGCCGACCATCACGAAGGTACCCGCCATGGCGTTGCCGAAGCCGCCGCCGGTTTCGAAGCCGGTGGGTGGCAGTTCGGTGAACACTTCCAGGCTCAGGCGTGCGCCACCGCGTGTGATCAGCATGTACAGCACGGAAATCAGCGGCACGCTGGCCAGCAGCGCGCCGAGCCACACCAGCGTGGTCAGCACCAGGCTGCGCAGAGCGCGGCCTTCAAAGCGGCGTTGCAGGCTGGGCAATGCAGCGCTGGGGAGAGTGAGGTTCGTCATTATTTGTGACCCCGCTGGGCGTACATCATGATCATCGAGCCGATGACGTTGACCAGTAAGGTGATAGCCATCAACACCAGAGCGGCATACATCAACACCTCGATCTCGTTCGGCCCGGCTTCCGGGAAGTTCAGCGCCAACAAGGCCGCCAGGGTGTTGGCCGGGGCAAACAGCGACAGCGAGATGTTGTTGGCGTTGCCGACCAGCATGGCCAGGGCCATGGTTTCACCCAGTGCGCGGCCCAGGCCCAGCACCAGCGAGCCAAAAATACCGGTGGCGGCGGATGGCACCATGACCTTGAGAATCGCTTCCCAGTGCGTGGTACCCATGCCGTAGGCGGCTTGTTTGGTTTTCATCGGTACGCCGGTCAGGGCGTCCTGGGACACGGCGGCAATGGTCGGCAGAATCATGATGGCCAGTACCAGTGCGGCCGGCAGCAAGCCGGGCCCACTGAGGGACGTGCCGAAAAAAGGAATCCAGCCCAGTTCGGTGTTCAGCCACGCCGTGAGCGGGCGGATCGCCGGAATTACCACGTAGATCCCCCACAGGCCGTAAACGACGCTGGGGATGGCCGCGAGCAACTCGACGATGGTGCGGAACACCGCTGCCAGCTTGGCCGGCAGGAAATCCTGGGTCAGGAAGATCGCCATGCTGACACCGAAAAAACCGGCAATCAGCAGTGCGATAAATGCACTGTAAAGCGTGCCCCAAATAGCCGGCAAAATGCCGTACTTGCCTTGGTTAACATCCCAGACGCTGCCGAACAGCACGTCAAACCCGTGCTTCTCCATGCCTGGCAGGGCCTTGCGGCCGACTTCGAACACCAGGGCGAAGACCAGCGCCAGAATCAGAACCACGCCAATGCGCGCGAGTGCGCGGAAGGTGCGATCAACCAGGAAATCCTTGGCAGAGGGCGGCTGGCAAGCAGAATCCGGGTTAACCGGTACGACAAAAGGTGTGTTCATTGGCTAGTTCCGGTACAGGGGGAAAACTCCCCCGGCATGGCTGACTGCCCACGCCGAGAGAGGCCTCACAAGCGTTACTGAATGTTGGCAGACGCTTTGCGAACCTGATCAACCACCGATTGTGGCAGCGGGATGTAACCCATCGAGTCGGCGATTTTCTGCCCTTCGGTCAGGCTGTACTCGACCATTTCACGCATGGCCTTGGCCTTGGCCGGGTTGCCGTTGTCCTTGCGGAAGATCATCCAGGTGTAGGAAGTGATCGGGTACGACTTGGCACCGTCCGGGTCCGGCAGCCAGGCCACCAGGCTTTCCGGCATCTTCACCGCGGCCAGGGCTTCGGCACCGCTTTCGGCGTTAGGCACCACATAGTGGCCGGCCTTGTTCTGCAACTGGGCGAAGTCGACCTTGGCCAGTTTGGCGAAGCCGTATTCGATGTAGCCGATCGCGCCTGGGGTCTGGCGAACGGTGGCGGTCACGCCGTCGTTTTTCGGCGACTTGATGAACTTGTCGCTGGCTGGCCAGTTGACGGTGTTGCCTTCGCCCAGGTCTTTCTGGAACTGCGGGTTGATCGACGCCAGGTGCTTGGTGAACACGGCAGTGGTACCGCTGGAGTCAGCACGTACAACCACGGTGATCGGCGTGTCGGTCAGTTTCAGGTCCGGGTTGGCGGCAACGATCTGTGGGTCGTTCCACTTGGTGATCTTGCCCAGGAAGATGTTGGAGTACACCTCGCGTGGCAGCTTCAGGCCCTTCGGGTTGCCCGGCAGGTTGTAGGCCAGCACGATTTCGCCAGCGGTCATTGGCAGCAGTTGCACGCCTTCGGCCACCTTGGCGATGTCTTCGTCTTTCATCGCCGAGTCACTGGCGGCGAAGTCCACGGTTTTATTCAGGAAGTCCTGTACGCCCGCACCGCTACCCTTGGATTGGTAATCGACAGTGACACCGGCGGTTTTCTTGCTGAAATCCTTGAACCAGGTGAGGTAGATCGGTGCCGGGAAACTGGCACCGGAACCGGTCAGGCGCACGCTTTCGTCGGCAAACGCCAGGGAACCGGCACACAGCGACACGGCAACGGCGAGTGCAGCAGACTTCATCAAGCTTTTCATTCAGGGAATTCCTTGTGGTATCGGGCTCCCGGGGACTTTGCAGCAGGTTTGTTACGTTTTTATGAAAAATGAAAGGCAAAGGCGTTTTTGTCCCCTCTTGCCGCCTCAATCGCCTGTTTTGCTGTAATTGGTTCGTAACAAATTGCGACTAACACTCTGCCATCCTCCCCCACGCGAGTGCCTCCCATGTCCTCAGTAGAAGACGCCTTGTTACTGCGCATCCACCGTGAGCTGTTGGATCACAGTGATGAAGAGCTGGAATTGGAATTGTCCGAAGACGGGCATGACCTGAATGCGCTGTTTGATGAACACGTCGGCGAAAGCCGCGAAAAGGCTGCACGGCGGATTTATTTCAGCGAACTGTTCCGCCTGCAAGGCGAACTGGTGAAGTTGCAAAGCTGGGTGGTCAAGACCGGCGCCAAGGTGGTGATCCTGTTCGAAGGCCGTGACGCCGCCGGCAAAGGCGGTGTGATCAAGCGCATCACCCAACGCCTTAACCCGCGTGTATGCCGCGTCGCCGCCCTGCCCGCCCCGAATGACCGCGAGCAGACGCAATGGTACTTCCAGCGCTACGTCTCGCACCTGCCGGCCGCCGGTGAAATCGTGTTGTTCGACCGCAGTTGGTACAACCGCGCCGGCGTCGAACAAGTGATGGGGTTTTGCAACGAAGACCAGTACGAAGAATTCTTCCGCACCGTACCGGAGTTCGAGCGCATGCTCGCGCGCTCCGGCATCCAGCTGATCAAATATTGGTTCTCGATCTCCGACCAGGAACAGCACCTGCGTTTCCTTAGCCGCATCCACGATCCGCTCAAACAGTGGAAGCTCAGCCCCATGGACCTGGAGTCGCGTCGGCGCTGGGAAGCCTATACCAAGGCCAAGGAAATCATGCTCGAGCGCACCCACATCGCCGAAGCGCCGTGGTGGGTCGTGCAGGCCGACGATAAAAAGAAGGCCCGGCTCAATTGCATCCACCACCTGCTGGGGCAGATGCCCTATGAAGAAGTGCAGCTGCCGACCATCGAGCTGCCCCAACGCGTGAGGCAGGAAGACTACTCCCGCAGCCCGACGCCACCGGAGCTGATCGTGCCCGCGGTGTACTGAATATGATCTACGATTAACGGCCTACGGCTTTCTTATCGGAGAACACCATGACCCCGCACACCACCGCCCTTGTGTTGATCGAATTCCAGAACGACTTCACCACCGAAGGCGGCGTGTTCCATGACGCCGTCAAAGGCGTCATGCACACCTCCGACATGCTGGCCAATACCGCCACCACCGTGCTGCAGGCGCGCAAGCTCGGCGTGAAGATCATCCACTTGCCGATCAGCTTCGCGGCCGGCTACCCCGAGTTGACCACGCGCGACTATGGGATTCTCAAGGGTGTGGCCGACGGCAACGCGTTCAGCGCCGGCACCTGGGGCGCCGAAATCAGCGAGGCACTGTCCCAGGAAGCCGGCGATATCGTGGTCGAGGGCAAGCGCGGCCTCGATGGGTTTGCCACTACCGGGCTGGACCTGGTGCTGCGCAACAATGGCATCCAGACCCTGGTGGTGGCGGGCTTCCTCACTAACTGCTGCGTCGAAGGCACGGTGCGCTCGGGGTATGAGAAAGGTTACAACGTCGTCACCCTGACCGATTGCACGGCGACCTTCACCGACGAGCAACAACAGGCCGCCGAGAACTTCACGCTGCCGATGTTTTCGCAGACGCTGAAACACACGCAGTTCCTGGAAGCGCTGGCAGCCCAATAAAAAAACGGGCGACTCATTCGAGTCGCCCGCCTTTGCCTTACAACGTGGCTGCGTACTGCATTTCACCGTTGCCGAACGACCAGTCCTCACGTTTTACATCCACCAGGCTGATCCACACGTCCTCCTTGCGCAGGCCGGTTTTGGCGTGGATGCCGTCGGCGATGAACTTATAAAAGGCCTTTTTCACCTCAACGCTGCGACCCGCGCTCCAGGTAACCTGGATAAATACAATCTTGGGCGTGTAGGTCACGCCCAGATACCCGTCGGCCGGATACACCAACTCATCCTTGGCATGGCGATTGATGATCTGGAATTTGTCATGCTCGGGCACATTGGCCACGCTGGTCATCGCCGCATAGACCACATCGCCGATGGCGGCAGCGGTTTCAACCGAGGTGTCGGCGGCGAGGTCGATTCGAACTAAAGGCATTGGAGAATCCTTGGCAGGTCGGTGGCCAGCCCAGATGGGTGGCCGGTGATGACTAAGCTAGGCCTGCCAAACACTATCATCAAGCGCATATTTAACAACAATCAAAATAATTATTACGCATAAAGTATGGGAGGGAGCTTGCCCCCGATGAGGGCGTGTCAGTTGATAAATTTGTCACTGACCTACCGCTATCGGGGTGTAGAACCGTAGACATCGTTTACATCTGAAACCGGGGACATCGTTTACACATTTGAGGCCTGGACGCGGGTCATACCTCGTCCAAGCCTTCCCAGGGGATAATCACACAGGTAC